>SXGS01532959.1_pt1 | contig 61409 bp, 41 predicted proteins | sample 3174681 | NCBI WGS metagenome assembly SXGS01 (sample SAMN11356861, study PRJNA531348) | freshwater metagenome | isolation source: freshwater sample F1-80 | place: China: Fuxian Lake, Yuxi | collected 2017-12-25
CGGTTGTTGGGGATGTCGCTGAAGTAGACGCAACCATCAGCGGCCGCAGCCGGGCCTTCCAGAAACGCCACGGCAGTCGCGGGAGTGACGGCAACATGCTCGAAGAATTCGTTGGCCAGCGGAGTGTTGTGCAAGTCCATGCGGTGCGATCCTCCTAGGCGATCAGCTCGTGTCTCACTTGGCCGTCGCCGGCGATTGGGTACGGGCGGTTTTGTTGGTCGTGAATGACGGCGTGTGGGTTCAGGCCGAGCAGATGAAACGTCGTCGCGTGGATGTCCTTCGGAGAGATCGGCGTGTCTGCGACGGTTCCGCCGATGCGGTCGCTGTGGCCGACGACCGCTCCACGATGCGTCCCTCCACCGGCGAGCGCCATCGAATAGACCTGCGACCAATGGTGCCGAGCGGCTCCGACCGGCTTCGAGTCGATCTGCGGCGTGCGGCCATGCTCGCTCATGCAGAGCACCAGCGTTTCGTCGAGCAGCCCCCGTTGTTCGAGGTCGAGGATCAGTGCGGAGAACGCCGCGTCGAAGCCGGGCAACAAGTACTGCTTCATCCGCGGGTAGTGGTTTTGGTGAGTGTCCCAAGCTCCGCTGAAGTAGGTGCCGTAGGCGTCCCAGAAGACCGAGACGAACTGCGTCCCCGACTCGACCAATCGCCGCGCGGCGAGGCACGACTGACCGAACAGCGTGTGACCGTATCGCTCGCGCAGCGTCGGAGCTTCGCGGCTGACGTCGAGCGCCTCGCGCGTTTTTGCCGACGTTAGCAGCGACAACGCTCGGCCTTGATTGGACGAGTACGATCGCTCGGCCAGCGTGTCGGCAGACAGTCGAGCGGCATCGAACTGCGACAGCAACTCGCGCCGCAGGTTGAATCGGTCGAGCGACACGTTCTCGGCGAACCGGCCCGCTCCGTCAAACACGAAGCGGCAATCGGGATCAACGGCCGCGTACGGGTCGGAGTATTCCTTCGGCTGCTCGTGGCGAGCCTTCGGAGCGATTCGCAGCGACTTCCCCTCGAACTTCGCCCACACCGGATCGAACCGCTGTCCGAGGAACGCGGCATACGGCCCGGCGAGAACTCCGAGATCATCGACCTGCGAATTGAAAACCCACGGCAAACCGACATGTCGCGGAGTCCATTCGGTGCTCGGCCCCGTTACTGAAGCGGCAGAGCCATTGAGCGGCACGGCGCTAGCCGCCGGGGTCGGCACCCGCGTCTGACCGGCGGCTAGCGCCGTGCCGCTCATGCTCCAAAAATAATCGGCAATCGAACCGAAGTACGGCCAGTGCACCGGATCGCGCGGCTTCGTTTCGATGTCGGTCGTGTAGGTCGGCATGCCGCTCAGTGCGTACGCGACGCAGTGCAGCGGGAACGGATGCGTCATCGACCGGACGATCGTCAGCCGATCCGTAATCTTCGACGTCAGCGGCAGCCCCTCACAGATCGGCACGCCGGAGAGCGCGGACGGGATCCCTTTCAGCTCACCTTGAATCTCGGCGGGAGCGTCGTTTTTTGGATCGAACGTCTCATGCTGCGAAGCGGCCCCGAACAGAAAGAGCATGATGCAGCGTTTGGCTTTTCCGAAGCCCCGCAGCTCACCGCCGGTCGCGAGCGATTCTGCCGCCAGCGACGCGGCTCGCTCAGCCGTCAGTCCGTACAAACCCAGCCCGCCGATGTGCAGCAAATCGCGACGACTGATCCCGTCGCACAATCGCCGTTGAGAACCCAACAATCGCAACATCGCGGTAGCCTCGGACAAAACTCGGTCGCGGCCAATACGCTGGCACAACGTACTGATGAGCCTGCGGACTGTCGAGCAGTTTCACTCGCAAAGTTTGTCTTGACGGTTCGGAATTCCAGGCACAGACTCATCGCCGCTTGGAGGCGCGGTCATCAGGGACACGCGATGCCGAATCGCAACGGGATTTTTTTTCGCACGGAGGGTGACATGAAAAAGCATTTGCTCCAGATGTTGGGTGTCTTTTGTTTGGGCGTCGCGACCGTTCCCGGAGTTCTGATCGGTGCTCGCTGGTGGCAGGACACCAAAGGTCATTCTCCAAAGTTTGTCGAGATTCAGCATGTCGATGCCAAGGCGGATTCCGACATCAGCATCGCTCAATCGGAACCGGCGTCTAACTTGGACGAACTTGAATCGCCGCCCCCCGCTCGCCCACATGTGGCCGACCACAAGCCGATTCGGAAAACAGCCGTCGTTGACAACGACGAATTCATCGTTGAAGCGAAGCCGCTGCAACTCGATTTCGATTCGGAGGACGAGCCGTCGGTGCTGGCCCAGAGCGCGCCGACCCGAAAGCCAGCCGAGGTGAGGTCGTCATTTGACGAATTTGAAGCACCGGCGTTTCGATCGTCGCACGAGCCCGAAACAGTTCGGGGAAAGCAGCGATCTACGCCGGAGGCTGCCAAGCCCGAACAGCCCGATGGAATCGAGTCACTCGCCGAACCCAATCTCTCGGACGAGCAGAAGGCCAAGCTGACGACACTGCGAGAGAAGCTCGCCGAGTTGACCAAAGCCAAGGCGGAACTGGTCAACGAGCAAACGCTGGAGGAGACGATCTTCTCGCTGGAGAAGCAGATCTCCAACTTGCACGCCGCTCAGAAGCTGCTGAGTGCTCAGCAAATTCTGCGAGCGCTCGCCGAAGAGTTCCCGGACAGCCCCGCCGCCGCCAAGGCCCAGCGGATGCTCGAAGCGGCGGAGGAGAAGAAGAAAGCACCGAAGCCACTGAAACCGGTGCCAGATTCGTTCGATGAGGAGCCGGTAAGAATAAGGGGGTAGATCGCGGGCGGCACAGCTTGCTTCAAGCTGTGTGCGCAGCATCGGAAACTCAAGAAAAACTTTCATTGGGAAAACCGAGGCTGATTCTGGTGACCGCGCGATCTTCAGTTTCCAATGCCTTCGGCACACAGCTTGAAGCAAGCTGTGCCACCCAATTGATTCGGCAACCGAGTTTGCGACCGCTCGCAGACTCGGTTGCTTCGTTTTCAGCCGCTATCATTCGCCGCTTCGGAATAGGTCAGGGAGGGTGAGGCTCCCGTCGAGCCGATCGTGTGCGGGTTGTCCAACGACGGCTCGGCGGGAGCCTCGCCCTCCCCATGCCGTTTGGGAGTTTCGTGATGAAAGTTTTGGTCATCGGCCAAGGGGGCCGAGAGCATGCGTTGTGTTGGAAGCTGAAGAACTCGCCGTCGGTCGAGCGAGTTTATTGTGCTCCGGGAAATGCCGGCACAGCGCTGGAGGCGACCAACATCGATATCGGCGCGACCGATGTTGAGCAGTTGGTGCAGTTCGCCAAGTCCGAGCGAATCGACCTGACCGTCGTCGGGCCGGAAGCCTCGCTGGTCGCGGGTGTTGTCGATGCGTTTCAAGCGGCGAACCTCCGCATCTTCGGTCCGACCAAGAAAGCGGCCGAGTTGGAGGGGAGCAAAATCTTCTCAAAGGAATTGATGCGGAAGGCGAACGTGCCGACCGCCGAGTTCCACTCGTTCTCGCGGCACCAGGACGCGGTCACGTTTCTGGAAGACCGCGAGGAAACTCCTCTGGTCGTCAAGGCGGACGGACTCGCATCGGGCAAAGGAGTCTTCGTCTGCTCGAACCGCCAAGAGGCTCTCGACGCCGTCAAGCAGATCATGCTCGAACAAGCCTTTGGAGAATCGGGCAACAAGATCGTGATCGAGGAATGCCTGCACGGTCACGAAGCGAGCATCCTCGCGATCGTCGATGGCAACACGATCCTGACGCTCGAAGCCTGCCAAGACCACAAGCGAGCCTACGACGGCGACACCGGCCCGAACACCGGCGGCATGGGTGCGTACTGCCCAACTCCGCTGATCACCGACAAGCTGATGGACGAGATCGTCGAGAGGGTGCTGGTCCCGACCGTCCACTTCATGAACGTCGAGGAGCGGCCGTTCAAAGGTTGCCTCTACGCCGGCATCATGGTCACCAACCAAGGCCCGAAGGTGCTGGAGTTCAACGTCCGTTTCGGCGATCCCGAAACACAGCCGGTGCTGATGCGGCTGAAGTCCGACCTCGGCCTGCTGCTCAAACACGCCGCCGATGGAACGCTGGCCGACTTCGGTCCAGCCGAATGGGACCAGCGACCTGCCGTCTGTGTCGTGATGGCGGCGGACGGTTATCCCGCCTCGCCGAAGAAGGGTGCTCCGATTCGCGGCCTGGACGAGGCGGCGAAGTTGTCTGATGCGAAAGTGTTTCATGCCGGGACTGCTCGTAAAGGAGACGACTTCGTCGCCGACGGCGGCCGAGTGCTCGGAGTCACCGCGCTGGGTGCCGACTTCGCCGAAGCCAAGCTCAACGCCTACCAAGCCGTGAAGTGTGTCCGCTGGCAAGGTGGCTGGTGCCGCAAGGATATTTCGGATCGCGCGCGGTCGTATTTGAAATGACACGGTGACAAGGTGAGTGGGTGACACGGTGAGAATTGCAAATCACCGTGTCGCCCCCTCACCGTGTCACCCCCTCACCGGAAAACAACGTGACCGACTTCCGCCCCTCCGCGACACTCGACGTTTTGCGACTTCGTGCCAAGCTGCTGTCGTTCACTCGTCAATTCTTTGACGACGCTGGATACTTCGAGGTCGATACGTCGTTGCTGTCGCACGAGCGGGTCATCGATCCGAACATCGAGCCGTTCGTCGTCGCCTCGTCCGCCAGCGAGCGGATGTTTCTGCAAACGTCTCCCGAATTTGCGATGAAGCGGTTGCTGGCGACGGGTGCCGTGGCGATTTATCAGCTCGGCAAAGTCTTTCGGCACGGCGAACTCGGCCGGCTGCACAACCCTGAGTTCACGATGCTGGAGTGGTATCGCGTCGGCGACACGCACCACGACCAAATGGATTTCGTCGAGAAGTTCATCACGGCATTCGCGAGCGAAATCAAGCGGCAATCTGTGGCCTCTTCTCACCCCTCGCCCCTCACCCCTCACCCCTTTGAGCACCTGACCTACGACCAGGCCTTCGAGCGTCATGCCGGCTCGAAAGTCCTCGCACGGCCAACTCACGAGATCGTGGCACTCGCGAGACGGCTGGGAGTCAGCGCTCCCGAAAGTTTGTTGCCGGACGATCGCGATGGTTGGCTGAATCTTTTGCTGGCAGAGCGAGTTGAGCCGCAGCTCGGCCACGATCGGCCGACATTCGTGTTCGACTATCCCGCCTCGCAAGCCGCGCTGGCTCGCATCCGTGGCGAGGGACAGACGGCCGTGGCAGAGCGCTTCGAGCTGTATGTTCACGGCATCGAACTTTGCAACGGCTATCACGAACTCACGGACGCCGCCGCGCTGCGGGCTCGTGTCCGTCACGACGCGAGTGCCAGCGAACGACACATCCCGGAACCCGTGCGCTTGCTGGCCGCGATGGAAAGTGGCTTGCCGGAATGTTCCGGTGTCGCGTTGGGATTCGACCGGCTACTAATGCTCAGCCTCGGACACGATTCTGTTCGACAGGTGATTCCGTTTTCGTTTGAGATCTCTTGACCGGTTCGGGCGCGCTCGAGCCGATTGATGAACGGAGTGGATCATACGTGCTTTTCGTTGATCGTGTTCATGGCACAGTTCAAATTCGTGCCGTTAGACTTCTGCCGCGTCGGCCTTGGGCCATTTGGAACTTCAACACAAGGAATCTGGAGATGCTGACCTCATGAAATTTTTCATTTTGGCGACCAGTTTGGTCTGCACCGGTTTTGTTTTGGGTTGTGGGAACAACTCTGAGCCGCCAATGAACGATGCCATTGCCGATCCCGCGGTCACTGCGACCGATGAAGAATTCGCAGTGCCGAACTCGAAGATTGACGCGACGCCAGACTCCGCATCGCCGCTGAAGTCACGGAGCTTCACGTTTCATTACCGCTTCAAAGTCAAAGACCTGAAGCCCGCCGACGACGCTGCGGGCTCCGTCATCCGTGTGTGGCTGCCGTCGGCGGCCTCCAGCGATGAGCAAAGCGTCAAACGGTTGGAGGCAACCGCTCCCGGCGAGATCTCCGAAAATGCCGACGAGCAATTTGGGAATCGCATCCTCTTCTTCGAGACCAAGATCCCAGAGAGCGGCGAGTTCAGCGTCGATGTCCCGTACGAAATCACTCGCCGCGAAGTGCAGCGCGGGCTGTCACGGCCTGTTGCTCCCGCCGCTGAACAATTGGACGACGCCAGACGTCGGTTTTTCTTGCGCGCGGATACGATGGTCCCGACGACTGGCAAGTCGCTCAAGCTGCTCGACATGATCGAATTGATGCAGGACAAGTTTGCCTGCGCGCGGCAGCTTTACGACATTGTCGATAATCACGTCGCGTACAAGAAGGAAGGGACTGGCTGGGGTCGCGGGGACACGAATTGGGTCTGCGACAGCCGCTACGGCAACTGCACCGACTTCCACAGCCTGTTCATCTCGCTGGCTCGGTCACAGGGATTGCCCGCGCGGTTTGAGATCGGCTTCTCGATCCCGACCGACAAGCCCGAAGGCCCGATCGCCGGCTATCATTGCTGGGCTTGGTTCTACGCGGACGAGCGCGGCTGGGTGCCGGTCGATATCTCGGAAGCGGACAAGAACCCGATGATGAAGGACTATTACTTCGGTGGCCTGACACCGGATCGGGTGACGTTCACGGTCGGGCGAGACATCTCGCTAGTCCCGAAGTCCACCAGCCAGCCGCTGAACTTCTTCGTCTACCCGCATATAGAAGTCGGCGGGAAAGTACTGCCGAAGGAAAACATCGAACTGCAAATCGCGTTCAAGGATCAGGCGTGATTTCTGTTCTCCCCATTTTCCGCCCTTCATTTTCCGCCGCCCTGCATTCGTCTGAACGCAAGCATGCTGGCGGAAAATAAAGGGCGAAAGATGGAGGCCTCACTTCGGCAGCTCGCGAATCCAGCGTTCGATGAGTTCGACCGCCTCGGCATCGACGATGTTCGACGCGATGTGCGGCATTCGGCCGAGGCCGATCTTTTTCATGCGATGCAAGATCATCGACCGCGCCGGATCGCCAGGAACGAGGAATTTCGGTTCGGTCAGTTCGAACAATCCTTGTCCCGGCCGGACGCCGACCGTGCCGGTTTCCGCGAGCGGAAGTGACGCGAGCAGAATGAACTCCGCATTGCCGCCGCCCCACTTGCGGTGGCAGTGCGAGCAGTTCGCGTGCAAGTACGACCGCGCGCGGGCATCGAGCGTTTGTTTCGAGTCGTGGTAATCGACGAGCACCTTCCCCAGTCCCTTCGCGTCCGAGGGCATCGGCTTCGTGAAGTAGCCGAGTTCGTCGAAATGCTTCAACTGGTTCTTCGGCTTGCCGTCACCGAAATCGAAGTTGCGATTCAACTGCTCGGTTGTCGCACCGAGCACATACTTCGCCGCCATCGTGTGGCACAGCGCGCATTCCGCTCGGCTGGGGAAGTGCCACTTCTGCTCTCGGACGCCGTTGGGTGCCGATTTGTCTATGATCTTGAAGACACGGTCCAAACCCTTCGCGTCGAGCAACTCGGCGTCGGTTTGATCGTCGTTCCAGACGTAGGTGTAGCCGTTCCAGACTTGCGCGCCGTACTCGTCGTCGTTGCCGGGCATCTTGATGTGGTGCAGCAGCCGAGTCTCCAATCGCCGCACGCTTTTCGGATTGCCCGCTTCGGTTTCGAGTGAGAACGTCTTCACAAACACCGTCCCATCGGGGAATCGCCAACCGGGCATGTTGCCCGGAGCTTCCGCAGGATACGTCACCGCGTCGAACTCGATCTTGGTATCTCCGGGCACGGCCATGAAGCGATCCTTGATCGCTCCGTCGGACCACAAAGGGGCCACGACGTCGTACGGAATGACTCCGGCAGCTGGTTTGTAGTTTTTGACACTGGCGAACAAGCCCGTCTCGCTGAGCTTTTGCGGGAACGGCGGCTTCGGCTGACTGGTCGGCGGAACCGGTACGAGCCGATGCAGTCCGCCGCCAGCAAAGTCCACGAACAGAATTTCGCCGTCCGCGTCGGTGATGATTTCCACGATCCGAACTTGCGTGTCACACAACTCGCGATGTTCGGTGACTTTCTTGGCCTTGTTGTCGTAGCGCAGCATCCAGACTTTGCCGGTGTCGTAGTCACCGTAGATGTACGCTCCCACCAGTTCCGGCAATCGCTTGCCGCGATAGACCCAGCCACCGGTGATCGAACGGAAGTCCGAATGCGGATGCTCGACGATCGGCGCGACGAACTCGGCTGGACCTTTTGGCCGCTCGGGACGGAAGGGATGCGCTCCTTCGCGAACGCTCCAGCCGTAGTTGCCCCCTTTCTGGATCAGGTAGACCATCTCCCACAGGTCTTGTCCGACTTCGCCAGCCCACATCTGACCGGTTGGCGTGTCGAAGGAAAACTTCCACACCTGCCGATGTCCAAACGACCAAATCTCGCCGCGAGCTTTCGCTTTGCCAACAAATGGATTGTCCTTGGGGACACCGTAGGCAAGTCCGGCGCTGGGGTGGTCGACATCCAATCGCAGAATCGCGCCGAGCAAGTCGCTCAGGTCTTGCCCGGTCTGAAGTGAATCCGCGATGCCACTGCCGTCGCCCGTTACGAGGTACAACATCCCATCCAGTCCGAACCGCACGCAGCCTCCGTTGTGTCCGCCCGACGGCCATTCCAGGATCACCTTTTCGCTGGCGACGTCGGCCGTGAGCGTCTCGCCGCGCACGACGGTGATCCGAGTCAATCGACTTCCATTCGGAGATGGATTGGCAGAATCAGCCACGCTCGTGACGAAGACGAATCCGTTCTTCTCAAACTGCGGATGCGCGACAATGCCGTAAACGGTTCGCTTCAAGTCGACGACCAATTGCGGCTGCGGTTCTTTGCTCGACGCATCAAGCATCCAGATCTTCCCCGGCCGCTCGGCCACCAGCAGCCGCTTCGATCCCGGGATCAGCGCCGCTGAAAGCGGCTCGAACAACTTGAGCTTCGGATACGCCAGCTCCAACCGATACGGATCAGGCGGCTCTGCGGACCCGACCACCTTCGATGTCGTCCACAACGCTCGTTCCGCAGCATCGGCGAGCGAGTTACCCGCGAACGAAATCAAGACCACCAAAACAGTCAGTCGAGTGCATTGCCAGCGCATGATCGCCTCCGTCGTCAGATGACCGGGAATAGTCGCAATGGAAGTCTATATCTGGAGCAGAGAATGATCTCCAGGCTACAGACCTTGGATCATTGGGCGAATTCAGGCGATGTTCGAATTCCGAGTGGAATCCTGAGGACGCCAAATCATCACCCGCAGGTCGACTTTGGATCGGGAGTTCATTCGATTGGAGTTCGTCGCCAGGAATTTCCCTGCGAAAAAATAGGCTCTCCACCATTCCTGTTGAAAGCGGATTGGCCGAAGAGGGCTCACGCAAAGGCGCAAAGTGCTGAAATCTTGGGATTCTTCCTCTTTGCGCCTTCGCGCAATTGCGTAAGCCCTCCGTCAAAACAACACAAATGGCGGAGAGCCAGAAAATATTAAGATCGCTCGCTCGCGAGGACATCCAAAGGGTTGGGTGATGTCCTCTCCGGCTGTTAGACTTTCGCCGTTTTGATTTTTCCCCCAACTGAAACAGAAAAGGTGCGATCATGCGGCAGTGGTTGGTGATGTTGAGTTTGGTGGCCGTGGTCGGTTTCGCGATGGCTCAGGACGACGAAAAACCGAAAACGAAGGCTCAGCCAAAAGCAAAGAAGGCGAATGATGATGATGCGAGCTTGGAACTCGAAGCCGACCCAAACGCGCTGGGGAAAAAGCTGGTCGATAAGAAACAACTGCTCGACAAGATCAGTTACGCATTAGGACAACAGATCGGTCAGATGAAGCAGCAAGGAGTCGATGTCGATCCGAAACGGGTCATCAAGGGGCTTGAAGACGCGTTGTATGGGAAGGACTCGGAATTCACCGATGAGGAAATCAAAATGGCTTTCAAAGCCTACGAACCACATCGTCAGAGCGCGATGGTGAAGGTGGGCGAAGACTTCCTCGCCGCCAACAAAGAAAAAGAAGGCATCAAGACGTTGCCAAGCGGTGTGCAGTACAAGGTGCTGGAGTCTGGAAAGGGAGCCTCACCGAAAGCCACGGACACGGTGAAGGTTCACTACAAAGGCAGGTTGACCAACGGAAAAGTCTTCGACGGTTCTTACATGGGCGACGCCCCGGCCAAACGCGACAAGCCCGCCGAGTTCCCGCTCAACGGCGTCATCAAAGGCTTCAAAGAATCGCTCGTGAAGATGAAGCCGGGCGACAAATGGACGGTTTACCTGCCGTCCGAGTTGGCCTACGGAGAACGCGGTTCGCCCCCCACCATTGGGCCGCATGCCGTTTTAATCTTCGACTTGGAGCTCATTGAGATCGTCGAATAGGCGAAAGGATTCTTGCCATTCATCGGCGAGCGGAGAGTGCCGAATTTCCGCTCGCCGAGTTTTGGACTCGTCAATCTGTAGCGATCAGGTCTGAGACTTCCGATGACCGAAGATTCTTCTTTCGCGATCGACCGCGCGCTGCGGCAAGAGTTGGAAGGCTGGCGGCGCGCAGGTTTGAGTCACCTCCCCATGCCGCCACGCAAACGCTCGGTCCCTGCACCATCAAAGTCATTGACAACGCGAACTCCGCAAAGCGGCAGCGCGGCCTCGCGAACGACTTCGCCGCCCGCAACTCGGACGACGCCAAGACCGCCAGCCGCCGCATCAAGTTCGGCGATGCACGCTCTTCCCGTCGTGTCCGAGCCGTTGGCCCCCAGCCCGCATCCCGCTGGCTCGCGTGAGGATCGCGAGTGGCGGCTGGATCAACTTCGGCAGCGAGTCGCCGCCTGCACGCGCTGCCAAGAACTGGCGAGTGCTCGCACGCAAACGGTCTTCGGAGTCGGCAACCCGGAGGCTCGGTTTCTGTTCATCGGAGAAGCTCCGGGAGCAGACGAGGATGCTCAGGGTGAGCCGTTTGTCGGCGCGGCCGGTCAGTTGCTCAACAAAATCATCGCCGCTTGCGGTCTGAAACGAGAAGACTTTTACATCTGCAACATTCTGCGCTGCCGGCCGCCGGGCAACCGCAAACCGCTTCCCGAAGAGGCGGCGAACTGCCGCGAATGGCTCGATGGCCAGATCGCGGTCATCGACCCCGAATTCATCGTTTGCTGGGGCGCGACCGCTGCTCAAAACCTGATGGGGACCGAAGAAAGCATCGGCCGACTGCGCGGCCGCTCGTTCCAGCACGGCCGAGCGACCGTGCTCTGCACCTATCACCCGTCGTACTTGCTGCGCAATCCCGCCGCAAAGAAAGACGTTTGGGAGGACATGAAGCTGTTCCTCAAACAGGCTGGGCTTCCGGTTCCGGCGTGATGCCGCGAACGTAGCTGCCTCGCTCCCGCGAGGCAGAGCATTTGTTGAGCGACTCACGATTTGGCCAAACGATGGCGAGCATGAACAAGTTTGTGAATGGGTGAGCCGTCGGTTTTAGCTCCGCCTCGCGGGAGCGAGGCGGCTACGTTCGCGGCTATCGCAAAAACCTGCCGCCGTTGATGTCCAGCAGCGCTCCGTTGACGAACCGTGCTTCATCGCTGACCAGAAACCGCACGACTGAGGCGACCTCGTCGGCCGTGCCGTTGCGGCCCAGCGGCGTTTCGCGGCGGTACTGTTCCATTCGTTCGGGTGTCGTGAAGACTTCGTGATGCCGAGTCTCGATGACTCCCGGCATGATCGCGTTCACGCGGACGTCGGGAGCCAGCTCGCGAGCCAGCGTTCGGGTCAGCACTTGCAGGCCCCCTTTCGCGACCGCGTATGGCCCGGCTCCGTTGGCTCCGCCGGTTTGCACGGAGAGCGACAAGTTGTTGACGATCGCGCCGTGACCGCTCCGCTTCAAATGCGGGATCACTCGCCGAGTGACGATGAACGCGCTGGTCAGATTCGTGTCGATGATCTGCCGCCACAGATCGAGCGGACAATCCTCGATCTTCCGCCGCTCGATCGGACTTCCCGCGTTGTTGACCAAGATGTCGAGCCGCCCCGCTGCTTCGACGAACTGATCGACCAATCGCCTCGCCTCGTCATCGCGGCTCAAGTCGGCCGGCAAAACGATCCCGTCACCGCCGAGTTGTCGGATCGCCGCCAGTGTTTCATTCGCGCCATCGAGACTGCGATGACAATGCACTCCGACAAACACACCAGCGTCGGCGAGCGATTCCGCAACCGCGCGGCCAATGCCTACACCGGCACCCGTCACAAGAGCTGCCCGACCAGCAAGCGAACCAGATTCCGGCATGAGGTACTCCTTGCCAGCACGACGCGCCAGCGAGTGGTTTCACGAGGACCACTCGCTAGCGCGTCGTGCTAATCCTTCGCGAGCGAGACGCAGACGATTTCCTTGTCATTGCGAGCGAAACAGCACTTGTTTGCGAACGCCGGGTGTGACCAGATCACGGCGCGGCCGAAGCATTCCTGGGTCGGCTCCAGCACATGGAAGCGGCTGAGTTCCTCGTAACCGGCAGAACTGAGCTTCGCCAAAATCAGGTCGCCCGTTTCGCTGAAGAGGAAGTAGCGGTCCTGATGCTTCACGAGAAATGCCGTTCCGTGACTCGCCCGTTCGCCGGACTTGCCGGTCGTCGGAGTGTAGGTTTCCCACAGACGCTCACCGGTTTCGAGTTTGACTCCGCGTAGTGGGCCTTGCTGGCAATCGACTCCGTAAATCATCCCGCCATCCAGAATCGGCGTGCTGTTCGCACACGGGACGCCGTTGCGTGGGGTCTCCTTCCAAAGTAGCTCCGCTCCGGGCTTGTCGCTCGTCAGCTTGAGACACGCGCCGATGTTTCCGATGCTGCTGGCGAACAGCAAGTCGCCGAACTGACGGGGTGCCGTGATCGCCATATCGTATTGCGGGGCCAGATCGAACGACCACAGTTTCTTACCAGTTTCCGGATTCAGACTGTTGAGCTTGTTGGCATCCCAGATCAGCAGTTGCCGAGTCTTCGCTGCCTCAATGATCGTCGGCGGACAATAGCCGGGATGCCGAGCCTCGATCGCACGCCACAACTCTTTGCCGCTCTCCTTGTCGAACGCGACCGCCGTGCTCCCCTCACCGCCGACGACGCAGATCAGCTTGTTGCCATCGACCAGCGGATGAGCACAGAAACCCCAGATCGGCGAGTCGCACTTGTACTCCTTCTTCAGTTCCTTCGCCCAAACGACCTTGCCGGTGTCCGCGTTGAGGCAGTGCAGATGTCCTTCGGCTCCGAGCACATAGACCTTGCCATCCGCGACCGTCGGAGTCGCTCGCGGCCCAGCCGGATAGCTGATCGCGTATGGACAGTCGTATTCGTGCTTCCAAATCTCCTTGCCGGTCGCCGCGTCGAGACAGTGGATTCGCTCCTTGCCTTTCAGCTCCGCGCGCTGGCCGGGGTTGTTGAACTCTTTGCCGGACTCTTTCGCGAAGTCGGTGACGAAGACTTTCCCACCAGCGACCGCCGGTCCCGAATAGCCACCTGCGATCGGCACGCGCCACTTCACCGGCAGCTTGTTTTCCGGGAAGACTTCGACCAGTCCCGTCTCGCGCCACTCACTGTCCCGCTTTGGGCCAAGCCACTGCGGCCAATCGTCCGCTCGAACGGAACTGGTCAATCCGACGATTACAACGAGGCACATCCAACGATTCATGGCTCGGTCCTTCCCGAAGGTCAGGCTTTCCAGCCTGACCCGAATTGGCAATCGACGATCTCTGGTTGACCGAGTCAGCCTGGAAAGGCTGACCGACGGTGCGATCGCGCGGATTGTACTGGCTGGGAGAACTCTGAAAACCAAGCCCATGCCGCGAGATTTCCAGCATAGAATTGTCCCACCGCCGGACGATGCGTTAGCATCTGGCCGTTCTGATGCGTCCGGTGAGGACCACTCACGGACCTGCCTTCCCTCCTCCTACCGAACATTCCCGCCCATGAACTTGCCCTCGCGAAGCACCCACCGAGTGCTCGTCGGCTTCGGCTTGAAGTCGTGGCTGCTCGGCATGTTCGTTCTTGGTGGGACACTGACGCAGAGTTTCGCGGCTGACGCGGCGAAGTTTCGGCCGTTCCATTTTGAGACCGATGTCGTCTCGATCCTGTCTCGCTTCGGCTGCAATTCGTCGGGATGTCACGGCAAGGCGGAAGGGCAGAACGGCTTCAAGCTATCGATCTTCGGCTTCGACCCGAACGCCGATCATGTCGCGCTGACCAGCGAGAGCCGCGGTCGCCGCACGAACCCGAACGCTCCCGAAAAGAGTCTGCTGCTCCAAAAATCCTGCGGTGATGTCCCGCATGGCGGCGGAGTTCGCATTCGCAAAGACTCCGACGAGTACCGTGTCCTCCGCAACTGGATCGCGAACGGCTTGCCGTTTGGCGAGCCGACCGCTCCGCGCGTCACCTCGATCACCGTCACGCCGCGCGAGCAGGTGATGGGGCTCAGGACGACTCAACCACTGAAGGTCGTCGCGAAGTTCGACAACGGGTTCGAGGAAGAGGTGACTCGGCACGCCAAGTTCCAGTCGAACAACGACGGCCTCGCGTCGGTCGATGAGCACGGTCTGGTCTCGACTCACGAGACCCCCGGCGACGTAGCCGTCATGGCCAACTACCTCGGCGCAGTCGATGTCTTCCGAGTGCTGATCCCGCGACCCAACGACAGTGCTCGGCGCGGGTCTCCTAACCCCGCCGCAGCTCCGACCGCAGGTCTCCCCAATCCCAGGGCAAATGCCGGATCGGGAGACCTTCGGTCAGACGAGCGGCGGGGTCAGGAGACCCGCGCCGAGCGCGTGATGCGCAACTTCATCGACCCGCTCGTCGAATCCAAACTCGCCAAGCTCAACATCCAGTCGAGCGAACTGTGCTCTGACGAAGATTTCTTGCGGCGAGCATTCCTCGACGTCATCGGCACGCTGCCTAAGCCCGACGAAGTTCGCAAGTTCCTTGATGACAAACAGCCTAATCGCCGAGCACGTTTGATCGACGAACTGATCAAGCGGCCGGAGTACGCCGACTACTGGGCGCTGAAATGGTCCGATCTGCTGCGTGTCGAACGTCCAACGCTCGGACATGCCGGAGCCAACGGCTACTACCGCTGGATTCGCGACAGCTTCGCGACCAACAAACCGTTCGATCGGTTCGCTCGTGAATTGCTGACCGCCGAAGGACTCTTGCGTGATCAACCGGCCGGCTACGTCTTTAAGGCGGTCAATCAGCCGGGCGAGCAATCCGCGACGATCTCGCAAGTGCTGCTCGGCGTGCGGATCGACTGCGCGAAGTGTCACCATCATCCGTTCGACCGCTGGAGCCAAACCGACTACTTCGGCATGGAAGCGTTCTTCACGCAGATCACGTTCAAGCCGACTCCGCAGGGGGAGATGCTGCTGACTCGCGACTCCGGCCCCACGAAACATTCGCGAACCGGCGAGACAGTCTTCGCTCACGCACTGGGCGAACCGTCGCCTGAGAAATCTCCGGAAGGCGACCGCCGCAAATTGCTCGCCGAGTGGATGACGTCGCCGAAGAACACGTTCTTCGCTCGCAACATCGTAAATCGCGCGTGGGCACATTTCCTCGGCCGTGGCTTGATCGAACCAGTTGATGACGTCCGGCTGACAAACCCGCCGACGAATCCGGAACTGCTCGATGAGCTGGCCGCGAAGTTCATCGAGTCTGGCTTCGACGTCCATCAACTCATCCGCACGATCACCGCCTCGCGAACGTACCAGCGATCCGCAAAGCCCAACGTCACGAACGAACGGGACGAGCAGAATTACTCGCGGGCGTTGCTCAAGCGGCTGGATGCGGAAGTCCTGTTCGATGCCGTCTGCCAGGCGACCGGCACGTCCGAAAAATTCGCCGGCGTTCCCGACGGCTCGCGAGCGATCCAACTTTGGGACAGCCAAGTCAAACACGACTTCCTGAAACTCTTCGGCCGCCCCGTCCGAGCCACCGCCTGCGAATGCGAACGAGCGACGGAGCCGAGCGTTGCCCAAGTCCTGCACGTCCTGAATTCCCCCGAACTGCAATCCAAACTCTCCGACGAATCTGGCACCGTCGCCCGGCTTGCCCGCCGCTACCCGTCCGACAATTCCGCCTTGATCGACGAACTGTACCTGACCATCGTCAGCCGCCTGCCGACCGCCGACGAGAAGGCCGCCGCCACGAAATATCTGCAAGATCACGCATCCGCTCGCCGCCATGCGGCCGAAGATTTAGCTTGGAGCTTGCTCAACTCGTTGGAGTTTGTGTTCAATCACTGATGGGAGTCCAACATGTCCTCATCCGCTCGATTCTGTGATGGCATTCAACGCCGTGATCTGTTGAAGGTCGGCTGTGCGAGCACTCTGACCGGGGTGCTCACACTGCCGGACTTGTTGGCCGGGCGAGCGCGAGCGGCGGACTTGAACAAGGCGGCGCGAGATAAGGACAAGGACGATGTCTCGCTGATCATTCTTTTTTTGAAGGGTGGTTTGAGCACGATCGACACGCTCGATTTGAAACCCAACGCGCCGCCGGAGTTTCGCGGCGAGTTCGATCCGATCGACACGACCGTGCCGGGAATGCAGATTTGCGAGCACCTGCCGCTCGTCGCCAAGCAGGCTCAGCACTTCGCGCTGTTGCGATCGCTGGCGCATCCGAACTCGGATCACGGCGGAGCAGACCACTACATGCTGACCGGCTATCAGCCGCTGCCTGGATTCAATCCGAACCTCGTGCCAAACAATCAGCGGCCGGCCCACGGATCGGTCGTCGCGAAAATTCTGGGGCCGCGCGGAGCGGTACCGCCGTATGTCTGCCTGCCGAAGATGCACCCATCAGCGGGGTCGGCGTATCTCGGCTCGGTTGCCGCGCCGTTTGTCGTCGAGGCGGACCCGAACGCCCCGAACTTCAGTGTGCCGGATCTCGTGCCGCCGGTCGTCGTCGATGGCTCGCGGCTGACCGACCGCCGAGCGTTGATGCGGAAAGTCGATCGGTTCGAAAAATCGGCCGAGGTCGCCGCGAACGCGAAGGCCCGCATGACCTCCGCGTTCCGGGACAAGGCGTTCGACCTGATCACGTCCCCCGCGACGAAGGCCGCGTTCGACATTCATTCGGAAGACCCGAAGTTGCGCAACGAATACGGACGGCATTCGCTGGGGCAAAGCTGCCTGATGGCTCGGCGCTTGATCGAGGCGGGCGTTCGCTGCGTGACCATCGACCATTCCAACTGGGACACGCACGCCGAGAACTTCCGCGTGCTGAAAAACGAACTCCTGCCGCAACTCGACACCGGTCTCTCGACGCTGCTGAGCGATCTGTCAAATCGCAGCATGTTGAGTAAAACGCTGGTCGTCGTGATGGGCGAGTTCGGTCGCACTCCGCGAGTCAACAACAATGCCGGTCGAGACCACTGGGGCCCGGCCAATTGCATCCTGTTGGCCGGCGGCGGAGTACGCGGCAGCACGGTTGTCGGAGCCACCAATCCGAAGGGCGAGAAGCCCGCAGCCGATCCGCGCAGCCCGGAAGACCTCACGGCCACGATGTGTCATTGCCTGGGCATCGACCCCGACGCCGAGTTCCACACCCCCGAAGGCCGCCCCGTGAAAGTGGTCAACAACGGCAAGGTGATTCACGAACTGTTGTCGTGAGCGCGACGCGGCCGAAATCTTGAGTTGCAACGGGGCGATCAAATCACGACAAGTCGCACCGCAATTTGTAACCCGACGCGCAAGCGAGGGCGGGCGCTTCAGAACGCAAGGAATTGGTACCTGGTGAAGCGTTCGCCCTCGCTTACGCGTCGGGTTACAAGCGATGCAGTTTCACAAACTGGCCTGCCCCAAAGGAGTGATCTGTCATGCTCGGAGCGCATCTCAACCCGCAACAATATCTCGCTCGCTGTGCCGAGGAGTTCGGCAAGCTGGACCTCAGTCAGACGGCGGGGTTGGCGGACGAAATTTACTCGGCCTATCAGGACGGCCGGTTTGTGTTCATCTGCGGGAACGGCGGCAGCGGATCGAACTCGTCGCACTTCTGCGAAGACCTCGGCAAGAGCACGCTGCGGCGTGAGGACTTCACGAACGACAGCGTTAAGCGGTTGAAGGTGCTCAGCCTGACGGACAACACGCCGTACATTCTGGCGTGGGGCAACGACGAAGGTTTCGACCGCGTTTTTGTCGAGCAGCTCAAGAACTTCGCTTCGCCCGATGACGTGCTGATCGCAATCAGCGGCAGCGGCAACAGCCCCAATATTCTCAATGCCGTTGAGTGGGGCAACCGCCACAACCTACGGACGTGGGGCATTACCGGCTACGGCGGCGGCAAGCTCAAATCGCTCGGCAAGAACAATCTGCATGTGCCGCTAGACGACATGGGAATGGTCGAGTCGATTCATCTCGTGCTGTTTCACTGGATCCTCAACGATGTCTATGGCCGCATCAACAAAGTCGGCCGTCATGCAGGCTGAATCACTCGGATGGATATGATCCGGCGTCGATGGTTGAAGCTGCCGGGTCACCTGTCCGTGATGACATTGAATCAGCGGTTGTTGCTGCATTTGCGAAGTCGTAACCTTTCCGGAAAACGATAACCTGCGATTGGCGTCACACGCTGACATTCCTCATTTTCGAAGAGGCCGAATTCGTCTCCGTAAAGACGAGCCTGTCGAGTCTCGAACAACTCTTCCTCGAATTGACCGGCCACAGCCTTCGAGATTAGCCCTCAACCAAGCGATGAAATTCGATTGCGAGACACTCGATGAATGACCAATACGTTTTCGGCTCCGGTGAGTTTCGTTATCGAGTCGTCGCCGACTGGCCTCGTTGGCCGGCGAACTGGAACATGATCGAGGTCGTGGGTGTCGCCACTGATTCGCAGGATCGAGCTTTCGTCCTCAGCCGCGGTGAACATCCCGTAACGATCTTCGACCGCGACGGACGGTTTCTCGGTTCGTGGGGTGAGGGCCTGTTCGCGCGGCCGCACGGTATCACGATCGCATCGGATGACTCGGTGTTCTGCACCGACGACTTCGGGCACTCCATCCGAAAATTCACAGCGGACGGCCAGTTGCTGATGACGCTGGGGACTCACGGAGTCCCTTCGGACACCGGCGCGACGAGCATCGACTACCGCACGATCAAGTACGTCGGCCCACCATTTCACTTTCCAACCAACGTCGCGATCGCCTCCAACGGCGAGCTGTTCATCGCCGACGGCTACGGCAACGCTCGCATTCACCGGTTCTCGGCCGACGGGCGATTACTGCATTCATGGGGTGCGCCGGGTGCGGGGCCGGGAGAGTTTCATATCCCGCATGGCATCGCGATTGACCGACAGGGGACGATCTACGTCGCCGATCGTGAGAACAGCCGCATCCAATTGTTCTCACCCGATGGCGATTTCCTGGCCGAGTGGCCGGAGATCGCGCGACCGTGCGAAGTGGCGATCGATGACGACGGCCACGTTTTCGTCGCCGAAGTCGGATACCGCGCGGGGATGTGGCCTGGCACGCAAGCTCCGCACCCCAACGCGACCGGAGGCCGAGTCAGCATCTTCGATTCGCGCGGGCAATTGCTCACACGCTGGGGCGGCGGCGACACCCCGACCGCTCCCGGAGACTTCTTCGCGCCGCACGACATCTGGTTCGACTCGCGCGGCGACTTGTACGTCTCCGAAGTCGTCCGAGCCGCATACGGCAACGCGAAACCTCAGGGGGATGACTTTCACACGCTGCAAAAGTTCGAGCGACTTTGAGAGAGCGAGAAATCCCAAGGTCCAAAACCCAATGACCAAGGAAATCCCAAGGTCCAATTCCCAAGGTTTTGCGAGATCGCCTCTTGGACATTGGGAATTGGGGTTTCATTGGACATTGAGTTTTGGACCTTGGACATTCTCGGCTCTGCCGCGCAAGATGTTGCCCGATGCGTTCACTCCTCCTCCGATCGTTGGCGCTTCTTGTGGTCAGTGCGGCTGTCGCGTTTGGGCAATCGACCGCACCATCGGCCGAGAAGGCACGGCATTGGTCGTTTCAGAAGGTGGTGCGGCCGCAAGTTCCAAGTGTGAGAGACAACGACCGAGTGCGTTCGCCCGTCGATGCATTCGTGCTCGCGAAGCTGGAAGAACGAGGACTGACGTTTTCGCCCGAGGCCGACAAGACCGCGCTGATTCGCCGTGTGTCGTTCGACTTGATCGGCCTGCCGCCGTCGCCGGAAGAGGTGACCGCGTTCGTGACGAGTACCAGCGCGACTGCCTACGAAGAGCTGTTGGATCGGCTGTTGGCTTCGCAGCATTTCGGCGAACGCTGGGGACGGCATTGGCTCGACGCGGCGGGATACGCGGACGTGATGAGCACCGACAACGATGCCGGCATCATTCATCCGCTGGAGAATCGTTGGATGTATCGCGACTACGTCGTGCGGTCGCTGAACGAGGACAAGCCTTTCGCGAAATTCCTCACCGAGCAGATCGCGGGAGACGAACTCGTCGAATGGCGGTCGGCGGCGACCTACTCGCCAGAGATTCGCGAGCACTTGATCGCCACCGGTTTTCTCCGAGCCAGTTCCGATGACACGTTCGCTCCGGAGTTGAACGTGCCGGCGACTCGCTATGCCGTGTGGCAGCGGACGGGCGAGATTCTGGCGAACAACGTGCTGGGGCTGACGCTCAACTGTGCGAAGTGCCACGACCACAAATACGAGCCGCTCACGCAGCGCGACTACTACCAATTCCTCGCATTGCTTCAGCCGGCCTTCAATCCGGATCGCTGGCTGAACCCAACTCAGCGGCAACTTCCCGCCGTGTCCGCAACCGAGAAGGCGGAGATCGAGCGGCACAATACGGAACTCGACCGGCAGGCAGCCGAGCTTCGGAAGCAGATCGCCGAACGGCGGGCGAACTACGAGCCGAAGTTGTTCGCGACCAAGCTAACGACGCTGCCGGAAGCGATCCGCACCGACACGCAAGCCGCGATCGCGACGGCGGCCGACAAGCGGAACGAAGTGCAAAAGTACCTCGCCGAGAAATTTGGTGCAGCGCTCACCGTGAAGCCGGAGGAAGTCACGGCGGCACTCAGCGAGGCCGACAAAGTCACGACAGCCGAGTGGGAGAAACAAGCGGCGAAACATCTCGGCCGCAAGAAAAGTTGGCAGCACTGGCAAGTGACCTACGACGGTCCGGTCAGTCCGACGAAGTTGCTCAAGCGTGGCAATCACGAGACACCCGGCGAGGAAGTGGCACCGGGATTCTTGGCCGTGCTGAGTCACGCAACCGCGTTGGATGACAGCAAATCGACGGGGATCACCTCCGGCCGACGATTGGCTCTCGCGCGCTGGCTGACGGATCGCGACAGCCCTGCCGCGCACCTCGCCGTTCGAGTGCAGGTCAATCGGATGTGGCAGCATCTCTTCGGCAAAGGGCTGGTCGAGACGGCCGACAATCTCGGAGTCGCCGGCGCGCGGCCGACGCATCCGGAGCTATTGGAGTGGCTCACGGCGGAGTTCCTCGACAACGGTGGCCACCGGAAGCCACTGCTCAAACAGATCATGACGTCGCGGGTTTATCGGCAGTCCTCGACGGCCGCGCCGAACCAAGCGGTCGCCTCGGAGTTGGACCCCGACAACCGGCTGTTGTGGCGGATGCGATTGCGACGGTTGGAGTCCGAAATCGTGCGCGATGCGGTGCTGGCGGTCAGCGGCAAACTGGATTCGACGTTCGGTGGCGTGCCGATTCCGGTCGAGCCGCGTCCCGATGGCACGTTCGTGATCTCCGACAAGAACTTGCCGACTACGACAAGTCCCTGGCGACGCTCGTTGTATCTGCTCGCACGCCGCAACTATCACCCGACGATTCTCTCGGTCTTCGATCAGCCGAACCTGACGACGAACTGCACGGGGCGTGAGTCTTCGGCGGTCGTGTTGCAGTCGTTGACGATGCTCAACGACCGCTTCGTGATCGAACACGCGGAACACCTCGCCGCACGCGTGTCTGCTGCAGCAGGTTCGGATGTGACGAAGCAAATCGACCTCGCGTTTCGGATCACACTCGGACGGCCAGCTCGTGAGTCGGAGCGAGCGAACTGCGAGGCAGCGTTTGCTCGCATCGCGAAGGAAGACTCCGTTGCAAACGCCTTGACCCAATTGTGTCACACGCTGCTCAACACCAGCGAGTTTTTGTATGTCCCGTAACGCAGACAGCAAATCAAGACTTACCGACACAGGCGAGCCGGAGGGCGTTAGCCCCCGGACAACGATGCCCGTCCGGGGGCTAACGCCCTCCGGCTCGCCTGGAGAGACTGGCTACGGAACGATGACTCGTCGGCAAATGCTGGCGGCGTCGGCACTGGGTTTCGGCACGCTTGCGCTGCGCGGGATCGCCGCCGAGCGAGCATCTGGCCTCGCGCCTCAGCAGTCGCACACTCAACCGCGAGCGAAGGCGGTCGTGATGCTCGTGCAAAACGGCGGGCCGAGTCAGATGGATTTGCTCGATCCCAAGCCCGAACTGACGAAACGGGCCGGCCAGACGATGTCGGTCGAGACGTTTCAAATGGGGAACTCCGACAAGCTGATGGCCTCGCCGCTGGCGTTCCGCAATTACGGCGAGAGCGGCTTGGAGATGTCCACTCTGCTGCCGCATCTTGGATCACTCGCGGACGAACTGTGCTTGGTGCGGTCGATGTACTCGGAGCACAACAACCACACCGAAGCGTTGGTGATGCTCAACACCGGAAAGATTTTTCCGGGACGGCCCGCGCTCGGTTCGTGGGTCAGCTATGGTCTGGGGACGGAGAATCGCAACCTGCCGGCGTACATCGTGCTCCGCGATCCGGAGGGCTACAACACGAGCGGTACGTTGCTCTGGCAGAACGGCTGGTTGCCGGCCATGTATCGCGGGACCGAGGTCTCCTCGCAGGGGACGCCGGTTCTCAACCTGCAACCCGCAACGCCGATCGCGCCGGCGGTGCAGCGAGAGAAGCTCGACCTGCTCGCGAAGCTCAACGAAGAGCATCGGCGGCAGTTTCCGTTCGACCACGAGCTGGAGACACGCATCCGCAATTACGAACTCGCCGCGCGCATGCAGCTCGCTGCCGGCGAGTTGCTCGACTTGTCGAAGGAGTCCGCCGACACGCGCACGCTGTACGGACTCGACGATCCGGAAACGGCCAGCTACGGCCTGCGCTGCTTGATGGCCCGACGGCTCATCGAGAACGGCGTGCGGTTCGTGCAGGTCTTTCCGCCCGTCAAGCCGCAGTTCCAACCGTGGGACGCGCACAGCAACACGAAGACCGAGAACGAAGCGATCTGCCGCAAATGCGATCTCCCGTCGGCGGGCTTGATCCGTGATCTTCGGCAACGGGGCTTGCTCGACAGCACCATCGTGCTGTGGTCGGGCGAGTTCGGTCGGCTCCCCGTCTCTCAAAACGGCAAAGGGCGCGACCACAACCGCAATGCCTTCACCGCGATCCTCGCCGGCGGTGGTTTCAAGCCCGGACACGCTCACGGCGCGACCGACGAGGTCGGCTACCGAGCCGCCGAGCACCGAGTCAGCGTCCCCGACCTGCACGCGACAATCCTGCACCAACTCGGCCTCGACCACGACCGTCTGACGTATCCCCATCACGGCAACGACGAGACGCTGACCGACTCGCGAGTCACCGAGGCCCGCGTGGTGACGGAACTCTTGGCCTGAGACAGCTTCACGCCACAATCGGCGATCACGCGATCGACCGCCGGCAGTGCTTCGGGATGTTCGTTGACACGCCTGCTCCAGCTTCGTCCGCCGAGCCTGCCAGCCCGCCAATTCGCTGGGCAACTTGGTGACGCTCTCACCGCCGCCGACCTGCGAGGCCGACGCTTCCGCGTCCCGCACCTCGGTCATGATCTTTTCGATTTGAGCCTCGACCTCGACCAGCCGCTCGTCCAGCGACTTCGCCGTGAGCGTCTGATAGCGACTGTTCGACGACTTGCCCCGCGTGCCCTCGAAGGCCACCTCCCCCAAGGAGATCAGTCCCATCGTCAGCGCGACCCCAAGCTCGGTGGCGGAGAAAGTGTGCGCCGTCGGACAAATTGAGTGATGTGGCTCAACGGCGCGATTGCGGTTTGGCAGGCGAACTCTTTAGCACCGATTCGGTCTGCCGCTTCAAGATGGAGAGGATCAGCCAGTCGCCGTGGGTCGATTCATTGGCGAGCAAGAGATTGCGTTCGGCCGGACCTTCGAGTGATCGCAGTAACTCCTCCGGAATCTTCGCGACCGCTTCGTCGAATGCCGCGCGAGCTTCATCGCTACGTCCGAGTTGGTGAAACGCTTGGGCTTTGACGAAGCATTGATAGGTGTAGAGGTGGGTCGCATACTCACCGATGGGTCGTTTGGCGAGCCAGTCCAGCGCATCGGCCGGTTCGCCCGCGCGGCAGGCGACGTAGGCTCGCGTGGTGCAGGCCCAATACATCGGACCTCGATCGGGCTCGTCCGGCTTAATCAATTCCTCGAATCGTTTCAGTGGCAAGTCAGAGATCTTGAACTCACCCTCCACGAACAGCGGGGCTTTGCAGGCACGTTCGAGGTCTTCGACAGATTCGGATTGGCCGAACTGTTCGATCAGCCGACGGCAGGTGCGACGATAACGGTCCAAATCGTTCCCCAGCACTGCAACGTACCCGACCTGCATCCGCACAATCGACTTCTCCAAGTTTTGGTTCTGGTCGGCGATCAGTTCCAAATCGGCCGCTGCCTCCTGCCACATTCCAAGCCGTCGATACCACGAGTTGCGTTCGAGCAACGCACCAAGATCATCAGGCGTCGATTCCAGGATCAAGGTGAGCGCGGCCACTCGCAAGCGTGCCGTGTCGGCCGTCTCGCGCGGTGGTTCGACTTTGGCAACCGTCGGCGGCACAGGCTTCTTCTCGGCAGGTAACGGTGAACCGACGACGACGTCCTTGGTGCTTTTTGTGACCGGCTCAACGGGCTTGGTCTCGTTCTGGTTGCTTTCGTTGGCAGGATTGTTCGCTAACGGATTGAGCGGAGACTTGATGTCGTCCCGATGAAAGAGTCTGAGCGGATCGGCCGTCCATTCGATGACGAGAACGCCGATCGTCAGTACCGAGACCACCCATCCCCACTTGATGATCCGTTGAGCGTTATTTCGGAGCCGATTCGCATCACCGCTGACTTGAGCCCACATGTCCTTGGTCGAGATGTACGGCATCGTCTCTTTTTCGGCGACTGGGAACTGGTAGGCCACCGTGGAATCGCCGGTCTCTGTTGGCGACTCGTCAAATGCGGCCACGAGATCCGCTGGATCATCCGCCGCAACTGGGACGAGAGTTAGGCAGCATTCCAGGTCAGCGGCGACGTCGGCCATCGACAAATATCGCTGCTCCGGCTGCTTGGCCACCATCTTCTGAAAGATGCGTTCCAGTTCGGCAGGCACTTCCGGCCGCGCGTCGAGCAGTGATGGAATCGGCGACTCGCTGTGAGCCAGCAGCTTGGCCATCGCCGAGTTTCCCTCGTAAGCCAATCGCCCGGTCAGCAGAAACCACAACGTGATCCCCAAGCTGTATATGTCGGCGCGAGCGTCTGCGTGCCTGGAATCTTCAGCTTGTTCGGGAGCCATGTAATCAACCGTGCCGATCGCCGCTCCCGTCGTGGTGAGCTCCGCCGCTCCGTCCGCCACCGCCATTCGCGCCAGTCCGAGATCCAGAACCTTGATCGTCCCCGATCGGTCACGCAGCAAGTTCGACGGCTTGATGTCGCGATGCACGATCCCCTGATGATGCGCGTAATCCAGCCCCAGCGCGGCTTGCCGAGTGAAGTCGATCGCCCAACGAATCGGCAGCTTTCCGCAGCGCCGAACTAAAGCCAGCAAGTCGGCCCCGTCAACGTACTCCATCACCAGGAACCGCCGCGCGCCATCCAGTTCCGCGTCCAACGCTTTGACGATGTTCGGATGCGTCAACTTCGCCGCCGCCTGCACCTCGCGCTCAAACCGCTGAGTCAATTCGGGACGCCCCGCAATCCTCGGCGACAAAACCTTCAAAGCCACGATGCGATCCATCCGCCGATGCTGGGCCTTGTAGACAATCCCCATGCCTCCCTGTCCAAGCTTTCCGAGAATCACATAGTTTCCCAGCACGAGCGACGGCCCCTTGCCCGCGAAGATTTGATCCGCCTGAAACGGAGTCAGCTTCTTCTGCTGAACCAACTCGCGAGCCAACGCTTCGCCGTCTTGGGGCGGCTGACCCTCAGCCTGGCTTGGTAGAAATGCCGTAACGGCGGCGGCATCCATGAGGCCACTCGCAGTCAGTTGCTGAGTGAATTCGTCTTTGCTCAACGACATGACGCATTCCCGATATGAAGGCATTTGCGGGTGATGGTACTGCGAGTTGCCGCGGCACAACACCAAAAAGTCTCACACTTCGGAAGTCGGACATCGATCGCGCAGCAGGCGTCAGTAATCCGCGATCGAACCGTCTGGATTTCGTCCGCGCGTCGGCCATTCTGGCTTGCTTGGAGTCTTCGCCAGTTCTGAGAGTTTCGCCTCGTCGATCTCGCAGCACAGACCGACCCCTTGCGGCAGCGAGGCGTAGCCGTCCTTGTCGATCGTCCAGTTCTTCGTCACGAGGCCCGGCGGCGAGATGCTCGGATAGTACTCGTGGATCAAATAGAACGGCACTGCCGCGCTGCAATGCAAACTGGCGGTCGCGCCGAGGTCGGTCGTCACGCAATGCGGAGCGATCGGGACGTGATACGCCTCGCCGAGGATTGCGATCTTGCGAAGCTGCGTGATGCCGCCGGTGTGAGCGCAATCGACTTGCAGGATGTCGGCGCAACCTTCGTGCAGGTAGGTGATGACATCCCAAATTGTGCGTGCCTGCTCGCCGACCGCCAGTGGGATGCTGATGTGCTGTTTGAGCCGCTTGAAGACTTCGATGTTGCCGGGGACGGCCGGCTCTTCGAGGTACAGCACGTCGTACGGCTTGATCGCGTTGGCGAACTGAATCAGGAACGGCGGAGGCATCGCGCAGTGCGCGTCGAACATCACGATTCCGTCCGGACCGACTTGTTTGCGAGCGTTCTCGACCGACTTCACGAAGCCCTCGATCTGTTGCGGATTGCCAGAGAACGGTTGCGGCCCGGCTCCGACTTTGGTGGCGTTCGGCGTCGGATAGAACCGCAACTTGTCGCGTGTCGGCCCGCCGAGCAGCCGATAAACCGGCACGCCCCACAGCTTGCCGGTGATGTCCCACAGCGCCATGTCGATACCGGCCAGCGTGTGTGTCATGAATGGCCCGCCGCGCATGTCGCGGTGTGAGCGATAAATCTTCTGCCACAGATGCTCGATCCGCGTCGGATTCTCGCCGTCGAGCAATTCAAACAACGACTTCGCCAGCAGCGCCGCAACATACGGCTCAAGCTGGTCGATCTCGCCCCAGCCGGTGACGCCGTGATTCGTCTCCAGCTTGAGGAACACTTTCCGCTGCATCGGCGTGGCGGTGAGCTTCGTGATTTTGATCGTCGTCGTCCGGTCGCCGACGTTCGCCGCTGGGTTGTTCGAGTCGTCAACGCCGAACGCCTCGTTGAATCGCGGACCGAAGCTGCTGGCCGCAAGCCCTCCCGCCGCCATTGCACCCAACGAAGTCAGCCAATCACGTCGGTTCGTCATTTCATTGCTCCCGAAGGCGTGGTCTGTTTCAAAGCACCGAGCCAAAGCGACTCAGATTTAGCGGCATCGTGACGACTTCAAGTCTCGATGTCGTGTCTCGTCCAAGATCACTCGCGGGGTCGGATGGGCAATTTATTGGGGCTTCGATTCGCCCTTGGGCAAGTCAAGACGCGGTCTCTCTGCGCTCTTCGCTTCTCTGCGGTGAATCAAGCGTTTCTTTCACCGCAGAGAAGCGAAGAGCGCAGAGAAGGCGCAAACATCCATCTGAGTCCCAATAAACACTTCGTGACCGACGAGATTTTGGAACCACGGATGTCACCGAAACCGCCTGTGGCACCACTACACTGTGGACAATGAAAACAGAGAACGATGAGTTTCCGCGATTCGGAGGAAATCATGGTAACAGCGACCATTGGCTCGGCCGGTACAGACGCGGCGTTGTGGCAGTTGGTGTGTGGTGGCGACCGGCAGGCGTTTGCGGAGTTGGTGGGGCGGCATCAGTCGGCGGTGTCGGCGGTCGCGTACAACGCTTGCGGCGATCTGACGCTCAGTGAAGACATCGCTCAAGAAGCCTTTTGGGCCGCGTGGCGAGAACGGACGGCGCTGCTGGACCCCTCGCGGCTGCGAGCTTGGTTGTGTGGAATTGCGCGGAACTTGGCCAGGAACGCGGTGCGGCGAACGCGGCCCTCCGAATCGCTCGATGGGCAAGCCGAACCGGAGGACGCGGGTCGCGAGCCGGCCGACGAAGCGGTCTCGCGCGAAGAGCAGTCGCTCGTGTGGCAGGCGCTCGAAGAGATTCCCGAAACTTACCGCGAGCCCTTGATCTTGTTTCATCGCGAGCATCAATCCGTCGCCGAAGTGGCGCTGACGCTCGAACTTTCCTCCGATGCCGTGAAGCAACGTCTGTCGCGTGGACGCGAATTGCTGCGCGAGCAGGTTGCGGAATTGGTCGAACGGACGTTGCAAAGCAGTCGCCCGTTGGCCGGGTTCACGGTGGCAGTCATGGCCGGATTGACGGTGCTGTCGGCAGGAACGAAGTCCGCGATCGCCGGAACCGGCGGAGCGGTTGCCGTCGGAACCGGCACTGCGGTGCTGAAGAGTTCGCCGGTCGCCGCGTTCACCAGCGGAGCGGCGACAGCCAGCGCGACCGGACTGCTGGGCGGACTGTTCGGGGCACTGGCCGGGCTGGTGGGCAGTTGGTTCGGAACGTGGTTACCGGCGCAGCTCGCGCCGACGAACCGCGAGCGGCAACATCTACTGCGTGTTGGACGACGAATGCTGATCGTGTCGGCGCTCGCGTCGTTGCTTCTGCTGGTTGCGATCTTGGCCTGCGTTTCCGCGAGATTGCTCGGGATGCCGACCGTCATCGTGACGGTGGGTTGGATCTTCTTGTTTCAAGCTTATGTTTGGACCGAATGCGTCTTCACCTGGCGTGCGATTCGGCGTATCCGAGCCGAGACGCCGACAGATTCCGATCGCAATTCCGCTCCGCTCGCCGTGGCCGCGCAGCGCGTCGTGAATCAATGGGAAGGCCGAGTCTATCGCAGCTCCGCCACACTGCTGGGTCTGCCGCTGATCGACATTTGCGTGAGTTCTCCCGGCTTGCCGACGCCCGGTGTTGGTGATCGGCCGCCGCCGCGTCAGAAAGCGCGCGGCTGGATCGCCATCGGTGATCGTGCGGACGGAATTCTGCTGGCCATTGGCGGTGTGGCTCGTGGATTGATCGCGCTGGGGGGCATCGCGGTCGGCGGCGTCAGCATCGGCGGTCTTTCCATCGGCGTGGTGTCCCTGGGTGGTCTGGCGGTGGGAGCCGTGGCACTGGGGGGCTTGGGAGTCGGTGGCATCGCGTTCGGTGGCGGAGCGATCGGCTGGCAAGCCTGCGGCGGCGGAGCGCTGGGTTGGGATGTTGCGGTTGGCGGTGGTGCGGTCGCGTATCACGCCGCGTATGGCGGCGGCGCACTGGCTCACGACCTCGCCGTTGGTGGCGGTGTCTCCGCGCTGCACGCGAACGATGCGGTCGCCAAGGAATTCTTCGAGGGACACTGGCTCGTCGAGTCACTGAAGTGGTTTGGAGCACACCAAACGTCGATGACCGTGGCCATCATTGTCCTGAGCCTACTGCCGTCGCTGCTTTGCGCGAAATTGATGTACCACCGCAAAACAGTCCCGACGCCTCCTTGAGTCACCGCCGACGCCCGCCTGTCTGGACTTTGCGATACACTCCTCGGCCTTCGCCCTTGAGTTTTGTCGGTGAGGGCTGGTGGCTGTCTTGCGGAGAGTGTTCGCTTCGATGTCGTCTCATTTTCTGTTTGTCGTTTGCCAGGTCGGCTCGGAAGCCACGGTCAAGAACGAGGTCGCCCGAAAGCACCCGAGCTTTCGGTTTTCGTTTTCGCGGCGCGGGTTTCTCACGTTTCGCATTCCCGACGAGGTCGCTCGCGATCGCAAATTTGAGTTGAATTGTGCGTTTGCTCGGACGTGGGGCTTCTCTCTGGGAAAAGCGGTCGGGACCGACGGGCAGCAGTTGGTTCGCGATTTCTGGAAGCCGTTCGCCGAGCGTTATCCGGCGGATGTGTTGGCCCAGTTCAAGCATCTGCATGTCTGGCAACGCGATCGGTTCGTTCCGGGAGACTCTGATGTCGAACCGGGAATCACTCCACTGGCCGAGGGCATCGGAGAGTTGATCCTGGATGATCGCACCTCGTCGGCGAGCGGCTGGGCGTCAGCCCACCGAGATTCCTCGACGACATCTGACCTGCATGAACTCGGTGGGCCGACGCCCAGCCGCTCGCCACTTCCACTGAATGAAGTCGCCCAAGTTGGCGATCGCGTTTTGGATTGCGTCATCGTCGAGCCGAACGAATGGTGGTTCGGTTGGCATCGAGCGTGTTCCGTCGAGACTTGCTGGCCGGGGGGCGTACCGGGCGTGGACGCGCCGGACAACATGATTTCGCGAGCGTATCTGAAGATGGGCGAGTCGTTGTTGTGGTCCGAGCTACCGATTCAGCCGGGCGATCGGTTTGTCGAGATCGGCAGTTCTCCGGGCGGTTCGTGCCAAGCGTTGTTGGATCGCGGCTGTCTCGTGACCGGCATCGACCCCGCCGAGATGGACCCGCTGTTGCTGGCCAATCCGAACTTCACCCATCTGCGATCGCGAGCGAAGAGAGTCGAACGGAACGACTTTCAATCGTTTCGCTGGCTGGCGATGGATGCGAACGTTGCTCCGAAATACACGCTCGACACGGTCGAGGCGATCGTGACTCAACCCAACGTGCGGATCGAAGGTCTGTTGCTGACGCTCAAGCTGACCGACTTGGCTCTGGCCGCTGAGCTGCCGTTGTTTCACAAGCGCATCCGATCGTGGGGCTATCGCCGAGTGCGTGCTCGGCAATTGGCGTTCAATCGGCAAGAGGTGTGCGTGGTTGCGACTGAACGCACCATGTAACCCGATGCGTCAGCGAGGGAGTGAGGAATCTTCAAGGGCATCGTCACGTTCTAACCACGTAAACGCTTTGCACGCTCCCTCGCTGACGCTTCGGGTTACAAATGGGAGGGCGTTTCTCAACGGCCTCATTGGTGCCGATCGGTATGCGGCTTTCGCGGTCCGCTCACAAACGGACTGTCTTTCAGAAAGAACCGTAGCTCCAAACCGTGGCCGGACGTCACGCCGATGCGCGGTGACATGGCGATCTCGTGATCGCTGACTTCAGCGTCGTCACCCTGTTCGATCCAGATACGAGCTCCGCGTGTGAGATCCCAGCCATCCAGGCGTCTATTCACGTCGAAGGCTTCACAGAGTCGAGCGGGACCGCGAGCTAGATCAATCGGCGAGCACTGACGACGTTGCTGCATGAGTTCGATTCCCAACTGCGGCTGAACCGCCCGAATGAGCACGGCACTGGCGACCCCGCGTGATTCCGTCACGGCGTTCAGGCAATGCCGAGCGTGAATCGGATAGACGTACAACACCCCCGCGCGGCCGAACATCGTCGCGCTCTTGCGATTCCTCCCGCGATACGAATGCGACGCCGGGTCGTTCGCCGCGAGATAGGCTTCGGTTTCCACGATGATGCCAGAGCACAGGCCCTGCGACGTGCGGCGAATGAGCCGCTTCCCAATCAACTCGCGAGCGACTGCCACGGGATCTCGGTTGTAGAAGTCTCGTTTCAGCAAAGTCATGGCATCACTCTATCAGTCTCGAGAGTGGTCGACGAATAGGACGCTCGCAAGCCACCAGTGCTACGGAGCAATCTCCGGTGGCAACGAGGTGACCGCGCGACTCTCAATGTTGCGGTACGAGGCCGTGCCGCGGAAGGGGGTGAGGTCGGTCATGTCTTTGTCAAAAACAATTCGCGAATTGGTGTCGGGCAATTGGTCTTTGCCACGATGTATCTGTTGTGAGCGGTCGCATGGTTCCAACGGGAACCGCGACGCTCATCCCGATTTCACCAGTTGCGCCGACCGAATCCCATCACCGTTGGGAATGCCGGTCGCGCGGGACATTGGCGCGATGCGGGGCTGATTCTCTTTTGCCCGTGATTTCGCTTTTGCTCAGCAGGGACAGGGTGCGCCTTTTCGACTGGCTCGCGGGGTGTCCGTGCGCGGATCGGATTCCATTCACCACAATTCGGGAGACCGCCATGCGTTCACTCAATCCTTTTCGCCAACAATCTCTGTCTTGGAAAACACTGGGAACCGCGCGGCGGCAATCCCGCCCGCAAGTTCGAGCGGCTCAGGTCGAAAGTTTGGAAGATCGGCGCGTGCTGTCGTGCGACTATCAAGCACTGGCGAATGAGTTCAAAACGCAGTTTGACACCGTTTATGCGGACCTGAAGAGCGCGGTCGCTGGTGCTGAGTCGATGCCGATCATCGGCGACAGCCTGGGTGAGGCGGGAAAGATCTTTGACAACTTGGCCAATGAGTTATGCGATGCGTTGAGCAACATTGATGACAATGTTCTTGAACCAGCGGTGCAGGCGTTGATTGTGGGCGTGTTGCATGGCGGGCCGTTGGACATTTTGGGGGATCACGATGGCGACGGGGATATCGACAACGATGATGTCGATGTCGAGATCACTCACGACGGCGACGAGTGTGCCATCGAGATCGGGATGCGGCTGACACGGGATTTTGCGTCGATTGACCTTGGCTTCGATGCGAAGTTCGATCTGGGGCTACCCGCGCTGCCGTTCAGCATCAGCACGACCGGCGGATTGACCGCGTCGGTGGGATTCGATTGGCCGGACTTTCGGTTCACGCTCGACAGCGACGACGGATTGATCTTCGATTTTTCGCCGACGACGGACCTAACGATCGACGTGACGGCCGGCTTGCAGGAGGGGACGGAGCTGACCGCCGACATCGGCTTCTTGCACGCGATGGTTACGGACGGCGTGACGTTGGAGGAGAACGACCAGACGACTCACTTGGAATCGGAGTTGGCGGTTGGGATCGACGTCGATTTGGGATTTGAGCAAGACGGCACGTTCATGGTGGATTTGAATTTCGACGCGACAGCGGATGTCGCGCTGCACATCAACGCGATGATCAACCAGGATTTCCCGTCGATCTCTGGCGATTTCCTGATGCACTGGAGCGGCTTCGACGAAGCGGACTCGGCTCCGACGGTTGAGATTCGGAACATCACCGTGGATGTTGGCGGCTACATCAGCGACATACTCAGCCCCATCGTCGATGTCATTCAAGAAGTCGCCGAACCGATCAAGCCGATCGTCGATATCGTCACCGAGCCGATCCCAGTGCTGTCCGATCTGGCGCACCAGATTGGGTTGGGGGATGTCACGTTGCTGTCGTTGTCGGAAGTGGCAGACGACTACCTGCCCAAGAGTGGCTACACGGAAATCCTGGAGATCGTGCAGATTGTCGTGCAGGTGGTGGATGTCGCGAACATGTTCGACAACCCGTCGGGGCCGTCGCTACTGGTGAATATCGGCGATCTGAACATCAGCAACGGCACGAACGGCGATCTGCGAAACAAGCCCGATGCGAAGAGCATCAGCGACGTCACGGTGAAGGACTTGACGGACCTTGTGGGCGATCCGGCCAACCTTGTCGATTTGCAGGAGGCGATCGAGAACAGCGACTTGCCGGTCGAGGTCAAAGAGCCGCTGACGGAAATCCTCGACCGCTTTTCCAGCGGGATCAGCTATTCGTTCCCGATCCTCGAAAGCCCGCTCAGCGAAATCTCGAAGCTGCTGCTTGGCCAGGATTCAACGCTATTTGAATTCAATGCCAATGCCCATCTGGAAGCGAACACCGAGATCAAAGCGCCGACAGGACTCGGCTTTGACGTGGTCGTGCAGGGGAATTACACCCTCGATGCCGGAATCACGATTGGCTACGACACATTCGGGTTGCGAAAGTTCATCGTCAACGGCGTGAACAACAACGGTGGGTTTGACGGCAACGATCTGCTTGACGGGCTGTTCATCGACGCGGACACGCACATCTTCATGGACGGTGAGTTCGCGGCCGGGGCGGCGGTCGAGTACTTAATCTTCGAGGCGCAAGTTACCGGCGGCGTCAGCGGCGGTTTCCACGTCACGATGCCCGATGAGAACAGCATCAACGGAAACGACGAGCTTGGCTTCACGGACAACGATCCGCAGAAGATTCGCCCTTTCAGCGAACTGGGCGAGTGCCTGTTCGCCACGGACGGAGTCTTGACAGCCGGTCTGAAAGCGAAGATCCGCGTTGGCACGGACTTGATCGGCATCGAAGAAGAATTCGTCATCGGCGAAGTTGACCTGGTGAACTTCGACATCGACTGCGTCCCGAATCCGTTCCAAGACCCGCCCGATCCGAATCTGGCGGAACTTGATCCGGCCACGGGAGTACTCACGCTGAATGTCGGAGCGCTCGGACCTTCGCGAGCGAAATACGATCAGTACGATCCACAACAGGCGAACGAAAACTACCGGCTGGCGGTCGGCATTCCATTCGCGAACGAGGCGGTTCCTCCGAACGGCGGCGACTTCATCATCGTCTCGGCCTTCGGCATGTCCGAGCGATTCGCCGGGGTCAAAAAGATCGTCGCGAACGCCGACAACGGCAACGACACGATCAAGATTCTCGCCTCGGAGAACTCGGCCGAATATCCGCTCACGGCGCAAGTCGAACTCAACGGCGGCGAGGGTGACGACTTGCTGATCTACGAAGGAGCCGGCGCGGCGACATTGCTGGGCGAGAGCGGCAACGACGGCCTGTTCGGCGGCAATGGCACGAATCTGATCTTCGGCGGCGCGGATCAAGACACGATCTGGGGCGGCGCGTCGAGCAACACGCTCAACGGCGGCGACGGCGACGACGTACTGACCGGCGGCAGCGGGCCGAACTTTATGGGAGCGATCACGCTCAACGGCATCGCCCTGACGGAGGACGGCAACGATCAATTGATCGGCGGCGACGGCCCGAACTTCCTTCGCGGCGGCGCGGGGAACGACAACCTGCGAGCCGGTCCGATGACCGACGATCTCGACGGCGATGAGGGTGACGATCTGCTCGCCGCCGGCGCGGGGAGCGCGAAGCTCGCCGGCGATCGGGGCGACGACTACATCACCTGGGAAGTTGGCGACGGAATCCCGATTTCGATCGACGGCGGCAACGACATCGAAACCAACACGCTCGGCCTGATCGGGACGGATGGAGTCGAATCGCTCGGCCTGAGCAAAGACCACTTGACGACTCGATTGAGAATTGCGGGGCTGATTTCGACGGTGTTCTTCGCGTCGCACATTCAAAACGTCGCGTTCGAGGGACTCGGCGGCGCGGACAACATCCTCGTCTCGCCACTGACGAACACCAGCGTCCGCGAAGTCGGACTGAACTTGGGCGACGTGCTCAAGCAGCAGAATCAACTCGGCGACGGAGCCGAAGATCACATCGTCGTGCATGGCCATCTGACCGCCGACGTGTTGACCGCCGAAAAGGAAATGGCGGTGATCCTGCCGGGGCAACCGGCGGTTCCGCCCAGCACCGTCGGGACCGGTCCGACTTACGGCGGGATCACGAAGATCAGCGGGATGCCAAGCTACACGATTCGTCTCGCCAACGTGCAGGACGATCTGCTGATCGACACGCGCGACGGCAACGACACGGTCACCGTGAAGTCGATCACGGGACCGACTCGCATCCACAGCGGTAAAGGTGACGACACGATCAAAGTTCAGGCGTCCGATCCGGGAACTCCCGAAAGCCTGACCGAGCTGCCCGACTATCCCAACGAACTGCTCGTCGAGGCGGGAACCGGCTCGAACAAACTGACGGTGAATCAAAGTGCCAGCGAGATTCCGCTGACCGTCGAAGTCACGTCGGCGAAGATCACCAGCGACCTGCTGCCCGGTGTGAATTTCATCGCAACCGGCGGAAACTTCGGCGGCGGAGTGCATCTGCTGACCGGTCAGTTCTCCGATGCGGTCAACATCCGCAGCACGTTGCCCGCCGTGCCGACGACGCTCGATTCCGGCGACGGCGGTGATTTCGTTCGAGTGGGATCGAACGCGCCGGACGCCAACAGCCATTTGGGGTTCATTCGCGGCCCGCTGTCGATCGAAACCGGTTCAGGAGAGAACCTGTTGCAACTGTCCGATCGCGGCGCGTTGACCGGAAATCAGAATGTCATCGTGACGGCCACTCAGATCGCTGGCTTCGCCGGTCCGTCGGACAACATGGTCGTGAGCTACAACGCCTCGGCAGGGCAGCTCAATCTGTCGCTCGTCGGTTCTGATCTTGTCGGCGACCAATTCCGCCTGACGAGTCCCGCCGCAGCCACGTTGATCCTCGGCAACGGCGGCAACGACCAGTTCAAGATTGTGAGCCTGACGCAGTCCGCCGCAATCGCCGCCGGAGTCGGAAACGACACGGTCGAAATCGGCGCGCTGGTCAACAAGCTCGACGGCGTGCAAGCCACCGTGTTGTTCCTCGGACAAGACGGCCAAGACAAGGTCAACGTCAACGACAAGTCAACCGCCAGCGGCCAGACATTCAACATCGCCGCCGACTCCGTGCAGCGAGTCGGCACGGGCTTGATCAAATTCGACGGATCGACGGAAGTGATCAACGTCTCCGCCGGCACGTCCTCCGATCAATTCCAAGTGCAGTCACTGCCGCCGAGTCCGACGATCATGAATGTGGTCGGCAGCCAAGGACTCGACACGCTGCTCGCCCCGAACGCCGCGAACACGTTTGAGATCACCGGCAACAACAGCGGCAATCTCAACGGACGGTTGAATTTCAGCCAGGTCGAGAATCTCAAAGGTGGATCGCAAGGCGACACGTTCCGAGTGATCGCCGGTTCGCTCAGCGGTGAGGTTCACGGCGGCGACGGCAGCGACTTGCTCGATTACTCGCTGTTCGCCAATCAAGTGACCGTCAGCTTGCAGACGCTGTCGGCCACGGCGATCAGCCACATCAACAAGATCGAAAGCCTGAACGGCGGCACGTCCAGCAACACGCTGATCGGTCCGAACTTGCCGAACGGCTGGCAACTGACCGGCGTCAATGCCGGCACATTGAACACGATGGCTCTCGGCCCGATCACGTTCAACGCCTTCGGCAATCTGACCGGCGGCACAAGCGTCGATGTCTTTCAGTTCGGCTCGGCCGGTTCGCTCACCGGGCGGATTCAAGATCAAGGAGGCACCGTCGATCAGCTGGACTACAGCCAGCTCGCGGGACCGGTCTCCGTCAATCTCTCGACGGGAGCCGCCAGCCGCGTGGCGTTGGGAGTGGCTAACATCGACCAAGTCTTCGGCAGCCTCGGTGACGACCTGCTGATCGGTTCGTCCGGCAACAACCTGCTGCAAGGTGGCGACGGCCACGACGTGCTGGCCGGCCTGTCTGGGAACGACACACTCAACGGCGGCAACGGCCGCGACGTGATGATCGGCGGCAACGGCTTCGACCAACTCACCGCCGGCAGCGACGAGGATCTCGTGATCGGCAATCGCACGACCTACGACACCAACGTCTCCGCCCTGATAGCGATCATGACCGAATGGAAGAGCGCCTCGCTGATCTATCAGCAGCGCGTCGCCAACCTGCGAAACGGAGTCGGCCTGAACAATCAATTCCCACTGAAGACCAACACGGTTTTAGCCGACTCAGCCGCCGACACCCTGCAAGGCCAAGACGACACCGACTGGTTCTGGGCCACGCTCAATGGACTCAGCCAAGACACGATCACCGACCTGCTTGCAGGCGAAATCGTGAATTGATGCGAATGAGTGTCGGGCAAACAAACGCAGCCACGATTTAGTGAGTGTCAGCCGCCTGGAAGCGTGTCTCGGTGATGCGAGCCAACGCGGACAAATTCTTCTCGAGTCTGGAGGTGTCTCATGTTTCGTCGTGATTGGCTCAGCCGTTTGTGGAATGCGTGTCACCCACCCACCCGCCGAGCGCGCGGTTCGGAGCGATGTGGCGTTGCCGGTGAGGTTCTCGAGTTGCGCCAGTACCTCAGCGCGAGCGTCGGTCTGGCCCGTGATGGGCACACTTTGATCATTCGAGGTGACGATGCCGACAATCACATCACGATCACTCAGGACGGTCGGCGAGGTGTCGCAGTCGTCGCTGACGGCGTCGCGAGTTCCTTCTGGGGCATCGACCAGATCATCGTCGAAACCGGTGCCGGTCACGATGTCGTGGATGTCGAGTCTGTCGAGGGCTTGCCTCTGATCCGCTCGCTCAACATCGACACCGGTGCCGGTCACGACCGCGTGTCCGTGACGGTGGGTGATCCGACGGGGCTTGCCGATCCTCCTGATCCAGATATGCCGACCGACCAGATGCCGGTAATCCGCATCGACACCGGCGCTGGAAACGATGTCGTGGATGTCGAGACGGTCGAGGGCTTGCCCCTGATCCGCTCGCTCAACATCAACACAGGTGCCGGGAACGACCGCGTGTCTGTGGCGGTGGGAAACCGGAATGTCCTTGCCGATCCCCCCGATCCAGACATGCCGACCGACCAGATGCCGGTGATCCGCATCGACACCGGCGCTGGAAACGATGTGATTGACGTGCGCTTGCGGCGCAACCAAGTGTTGCTCGACATAGACGACGGTCCTGGCAATGACTTGGTCCGCGTGGTGGTTGGCGGTCCGACGAGCATCAATGGCGGGACTTGAAACTCCAACGGGACGCCGCTTTCTGTTCCAGAAAGCGGCGTCCTCGCGGGCGAGGGCACTGAGAATCACAATCAGCCGGTTGACCCTTTTCGCCGTGACAGATAGTGTCGCCATCCGACGCGGATTCGGAATGTCGATCCTGTTTGATCACGGCGGTGAGCATGACGCTTGAAGACTCGGTCTCCAGTTGGGTGCAGCAAGTGAAGAGCGGGAATCGCGAGCCGGTTCGGCAGTTGCTGGACCGGTATCTGCGTTCGCTGATGACGCTGGCGGCGGCTCGGCTGCGGATTCAGCCGGCGCTGGCGGGTTACGAAGAAGATGTGGCTTTGAGCGCGATGAAAAGCCTGTGCTTAGGGGCCGAGCGCGGGCAGTAACCAGAACTGTCGGATCGCGATGACCTGTGGCGGTTGCTGTGCGTGATCATGATTCGAAAGTCGATTGACCTGACTCGCAAGAAGCGGCTGGACCACGCATTCGGTGACGAGGAATTGAGTGCCTTTCTCAGCCGCGAGCCTTCTCCGGAGGAAGCGGCGGAGACGGCAGATCGGGTGCGACACCTGCTCGATCTGTTGGACGATTCGGAACTGCGGCAGATCGCCTTGTGGAAAGTTGAGGGGTGTTCCAACGAGGAAATCGCGAACAACCTGGGATGCGTCGAGCGTTCGGTCGAACGCAAGCTGCGCCGCATCCGGCTGCTCTGGCAGAATGAAGTGACGGCATGAATCTCATTGACGACCGCACCGATTTCGACGACGCCTCCGCCGAGGTGGCTGAGAATATCGACGAAGCCTGCGATCGGTTTGAGCGCGAATGGAAATCGGGCAACGCACCACGCATCGAAAACTACCTGGACGAGGCGGAGGCGGAGCAGCGCGACGTCTTGCGGCAAGAGTTGTTGCGCGTCGAGCTGGCCTACCTGCACAAGCTGGGGCAGCCGATCGCCGAGGATGAATATCTGGCGCGATTCCCTTCGTTGAATGCCGAATGGTTTCGGCGTGCGATTCAACGCTCGAAACCGAAACGCGAAACGCTGGCCGGGGTGCTGGGCGATTTTCAGTTGCAGTACGAGATCGGCCGGGGCGGCATGGGGTCGTTTACGCCGCGCTGCAAGTCTCACTGAATCGTCGCGTCGCGGTGAAGGTGTTGCCCTCGTCGGCGATGACCGACTCGCGTCAGTTGCGGCGGTTCCAGAATGAATCGCGCGCGGCGGCCTCGCTGCATCATCCGCACATCGTGCCGGTCTTCGCGGTCGGTGCCGATCGCGGAGTCAACTTCTTCGTGATGCAATTGATTGACGGACAAACGCTGTCGCAGCGAATCAAGTCGATCGGGTCCAGCGAACTCACCCGGACGGCGATGTCGCGGCCGACGGGCGATTCGAAGAGGGAGGGCGAGGCTCCCGCCGAGCCGCGAACGGCAACTGCTCCCGCCGAGCCGCGAACGGCGGATAAAAACGGCTCGGCGGGAGCCTCGCCCTCCCGGACCAGTCCCGCGTCGCTGAGCATCGAGCAATACCGCGAGGTCGCTCGGCAAGGGATGCAAGTGGCTCAGGCGCTCGAACACGCGCACTCGATGGGGATCGTGCATCGCGACGTCAAACCGAGCAACCTGTTGATCGACCGCGCGGGCAAGCTGTGGGTCACCGATTTCGGATTGGCTCGCATCGCCAACGACCTGAGCATGACGATCAGCGGTGATGTGCTCGGCACGCTGCGGTACATGAGTCCCGAACAAGCTCTGGCAAAGCACGGGCTGGTCGATCATCGGACGGACATCTACAGCCTGGGAGTCACTCTGTACGAGTTGCTCACGCTGCGTCCGGCCATCGACGGCAAAGACCGAGGCGAGATTCTGCACAAGATCGCCTTCGAGGAACCGCCCGAACCGCGCCGAGTCAATCCGCACATCCCGCTCGATCTGGAAACGATCCTGCTAAGGTCAATCGCGAAGGAGCCGCATCTGCGCCATCAGTCGGCCGAAGAGTTGGCCGACGACCTGCGTCGATTCGCGGACGATCAGCCGATCAAAGCTCGGCGGCAAACTCGCTGGCAGAGTTTCGTGCGCTGGCAACGCCGCAACCGAGCACTCTCGGCCGCGCTGGCGTTGACCGTCGCCGTGATCGTCGTGGCCAACGTGCTGATCACCTGGAAATGGAGCGAAGAGCGCTTGGCCAATTCCACCGCGCGGATCGCCGAGCAATCGGCCAAGCGTTCGGAACGGCTCGCTCGCGATGCCGAGCAACTCGCCAGACACGCGGAGCTGCAAGCGACTCAACGGGCGGATGAGTTGCAGCGCAGCGTGTACCTGCAACAGATCGCGCGCAGCGAGCAGGAGTGGTGGAGCAACAACGTCGGCCGAGCGGAACAGATTCTAGATCGGTGTCCGCCGGAACTGCGGCATTGGGAGTGGGGCTATTTGAAACGGCTCTGCAATTCGGAGATTCGATCATTCGTCGCCCATGACGGACCAATGTTCGCGGTCGCATACTCACCGAACGGCCGGACGGTCGCGGCGGGTGGACAATCAGGAAAGATTCATCTGTGGGACATTCCAACGGGTACTGAGCGAACGCTGTTGGGACACAGCGCCGGTGTGCAATCTGTCGCGTTTAGTTCCGACGGACAGCAGATGGTTTCCACTGGGTCGTCTTGGGCAGAGAAGATTCCAGGCGAAGTGAAAGTGGGGGATGCCACCTCGGGACAGGAACTGGAGACGTTTCCGATCGAGAAAGGAATCAGTGTGACGGATGCGAAGTTCTCGCCGGATCGGCGTTATCTGGCAGTCCCGTTGTGGAATACCGCGGTCTGGTTGATCGACATGGAAACCAAACAGATCAGCGAACTCAGTGGCTATGGTTCGAGCGTCAAGACGGTCGTTTTTTCGCCAGACAGTCGGACGGTCTTTGCGGGTGGATGGGGTGGCAAGATCGTCGCCTGGGATGTCGCGACGCGGAAAATCACCAAGACATTGCTGGGCCACACCGGGGATGTTGTCGGACTGGCGGTCCATCCCAACGGGAAGCTGTTGGCCTCGGCGAGCTGGGATCACACGATCCGGGTGTGGACTCTCGACCTGCCGGCCGATCCCAAGCCGCGGGTCTTGACCGAGCATTCCGGGATCGTGAACGAGGTGACGTTTTCTCCCGATGGAAGTCAACTGGCCTCAGCGGGTGAAGACGGTGCCGTGAATGTTTGGGAGACGAAGTCGTGGAAAACGACAACCACTCTGCGCGGTCACGATGGCGTGGTGCATCACGTCTCGTTCAGCCCTGGCGGCAAATCCGTCGTGAGCACGGGGCAGGACGGCCAACTCAAGCTGTGGGATCTGACTCGTTCACAACTGGGCGTGGTGGCGACGGGGACCGGACAACTGCAACGCAAGGTGGTGTTTCGCGCGGACGGTACACGGTTCTATGTGTCATCGGTCTCGCTGCCAGCTCGCGATCCTGACGGCTATGTGACGTCGCATGACTCCGACACGGGAAAACAACTCCGCGTGATCGGCCGCCGCCCTGGTGGCTTTCGCACGGTGGCCGCTGATCCCGATGGCCAGTTTGTCGCCGCCGATTCAGACATCGATATTCAACTGTGGGACGCAGCCACCGAGAAGCCGCTCAGAGAACTCAAAGGCCACGCCAGCAAAGTCTCCGCCATTGCGTTCTTGTCCGGAGGAATCCTCGTCTCCGGAGCCGACGACGGAACCGTGAAGCTTTGGCGAGCGGCCACCGGCGAACTGATCCACGAACTTGAGCCGCGAGTCGGTCCGGTGACGCAGATCGCCGCCGAGGCTCAAGAAAGTGTTTTCGCGATCGCCGGAAACGAAGGCCAACTCGCCGTGTGGCGACTGACGACCGGCGGTCTTGAAGAACAACAAGCGCTGCGCCGTGACGTCGGCGGTCCGATTGCGTCTTTGGCCTGTTCGTCGCGCGACAAGACGCTAGCAGTGGGATGCGCGAACGGCCACATCCGACTCTGGAATCTCTCGTCGGGGACCGAACTTCCCGCGATCAAAGGTCACACCGATGCGGTCGTGAGCCTGGACTTCTCGCCCGACGGCCGGCGTCTGGCATCGGGAGGCCAGGAAGGAGCGGCCGTGCTGTGGGACACTCAAAGTGGTCAAGAAGCCTTGATCCTGCGACGTCAACTCAGAAGCTTGAACGGCGTCGCGTTCAGCCCCGACGGTCAACGACTCGCCGCCATCGCTTCCCACGCCGCGCGAGACATTCGAATCTGGGATTCCTCCGCGCGATCAACCGATGATTCGTCCACAAGGCTCAAGGCATGGCAACTCGCGGAAGCGTCCGGCGCGGAATCGTTACGCTGTTGGAATGTGGCCATTGCCCATCTGGACGCGTTGATCGACTCGTCGGCTCCAGACGGCGACTTGTGGAAACGGCGCGGCAACTGTCACGCCGAGCTTTGCGATTGGAAGGCAGCGATGGCCAACTACGCCCGCACCTGCGAGCTGGCCCCGGCCAGCATCGATCACTGGTATCGCCGTGCCGCCGCCTGCCTCGGAGCCAACGACCTTGGAGAACACCGTCACGTCGTCGCCGCCATGTTGAAGCAGTTTGAGAACACTCATGCTGTCGGAATCGCCAGCCCGATGCTGTATGCCACGACGATGTGCTCGCAGCCCCCTGTGGAACGAGACGAGTTTCAGCGACTCGCACAACTCGCCGTCAACGCCTTCGCGGGCAACCAACGTCTGGTCGGCGCGGTGCGATACCGATTAGGCGACTTCACCGGAGCTCTCGACTCGTTCGACGAAGCCGCCCCCAAGTTCGGCCCGCGCGCCTGGGACTTGTGCTTCCGAGGAATGTGCCGACACAAACTCGGTGACTCGACCGCCGCCGCCAAGCACTTCCAGGAATGCGATGCCTGGATCGAAGCGGCCGAACGCCAATGGAAAGACCGCTCCAACACATCACCACGATGGATCCGTTGGGAAGAACGAGTCGAAGTTCTCCACCTCCGCCGCGAAGCCGAAAGTCTTCTCAAGCAGGTTCCCAAGCCGTAAGTCCTCTCGGAAGTTGTGATGGTTTTCCAATTGAAAACTGCGCTGTAGCCCGACCCCTTGTGGGTCGGTCGATTCGCCATCGATCGCAATCATCCAGGCCACAAGGGCCTGGGCTACACTGGCCGCACCGCGCGGTTCGTTTTTGGAGTCCGTATGAGACTTCCGTACCTCCGAACTCTGACGAGTTCGGCTACGGGAGATGAATTCCCTGCGGCTGTCTCAGAGAAGCCCTCCACTGGATTTTCAGCGCGGGCGGTCGCGTCGTTCGATCCGACTTTCTTCGGCCAGTTGGACCACCTTCGGCGAACTGGCCTCGAAGCGGAGGCGGGTGACTTGGCCAGGTTGGACGGTCACGGTCCAGCGGCTTTTGACCATGTCGAAGTCGGGCAACAAGAGCTTGTACTCACCGGGGGGCAGCAATCCGGTGTCGCACTGGTAGTCGTGATTGAATTCGCGAGTGACTCCATACGCTCCCCCGACGACGCACGGTCCCAGTTGCAGTTGGTATTTTGGTTGCGGACTGACACTCTTCCATGCGTCCCCGACGAATCGCAAATCGAGTTCGATCCGTCCCATCGCTTCGGGCTGCGGCCGAGAGAGGACCACATCGCCGAGAATGCCGAGTTGTCCTCGCGGCGGCACCGGCACCATGAAGTCGGCCACATGATGCGTGAAGCTGCCGATTCGCACGGGGTCGCGGCCGTCCACTCGCCGTGTCGAGTTGATGTGCTCGATAAGAATGAAATCACCATTCGCCAGTTCTCGGAAGGCACCGCCCCCCGACAATTCCTGGAGCGACACCACCTTGGTCGATGTCACTTGCACGATGTCTGTCTTCGTCGGCTGGCTCGGCACGTTGGGATTGAGCACAGGCTCGCCGACCGACTCCGGGAAAAACAAGCGGACGCCGTTGATGACGCGTGAAGAGTCCGCATTCACCACCGGCAACGCGACCGCTCTCACTGCCAAGACGACCTCTGATCCGGGCGTGCGATCCGTGCTCTGATCTTGCCGGATGAACTCCTCATTGAGCGCGAGGTCGCGCCGTTGGCCCTCCGCCAGATACTTCGGAGTGACCGGCTCGACTCCGTCCAACACAACGCGGAGCAGCGTGAACTCACCGGCTCCCACTTGCAGCGCTTTGTGCTGAGTCGCCCGCTCGATCGCCTGTTGCCAAACCAGCGAGTCCAATCCCTCGCGAGTCACTCGCCAAGCCAAGTTCGCTCGCTCCGGCGTCGTCGAGACTGCCGACGCTGAGGTCGGTCGCTCATCCGCGTGTACGCCGAAGTTGAGGCCACGCGAGACGCTCCCACCGCAAATCAGACTCAAGCCGGCGATCAACACCCAGTGAGTTCGCTGAACAAGACGCCGTTGAATCATGATTGCTCCCTGAAAGCGGAATTTGAGACAGCCTCGCTTTGATGTCATCGCAACCTGTGGCGCACGCGGCTCGCAACTTGGCCAGCGTGAAGCTGCGCCGCGATCACGACTTCGCAGCATCTGGGGCCGCGACGTGCCCACGCGGACATTGTCGCCGATGACCCCGAGGATGGGACATGCAAGCCAGGTACCTCTAGTTGCCCTCTCGCTTGAACACGATGCGGTTGGGGGTGCCACCCTTGAGCTGGCCGATCGAGGTGCTCATGCGGCCCTCGGGCGAGAGCTCGTACACGATGCGCCGCGGGAAATCGTGGCGCGGGTTGTCGAACACGGCTCGCGTTTTGGTCAGCTCGGTGAGCACGAACTCGGTCGGCTTCGCGCCGCCGGGCTGCGCGATGTAGACCAGCCCGCCGTCGCGCTCAACGATGCGCAGGTACTCGAACGCGGACATCCTGCCGCTCGTATTGACCGAGCGTGACACGGCAAGCATCGCGCCGCCCAGCGGCGGGCACCATCGCTCCTCGATCGACGACCCCGAGCTCCTCGTTCCGAGCCACGCGCCATCCAGCCAGGCTAAGTCGCCGATCGTGGCCTTGGCTGGCGTGGGCAGCGCGATGTCCTCCGCATGGCGGTAGATCCCAACCGCTTCCTTCCCCGCCGGCGAATCGACCACCACGCTCACGAGCAGTCCGCCGTTCGTGATGCGAAACTTTCTCCGGATCAGCCCGATCCCGCCGACCGCGTTGCCCGCTACGCGCTCGAACGCGACCTCGTACTCGAACGTGCCGTCCTTCCACGCGCCGCGGTAGCGACAAATCGTCTTTGGCTCGGCGACTTCGGTAATCGAGCCGTCGAGCGCGATGCGCACGTCGCGGTGCCCGGAGCCATGGCCGTTCAGGACGACCGCGCCTTCCTCGACGCGCATCGAGAACTTTGAGGCCATGGGGGGACCCAACTGCTCGAGAGTGTGGCCCTCGGTTCGATCCTCGACGAAGATCCACTCGCCGTCCAACGCGCGCAACCCGTCGGGCGGCGCCGAAAGCGCGTTCGAGGCCAACGCTGCCAAGGTGGCCCCAAGGGTTGCGAGGAGTGCGAGAGCTGTTGCCGGCCTTGTGCGCAAGTGCATTGCAGAGTCCTCTTTCAATTTGTGATCAACGATGAGTACCGGCATTGCCTATGTCCCTGTCGGCCTAACGCCCAAGGTAACCGGGCGGCGGCCAGAAACCTTGGAAGACAGAAAACGCGCCAACCGCCACTCCGGTTGACCGCCTTGTTCTGCACTCAATGGATGCGTCGTATCTTGTGGCGATCTGAGATGTGCCTCAATTGCGTTTCTTCATTTGTGGCAAGCCAATACCCACCCGTTTCCATGACAAACAGCTTGTCATTGCAAAGGTAAAATGAATGTGTCGGCTCGCCATAGACGTAGAGCCCCTTGACCCAAACATCGGACAATGATCCTACGACCAAATCTCCGGGAGCATCGACTTCGGTATCAACGCAAAATAAATGTTGCGAACCAAAGACCAATTCTTGAAGGCAGTATGTGGTCAAGAAGTGTGACAAAGTCGGACACACTTCGCGGAATTCGTTGTCGCCGTATTCATACGCGCGGGAGTCGGAAAGCACAGGTGGATCAGCTGCGTTTGCCAAAGTGTCGCAGGTCCACACGCCTTGGTTTTCGTGGATGAATCGGAAACGATCGCCAATGATCGCAAGTTGGTCGATTGGTAAAAGTTGATCTTGGTTGCCGAATAGTCCGGTAGTCCAACTCGGATGACGCCATTGCTCGGCAAACGGAACTGGATAGTTGCCAGCAAGTTCGTATATCGCGCGTAACGGAGCAGGTACGAATGCGGGAACGTCGGCGGGCAGTATTCGATGCCTCCTTTGAAGGTCTGGAACCCACTCGGCGATGAGCTTCAATAGTGCGGGAATGGGATCATCTCGCGGTATCATGTGGCGACATTCTCTTTGTGCCGAACAGTTAATTGAGCAGCGTGCAGCCTAACTCGATCCTGCACGGACGGCTGATCAACCCTGTGAGAGAGCAGAATGCCCATGAAAATGTGGGTCGTCAATCCAAGCGGTTGATAAAAAGTCCAATCGCGATCGCGTGTGAGGCCGCGATGATTCCAAACCCGAAGCGTGAGCGAGGGCGAGTGCTTCACCAGACCTTGAATGGCAAGTGTTCTGGAGCGCTCGCCCTCGCTCACGCTTCGCGTTACGACTGGACAACCTGCTTCCTCCTTGAGGAGGCCTTGAATCATCCATGTGAGGCAGCGTCCGGCCTCACTTACTGAGCAATGCACGCCACCTCCATGCCGCCCTGACCAAGCTTGTCGAGGATGACGTAGTTGCCCAATGTCAGCGACTTCTCTTTGCCCGCGTAGATTTGCTCGGCCTGAAATTTGGTCAGTCGTTTCTACTTGACCAATTCGCGAGCCAGGAGTTCGGCATCGGGAGGTCGCTGCTCAACCGGAACCGAAGCGATCCAACTGCGCATGCCGTCCTCCGACATCACGCCGGACGACGTCAATCGCTGCGTGAATTGCTCGACCGTCAATGGCATGAAGGACTTCCGTGTTGGGGTGATCGGTGAGTCATGGTATCGCGTGGGACAAGCACACAAACCGGCAGGCTGACTCGTGCGGTCCATCGTCCGGACTATCGCGACATTTGAAACTCGCTGGGGCGCAGCACCTCGACGCGGCCGGCCGAACGTTCGACGAAATACACGAACGTTTGCTCGGCATCGCTGGCCGAGGAGAGCAGCTTGCCATCCGGAGCGAAGGTCGCTGATCGGTCTGCCTCCTGCGCGATCGTGATCCACTGTGGTTGACCAGTTGCGGCGTCCCAACAACGAATCAGGTGATCGTTGGCCGACGAAAGAATCTGATGGTTCTGACTCCACGCCACGGCCTGCGTTTCTCCGAGGTGTCCTGGGAAGATTTTTTCCTGTTCACCGTTTCGATTCCAAATCTGAAGATTGCCGCTCCCATCACCCACGACCAGGCGCAGACTATCGGGACTCCAGGCCAGACAGCGCGCTTCTGCTTTTCCATTCAACGCCGGGCCGTCGGAGCCATCCGCGTTCCAAATTTGGACGCGCGTTTCGCCATGGTTGATGACGGCCGCAAGCTGTTGGCCATCAGGGCTCCAGGCCAGCGCGCGCAGATCATGTTTGTTGGAGGGGAGTGTGATGATCGGCCCGGCAGTGCCATCCGGATTCCACAACTTGAGCGTACCTCCACGAGTGAGGGCGGCAATTGTTCCGGTGCGACTCCAAGCGACCGCCAGGGGCTTTTGTTTGGGTCCGCTCAGTTCCGGTGCCAGTTGACCATCAATGCTCCAGCGGTAGATGACCGAGTGCGAGCCGAACACCGCCACCTGTTGACTGTCCGCGCTCCAGGTGGGCGAAACCACTCCCTTGAGATCGACCAACGGACCTGGCTTACCGTCGGGCAACCACAGGTGCAGTCGCTGTTGCGTCTCCCCCGCGATCCATTTGCCATCGGGACTCCACGCGAGTGAATTGACGGCGGCGGTGGTTCGACAGGAGTGCTCCACCGTGCCATCGTTTCGCCACCATCGCAATTGTTTGTCGGAATGGCTCGACACAAAGCGGCTGCCGTCCGGATGCCAATCGAGCGAATGCACTGGTGCGGAGACCTGCACGCCATTTGCCGACTTCGTATCGTTCTCCGGTTCCCACACCCCATGTTGGTAGCCTGCCCAAGCCAACCGTTTTCCGTTGCGGCTCCACGAGAGGCTTGTCACGTTGCCCGAAGTTTCATGCTGAGTTCCCGTGAAGCCCTTCACCTCCCATAACTGAATGAAATTGTTGCCCAACCCGACCGCCAGTCGCGTGCCATCCGGGTGCCACGTCAGTGATCGCGGATAAACTTTCAGATGCTCGCGAGGCAGAGCACTTGTCCCCGAATAAAAGTACAACGAACCGGTCTTGTCCGCCGCCGCGATGATGCCCGTGCGGCTCAATGCCACCAGAGAAATGCTGGCGTCGTGATCTCGAATCTCGCGGACGGTGTTGCCGTCGGTATCCCATACTCGCAGTGACTTGTCTTCGCTGCCTGAGACGAGTTGCTTGCTGCGGGCGCTCCACGCCACGCACATCACGGCCTTGCTATGTCCGGACAACACGCGATACGGCTTGCCGTCCGCCGTCCACAGATGCACGATCGGGTTGTTATCGTTGCCATTGGCTGCCGCGAGAAATCGACCATCCGGACTCCAAGCGATCATCCGGACCGAATCGCAATGCTTCAGCACCGGCCCCGGAGCTCCATCCGGCCGCCACAGCCGCACGGTGTGATCGTATTGGCTGAACGTGGCGATCCGCGAACCTTCCGGATTCCAAGCAATCCCATGCACCGATCGCGGATGGCCGACAAGTACGTTGACCATTTGCCGGGTATCGACGTCGTAGATTCGCACCTCGCCCGATTCGTGGCCTGCCAGCGCTACACGTTTTCCATCCGGTGAGATCGCCGTCACGGTCATCGGCCGTCGCGGGGCCGCGGCCTCCAACTGCCAGCGTCCGATGCCCGCCACCTTCGGCGGTTCCGCCAACAAACCGGGCAGCATTTCCGCCGGCGGTCCACTGGGCAGCGGAGGCAACTTGGCGAACGACACGCGAGCGTCGCCCGACGTTTTGTTGCTGGCGCTCTTGGCATCGCTTTTCGACGGCGTTTGCGGATCGTCCTCTTTGGACAATTCGGTTGGCGGCGGCTCTCGACCTTCGCGAAACGCGATGACCAAACCGATGCACAAGCAGGCCGCCGCCGTCGCACCAATGAGCCACGCCTTAACCCGGCGCGGACGTTTCACGGTTTGCGGCTTTGAGACCATCTGCGTCCGTTGCGTGGCTTCGAGCGAAACGGGATCGGTCGCTGGATCGGCCTCCGTCAGGCTGACGCACGGTGACACGCTCGGCTGAACGTTGTCCTGATTCAAGTTCGTGAAGAAACTCGGCAGACTCTCCGCATCCGAGGACAGCGATGCCACCACCCGTGCCAACGGCGGGGCAGAGGTGATGGATTCGGAATCAGACGCGGCAGCGTTGAGCGAGTCGCTGAGCGCATTTATGACTTCCGTCATCGACGCGAAGCGATCCTCCGGCCGCTTGGCGACCATCCGGCGGAACACCGCGTCGAGTCGAACCGGCACATCCGCACGAACAGAACGCAGTGACGGAATCGGCGCTTCTCGATGCGCGAGCAGCTTCTTCATCATCGTGCTGCCGCCGTAACAGACCTGCCCCGTCAACACGTACCACAGCGTGCAGCCCAGGCTGTAGATGTCTGACCGTTGATCGGCGTGTTTCGTGTCGAGCGCCTGTTCGGGGGACATGTAATCGACCGTCCCCATGATCGCGCCAGACTGCGTGAGACTCGCGGCATCATCACCGAGCGGACTGGAGCCGGCGTTGTCAATCCGCGCCAAGCCCATATCCAGAATCCTGACACGGTCCGCGTCGTCGAGCATCAAGTTATGTGGTTTGATGTCGCGATGCACGATCCCATGACGATGTGCGAACTCCAACCCATCGGCCGCTTGCAACAGGCAATTCACCCCCCGCTCGACCGGCATCGGCCCGTTCTGCTTCACATACGAGGCCAAGTCCGAGCCGGCGACGTACTCCATCACCAGGAAGTACGAACCGTTCGCTTCGTCCGCATCAAAGGCGGCGACGATGTTGGGATGCGACAGTTTTGCCACCGCTTCGACTTCGCGACGGAACCGCTTCACCGCATCCGGCGACTTGATCGCCGCCGGCGAAATCACCTTGAGAGCCACCACACGCTTCAACCGCTTGTGCTCGGCCTTCAACACAACACCCATGCCGCCTTGCCCTAGCTTGTCGAGCACGAAGTAATTGCCCAGTGACAGCGACGCAATTTTTCCGGCACAGATTTGCGCGGCCTGAAACTCGGTCAGCCGCTTTTGAGTCACGAACTCGCGAGCCAGTTGTTCGCCGTCCTCTGGACGTCGGTCGCCGGGACGCGCTTCAACGAACGACGTAATTTCGTCGGCAGAGATCAGCCCGCTGTCAGCAAGTTGGCGCAGGAACTCTTCGGACGACAATGCCATGAGCGACTCCACAACCAATGGGGCAGAATCGTATCGCTTTGGCGATGAATGTCACTTGAACAGCGTGGCGCCGCGGCAAGCCGAATGGGCAACGCCAGCCATCCCAAAGTGGTGTGCAAGCCGCGTGTGCCACTGACTCACCGCTTCACGATCGTCCCGCCAGCGTAGCCGTAATTCAGAAACGATCGCTCGACGAAACAGGTTCCCTGGGTGCTGGGAAAATAGAGGTCGTCATCCCCATCGCCGTTCAAGTCGCCAAGAAGCACGCGAGGCTGCATGATCGGCGGCAACTTCGGAGTGAACCCGGCTGCGAATGGTGAAGCCGCGTCGGCGTCGGTCGTACTCAAAAAAACCTGCACCTTGCCGTTGGCCGAGCCTGCGATCACGTCGAGTCGTCCGTCCTGATTCCAGTCGGTCGCGCAGACATTCAAACGGATGCCGAGATCGCCGATCTCAACCGCCGGCGCGAAGATCGGCACCTCCTTCGCAAGTCTCATCTCGTCGCGGAGCTGCTGAAAGAAACGCACTTTTCCGAACGTGTCGCCGACAACGAGATCCTTTCGCCGGTCGCCGTCAAAGTCCCCGGCCGTGACGACCGTGCGTGCTCCCTGCAAGCCGTTGAAGTCCTTGTCGGGATCGAGTCCGATTGGCCCCACCTTGATCGGCGAGCCGTCGCGAATTGGCAGCTTGAGTCCCGTCAAATCGAAGTCCGGTTTCTCCGCCGAGCCTCGATTGCGATGCAGCCAGACGTGACCGAACCAGTCGCCGAACAGCACGTCGATCGCTCCATCGCCATCGAAGTCTTCCAGAAACGTCGAGTGCTCTTCGTCGCCGCGTCCCGAGCGATGCTCGATCGTTACGCCCGGCGGCAGCACGTTGATCGACTTCGACCAGCTCCACGGGTTCTTCGTGCCGTCGTTCAGTCGCACGTTGTCGTTGCTGACAAGATCGACTCGGCCATCGCCGTTCCAATCGAGCAATTGATCGGCATGAACCGGAGCCGGTCCCCACTTCGGCAGGATCGAGATCGGCGGCTTGTCAAACTTCGGCGACGTTTTCGAGCCGGCGTTCTCCAACAACAAAATCTGCGTCCGGACGCTGATCACCAAATCGAGATCGCTGTCGTCGTCCCAATCAAACGCGCGCGGCGAGCCGAGCGTGATCGACCACAAGTGCTCGGCCTTGAGGTCGCCGCCCTTCAACTTCGGAGCGGTGCGTGTGCCGATGTTTTCAAACAGCCGAATCCCCGCCTTCATCCCCGGCTCGCGCATCGGCGTGTGCCCGCTGAGCAGATCGAGATCTCCATCGCCGTCGATATCGACGACGCACGGAGCCGCGCACCAATGTCCGACGTTGAGAGGCTTGCCGTCTGCCTCCAAAGGCCCGTGCGCGACGAGCTTTGGCGGTGAACCGCGTTCGCTGCCGACGTTCTCATAGAGGAACACGCAGCCGGTGATGTATCCGCCGGCGAGCAAATCATTGTCGCCATCGCCGTCCCAATCGACGAACTCCAGTACCGGGTAGTAATCGAGATTGAAGATCGCCGGCTCCCCGCGCGTCAGCGGCGTCACCGGCAACTCGAACGGCTGACCATCGAGCATGACGAAGCCGCGGTACTTCAATCGCCGCTCGCGATCAGTGCCGACGTTTTCGTACCACACGAGCTTGTTGCGATACGTCCCGATTACCAGATCCTGATCGCCGTCACCATCCCAATCGCAGACCTTCGGTGCTGCTAGCGTCCCCACGTCGATCGGCACGCCATCGTCGTCGAAGATCAATCGCGTGTACTCGAACTTCAGCTTCTGCTTCGAGCCGAGGTTCGGCCACCAGACAACATGCCCGAAGTCATCTCCAACGATGAGATCGATTAGCCCGTCTCCGTTCCAATCGTCGAGATCAATCCGCAGATGATCCGAGTGGACCGCATGCGTCGCAGCCTCGGCACAGCGTGCCTGCCCGTCGCCGATCCATCCCTGCGGAGGCAACTGCTGCGGCACCTCGCCCGGCTTGAGCCAGTTGAACTCGACGGCATACCACGCCGGCTGCTTGCCGACTTGCGTGTGCGTCCAGGCCAGTCGCCCCTTATGTCCGTCTCCCATCGCATTCAAGTAGTAGCCGCCCCGTTCGCGCGGCTCCGGTTTCAATGCGCCCACCGTGCGGCTGACCGAATCCAGAAACTCCGGGAAGTCATACGGGATCGCCGCGTCGTACCAGCGAAACGGCAACGGCTCATCGTTGAGCGGCTTGCCCGACTCATCGACGTGGACGACTCGAATCGACGTCGCATCCCACGCCTTGTCGCCGTGGTCGATGACGACTTCGGCTGGCAGTTCATCGCGCGTTCGGCGGCCGAGTTCGACCGGCTCGACTCGCACGAGGATTCGCTGATCGCGCGGCTTCGGCGATTCGAAACACAGCGAATGCGTTCCCATCGCGAGCAAGAACTGCCCAGCCAACAACGATCGCAACATGGCGAGTCTCTCTCGATGGTCAGGGGGTGATGACTGCCTTCGGCAGCGCAGCCTTCAGCCGTTGCCGACCGGCGTCGCTGAGCTTCGCCGGGCCGAGATGCAGCTTCCGGAGTTTCGTCAGCTTGGCGAGATGCTCGACCGAGGCATCGGTCACTTTGCTGGAATCGAGCGTCACTTCTTCGAGCGTCGTCACCTTCGCGAGCTGCTTCACGCCGTCGTCGTCGAAGATGCCGGTCACGAGCATCAACTTGCGCAGCTTCGGCAGCGTTGCGATCTGCTCGCACGTCTGATTGCTGGCGGCCCGGTCGTAGATGTCGAGTTCGTACAGCTCGCGCAGTTTGCTGAGAAACGGGAACGCGGTCGCGGTGGTTTCTTTGCCATGAACGTGCAGTTGCTGGAGATTGACCAGTCCGGCGAGATGCTTCAGTCCCACGTCGGTGACGTTCGTGTGAACGACTTCGAGACGCTTCAGACTAGTCAGCTTGCCGATCGCTTCGAGGCCGGCGTCGCTGGCGGGGGCCGAGTGCAGATTGATCGACTCGATCTGCTTCATCCCTTGTAAGTGCGCGAAGCCGGAGCCAGTGATTTTCGACGCGCAAATGACCATGCGACGCATCTTCGTCATCCCGGAAAGATGCTCGAATCCGCGATCATCGCAAGCCGTCAGACAGACGTTGAGCCGCTCAATGTGGCGCAGTTCCTTCAGATGAATCAACCCGGCGCTGGTCACCGCCGTACCCGACAATTCCAGCCGTCGCAGTTGGTCCTGACCGGCGAGGAGTTTGAGCCAATCGTCCGTAACGCGGTCGGAGAGCTTCTTCGGTTCTGGTTCTTTGTGGCCATCCGAGCGTTCATTCAACTCGATCTCGACAATGCGTCCGAAGACCGGCAGCCCTTCGTCACTGGCGATCGAACGCAGCCAATCCGGCGCGACGACTTCAAGCGTTGTCTTACCGCCGAGCCGTTTGATCTCGGCCAACAGAGCACGATCTTGCTGAAAGCGGATCGCCGCCGACTCGAAAATCGGAAGAAGTTTTTCGGTGTCGCCACGCACTTGCCGATCGACCAGGTTTGCCGTGAGCGTTTGCATTTGCGTTCGCGCTGCGGCTTCAAACTGACCCCCTTCGACTTTCGCATCGGCTGCGACCTTCGCGATCTGGCGCAGCGTGGCTGCGTCGCCATGTGGCGATTTCAGCGGGACGACATTCAAGAGTCGCGAGATGGGCAGCGGTTTTCCGGTATGCCCCGCGAAGCCTTTCACTCCGACATTCGCATGAAACACGCCGGGAGGCTCACCGGTCGTGCAGAAAATTTCGTCGTGATTCACTCCGCCGAACGCGATGTTACTGACAACCTTCGCCGGCACCGGCAAGTAGGCCAGCACCTTCGCCTCGGGGCTGAGTACCGTGATGCGGCCGGCCTTCGTGTCGGGTCGATGAAAGTCCGCGATCCACAAGTTCCCTGCCGCATCAAACGCGCAGCCGTCGCCACCCGATCCACCGAGGTCGTAGAAAACTTCCGGCTTGCCGAGCAGCTCGTTGTCGGCGGGGAGCGGGTATCGCAGGATCTTCTTCGACTGCGATTCGATCACGAACAAATTCTTGCTGGCGGGATCGACGTCGATGCCATTCGGGAACGCCAGCCCGGTTCCGATCCGATCGACTCGGCCATCGGGGCGGACTCGGTACAACCGCCCAACCGGCTTGTCCAACGACGAGCCTTCCGGGTCTGTCCAATAAACATTGCCGCGAGCATCGACCGTGAGATCGTTGAGGCTCGCCAGCGTCTCCATTTCAAACCGCTCGGCCACAACGCCGAGCTTTCCGTCGGGTGACAGATCGAGCAGCGCCTTGTGCTTGTTGTCGCAGATCAGCATGTGCCCATTGCCCAACAGCACCGTTCCAGCCGGCCCGATCTCCAAGTACTTGTGGACCTGCTTCGGGGCAGTCACGCGAAGCAACGCCCCGCTGCAAAAGAAAACGTCCCCGTTCCGCCAAGTCGGCCCTTCCGAATAGCCGGGAGCCTCGGCGTAGTGATCGAACTTCACACCGGCCAACCGAGTCGCTAGCTCTCCGGTTGGCTCATCGGCCGGAGCAGTGGTCGCGAAGAGCAACATCACGGCAACAACAGCCAATCGGCACCATTCGAGCTTCGTCATTCGAGCTTCCTTCGTCATTGGGTGTTTCGTCATTCGTGCTTTGGCCACTCGTTTCACATCACCTCGGACAACTTCACCAACCGGCTTTGTTCGCGCATCGACTTGGCGGCGGCGTGAACGATGGCCGTGACTTCTAGAATCTCCTGATGTGGAATCGGTTCGCGGCGTGTCTTCACCATCTCGCGAAACGTCGCAGCCATGCGGAACATCTCGTAGTGGTGGCCGTACCAGAAGTCGTCCTCGATCGACGCGGTGTACTCGAATTTCTGATTTTGGAAGTGGACCTCGGTGTGACAGTACTCCCACTTCGAGCTCGGCCGGCCGAACCAAATCTCGGCGGGCATGCGATCCGGATACGTCACGAGCGCGTGGCAGGTGTTCTCTCGAGCGTACATGCTGACCGCTTCAACGCCCGGCCCCATCAGCGTCATCACCGTCCAGGCCGGATGCTGGCCGTAGACCATCCAGCCGCTCTCCGAGAAGCCCCCCTGTACGCTGGCGATGACGTATTGAATCGGCCCCAACTCCCCGGAGTCCCGCTTGCGCAGCGCGGCTTCGCAACCCCACTCGTGACGGAACAAGCTCGACGACATGATCGGCGCGTTGTGCTGTTTGGCGAACTCCAAAATCTTGCGCGTGCCGGCAGGAGTCTCGCCGATCGGCTTGTCGCAGAACGTCGGCAGCCCCTTCTTGAGTCCCGGCGCGACCAGATCGAAATGATCGTCGCCGAACCCCGACGCATCGCCGAGCCAAATGGCATCGACTTGCTCGACCATTTCCTCGACCGACTTGGCGACCTGCACTCCGGGGAACGCTTCGGTGAACTTGGCCGCGACGGCTGGATCGGCGTCGTAGTACTGCGTGATCTTCGTGTCGGGAAACGGCAGTTGGTCGAACGTGAATTTCGGATTGCGAACGTACTCGCGGAAGAACTTCGCCGACCCTGGATCGACCAGCTTGCAGTAGGTGTCGAGATCAATTGTCGGATGCAGGTACTGCGCGAAGTGCCAAGTGTGTCCGTTGCGCGGCTGAGGCTTGCCCCGAATCGTGGCGGAGATGACACCGATTCGCAGCATCTTGTCGAAGCCTTTCGCATCATCGGCTGCCGCTGTGGCAGTCGTCAGTGCGGTCCCTCCAAGAACGGCCGCCAACAGCATCTGTCGTCGATCAATGGAATCGTTCACGGACATGAATGGCTCCTTCTCCGAGTAGCCCGAAGCGCCAGCGAGGGGTTGTTTTTAAGAAACCCCTCGCTCGCGCGTCGGGCTAGTGTTGATAAAACTCGACCGTCTTTTGGACACCGTCGCGCAACGAGGTGGCTTGCCAATCGGGAAACAAATTCGTGATGAAATTCGGACTCGGCGGGACATTGGACGGGATCGCCGGGCCATTGACCATGATCCGAGACTCCGCATCGGGAACCGCAGCCACGATCGCGGAGCGAAACTCTTCGGTGGTCGCCAGCTCGCTGGGCAGATCGACGATGGTGTGTCCCGGCGGACACTCGATCGCCGAGCGAACAAACGCGCGAGCCACATCTTCCGCGTAGTCGTAGCCGACTCGGCCCGTGTATCCGATGGTGTAGCTCTCGCCGAGCGCGGCCGCTCGCGCGGCCAGCGACGGGCCGGCCGTCAAACCCTGATCGCGCTCCGGCCCATAGACCACATGCGGACGCACCGCGACCGACGCGATGCCAAAGTGACGCCAATACTGCTCGGCAATCAGATCGACCGCTTGCTTGAACGCCCCGTAAAACGTCGGCGGCCGATTCGACTCATCCGCGGAATCGCTGGTCTCTGGCCCATACACCGCATACGAACTGGCATACGCCAGTGAGCGAACTCGTCCTGATCGCCGAGCCGCCTCGAACAGCGCCGTGCTCCCCAGCACGTTGACCTGACAGCCCAGCCACGGATCCTTCTGACATTCTGGAGTCAGCATCGCCGCCAGATGAATGACGTGTGTCACGCCATGTTGCTCGATGACGCTCTGTAGGCGGTCGCGATCCAGAAGCGAGGCTTCGATCGAGACCACCTCCGCCGCGCACTCGCCGAGCACTCGATGCCAGCGCGCCGGAGCCGGCTGCACATCGACCACCACGGGTTTCGCATTTCGCGCAATCAACTCCCGTAGCACCCAGGTGCCAATGAACCCGCTGCCGCCAGTCACCAACACAGAGTCGATCATGGTCGCTTCCATTTCGTTCATACCGAAACCAGTCATCTTGATAGTGTTCGATCCGCGACTGATTTTCGAGTGCCACGACAGCCCCGCACCCATCCGGCCTGCCCCGGATGGTGAATATGATGGTGAAAAAAAGCCCCCCCACTTCTCCCTTTCCTCCGCCTGCGGCGGAGGAAAGGGAGAAGCGGGGGGAGTGGGAACGGCATCGACTAGCCCACCATCGGCATCACCAACGGCACGAGGCCGTTGGGGTCGAAACTCAGAGGCTCTCCGAAAAGTGGTTCTTGCTTCCGTAGCCCGACCCCTTGTGGGTCGGAGGATTTGATTTTCCTGAGGAATTGACGCTCATTCAAAATCCTCCGACCCACAAGGGGTCGGGCTACGGGCTTTTCGGATCGCCTCTCAGACAGTCGAATCAGTGCTACTGTGCACGTTGTCGCCGCATTCGCCAGAATGCGGGCCTTTCGGAACCCGCGTTCTGACAAACGCGGCTACGAAGCTGCAGAGTCGTGTTAGCCGCTTCGTTCGTGACTCAACGGCTTTGAGGGGACAACATGAATCGCAGGATGAACGGCGACACGATCCAGAGAGTCGCGATGATGCTCATGACGGTTGCGATGTGGTTCGGTGACGTGGCGGCCGACGACAGCAATCCCCTTCACGCCAAGCCTGGCATCGATTCGCTGGGCGACCCGCTGCCGTCGGGAGCGTTGCTGCGGTTCGGTACGAAGCGGTTCCGCCATCCGTCGTCGGTCGATGAATTGGCTGTCTCGCCGGACGAAAAGTCGATCGTGACGATCGACGACGATCATCTCATTGTCTGGGCTGCCGCGACTGGAAAAATGCAGTGGCGAGCCAAACCGCGTGACCTTGGAATCGTCTTGCCGGGTGCCGCGTATGGTGTTCGGCCGTTGGCGTTTGCTGCCAACAGTTCGCGGTTCTATACGCCGGGTGGTTCCGACCAGATCTTTGTTTGGGACGTCGCTTCAGGAAAACATGAAGTGCTGTCTCTCACTCGCGCTCAACCGACTGACGTGAAGACTCAACCTCACAACGTCTTCAGTGACAATCCGAAAGCCATCGATGTCACGCGTGACGGACGAAAGTTCGCGCTGGGAAGCTTTCAGGGAGTTGTCGTTTGCGATGACAAAGGGAAAGTGCTGTTTGAAATCGCCAACGCGCCGAAAAATCCAGTCGAGATTGGAGAGAATGACAATGATCGCCTGCTGTTCGGCGGAGATTACTGTTTTGGTCGATTCTCGCCGGATGAGAAGCTGCTCGCCGTGTTAGCGAGCGAGTCGATGGAGGAACTCCGGCTGTGCAATGCCGAGACAGGGAAGGAACTCCGCCGCATCAAACTCAAAGCGCGACTCGTTCGCTTCGCGTTCTCACCGGATGGCCGCCGGATCGTCACGACCGAGCGGGACGTCGCCGCGCGGATGTACGACGTCGATTCCGGAGCGGCGATTTGGGCGACAGAGATTTCGCCTGCAAAGAATGCCGAGAGCTACCTGTCCGCAGTCGCGTATTGCCCAGATGCCAACGTCATCGCGGTCGGAGCGCCGATTGGATCAGACAATTCGATCAGGCTACTTGATGCGCGGACGGGAAAAGAAGTTGGCAAGCTGGAGGGCCATACTTGGAAGCCCTGGGCCTTGGGGGAGGGAAGCAAAGTTCTGTATTCGTCGGGATGGGACGGGGCCGTCCGCCGCTGGGACGTTGGCAATCAAAAGCAACTGCCATTGCCGGAAGGAGTCCGTGCAACTTCGGTCGTCACCGCTTCACCGGACGGTCTGATGCTGGCCTACGCGGATGACTTGGGAACGATTCGCCTGGTTCGCGCTAAAGATGGCCATGAGCTGCGTGCGTTCGACTTCGCAGACACGGACTTCTCTGTCTTGAAGTTCTCGCCGAACAGCCGGCGACTGGCTGGCGGTGGAGCAACCGGAGAACAAGTGCGAGTCGCCCTCTGGGAGGTCGCTGATGGAAACGTCGTTCTTGATTGGAAATGGCCAAAGGGACGCGATCCGCATTCGCATGTGGAATCGCTTTGCTTCCGACCCGATGGCCAGCAGTTGGCCGCCGCCGTCTTCCGACAATCGGCAGCCTACTTGTGGGATCTGAATTCCGGCGATCAGGTGGCTCATCTCAAGCACGGCGAAGTCTACGGCCTCTCGTTCAGTCCGGACGGCAAGACGCTGGCGACCGCCGGGTGGGACAGGATCGTCCGCTTCTGGGAAACGAATGGCGGTGAACTGCAACGTCAAGTCGATGTGTCCGCAGGTCGTTTCAAGGGAGACGACCATCGAATGTATACGGTGTGCTACTCCCCCATCGGCGGATTGATCGCGACGGCTCATCTCAACGGCCAAGTTCGGATCTGGAATGCCGCTGACATGGAATTGCGGAAAGAGTTTGCCGTGAAAGGTCGTTTCGTCTTCGGCTCCATTTGCTTTTCACCCGACGGTTCGCTTCTGGCGACCGGCAGCGCAGCAGGCGAGATCGATCTGTGGGATCCGCTGACCGCCGAGAAGGTCTGGGAAGTCGGCCGACATGAAAGTTATGTGTACACACTCGCTTTTGGAGCCGACCGGCGAACACTCGTGAGCGGCGGGTCGGATGGAGTCTGCTACGCTTGGGATCTACAGCCCCGCGGACAGCCGCCAGAGCAAGACTTCAACGTGCTGTGGAAGGATCTCGCGCGGGATGGAGCGGTGGCATATCTGACAATGTGGATGATGGCCGAGACACCCGATCGCACGGTGACCTATCTGGGGGACAAGCTCCGACTGATCAACAAAGTGCTGGACTTAGACCGGATCGCCAAGGGTGTCACTGAGGAAGAAGCCGCCGAGCGACAACGTCTGGCCCGCGTTCTGGCCGAAAAGAATGAACACGTGGCACTGACGCACGTCATCCGTCGAGCCGTCGCGTTGTTGAGCCAGCTCAACACCGCCGACTCGCGGCGACTCTTGAAAGAACTCGCCGAGCGCGATCCCGCTGGAGAACTGGGACGCTTGGCGGCAGCCGCCCTCAATGCTCCATTGGTTCCTCGATGACCATTCGAGTCGTTGAGAAACTCGGCATGAAGGCAGAGTCCAGATTTCACGGAAACGGACGGGAAGTGATTTTGTTTTCGATCAGCAAGTCGCGAACCGTTGTCAGTCCGTTGGAAACAGAGACTCTTTGTGACGAGACAATTCCGCCCAAGTTTTGAAAACCAAGAGGTACTTTGGTGTTCATTATACCTCGCGCGGGGAGTCATGAGAGATTCGGCGAGCGGCAGGGCGTCAGCCCTCCGAGTCAAAACAGATGGAATCAC
>SXGS01608960.1_pt1 | contig 61331 bp, 44 predicted proteins | sample 3174681 | NCBI WGS metagenome assembly SXGS01 (sample SAMN11356861, study PRJNA531348) | freshwater metagenome | isolation source: freshwater sample F1-80 | place: China: Fuxian Lake, Yuxi | collected 2017-12-25
GTCGATCAAGACGGTCAACGCGCTGAGCCATTACACGGACTGGACGGTCGCGCACGTCCACTCGGGGGCGCTGGGCTGGAACGGCTTCATGGTCTTCGGGATGGTCTACTGGCTGATCCCCCGGCTGTGGAAGACGAAGCTCTACAGCCTGAAGCTGGCCAACGCGCACTTCTGGTTCGGGACGATCGGGATCCTGCTCTACATCATCGCGATGTACACGGCGGGCGTGACCCAGGGGTTGATGTGGCGGGCCTTCGACGAGACCGGGCGGCTGATGTACCCCGACTTCATCGAGACGGCCGTGCGCCTGGTGCCGATGTACTGGGTGCGGCTCATCGGCGGCTCGCTCTACCTGCTGGGGATCTTGATCGGCGGCTTCAACCTCATCATGTCCATCCGAAGCGCGCCCCGCGAGCTGCCCGACACCGAGGTGATGGTGCCTGAGCTGGCTCGCCCGACCGACAAGCTCGAGCTTGTGACCTACGACGAGACGCTGGGCTGGTTCGAGCGCGCGGGCCGCCGCGGCTGGCACCGGGCGCTGGAGGGCTGGCCGATGGTCTTCACGCTCCTGACCCTCGGCGGGATCCTGATCGGGTCGGTCATCGAGATCATCCCCGTGATGCTGGTGCGCAGCAATGTCCCCACCATCGCCACCGTGACGCCCTACACGCCCCTGGAGTTCGAAGGCCGCGACATCTACATCCGCGAGGGCTGCGTGCAGTGCCACTCCCAGATGGTGCGGCCCTTCCGCGACGAGATCGAGCGCTACGGCGAGTACTCCAAGGCCGGCGAGCACGTCTACGAGCACCCCTTCTTGTGGGGTTCGAAGCGCACGGGGCCGGATCTGGCCCGCGTCGGCGGCAAGTACCCCCACCTGTGGCATGTGCGGCACATGGAGGACCCGCGCGAGATCAGCGGCAAGTCCCCCATGCCGCCCTACCCCTGGCTGCTGGAGAAACCCCTGGATCTGAGCCAGACCCAGCAGAAGATCGAGGCGATGATGATGCTCGGGGTGCCCTACACCCCGGCCGAGGCCGAGGCCAGCGTCGCGCACGCCAAGGCCCAGGCGCAGGCCATCTCCGACGAGATCGTCGCCCAGGGCGGCCCGGCGGGCCTGGCCGACAAGGAGATCGTGGCGCTGGTGGCCTACCTCCAGCGGCTCGGTCAGGACATCAAGAAGACACCCGCGCCCGAGCGCAAGTGAGGCCCCGAGATGATGAGAGAGGTTGTGCAGAACGCCGGACTGGCGTGGTTCGCCGAGGTCGGGCTGGCGATCTTCGTGGTGGCCTTCGTCGCCATCGTCGCGCGGGCGCTGCTGATGAAGCGCTCCGAGATCGAACACATCGAGCGGCTCCCGCTCGACGAGGGGCAAGGCGCTGACGCGCGCCTGGCCGTCAGGGAGGGGTGAACATGGCCTCCGCGCACAAGGACCAGGGCCCGCAGGAGGAGATCCTGCTGGGCCACAACTACGACGGCATTCAGGAGTTCGACAACCCGATGCCCACCTGGTGGAGCCTGGGCTTCTGGGTCACGATCGTCTGGGCGGCGCTCTACGTCCTGGGCGTCGTGCTCGGGATCGTGCCGAGCTACGAGGCGGACCTGGAGGCCAGCCAGCGGGAGCTGGTCAAGGCCCGCGAGAAACACCAGGCCGCCACCCCCAAGGTCGTCGTCACCGACGCCCAGCTCGCCCTGGCGATCGCCGACCCGGCCCGCGTGGAGGCCGGTCGGGCGGTCTTCGCCGAGAAGTGCTCGCCCTGCCACGGCCCGCAAGGCCAGGGCACCATCGGGCCGAACCTGACCGACCAGAACTGGATCCACGGCGGCGCGCTGGTCGACATCACCAAGAGCATCAACGAGGGCTTCCCCGACAAGGGCATGCCGCCCTGGGGGCCGATGATCTCCGAGGATGATCTCATGGGGCTGGTCGCCTTCGTGCGCTCGATCCAGGGCACCAGCCCGCCCAACCCCAAGGCCCCTCAGGGGGACCTTCATGTCGAGGCCCCGGCCCCGGATCAGGACCCCGCAGCCCCGGTTCAGGAGAAGGTGGCGCCTTGAGCCAGCCCTCGACAGGCCACGGCGCGCCCGCAGAGCCCGAGATCCTTGAGTCTCCCGAGGCCGTCCTGTCGACGCTCCACAAGGACGGCCGCCGCCGCTGGATGTACCCGACCTTGAGCGAGGGCGCGCTGTGGCGTCGGCGTCGGCTCGTGGGCTGGGCCTTGATCGTCCTCTTCGTCGCGCTGCCCATCATCCAGATCAAGGGCAAGCCCGCGGTATTGCTCGACATCCTCCACAGCGAGTTCACCTTCTTCGGCCTGACCCTCTACGCCACCGACACGATCCTCCTGATGCTCTTGATGATCACCATCCTGCTCTCGGTCGTCTTCGCCACCGCGTTGATGGGGCGGGTGTGGTGCGGCTGGGGGTGCCCGCAGACGATCTACCTGGAGTTCGTCTACAGGCCCATCGAGCGGCTCCTGGAAGGCCGGGAGTCCAGGCGCCAGCGCCAGGACGAGGGCGACCTGAGCGCCCCCGTCTTCTGGAGGAAGCTGGCCAAGTATCTGATCTTCTTCGTGATCTCCATCGGGCTGGCGCACACCTTCGTGGCCTACTTCGTCGGCTGGAGCGACCTCATCGCGTGGATGACGGGGCCGCCGACGCAGCACTGGGGCTTCTTCCTGATGATGGCGTTGACGACGAGCCTCGTGATGCTCGACTTCGCCTGGTTCCGCGAGCAGATGTGCACGATCGTCTGCCCCTACGCCCGGCTCCAGTCCGTGCTCATGGATCGGGACTCGCTCATCGTCAGCTACGATCCGGGGCGCGGCGAGCCGCGAGGGCGCCGGCGCAAGGGCGCGGAGGAGGCGGGCCTTGGGGATTGCGTGGACTGCCTGGCCTGCGTGCGGACCTGCCCGACGGGGATCGACATCCGCGATGGCCTCCAGATGGAGTGCGTCGGCTGCACCCAGTGCATCGACGCCTGCGACGCGATCATGGCCAAGGTGGAGAAGCCCGCGGGGCTGATCCGCTACACCTCCGAGAACGCTCTGGAGCGCAAGACCCCCCGGATCCTGCGGCCCCGCGTGATGATCTACGGGGCGCTGCTGGCGGTGATGGTGGCGATCTTCGCCGGGTCGCTCTCGGGGCGTCAGAGCGTCGAGGTCAACGTGACGCGGGTGCCGGGGGCGCCCTTCGTGCTCCTGCCGGACGGCAATGTGGCCAACCGGCTGCGCTTCCGGGTGCACAACCGCACCGGCCAGCGCGACATCTACCGGATCGAGGCGCTGGCGCCCGAGGGGGCCAGGGTCAAGGTGATCGGGTCGCCGGAGATCGCGCTCGGGGCTGGCGAGATGAAGCACGTCGACACCTGGATCGAGGCGCCCGCCGGGGCCTTCTCGGGGGGCTCGACGCTGGGTCACTTCAAGATCGTGGGCGCCGCCGAGGTCGGCGAGTCGCCCGAGCTGGACTTCAAGCTCCTGGGGCCCTTCGGGTCGCAGGGGGGGCGGTAGGATCATGGCGCGCGTCCCTCCACATCTGCTCTGGCCGGGGATGGTGCTGGCCTTCCTGGGCTTCACGGTGGCGACCCAGGCGGGGCTCTTGATGGCCTCGCGCTCGGGCGGCGGGCCTCAGATCGAGGCCGACTATTACAGGCGCTCGCTGCAGTGGGACGCGCAGCGGGCGCTCCAGGCCAGCAGCGCCGACCTGGGCTGGCATCTTCAAATATCCTCGCCGGTCGAGGTCGGCGGGGGCCAGCGGCGCCTTGAGGTGTCGATCGAGGACGCCCTGGGCGCTCCCGTGGTGGGCCTGGAGGGGAAGCTGGAGGTCCGGCGCCCCTCGAAGGTCGGCGCCTTCGAGGTCGCGCTGCGGCCTGTCGAGGGCAGGCCCGGCGTCTACAGCGCGCAGGCCCCGATGGGAGAGCCGGGGCTGTGGGATCTGACGCTGTGCGTCGAGCGAGGCGCGCAGGTCTTCCTGGCGGTCCGGCGCGTCGACATAGGGCCCTCGTCATGAGCGCGGCGCTCGCATGCGCCCATTGCGGCGAGCCGGTGCCCGAGTCGGTCACCCAACCCCTTGATGTTCCTCAAGAATCTGTGACTCACGCGGGGGCCCCCTCGCAGCCCTCGGCCCGGCTGCGCTTCTGCTGCGTCGGGTGCGAGGCGGTCCATCAGGCGCTCCACGGCGAGGGCCTGGAGGCCTTCTATGCTTTGCGGGAGGGGTCCGGGGGGAGGGGGAGGCGCGTCGGCGCGGGGGCGATCGGCGGGGTTGATCGCTTCGACGACGCGGCCTTCCTGGAGCGCCATGCCGAGGTGATCCAGGGCGACGAGCGCGAGATCGAGCTGCTGCTGGACGGGGTGCATTGCGCCGGCTGCGTGTGGATCGTCGAGGGCCTGCCGCACGCGCTCGGGGGGGTCTCCGAGGCGCGCCTGGATCTGTCGCGCGGGAGGCTGCGGCTGCGCTGGTCGCAGTCCGAGAGGCCGCTCTCCCAGATCGTCGCGAGGCTGGCTCGCTTTGGCTACGTCGCCGCGCCCTTGAGGGGCGAGGGGGTCCGGGGGCGCTCGGAGGCCGAGCGTCGGTTGCTGGTCAAGGTGGGCGTGTGCTGGGCGCTGGCGGGGAACGCGATGTTGCTCGCGGTGGCGCTCTACGCGGGGTTGAGCGTCGAGGAGGCGCCGACGATGGCGTCGGCGGCGCGGTGGGCGGGGCTGGGGCTCTCGGGGCTCTCGGTGATGGTGGGGGGGAGGGTCTTTTTGTCGAGGGCGTGGGCGTCGGCGCTGGCGCTGTGGAGGTCGCCGGCGCGGGGCTGGCGGACGATGTCGATGGACGCGCCGATCGCGGTGGGGATCGCGGTGGGGTGGGTGCACAGCGCCTGGGCGACGGCGACGGGTCAGGGGGAGGTGTGGTTCGACTCGGTGGCGGTCTTGATCGCGGCGCTGTTGACGGCGCGGTGGCTCCAGCTTCGGGGTCGCAGGGCGGCTGGCGACGCGGCCGACCGGCTGCTGGCGCTGATCCCGGCCAGGGCGCGGCGGATCGAGCCCGACGGTCGCCGGGTGGAGGTGGAGGTTGAGGTCCTTGAGGCGGGGCAGCGGGTCGAGGTCCGGGCAGGCGAGGTCTTCCCGGTCGACGGCCGGGTGCTGTCGGGGGCCTCGCTGGTCCATCGAGGGGTGTTGACGGGCGAGAGCGTGCCTGAGCCGATCGGGGCGGGGGGGGCGGTGGAGGCCGGGGCGACGAACCTGGGTTCGGCGCTGGAGGTGGAGGTGGAGGCTTGCGGGGCGCAGACGCGGGTCGGGCGGCTGCTGTCCTGGGTCGAGGCGCAGGCGCAGGGGAGGGCGCCGACGGCGCAGGCGGCCGATCGGCTCGGCGGCGTCTTCGTGGTGGTGGTGTTGATCGCGGCGGCGGCGACGGTGGTGGCGTGGTCCTTCATCGATCCGGGGCAGGCGGTGGCCCACGCGGTGGCGCTGCTGGTGATCTCCTGCCCGTGCGCGCTGGGGATGGCGTCGCCGCTGGCGCTGACGGTGGCGGTCGGGCACGCGGCGCGGGCGGGGATCTTCGTCAAGCACGACGACGTGATCGAGCAGCTCTCCAAGGCCACGGTCGTGGTGCTGGACAAGACCGGGACGGTGACGCGCGGCCACATGGTGCTGCTGGAGCTCGTCGGCGACGAGGAGGCGGCGGGGCTGGCGGCGCGGCTGGAGGCTCGCTGCAACCACCCGATCGCGCACGCGATGCGCCGCTGGGCCGACGAGGGCGAGGCGGCGGTGGAGGGCGTGGAGGGGGTGGAGGAGGTCGCGGGGTCGGGGGTGCGCGGGTGGGTGGACGGGAGGCGGGTGGCGGTGGGGCGCCCCGCGTGGGTGCGGGCTCAGGCCGAGGGTGGGGCCGAGCGGGTCGAGGGCGCTCTGGCGGCGATGGTGGAGGGGGGGCGGACGCCGGCGCTGGTGGCGGTGGACGGTCGCGTGGAGGCCCTGCTGGGCTTCGGCGATCCGATCCGCCCCGAGGCGCGCGGGTTGATCGGGGAGCTCAGGGCCAGAGGGGTCGAGCCGGTGCTCTTGTCGGGCGATGATCCGGCGGTGGTGGCGGTGGTGGCGCGCCAGATCGGGATCGGGGCGGGCAGCGCCCACGGCGGGGTGTCGCCGGAGGGCAAGCGGGCCTTCGTCGAGATGTCGAGGTCGGGGGCGGGCCCGGGGGGGGCCAGGCCGGTCGTGGTGATGGTGGGCGACGGGATCAACGACGCGGCGGCGCTGGCGGCGGCGGACGTGGGGGTCGCGGTCGAGGGCGGCGCGGAGGCGAGCCTGGTGGCCTCGGACGTCTTCATCACGCGGCAGGGGCTGGGGCCGATCCTGGCGCTGCTGGACGGCTCGGCGGGGGCGATGTCGATCATCCGACGTAATTTTTTCATCTCGCTGCTCTACAACGTCGTGGGGGTGTCGCTGGCGGCGCTGGGTCTGGTCAGCCCATTGCTGGCCGCCGTGGCGATGCCGATCAGCTCGCTGCTGGTGGTCGCCTCGTCGCTGGGCCAGAGCGGCTTTGGCGACGCCAGGGTCGGTCGACACTCTCGGCCACCTCTGTTGCGAAATATTTGCGCCAACAACCTTGGTGGCCGGCAATTGTTGCGCGGGTGATCGAACCGTCTTGGCTTCGGGTGGAGCGTCGATCCCTGCGTGGAGGGCGTTGGCTTCGGGGTCGAGGGTCTTCGGGCGGGATGGGGTCAGATCTGGCGCGGGATCTGCACAAAAGGGCCGCGGAAGACTCCAGGGGGGCTGAGAGCAGGAGAAGCCTGTCGTGTCGGTACTTTATGTGCTTGTGCCGCTGGCGCTGTCGTTGAGCGCCGGGGCGGTGTGTCTGTTCTGGTGGGCTGCGCGCCGGGGTCAGTTTGATGACCTTGAGACGCCGGCGCTTCGGATCCTGCTTGAAGACAAGGCGACGCCCGGGCGCGAAGAGGGCTGAGGGATGACTCAGGATTACATCCTTGAGGAGCTCAAGGATTACATCGGCTTCGGGGCCGAGGACGCTGAGCGGCTTCGGGAGCTTGCGCCCCTGGTGCTGCCGCACCAGCGCCGGATCACGGACACCTTCTACGAGGCCTTGAGCGAGAACCCGAGGACCTACGGGATCTTCACGGGGCCTGACCAGATCGAGCGGCTGCGGGTCTCCTTCCAGCGGTGGATCGAGGAGGTCTTCGGCGGGGTCTACGACGGGGCCTACTTCGACCGGCGCAAGAAGATCGGCCAGATCCACGTCAAGGTGGGCCTGATGCCGCACTTCATGTTCGCGGCGATGCACCTGGTGCGGCGGGATCTGGACCTGATCCTCGACGAGGTCAAGCCGATCTCGGCCTATCGGCAGTCCGTGCACAAGATCATCGACCTTGAGCTGACGATCATGGTCCAGTCCTACTGCGATCGGATGATGGAGCTCAAGATGCAGATCCCGGCGGCGATCGCGGCGGGGCTGGCCCACGAGATCCGCAACCCGCTCAACGCCATCGGCCTGCAGCTGACCCTGCTGGAGCGGCGGCTGCGCAAGCTGGAGCACCAGCCCGAGGACTTCGACATCAGCCTGAACAGCATCCACTCCGAGATCCGCCGGATGCAGGGCCTGACCAGCGAGATCCTGGACTTCAGCAAGCCCATCGACATCAACCCGGGCTGGCACAACGGCCCGACGCTGCTGCAGGACATCCTGCGCGTCCACGGGCCGACCCTGGAGGCCTCCAACATCGGGCTGCGGCTGGATTTTTCAGGTCCAGAGGCCATCTTCTGCGACGCCGACCGCCTCGTCCAGGTGATGGTGAACCTGCTGAAGAACTCGGTCGAGGCCATAGGCGCCGAGGGGAGCATCTCGATCGCGGTGGAGAACCGCGAGAGCTTGACGATCATGACCTTCCGCGACGACGGGCCGGGCTTCTCGGAGTCGATGCGGCACAAGGCCTTTGACCTCTTCTTCACGACGAAGGCGCTGGGGACGGGCATGGGGCTGCCGATCGTCCAGAAGATCATCGAGGCCCACGGCGGGACGATCAAGCTCGAGGCGCAGAACAGCCAGCAGGGGTCCACGTTTCGAATCGTCCTGCCGCGGCCTCCGCGGGCCGGCGAGCACCAGGAGGGATGAGCGATGCTGGAGAGCGACGCCAGGGGCGCCGATGGCGCTGCGCGGCATGAGGGCGTGGACCGCGCCGGGCGCAAGATCCTCGTGGTCGATGACGAGGCCAACGCGCGCTCGGCGCTCGTGGCGCTGCTGGAGGAGGACGGCTATCAGGTGCGCAGCGCCCCGGACGGCTTCAAGGCCCTCGGGGTGCTCGGGTCCTGGCACTGCGACGTGCTGCTGACGGACCTCAGGATGCCCGTGATGGACGGCCTGGAGTTGATCCGCAAGGCCAAGGAGCAGCGCCCGGAGCTGCCCTGCATCGTCATGACGGCCTTTGGGACGGTGGAGAACGCCGTCGAGGCGATGAAGCTCGGCGCGGACGACTACCTGACCAAGCCGCTCAACTTCGACGCCGTGGAGATGGTCATCGGCCGCTGCATCGAGCGCATGGAGATGAAGCGGGAGCTGACGGTGCTGCGCGCCGAGCGCGACCGCAAGAAGCAGCGCACCCGCCTGCTGGGCACCAGCGCCCCTATCCTGGAGATCCACAAGCTCATCGATCAGGTCGCCACCAGCCGCGCCACCGTCCTGATCGGCGGCGAGTCGGGGACCGGCAAGGAGCTCGTCGCCCGGCTCATCCACGAGAAGAGCAGCAGGGCCGACAAGCCCTTCATCCGCCTGCACTGCGCGGCCCTGAGCGAGTCGCTGCTGGAGTCGGAGCTCTTCGGCCACGAGCGGGGCTCCTTCACGGGCGCCACCGCCCGCAGGACGGGCCGCTTCGAGGACGCCGACGGCGGCACCCTCTTCCTGGACGAGATCGGGGAGGTGCCGCTGTCGATCCAGGTCAAGCTGCTGCGTTTTTTGCAGCAGCGCGAGTTCGAGCGGGTCGGCAGCAACAAGACCATCTCGGTCGACGTCCGGATCGTCGCGGCGACCAACCGCGATCTGGAGGCGGAGGTGAGGGCGGGCCGCTTCAGGGAGGACTTCTACTACCGGCTCAACGTCATCAACATCAAGACCCCGCCGCTGCGCGCTCGCCGCAGCGACGTCGCCATGCTGGTGCGCCACTTCGTGGCCCGCTTCGCGGACGAGAACAGCAAGGCGATCACGGAGATCACGCCGGAGACCATCGAGGCCCTGGAGGCCTACGACTGGCCCGGCAATGTGCGAGAGCTGGAGAACATCATCGAGCGCGCCGTAGTGCTGGCCGAGCACGACCGCATCGAGCCTCGCCATCTGCCCCCCAGCCTTGGCCGCGCCTCGATCGCCACCCGCGAGGACATCCACATCCCCGGCTCGACCCTGGCCCAGCTGGAGCGCTTCGCCATCCTCAAGACCCACGAGGCCACCGGCGGCAACACCGCCGAGACGGCCCACATGCTGGACGTCAGCGTGCGCAAGATCCAGTACAAGCTCAAAGAATACAGCAGCATCTGACCCCTTCGCGAGGAGCGCCATGAACCTCACCACCCCCTCCGACCGGGCGGCCCGCGATCTGATCGCCCAGCGCGCCCTGCTGGAGCGCTACGACAAGAGCGGCCCGCGCTACACCTCCTACCCCACCGCCCTGCACTTCCACGAGGGCTTCGGCCCTCAGGATTACGCGCGCCACCTGGCCGCCGCCGCCCAGCGCCCCGATCCCTGGGCCGTCTACGTCCACCTCCCCTTCTGTCGCCAGCGCTGCCTCTTCTGCGCCTGCAATGTCATCATCAGCCCGCGCAAGGCGCAGGTCGCCGATTACCTCGATGACCTGCGCCGCGAGGTCGCGATGGTGGCCGCCCTGATCCCTGGCCGCCGAGGGGTCAGCCAGCTCCACCTCGGCGGCGGCACCCCCACCTTCTTCTCCCCCGAGGAGCTGGCCGGCGTCATCGACGACCTCCTGGGCCACTTCGAGCTGGAGCCCGGCGCCGAGTTCAGCGTGGAGGTCGACCCCCGGGTCACCCGCGAGGCCCACCTGGAGGCGCTGGTGGCCCGCGGCCTCAACCGGATCTCCCTCGGCGTCCAGGACCTCGACGCCGAGGTCCAGCAGGCCGTCAACCGCACCCAGTCCGCCGAGCAGCTCGCCGCCCTCATGCGCGCCTCCCGCGACCTCGGGATCGGCTCCGTCAACCTGGATCTGATCTACGGCCTGCCGCGCCAGACCCCCGAGTCCTTCGCCCGGACCCTCGATCAGATCGTCGAGCTGGCCCCGGACAGGCTGGCCGTCTACGGCTTCGCCTTCGTGCCGTGGATGAAGGGCCACCAGAAGAAGCTCGACGAGGCCGAGCTGCCCGACCGCGGCCTGCGCTTCGAACTGCTGGCGCTGGCCCGGGCGCGGCTGGCCGAGGCCGGCTACGTCGACGTCGGGATGGACCACTTCGCGCGGCCCGAGGACGAGCTGGCGCTGGCCCAGAGGCAGGGGCGCCTGTGGCGCAACTTCATGGGCTACACCGTCTGCCGCGCCCCCGACATGCTCGGCTTCGGGATCTCGGCCATCGGCGACGTCCAGGACGCCTTCGTCCAGAACACCACGAAGCTCAGCCGCTACCGCGAGGCCGTCCGCGCCGGCCTCCTGCCGGTCGAGCGGGGCTACGCCCTCCAGGGCGACGACAAGCTCAGGCAGGTGATCATCCGGGAGCTGATGTGCCACGGCCTCGTGGACAAGGCCCGCGTCGAGGCCGACTTCGCCATCGACTTTGACGCCACCTTCTCCCAGGAGATCGCCGATCTGCGCCCCGAGGTCGAAGAGGGCCTCGTCGAGCTGACCGACGCCCACATCCGCGCCACCGATCTCGGTCGCCTCTTCCTCCGCAACCTCGCCATGCCCTTCGACCGCACCCTCTCGCGCGACCCGAGCGCAGGCCCGCGCTACTCCCGGACCGTCTGATACGGAGCCACGTTTGAACCCCTGTCATCTTGGGCTTCCAGGTGGCCCAAATTGTAAGTGGCTTGAGCGTGATTCCGTCTGAGGCGCGGGCCTCGATCGTCAATAAAAGTCTTCCAGATCAAGTGCTTGTGTGGAGTGCGTCCTGGGCCTCGCGCGCCTCGTTCAGGGGACGACGACGACGGCGCCGCAGGTGCCCTGCCGCAAGAGGCGCTCGGCGGTCGAGCCGATGAAGAAGGCGTGGAGCGGGCCGTGGCTGTGTCGGCCGACGACGATCAGGTCGGCGTGGGTGAGCTCGGCGTGCGCGCGCAGGGCCTGGTCTGGCTTGCCCTGGAGCAGGTGCGTCTCCAGGGTGTCGGGGTCGAGCCCCTCGAGGGCGAGGTGCTGGCGCAGCAGGTCGAACTTCTCGCGGGCGTCGGCTGCGAGGAGGTCGCGGTAGTGGCGCTGGTCCTCGTCCGAGGCGAGGGTGAAGAGGCGCTCGTCGCCGGGATCGCGGGTGACGTGTACGACGTCGAGGGAGGCGCCGTCGCGCCTGGCCTGTTCGGCGGCGAAGGCCAGGCTGGCTTCTGCTGAAGGGGAGGCGAGGTCGACGCCGACGATGACGCGGCTGGCGTGTCGGTCGAAGCCGGGGCGGGTGATCCAGACGGGGACCTCGGCGCGTCGGACGATCGCCTCGGCGGTCGAGCCGATCAGGGCGCGCTCGACGGGGCCCTTGCCGTGCGAGGCTACGACGATCAGGTCGCAGCCGCGCTCGACGGCCACCTGCGCGACGCGCTCGGCGGGCTCGCCGATGGTCACGAGGTGTTCGAGGTCGAGGTCCTGGGTGGAGAACTCGCGCACGAGGTTCTGGAGCTCTGCCTCCAGCAGCGCGATGAGGCGGTGGGGGTCGCTCAGGCCCGAGCTGGTCTCCCAGGGGAGCGAGTAGCCGTGAAGGGGATCGAGGCTGCGGGAGGCGTGCAGGGCGGTGAGGCGGGCGCCGTCGCGCCGGGCCAGCCGCAGCGCGGTGGCCAAGGCCTCCTCCGAGGCGCGCGTGAAGTCGATCCCGACGAGAATGTGTTTGAAGCCTGTCATGGGTGTCCCTTCGGCGTCGTTCGTGGTGTTCCACGGGCGCCTCGGAGAGGGGGCAACAAGCGTGCCAGGGTCGAGCGGCGCGGGGTGAGGGTCGGCAGGGCAGGGGGGCTGGCAAAAGATGCGTCGGCGTCGTCAGCGTGCAAATCTTGCGCGTTGAGGGTCAGAGGTCGGCGCCCAGGTCGTCGCCCTCATCCTCGTCCTCTTCGTCGTCGTCGTCGTCGCCGATGTCGACGTCATCGATGTCGTCGGCGCCGTCCAGCTCGACCTCTTCGATCTCCTCGCCGTCCTCGGGGGTGAAGGTGTCGTCGTCGCCGTCGAGGGCCTTCTTCTTCTTCTTCTTGGTCTTCTCGGGAGGCGCCTCGGCCAGGACGGGCCCGGCGTAGGAGCGCTCCTTGCGCTCGGCCTCCTCCTTGCACTCGATGCACATGGTGGTGACGGGGCGGACCATGAGGCGCGCGAACTCGATCTCATCGTCGCAGATCTCGCAATAGCCGTAATCTTCTCCTTCGAGACGATCGAGGGCCTTTTGGATCTTGCTCATCAGCATGCGCTCGCGGTCGCGCAGGCGCAGGGTGAAGCCCTGGTCATAGAGGGCGCTGGCGAGGTCGTTCTCGTCGGCCATCTCGTCGGTGGAGAGCTCCAGCTCACCGCGGATGGTCTGGCTGGCGTTGGAGAGCACCTTGCGCTGCTCATCGAGCAGGAGTTCGCGGAGGATGTCGATCTGCTCTTGCGTCACAGGTCAGCTCCAGAGCTTGCCTCGTGCTGGCGCCTCGCCTCCTCCAGTCGTTCTCGGTGGAGGGGAGATTGAGAGCGTCAGGGGGCGTTCGTCAACACAGGCTCAAGGTCTGGGCCGCCGGATGGAGGCCGTGGAAAAATGACGTACTCTATACAGAAGAACCCCTGATCTCGTCAACAGTATTGCCCTGGTTGGACCATCGACATCGACGGGGACGGGATCGATTCAAGCGTCTTTATTGTCGATGTCGGAGGGCAACTCGGCGAGTCGCTTGCGGATGTTGACGACGCCCAGCAGCTCAGCCTCCAGGGCCTCGATCCGCGAGCGCGAGCTCTGCAGGGCCATCTCGAGGGTGTGGAGGTCGGCGGAGCTGCTCAGGGTCGAGAGGCTGCGGGCGTTGTGCAGGGGCCCGTCTTCGGAGCGGCCCTCGTCGCCGAGCCGTTCGAGCTCTTCGTAGCGTCTGCGCAGCGCGTCCAGCTCCCGCTTGAGGGTCTGGCTCTCGGCGCGGGCCTGTTCGGCGTCCTTGTTGGCCCGCTCGGCCTCCTTCTGGGCTTCGTGGAGGGACTGGTAGAGCTCGCGGCGCATGGTCTCGGTGCTCTGGGACTTCTCCTTGAGGAAGTTCAGCGATCGGGAGCTGGACTGGACGACCTTCTGAAGCTCGCCCAGCTCGTTGCGGGCGCGATCGCGATCGCGCTCGGCCTCATCGAGGGCGTCCTGGATGGTCTGGGCCCAGGCCTTGGTGTCGCTGCGCTCCTTCTCCCAGCGCAGCTTGCTCTCGCGCAGCTCGTCGAGGCTCTGGCGCATGGGCTCGATGTCCTCGTCGAGGTGCGCCTGTCGCTTTCGGTGCTTGTCGATGTCGGCGCTCAGGGCTTCGGCGCGGGTGCGGTCGGCTTCGCTGCTGGCGACGGCCGTGTCGCGCTCGGAGCGCAGGCGCTCGAACTGGATCTCCCAGTCGGCCCGCTCGCGCTGAATCCCGAGGCGCGCCCTGGAGTGGCGGATCAGCCACCCGACGCCGAAGCCGAGGATGGCGGCGGCGATCAGGAAGAGGGCGGTCTGTGCAACCAGATAGGTCATGTATTACTCCCCGAGCACCGTAAACTCGATCCTTCGGTTGATGGCGCGGCCGGCGGTCGTCGCGTTGCCGGCCAGCGGGCGCTCCTCGCCGTAGCCGGTGGCCTGGAGTCGCGTGCCGGGCACCCCGAGGTGGACGAGGTGGTCGCGGACGACCACGGCCCGCAGCTGGCTCAACTTCAGGTTGGCCTGGTCGTTGCCCGAGGAGTCGGTGTGGCCGCCGATCTCGACCCGCTCGCCGGGGCACTGCATCATCACCTTGCCGATCTCGACCAGCAGGGCGGCGCTGACCTTCTCGAGCTGGCACCGGTCGCTCTCGAAGGAGAGCGTCTCGCCCGCCATCAGCGCCTTGAGCCGGGCCTGACAGGTGGGGCCGTCGATCATCAAGGGCGAGGGCGCCAGAGGCTGCTGGGAGACGGCGACGTCGAAGCTGGCCAGGCCCACGAAGGGGCGCTGCAGCAGGATCCCGAGGCCGTCGCGGGCCGACGCGCTGGCCTGCGGCGTCGAGGCCGTGCCCTTGACCGAGAGCGTCCTGTCGGACAGGACGGCCTCCCCCTCGGTGAAGCTCGACAGGATCGTCAGCCCCCGGTTGAAGACGATGAGCCACGCGGGGTCTTCGGGGCGGGCCTTGACGGTGAGCCGGTCGTCGATGTTGCCCTGGCCGAAGAGCTGCGCGGCGCTCAAGGCGATCTTGTCGCGCCACAGGGGATCGGGGGCGTCGCCGGTCAGGATCAGGCGCCGACCGTCGAAGACGGCGCGCGCCTCGTTGGGGTCGGGCGCGTCGAAGGAGGCTCGCCCTTCGAAGGGGCGAGGCAGGCCGTAGAGGATGAAGGCGCGGGCCAGGGAGGCGGAGTCCTTGTCGAGGGGCTGGCCGCTGAGGGTGAGCCGGTAGTCCTCGACCAGGAGCTCGCCCTGCTTGAAGCGCTTGAGCTGCTCGATGGCCTCGGCGACGACCAGGGGCCAGCGCGGATCGGCGGCGCGCGCCTCGACCTTGAGCGCGTCGTTGACCTCGAAGGGGCTGTCGACCCCGACGGGGGCGACGACCTGGCGTGCGCGCGCGACCAGCAGCGCCCTGCTGCCCGCCGAGGGGGCGTCGCCGGTCAGCGCGATGCGCCCTGGCTCCAGGGTGATCCGGGTGGACAGCGGCCGCAGGGTCGAGAAGCGCGCCCGCGCGCTCCACGGCGGCTTGAGGGCGTCGATGAAGGCCTGGGCCGCGGCGGCCGCGGCGGCGTCCATCGGCTCGCCGGAGAGGGTCCACTGGCGCTCGACCAGCGTGGCGTGGCCGTTCTTGAAGCGCTTCATGACCTCCACCGCGCCGATCGCGTGGGCCAGCCACCGCTCGTCGAGATCGTGGGGGCGAGCCTCCAGCTGGTCCTCGACCTCCCCCTGGCCGTAGATCTCCTGGGCGCGCGACAACACCGCCTTGTGGGCCGCCTCGTCGGGCACGTGGCCCGTCAGCAGCAGCCCGTGCCCCTGTCGGCTCACCACCAGCACATAGGGCAGCGGGTCCTGAAAGTCCGCCTCGCCCTTGAAGGGCGCCGCGAGCGCCTCGTCGAGGAAGGCGCGCGCCTTGCTGGCGGCGGCCAGATCGATCGGCTCGCCGGAGATCCGCAACCCCCCGTCCTGAAACAGGATCTGGCCCGGCTTGAAGCCCTGGAGCACGTCTCCGGCGGCCTTGAGCACGCCCAGCCAGTCCTGGCCGAGGTAGGCTGGCCGCCACGCGGCGCGATCGGCCACGGCGCACCCGCCGCAGCTCGCCTTGAGGTGCGCCACGAGCGCGTCCTTCAGCTTCTTGTCCGGGTAGAACCCCTCGATCTGGAGCGCGCCGTCCTCCTGGCGCGTGATCCGCGTGCTGTAAGGCGCGCCGCTCTCCGGGTCGACGACCATCTGGTTCTCGACCACCCGCACGCCCCAGACCGAGGCGCTCAGGCTCGCCGCCGCCGCGTTCTCCTCCTGCCCAGGGGCGATGCCCGTCAAGACGAGGTCGCGGCCTTCGGCGTTGACCCTGGCGTAGCCCATCCCCTGGGCGTCGAGGGCCTGGCGCGTCCTCGCCCTCAGGTCGGCCTCGATGGCCGGAGCCGTGACCATGACACAGAGGAAGCCTAGACCGACCAGCAAGGCGGCCCCAATGCCCCCGATGAGCACCCTCTCCATGCGCGCGCCTCTCGCTCGAAGGGTCGCTTGAAACCGATGGCATCATACCACGGGCTGCGGCGATGTCGCCAAATCCTCAGCGCGGGTCGCTCGGGAGCTTCCGGGCCCACCGCGCCACCCAGCCCTCCCAGGGCAGGGAGCGCTCGGCGAAGACGAGGTCGCGGGCCTTGATGGGCGACAGACCGTGGGCCTGCGCCACCTCGCCCGGGGTCGGCGTAAGCACCGGGCGGGAGCCCAGATCGTAGAGCACCTCGACGCCGTAATCCGACCCGGGCCACACCAGCAGCCCCTGATCGGAGATGTCGTAGGGCGCGCCGGGGGGCAGCAGCGCCTCGATCTGCTCGCGCACCAGCGCCACGCCGCCGAGCTTGAAGAGGCCTTCAAGCGCCGACTCGACGCACCGCTCTGCGGGCGGATCGAGCGCGTCGAGCCAGCCGCGCTCAGGCGTGTGGCCCACCAGCCAGCCGGACTGCTCCTCGAAGGCGATCTGGAGGGGGCGCGCATGACCGCCAGGGCCGAGGATCTGGATCGTGACGCGGTTCGAGCCCAGGTGGATCTCCCCGAGCGCGATGGGGCCTGGGAGCTGACCGGAGGTGTTGAGCAGCGCGATGAGCTCGCGCTCGATGAAGAGCCCCACCGCGCTCTGGACCAGATCGATCCCTCGCTGGTGCTTGCGCGCCTCTCGCCACGATCCCCGCTCCTCGACCTGCCGCAGCTTGCCAAAGAGCTTCGGCAGCGTCCCGGAGTGGAAGCCGGGCTTCATCAGCCGCAACATCGTCTCGCCGTGGTGGCCGACCATGACAGGCTCCAGCGAGGCCGGGCGGTTGGCGCTGTAGAGCCTCCAGTTCTCCTTGAGCTCCCAGACCAGAAATCCGAAGACGCCCGGAAGGAGGAACACTGTCGTCCCGGCGATGGTGTTGGAGAAGACCGGCCCGAGGAAGGACAGCGGCGCGGCCATCAGCGCCGTCAACTTCAAGGTCATCGGCAGGATGATCTTGTGCGAGACGGTCACCACCGGGAAGTGCTTGATCGGGTTGATCTGGGGCTCGATCAGGAGCGTGATGTAGATCCGGACGACGTAGACCACGACCGACCAGATCGCCCCGAGGACCCCCTTGATGACTCGCCCGGCTTGCCCGTCGCTGCTCTTGAAGCGCAGCCACTCGTCGACGCTGTAGAGCAGCTGCTCGATCCAGTCCGTGGCGCGCTTGAAGGCCTTGACGACGATCTCGAAGAGGCCAGGCAGGAGCCGGCTGGTCAGCTCGTGCCAGTGCGTCAGCACCCACGCCACCACCCTGTCCTCGACCCGCCGCCCGAGCCGGGAGTTGAGCATCGCGTTGGCGATCAAGAAGAGCACCCCGCCCGTCGGCCCCCAGGTCACCGCCGAGACCCCGAAGACCGGCAGCACCGCCCAGATGAGGGCCGACAGCGCCAGCGGCTTGAGCCCGAAGCGCCACCCGGCCATCACCCACGGGTGAGCCAGCGCGCGCCGCACCAGCGGCTGGGAGAGCAGCCACGCCGGCAGCGCCAGGATCGCCGCCGCGCACGCTGTGCCGGTCGCCTTGACGCCCTTCCACAAGGCCTGACGCAGCGCAGGCCGGTGGATCAGCACGAAGAACGCCGCCCCCAGCCCCAGCAGCGACCCCCACGACACCAGCCGGACCGAGGGGCCGCCGAGGAAGGCCGACACCGGGCTGAACAGGTGCTGCAGCCCCTCCAGCGCCACGTAGGCGGTGCCAAAGGGCAGCGCCAGGTACAAGGTCAGCCAGCGCCCCACCGAGGTGCCAAAGGCCAGCGCGCTGAGCCGCTGGAGCCACCTCAAGTAGACCTCGCCGCGCCGATAGGCCGTGTCGAGGTTGCGGTGCAGCAGCTTGTCGGCCTCCAGAAGCTCGTCGCCTCGGAAGAAGGCCCGGAGCCGCGTCATGTCCGGCAGCTTCAGGTGGCTGCGAGAGAGCGCGTCCCGCAGATCCCCCAGGGTCAAGAAGCCCCGCTCGATGAGCCGATCGATCAGCTCCTCGACGAGCTTGTCGCACGCGACCTCCTCGGGCAGGTTGCGCGGCGACAGCGACACCCGATCGAGGGTCTGGCGCACCAGCGGCCGCAGCCACCCCCTCAACCTCGCCTCGGCCAGCGCCACCGCCTCGCCGAGCTGCGCCGTCAGCCGCTCCTGATCCTCCGCCCCCAGCCGCGTGGCCGACAGGCGGTCGAGCGCTCGCCGGAAGAGCCTCACGCCGAGCACGAGGCGGTGGCCCCTGAGCGGCCGCATCAGCGGTCGACGCCCCTTCGATCTCGCCCAGCCGATCAGATCCAGCTTGTAGCTCTCGCGCTCCACCTCCACGCAGACCTTCTGCAGGTCGAAGAGCAGCCGCGCCTCGACCGTCGAGAAGCCCACGATCGCGGGCCTCAGCAGCGGCCCGAGCGCCTCGGCCCACGCCTCGGCCGTCGCACCCTGCTCACCCTGGGCGGACGACAGCCTCCTGGACAGATCCTCGATCGCCGCTCTGGACAGCGCCGCCGCCTGCGACGCGATCTCCTCGCTGGGGGCCCTGGCCGCCCTGGTGGCCGCGAGCGCGGCCCTGACCGCATTGCCCCGCCGCGACGCCTCCTCGGAGCGCCTCAGGAGCGCCTGCGCGCGCGCGGCGTCGGGGGCGGACCTGGGGGTCAGCGAGGGCTCGGCGCGCTGCGAGAGCGGCTCGCGGTCGGGCTCCGGCGAGGGCAGCGCGGAGCCCCGAAGCCGGGTGGCGCCAAAGAGGGCGTCTGCGTCGACCTCCTCGGCCAGCATCGCGTCGATGAGGTCCTGATCGCGCAAGGTCGGGAAGCTGCGGGAGATCTTCGAGGGGCTAAAGCGCCGCAACTCAAGGTAGAGCGCCGCGAACTCGACGTAGGCGCCGAAATCATTGCCCGGCGGCAGCAGCACCTCGTCCTGGCGCAGCACCGCCTGGATCTCATCAAAGGCGATCTGCCCGATCCGGTCGATCCTGGCCCGGATCTCCGCCGTCGGGGCGTCGAGCCGCGCCAGCCGAGCCTCGATCTCCAGGTGGAGGCGGATGTGGAAGAGCGCCCGCCACACCCGGAGCAGCGCCTGGGGCAGCGCCGCGGTCGGCTCGGGCTCCGCGATCAGGATCACCAGCGCGTCGAGCGCCTCGTCAGGGTCGCCGATCTCGCTGGGATCGACGATCTCGAGCAGCGCCTCCCGGTCGATGGCGAAGCAGCGCTGGTGGGGGATGCTGAGCCGGGTGTCGAGGTGCCGCTTGATGACCCGCCGCACCAGCGCCGCGGGCACCAGCCGCGCGCGCGGCTCGACCTCACGCAGTCGCCCGGTGATCTCCGCTGTGAGGTGTCTTTCAGGCATGGGTCTCGGGGCGAGGGTCGGTGGCGCGAGGGGTCTCTGAGGCTGTCAATCCTGGGGCCAGCAGTCCAGGTGTGCTTCCCACCCCTCCGGGGCGTGCTGGAGGGCTTGCAGGGCGGAGCGCGTCTCGTGGCGCTCGATCTCCATCCAGCGCCCCGCGAGCTGGCCCGAGGCGCCATGATACAGCCGCTTGACCTCCGCTGCGAGCCGATGTGTCCTCGGGGACGTGGGCATGAAGTCATCCCGCTTGAGCAGCACCTGCCGCATCAGCGGCTGCCTGAAGGCCACTCGCCGGAAGGGATCGCCGTCGCGACCCGGCGCCACCACGATCTCCAGCGCCTGCTGCTGCTCCAGCGCCCCGATGAGGTTCTCGTACCGATCGAGCGCCTGGCGGGCGCAGGCGTGCCCGTCTCGCGCCTCGCGCTCCAGGTATTGCACCAGCAGCGCCTCGTCGAAGCGCTCGCCGAGCTGGGCCGCCCGCAAGAGCAACAGGCGCGCGTGTCGAGGAGAGGGGTGCGCGTCAAAGAGCCGGGTCAGCCGCCGGGTCATCATCTCGGAGAAGATCGGCGGGATCAGGTGGTCTGGCTCGACGCCCTCGGTCAGCTTCACCCGCCCCCCCTCGCTGGAGAGCATCGAGGCGTTGTCCAGCAGGCTGGCCAGCCGCTTGATGTAGAGCGGGTTGCCGCCGCTGCGCGACACCATCAGCTCGATCAGCGCCCCGTCGATCTCCTGCCCCCCCTCACCGAGGACCTCGGCCAGCGCGTCGGCGGCGCAGGTCGCGCTGGCCGCAGGATCGAGCGGCGACAGCGACACGACCGCCACGGCCTCCGTCGCATGGAGGACCCTCAACAGGCCAGGCTCGCGCGCCGGCTCGTCGGAGGCCATCGTGCACAGCAGCACCAGCGGCGCGGGCTGCGCGCCGAGCGCCTCGACCACGGCCTCGATCAGCCCGTCGATGGGCGCCGTCGCCGCCTCGACCGAGTCCAGGTGCAGCAGCAGCGGGCCGGCCTCGGTCAGCGCGATCAGCAGCCGCGCCGCGTCCTTGAGCGCGCGGCCCTGCGCCGCCCCGAGCCAGCCGTAGAGCGCCAGCGCCCCCCGGCGCTCGGCCTCGACCATCGCCCGACCCATCCGCCGCTCCAGCGCCGCGAGCATCTTCGAGGGCTCCTCGCCGACCCCGCCGGCCCCCAGCGCCGCCGAGAGCGCCGCCGCCAGCGCCTTGAGCGTCCCCGCGCTCGCGTGGCCCGAGCCGACGCTGGCCCCGTAGCGGACGCCGGCCTCCTGGCAGAGCCAGCGGGACGCCCGCCCCTTGCCGATCCCGTAGGCGCCCTTCAAGAAGATGACCCCGCCCTTTTGCGCCCCAAGCGCCTCGTCCAGCAGCTCCAGCAGCCTCACCTGCTCCGGCACTCTGCCCGTCAGCGCGCCAGGGCGAGAGGCCGGCGCCGCGGGCGCCGGCTCCGGGGCGGCCACGCGGGGGTTGGTGCGCTGGCGATGCGCGTAGGCCCCGAAGCGGCTCGGCCGAGTCTGACGAGGGGCCGCCATGGGAGGGCTCGAGCCGATGACGACGCCGTCGAGGGCGCTGTCGTTCGAGCGCTGCAGCGCGCCATCCTTCAGCGCCGTCAGCGCCCGCAAGAGCGCCGAGCCATCCTTGAAGCGGTGCTCCGGCGCGTACTCCGTGGCCCGCCGGATCACCCCCCCCAGCCCGGAGGTCCCCAGCGAGGCCGGCAAGGGCAGCGCGACCTCCGCGCTCGACAGCCCCGACAGCCTCAGCGTGGCCTGCTGCAGCGTCTGGGGCCCGACCACGCACTCTCGCAGCAGCAACCCCGCCGCGTAGACGTCCGAGGTCACCTGCCCGGGCAAACCCTCGAACTGCTCCGGGGCCATGTACCTCAAGGTCCCTCGACGCGAAGGCTCCAGATCCCCCACCAGCCGCGCGATCCCGAAGTCGAGCACCTTGACCAGCTCTCCCTCGCCAGGCATCGGGATCAAGAAGATATTCTCGGGCTTGAGATCCCCGTGGACGATCCCGGCGGCGTGAGCCTCGGCCAGCGCCTTGGCGATCTGCAGGCCCACGCTCATCGCCCAGGCCTGCTCGCGCGCCTCGCTCTGGTCCAGCCTGTCCGCGAGCGTCTGGCCCTCCAGCAGCTCGGTGACCAGGTAGGCCGCGCCCTCGGCCGTCTCGCCGAAGTCAAAGAGCGTGATGATGTTCGGGTGGCTCAGCCGGCTGGTGTGCTGCGCCTCATGGCGGAAGGTCTCGACCCACGGCCCTCGCTCGTCCTCCGACGGCGGCGCCAGCAGCTTGACCGCCACCTGCCGTCGGATCAGCCGCTGCGTCGCCCTGTAGACGATCCCGAAACCCCCCCGGCCGATCTCCTCATGGATGTCGTAGCGATCGTCGAGGCTGTCTCCGGGCCGCAGTTCAGCGCGCATGGCGATCTGTATGGTCGAAGTCGGGCCACGGCGTCAAGGTGATCTCGGGTGGACTTGGGTCGATAAAAAATGTATCAAGGCCCCGATCTGAAGTGCCTGCTGACCCGTAACCCTGACCGATGAAGACAGGCGCCGGGTGATATCGGCGCGGTGCCATACACCGCAGCGTGCGTCTGTATCGAGTCCGTTTCCAAGCGGAGCTTGTCCAGGTCGTGCCAGTCCAGCGCATGGTGCGCCCTGGTGGACCCGGCGGCTCCATCAACCACGATGGCAGAGGAGGAAGTCGACATGTTGATCTATTGGCGTAGATCCGCGCTCCTGGCAGTAATGCTCGGGGCGTTGATCCTTGGGGGCTGTGAAGGCTCTGAGGGACCGGAAGGCCCTGAAGGCCCGGAAGGCCCGCAAGGACCCCCAGGGGACGACGGAGAGAACGGAGAGGACGGAGAGGACGGCGCGGACGGCGCGGACGGCGATGAGGGCGAGCGCGGCGCTCGCGGCGCCGCGGGCTCCAATGGCGCGGACGGCGATGACGGCGAGGACGGCGAGGACGGCCTCGCGGCGATCGTCCGCGCCGACGACGAGGGCGCTGGCGACAACTGCCCTGACGGCGGCGTGGCCATCAACGCCGGCACCGACGACAACCGCGACGGCGAGCTTCAGGACGAGGAGATCGACTCGACCTCCTTCGTCTGCAACGCCGCGCCCTCGGTGATCTTCAACGACGACGCGATCATCACCAACCAGGAAGACCTCGACGCGCTCGCCGGCGTCGTCACCCTCGCCGGCAACCTGCGCATTGAGGGCTCGGACCTCGGCCAGGTCGACCTCAGCGGCCTGGAGACCGTCACCGGCAGCGTCAGCATCGCCAACAACGAGGGCCTCGTCAGCGTCGACCTCAGCGGCCTGACCCGCGTCGGCGGCTTCGTCGACGTCGACGAGAACGACGCCCTGACCGGCCTCAACCTCGCCTCGCTCGTCTCGGTCGGCGAGCACCTCCACATCGGGCAGCTGCCCGCCCTTGATTCGATCAACCTCCGAGTCCTGCGCGACGTCGGCGCCTCCATGATCATCTCGACCGACAGCGACGCCGACTTCAACAACAACGACGACCTCGACTTCGTCGGCGGCGACGCCTACTTCGGCGACAACGACGGCGTCGAGTCCCTCTCGCTCGGCGACGACACCTTCATCGGCGGCGACCTGACCATCAACGAGAACCAGGGCCTGACCGCGCTGCGCGCCTCCGGCACCCTCTTCGTCGGCAACGACCTGCTGATCACCAACAACAACAACCTGCCCGACAACCAGGCCGAGGCCTTCGCCGACGCCGCCTTTGTCGCCGAGCAGACCCGGATCGAGGGCCGCTGATGAGCGCCGCTCGAACCCTTGAAATCATGAACTCTAACAGGAGAATCGATACCATGAAGCATATGACCCGTCGCGCCCTGATGGCCGCTGGCCTCGCGGGCGCCACCCTCTGCTCCTCCCTCGCCTTCGCCTCCAGCCACCGCGAGGCGCCCCTGATCACCGAGGACCCCACCGTCGACTCCACCGACGTCTACATGTTCCGCAGCCCCCAGAGCCCCGACAAGGTCGTCATCCTGGCCAACTACATGCCGCTCCAGGATCCCGCCGGCGCTCCGAACTACTTCAACTTCTCCAACTCCGCCCTCTACCGGATCAACATCGACAACACCGGCGACGCCGTCGCCGACATCATCTACGAGTTCAACTTCCGCTTCGAACTGGCCAACGGCAACACCTTCCTCTACCAGACTGGCCCCATCGACAGCGTCGCCAACCACAACGCCAACCGCAACCTCAAGCAGCTCTACAGCGTCACCCGCGTTGACATCGACGAGTCCGGCAACGCCACTCGCACCGTCATCGGCGACAACATCCTGACCGCCCCGGCCCGCATCGGCCCCCGCTCCAACGGCAACCGCGCCGCCTACGAGGCCCTGACCCAGTCCCTCATCCACCAGCGCAACGGCACCCGCGTCTTCGTCGGGCCTCGCGATGAGGGCTTCTACGTCGACATCAACGCCATCTTCGACCTGCTCAACATCGACCGCACCGACGGCCTCGGCGACGGCTCCGCCGTCGACGGCACCGCCGGCTTCAACGTCTCCACCCTCGCCCTGGAGATCCCCATCACCGAGCTGACCGCCGACGGCAGCGCCCCCGTCCTGGGCGAGAACCTCGGCGGCCCCAACGCCGTCCTGGGCACCTGGACCAGCGCGCACCGCCGCAAGCACCGCGTCCTGCGCAGCAACAAGAACCCCCGCGAGTTCGGCCCCTTCGTCCAGGTCTCCCGCCTCGGCCTCCCCCTCGTCAACGAGGTCGTCGTCCCCATCGGCTTCAAGGACCAGTTCAACCGCACCGAGCCCCGCGATGACCTCGGCAACATCGCCGGCTTCGTCGTCGACCCCGAGCTCAGCCGCCTGCTGGCCGCCGTCCACGGCCTCACCGTCCCCGCGGCCCCCCGCCTCGACATGGTCGCCGTCATCAGCTTCCTGCCCGGCGCCCTGACCACCCGCGATGACCTCCAGCCTGCCGACCTCCTGCGGCTCAACGTCGCCATCCCCCCCGCCCAGACCCCCAACCGCCTCGGCGTCATCGGCGGCGACGTCGCTGGCTTCCCCAACGGTCGGCGCCCCGGCGACGACGTCGTTGACATCCTTGAGCGCGTCGTCGGCGGCGGCATCCTCGTCGAGGGCTTCGGCGACCAGTTCCCCAACAACGCCCTCAACGACGGCGTCGATGAGAACGACGTCCCCTACCTCAACGTCTTCCCCTTCCTCGGCACCCCCCACGAGGGCTTCGTGCACCAGCACGACGCCGAGTAGAGCGCCGCTTGGTTTGAGGGACCGAGGCCGCCGAGGTCGACGCTGTCGACCCGTCGGCCGACGGGAGCCTGACCAGGCCCCGCTCCAGCCCCCCGGCGAGCGGATCACCCGATCCGCTCGCCCCACTCGACACCGGCGGGCCGCGCGCCAACCTGACGGCCGCGCGGCCCGTCCCAGAACCCACAAAACACCATGCGCACCCTGACCCTCGCGCTCGTCCTGGCGCTGCTGGCGGCCTGCGGGCCCGACAAGACCCCCGACGCGACCCCTGTCGGCCAGAGAGACGCCATCGGAGACGCTGGCGGCGCGAACACCGCCGTCGGAGACGCTGGCGGCGCGAACACCGCCGTCGGCGCGAACACCGCCCAGCCGACCCCCGTCGCCGCCGAGCCCAAGCCCGGCGCCCTGGCCTCGACGCCGCCCGCCGATGAGAGCCCCGCCGCCGGGCAGGTCCTCAAGGCCCAGCAAGCCCTCAACATCCAGCCCGACAAGCCCGACCTCTGGGCCGCCCTCGGCCTCGCCTGGATCAAGAAGGCGCGCGCGGACCAGGACGAGCGCCTCTACGCGCAGGCCGACGACGCCTCCGCCCGCGCCCTGAGCCTGAGCCCCAACCACCGCCAGGCCCTCGTCGTCAAGGCCATGGTCCTTCAGCAACAACACCGCTTCAAAGGCGTCCGCGAGATCGCGCGCCTCGTCACCGCCGCCGAACCCCGCGACACCACCGCCTGGGGCCTGCTCGGCGACGCCGCCCTCGAGCTGGGCGACTACGAGGCCGCCGAAGACGCCTACCAGCACATGATCGACCTCCTGCCCGACATCGCCTCCTACAGCCGCGTCGCCTGGCTCCGGTGGATCCACGGCGACGTCGACGGCGCCGCCGAGATGTGGGACCTCGCCCTGAAGATCACCACGACCGCCGACCCCGAACCCCGCGCCTTCTGCCTCTCCGAAATGGGACACCTCGAGTGGCACCGCGGACGCCTCGACGACGCCCTGCGCTTCTACGACGCCGCCCTGACCGCCATGCCCCAGCACGCCCCCGCCCTCTTCGGCCGTGGCCGCGTCCACCTCGCCAAGGGCCTCCACGCCGAGGCCGTCGCCGACCTGGAGGCCTCCTTCAAGGCCCGGCGCCTCGAAGAGACCTGGACCTGGCTCGCCCACGCCCTGCGCGCCAACGGCCAGGCCGCCCGCGCCGACCAGATCGAGGCGCGACTGGCCGACGCCAGCGACGCCGACGACCCCCGCTCCGTCTCCCTCTTCCTCTCCACCCACAAGCTCAACCCCGCCCGCGCGCTCGCCCTGGCGCGCAAGGACGCCGAAGATCGCGGCGACCTCTACACCCACGACGCCCTGGCCTTCGCCGCCCTGCGCGCCGGGCTCCTCGACGACGCCGCCCGCTCCTCCGCCCTCGCCATGGCCACCAACCCCCCCGACCCCCGCCTCATCGCCCGCGCCGGACTCATCGACGCCGCACGCGGCCAGCGCGACCAGGCCCGCGCCCGACTCCAGGCCGCCCTCGACCTCAACCCCGCCTTCGACCCCACACTCGCCGCCGAGGCCCGCGCCGCCCTTGAGGCCCTCGGCCCGGACAAGGCCCCGCCGATCGCCGATGGAGGCCAACCATGATTCGCATCGTCTTGATGTTACTGATGATTTTGGTGTCAACGGGCTGCGAGAGCGGCGCCCCCCCCGCCCAGGCGCCGCACACGGCAGACGCGGGCGCCTCGACGCCGCCCCAGGCCGCCGCGCCAGCCAGCGCCGAGGGCCGCGCTCAGAGCGACCCCTCGGCCAGCGCCAAGGGCGACGCGCCAGCGGCGGACAAGGCGCCCCCCGGCCCGAAGACCCTCAGCGAGGGGCCGCTCTGGACGCCGGAGTCCTTCGCGGTGCAGTGGTCCAGGATCTACGTGCTGCCCGATGAGCTACCCCAGAAGGAGCAGATGGCCGAGCAACTCCAGAAGCACTGGCTCGGCCGGAAGGTGCGCTGGACCGGCGCGGCGCTGGCCGGCCTGTGCCTCTTCGAGAAGAGGCGCTGCTCCGTCAACCCCTTCGAGCGCACCCGGACGACGCAGCTTGAGCCGCTCGGCGGCTTCCACCCCCTCGTCGACATGACCGAGGCGGGCTGGGAGGCGATGCGCCTCGGCTGCGCCGGACAGCCCCAGTGCGTGATCACCTTCACCGGCGAGCTGGCCGAGGTGATCGCCGAGCCGGGGCGCCCGCTGGGGATGACCTTCTCCGGCGTCGAGATCGAGCAGGCCCGACAGCCCCTCCCCGAGGAGCGTTGGTTCGGCCGTGACCGGCCGAAGCCCGCCACGGGCAAGGGCGGCGGAAAGCTGCGGACCGGCGACCCGGTCCCGCCCAAGGTGGCGCTAAAGCCCCGCGTGTTCTAGGTTTTTATCATGCCACGCGATCTGACCGGAGAGGCCCCATGAGAACCACCTTCATCACCCCGATCCTGGCGCTGCTGATGGCGCTGCTGGTGCCCTCGACGGCCTCGGCGCACACGCGCGGGGAGGCGAAGGTCAAAGTGACGATCGACGAGGAGGGCAAGGGCGAGGCGCTGATGCAGATCAGCGACGAGGACGCGCTGGATCTCCTGGGCCGGACCGTGGACGAGGGCGCGGCGCTCATCAAGGAGGGGCCGATCCTTGAGGCGGTGTCGGCGGCGGCGCCGGCCTGGATCGGGATCGAGGGCGACGGCAGGGCGTGTCGGATGCTGGGGGCGGCGGGCGAGCGCAAGGGGATGAAGGGGCTGGACGTGGTGGCGCGCTTCGACTGCGAGGGGCTGCCGACGCGGCTGGCGGTGGACTGGCGCGCGGGGCGCGCGGCGGCCTTGGACCTGAGCGCGATCGCGGTGATCGGGGCGCCGGGCGGGGTGTCGCACTCGGCGGTGTTGACGCGGGCCGCGGGGCGAGTGGAGGTCAAGGTGTCCGAGCCTGCGGCGCTGGAGACCTTCGGCGGCTTCGTGTGGCTGGGGGGCGAGCACATCCTGGTGGGCTGGGATCACCTGGCCTTCCTGCTGGCCTTGATGCTCTCGTGCGGGTCATGGCGGCGCCTGGTGGCGATCGTCTCGGGGTTCACGGTGGCGCACAGCGTCACGCTGGCCCTGGGGGTGACGGGGTTGCTGGTGGCGCCGGGGGAGGTCGTGGAGGCCGTGATCGCGCTCTCGATCGCGGTGGCGGCGGCGGCGGCCCTGGTCGAGGCGCGGCGCGGGCGCCTGAGCTACCCGGGCGGCGAGGTGAAGGACGGGGGTGTGTGGCTGCCTCTGGGCTTGTGCTTCGGCTTCGGGCTGGTGCACGGGCTGGGCTTCGCGAGCATGCTGGCCGAGGCGCTCGACGGCGTCGAGGGGGTGGTTGCGCCGCTGCTGGGCTTCAACCTGGGGGTGGAGCTGGGGCAGCTGGCCTGCGTGGCGCTGGCCTTCCCGGTGTTGACGGCGCTGGGCCGTCAGAGATACGGGGAGAGGGCCATCGGAGTGATGCTCGCGGGGCTGGTTGTTCTGGGGGTCGCCGTGGCGATCGCCCGCGTCGTTTGAAGGGCCCCGCAGCGCCCCGTCAACACCTTGGGGATCTATGTCCAGACAGTTCAGGCGCGTCTGCGTCTTTTGCGGATCGAGCAATGATGTGGACGTGCGCTACCTCGACATGGCCCGCGAGGTTGGCCGATCCTTGGCGGGCCGGGGGATCGCGGTGGTCTACGGCGGCGGCCACGTGGGCCTGATGGGCCAGGTGGCCGAGGGCGCGCTGGAGTCCGGGGGAGAGGTCTACGGGGTGATTCCCGAGAAACTTCAAGCACTTGAACTAGGGCATGAGGGGCTGACGGACTTGTTCATCGTCGACAGCATGCGCAACCGCAAGGCGATGATGACCTTCATGTCGGACGCCTTCATCGCGCTGGCCGGCGGCCTGGGGACGCTGGAGGAGCTCTTCGAGGTGACGACGCTGACCCAGCTCGGCTACCAGGACAAGCCCGTCGGCGTGCTCAACACGCTGGGCTATTACGACGCGCTGCGCGCCTTTCTGGGGCGAGCCAGCGACGAGGGCTTCATCCGGCCTCAGCATCGCGGCCTGATCCACTTCGACGACAACCTTGACGGCCTGCTCGACGCCATGGCGCGCTCCGAGACGCCGGTCTTTTGACCCAGGAGGAACCGATGGAAGCGATCTTCCCCTTTGTGATCTTCGCCATCATGGGCGGGGTGGTGATCTTCTTCAGCCTCCAGGGGATCAAGAGGAACGGCCAGATCTGGGAGGGGGTCGCCCGGGACCTCGGCTTGAGCTACGACAGCGCCTCTTCGTGGGCGATGGGCGCCATCAGCGGGGACTTCAAGGGCTACCCGGTGCGGATCTCGACCTTCACGCGCGGCTCGGGCAAGGACAGCAAGACGTACACGCGCATCGAGACGGAGGCGCGCCCGACCCTCCCCGAGGGGCTCCGGGTCTACCGCGAGACGGTGATCTTGAGCGACATCGGCAAGTTCTTCGGCGGCCAGGACGTCCAGACCGGCGATCGGAGCTTCGACGACCTCTTCATCATCAAGGGGGCGGACGAGCACAGGACCTTGAGGCTGCTGACCGTGGAGGTGCGTCGGGCGCTGATCGGCTGCGATGACGCCAGCGGGGGCATGGCGCTGGACTCGGGGCGCGTCTGCGCCGAGCTGCGCGGCGTGGTGACCGACCCGCTCCAGCTCAAGCGGATCGTCGAGGCCCAGCACGGCGCCATCGACGCGGTGTGCCGCCAGCACCGGGAGATGCTCTCTGGCCTGTGACCGCGCCGCGCGAAGCCCCGGGTCTTCAAAGGGGTGGACGCCCCTGTGCGTCCGGATTATGATGTACGCCTGTTCACCAGCGCCGCGCGGAACACCCCCTTTCAACCGCGTGTGGGTTGATCCACCATGAAATCAGAGGGATGGAGCGATGGGTTTGAAAGAGCTGATGCCCGCGGACTGGCGCGAGATCATGGCCGGCGAGTTCGACAGCAAGACCTTCAAGGATCTGGAGGCCTACGTCGCGGCGGAGCGCGCCGCGCACCCGGTCTACCCGCCTGAGGAGCAGGTCTTCTCGGCCTTCGCGCACACGCCCTACGACAAGCTCCGGGTGCTGCTCTTTGGCCAGGACCCCTACCACGGGCCGGGGCAGGCCCACGGCTTGAGCTTCTCGGTCCAGCCCGGCGTCGAAATCCCGCCCTCGCTGCGCAACATGTACAAGGAGCTGGCCTCGGACCAGAGCTGCTCGATGCCGAACAACGGCTACCTCGTGCCCTGGGCCCAGCAGGGCGTGATGATGCTCAACGCCGTCCTGACGGTGCGCCACAAGACGGCCAACTCCCACCAGAAGCGCGGCTGGGAGAAGTTCACCGACGCCGTCATCCGCAAGGTCAACGAGAAGCCCGAGCGGGTCGTCTTCGTCCTCTGGGGCGGCAAGGCGCAGGCCAAGGCCCAGTTCGTCGACACCAGCCGCCACGCCGTCATCCTCTCGGCCCACCCCTCGCCTCTGTCCGCCCACAACGGCTTCTTCGGCTCCAAGCCCTTCTCCCAGATCAACGCCGCGCTGACCGAGGTCGGCGGCGCTGCGATCGACTGGCAGATCCCCAACATCTGAGGCGCCTGCGCCAGGAGGAGCGCTTGAAACCGGAAGGCACATGGTGGGGCGAGTACGCGCTGGAGTCGGGTCAGACCGCCCACTGGCAGATCGGCCCCCTCGATCTCTGGATCACCAGCGACCGAGGCGAGTGGCAGGTGAGCAGCAAGGTCTCCGACGAGGTCGACAAGGAGGGCTGGAGCTTCTGCTGTCCTGCCGAGACGCCCTCGCCGCCCGACTCGGCGCTGCGCCTGATCCCTGGACGCCAGGTCGACCGCATCGTGCTGGATCTCGGGCTGGCCGATAGGCCCGTCGTGGCGCGCCCCAACCAGCCGCTGCGCGTCCTGCCCGGCCAGGAGGTCGAGCTCTTCTTGAGCACACCCCTCTGGGTGCGCCTCAAGCACCCGGGGCTGGCCTCTGCGATGGTCGAGCTCCCGACCTGGAGGCCCTCGGACACATGGTTCGGCCCGAACACCCGACAGGGCGAGCTCTGCTACGCCATGCGCACCAAGGCCCGCTCTCGCCTGGAGGACATGCCCATCCGGGCCTACCGCGCCTTGAGCCTGATCAAGCTGCGCAACCACGGCCAGGACCCCCTGCCGCTTGAGCGCCTCCAGCTGCCCATGGCCGACTTCTCGCTCTTCGTCGACGCCGAAGGGCGGCTGTGGACCGAGACGGTGATCGTCGAGCGCCGCATCAACGGCTTTGAAAGCGAAGGGCGCCTGGACGGGCCGCCCCGCGAGCTGGTCGACATCGTGGGGCGGGTGGCGCGCTCTCGCAACGAAGAGCAAGGATCTCCGCTGATCCGGGTGCTCAAGATCCTGATGGGCTAGGGCTGCCGACGCTCAGGGGTCAAGTCTTTGTTGTTGTTGATGTATTGCCTCCTGTGGCGGCGGCCGCGGGGAGGGCGGAGGGTGCGATGGAGCGGGTCTGGGCGGCGATAGCGGGGCTGGTGACCGGCGAGCGGCTGCTGGTCGGGGTCAAGGTGGTCCTCATCCTGGTGGTCGGCTTCGCGCTGGCCTGGATGATCAGCAAGGGGATCGACCGGGTGCTGGCGCAGCGGGGCACCGCCCAGCAGCGCCTCCTGGCCCGGCGCGGCACCTTCTACGTGACGACCGTCGTGACGGTGGTCGGGGCGCTCAACGAGATGGGGGTGCACCTCGGCGCCTTGATGGGCGCGGCCGGGATCTTGACCGTCGCGATCGGCTTCGCCTCGCAGACCGCGGCCTCGAACATCATCAGCGGCGTCTTCCTGCTGGCCGAGCGCTCTTTTCAGGTGGGTGACGTGCTCAGGATCGGCGAGGTCACCGGCATCGTGACCTCCATCGACCTGCTCTCGATTCGCCTTCAGACCTTCGACAACCTCATGGTCCGCGTCTCGAACGAGATGTTGATCAAGACCCTGTTCACCAACCTGTCCCACCACCCGATCCGCCGCCTCGACCTCCAGCTGAGCGTCGATTACGACACCGATCTGAGCCACGTGCGCAAGATCCTGTGCAACGTCTCGGATATTGAGCCCATGTGCCTCGACGAGCCCGAGGCGCAGGTCATCTTCAAGGGCTTTGGCGAGTCGGCGATGAACCTCCAGTTCTCGACCTGGACGACGCGGGAGAATTACATCCAGGTCCGCAGCATCGTGCCTGAGCGGGTCAAGCAGGCCTTTGACGCCGAGGGCATCAAGATCCCCTTCCCGCAGCGGGTGATCCACGCCGCAGGCGCCGCCGCGGCGAGCCCTCGCGCGGCCGCCCCCAGGAGGCGAGATCCGCGCGCGGCGGGCTTCGCCAGCGGCCGCAAGGGGCGCTGAGGCCCCGCCGAAAGCGAAGCGGGGGCTCGCCGCTCGCCATCCTCAAGGGGCGCTGAGGCCCGCCGATGGCGAGGCCGGGGCGGCGCTCGGCGCCCTCAAGGCTCGCTGATGATCCAGAGCTTCCCGGCCTTGCTCCGGCCCGGGAAGTCGAGGCAACGGTAGCAGAGCGCCTGCGCGGGGTTCTCGTCGTCCTCGGCCTCCGGGAGCTCAAGCACCCAGCTGCCGCTGCGGCCGCGCACGCCAAACTCCTCCCACTTGAGCCGAGCGCCGCAATGGTGGCACTTGCCATCGCGCTTGCGGAAGATCGCGTAGCGGGCCTCTTCGTCAACGGCTCTCTCTGTCATGATCGGCGCTCCTTGGGGTTCTGGCCGCTCAACTCCGGCCTTCGGGTTTGAAGACCAGGACCGGGGCCTCCAGGTTGTCGAGGATCTTCTCGGCCGTGTTGCCCAGCAGCAGGCCCATGAGCCCCGAGCGGGCGTTCGTGCCCATGATCACGAGGTCAATCCCGTGCGTCTTGACCACCGGCGTCAAGCTCTCGGCGATCGGCAGCGGCCCGATCAGCCGACGCCAGCCCTCATGGCCCTCGCCGAGGGCGGCGTTGAGCTTGTCGAGCGCCTCGGCGTTGATCGCCGCGTGGTAGTCCTCGATCTTCTGGATGCCCTCGGGCATCCGGTGCAGCGCGATGTCGTTCGGGTAGTCGGGGCAATGCAGCGCGAAGCGCTCGGCGCCTGTCAGCGCGTGGAAGGCCTCGGCGATCTCGATCGCCCGCGCGCTCAAGGGCGAGAAGTCCACCGGCACCAGCACCCGGCTGACCCTCACCGGCGTCTGCGGCGGCTCAACCCAGACCGGCACGGGGCACTTGCGCAGCAGCTTCCGGGTCGTATCGCCGTGGGTCAGCTTCTCGAACCAGCCCTGCTCCCTCGGCCCGACGAGCACCATGTCGTGCTCTCCCAGCTTGACGGCCGCGAGGATCCTCGACCACGCCTCCCCGATGTCGGCTTGCCGCCTCGCCTCGACCCCGCGCGCGGCCGCCTGCGCCACCACCTCGTCGAGCGCCAGCTTGATCTTCGGCAGCAGCCGCCCGTGCAAGGTTCCCCCCGCCTCAGGCAGCGCCTTGTCGTCCTCCTCGATCACATGGAGGAGGGTCAACTTCGCCTTTGTCCACTGCGCGTAGGAGATCGCCTGCTCGATCAAGTGGCGATCCTCCGGGCTGAGCCCGAAGCCCTCTGCCTCCAGATCGTCCGTGAAGGTCAGCGCCACCAGCACGTCGAGCGGCCATTGAAAGGATGATGGAGCGGTCATGAGCTTGCCTCCCAGGTGTTCGCGCGCCTTGAAAGGCGAGCTCGGCACTTGTTTGTAAGCATATCGCGTGCCTGAGCCACCCGACCCATCTGGACAAGCTCCCCGTCGACCTGGCAAGGACCGCTCACACTAGCGGGATTCGCAATCGCTGCGCAAGCGCAGATATTTCGCGCAAAAATTGCGCCGCAGACCGCGCTTCGCTTCGTCGCTGAGGTGGAGGCGTCGGGGGGGGGCCGGGCTGGGGGGCGGTGGCACGGCTCTTGCCGAAACGTGGGGTCAGGTGTGGCGTTGTCGGCAGAGGCGCAGGAATGAAGATGCCAGAGAGCACAGCGGGAGAGGGTAGCGCGGGCGCATGGCTCTCGATGGAGATCGACGAGGTGGTGTCGGGGCTTGGATCGAGCGCGTCGGCGGGCTTGGGGGCGCAGGAGGCGGCCGATCGGCTGCGTCGGGGTGGCCCCAACGCGCTGCTGGAGCCCGAGGGGCCGGGCTGGGTGCGGCGGCTGCTGGCGCAGTTCGCCGACGTGACGGTGCTGGCGCTGGTGGCGGCGGCGGTCGTAGCCGCCGTGCTCGGGGGGATGGAGCCGCAGGGGGTCCCGCTGCTGGAGCGCTACGGTGACTCGGCCGCGATCATGGCCATCGTGGTGCTCAACGCGCTGCTTGGGTTCACCCAGGAGCGCAAGGCCTCTTTGGCCCTTCGGGCGCTCAAGGACATGTCCGCGCCCCTGGTCGAGGTGATCCGAGGCGGCGTCCAGGCCCCCTTGCCGGCGGCCGAGCTCGTCGTCGGCGACCTGATCGTGCTGGAGGAGGGGGCCAGGGCGCCGGCCGACGCGCGGCTGGTCGAGGTCGCGGGGCTGTCGATGGAGGAGGCGGCGCTGACGGGGGAGTCGGTGCCGGTGCGCAAGCGCCACCTGGGGGCGCTGCCGCTCGACACCCCGCTGGCCGAGCGCCAGAACATGATCTTCATGGGGACCCACGTCACCAGCGGGCGGGGCCGGGCGATCGTGGTGGCGACGGGCATGGACACGGAGCTGGGGCGCGTCGCCGGGCTGCTGGGGGAGATCAAGAACCCGAGCACGCCCCTTGAGCGCGATCTTCAGCGCTTCGGGCTCATGATGGTGATCGGCTGCGTGGTCATCGCGGCCGTGGTCTTCGGGGTTGGCTGGCTGCGGCTCGACGTCTCCTTCCGCTTCCTCTTCCTGACGGCGGTGGGCCTGGCGGTGGCGGCCATTCCGGAGGGGCTCCCGGCGATCACGACGATCGTGCTGGCCCTCGGGGTCCAGCGCATGGCCCGGCGCAAGGCCCTCGTCAAGCACCTCCCGGCGGTCGAGACGCTCGGCGAGACCCAGATCATCTGCACCGACAAGACCGGGACGCTGACGCGGGCCTCGATGGCGGTGCGCCGGCTCCACGTCGCCGGGCAGACGCTGGAGGTGACCGAGGGCGCCCGGCCCCGTCTGCTTGGCCCCCAGGGGGAGGTGTCGGGGGTCGGGGGGGCGCTGGGGATCTTCCTGGGGGCGACGCGCTTTGCCTTGAGCGCCCGGCTTGAGCGCGAGGGCGGCGCGCTCAAGGTGGTCGGCGATCCGACCGACGGGGCGCTGCTGGTCCTGCACGTGGGGCTGGCAGATCAAGTCGATGAGGATCCGGGGGTGATCGCAGAGCTGCCCTTTGACGGCGAGCGGCGGCTGGCCTCGGTCGTCGCGCGCCAGGGGGAGCGGGTCTGGTGCGTGGTCCACGGGGCGCCGGAGGCCGTGCTGGGGCGCTCGACGACGCTGATGGAGCCTGAGGGCGGCGCGTCCTTGCTGACGGAGGCGCAGCGGGCGGTGTTGGAGGCGCTGATGGCGGACTGGGCCGCGCAGGGGTTGCGAGTGCTTGCGCTGGCCCGGCGTCAGGCCCCCGACGCGTGGCGCGAGGAGGTGCCCGGGAGCGAAGCGATCGCGGCCATCGAGGAGGAGCTGACGCTGATGGGCCTCGTCGGGATGAACGATCCGCCGCGCCCGGAGGTCGCCGAGGCCATCGGCGTGGCTCGCGCGGCGGGCATCCGGACGGTGATGATCACGGGCGACCATCCGCTGACGGGCCGGGCGATCGCGCGCGAGATCGGCCTGAGCGGCGGCGGCGAGCCGGAGCTGATCACGGGGCCTGAGCTGGCCCAGCTCGACGACGAGGCGCTGCGGCGGCGGGCGCCCTCGATCGACGTGGTGGCCCGCGCGACCGCCACCGACAAGCTGCGCTTCGTCCAGGCGCTCATCGGCGAGGGCTATACGGTGGCGATGACCGGCGACGGGGTCAACGACGCCCCGGCGCTCAAGGCCTCGAGCATCGGCGTGGCGATGGGGCAGGGGGGGACCGACGTGGCGAGGCAGGCCGCCGATCTGGTGCTGGCCGACGACAACTACGCCACCATCGTCGCGGCGGTCGAGGAGGGGCGGATCATCTACGCCAACATCCGGCGCTTCATCCTGTTCTTGCTCTCGGCCAACGCTGGCCTGGTGCTGGCGGTCTTCTGGGCCGCGTTGATGGGCTGGCCGCCGATCCTGACCCCCACCCAGCTGCTCTGGATCAACCTCATCACCAACGGCCTGCCCGCGCTGGCCCTCGGGATGGAGACGCAGCACCCCGATCCGATGTCCAGCCGCCCGCGTCGGCGCGATGAGCCGCTGCTCGATGGGGGGGACGTGGTGTGGATGTTGGGTTATGGCGGGGTGATGGCGCTCATCGGGCTGTTGGTGGCTGGCTGGTGTCTGTCTGTCGAGGGCGAGGTCTTGAGCGCGGCGCAGCTGGCGCGGGCTCAGACGATGACCTTTACGGTGATGGCCTTCTCGCCCTTGTTCCACGCGCTGAACTGCCGCTCGCGTCGGGCGTCGGTCTTCCGCCTGGGGTTGTGGACCAACGGCCGCTTGTGGGTGTCCTTCCTGGTGGCCCTGGCGCTGCAGGGGGCGGCGATCTACGTCCCTGGTCTGACGGCGCTCTTCAGGACCGCCCCGCTCTCGCTGGGTGATCTGGCGCTCGCGCTGGGGGTCTCGGCGCTGCTGCTGCCCATCGGCGAGGCGCAGAAGGCGCTGTGGGGCGCGCTGAGGAGGCGAGGCAACAATGGTTGAGGCGGCTCGATCGGGGCGACTTCGGGTGGCGGCGGGCGTGGCGGCGTTGGCCTTCGGCGCGGCGGGGCACTTCCACGGCCACATGGGCTACCTGGACCGTCTCAACACCTCATCCATCGATGTCCCGGATCGCGCTGATCTCCCATTGCCGCCCCTCAAGCCCGCCGAGCGGCTCGTGGTGGTCGTGGTCGACGGCTTGCGCCACGACGCGGCGGGTCGCCTGCCGGGTCTGAGGGCGCTGTCCGCCGAGGGGGTCTGGCGTCCGCTCATCGCGGACTTCCCCTCCTTCACCCACGCCAATATTACGACCATGGCCACCGGTGTGCCTCCGGTGCTCAGCGGCGTGCGCCTCAACGCCGACGACGCCTTCAGCACGCTGGACAGCGTCTCCAAGGCGGCGGCGCGGGCTGGCATCCCGGTGGGCGTCGCCAGCGGGGGCTTCGAAGCCTTTGAGGATCTCCTGTCGCTCCCGGACGCCGAGACGCCGTCGGCCAGGATAGACGCCGTCGGCCAGATAGACGCCGTCGGCCAGATAGACGCCGTCGGCCAGATAGACGCCGTCGGCCAGAGCGCGATCCTGGCCTGGTTCAAGGCCATGCCCGAGGGCAGGGGGCTGGTGTGGGTCTACTTCGGCGCTGTTGATGAGGCGGGGCACCGCCACGGCGCGGCGTCTGAAGAGTACGCGGAGGCGGCCAGGGACGCCGATGCGCTCGTCGCGGCGATGGGCGCGCAGCTTGATCCGGCGCGCGACGCGCTGGTGGTCCTCTCCGATCATGGCCACCTCGACGCGGGGGGGCACGGCGGTGTGGAGCCCGAGGTGCTCCAGGCGACCTTCCTGGCCTGGGGGGGGCCTTTCTTGCGGGGCGCTGCGCCTGGCCCGGCGCCGATGCGCGCCGTCGCGCCGACGCTGGCCGCGGTCCTCGGCTGCGAGATCCCGAGGAAGGCCGTGGGGGAGGTGATGACAGACGCCGTCGAGACGCCGTCGGCCAGGATAGACGCCGTCGGCCGGATAGACGCCGTCGGCCGGATAGACGCCGTCGGCCGGATAGACGCCGTCGGCCAGATAGACGCCGTCGGCCAGATAGACGCCGTCGGCAAGATAGACGCCGTCGGCCAGATAGACGCCGTCGGCCAGATAGACGCCGTCGAGAAGCCGTCGCTCGGATCGAGGGGCGGCGCAGGCGAGGGCGTCGTGGTTGAAAATGCAAATGTTATCCATGGCATGGGCGGTGTTGGCGGCGAGGGTGTCGCCGAGGCATCGTCTGGAGGGGCTGCCGTCGCGGTCTTGCCGGGGTTGGAGGTGAGCCTCGATCGTGAGCGAGCGGCGGCGCGGGTGGGGTGGGCGAGCGCGGCGGTGTTGCTGGTCCTGGTGTCGCTGGGGTGGGCGTCGTGGCGGCGCCGGCTCGACGTGCGGTGGCGCGATCTGGGGCCGGCGGCGCTCTACGGCGCGCTTTTTTCGATCGGCTACGTCGCTTTGGGGTATCGTTGGACGTGGAGCATCCCGCAGGGGGAGCTGGTCTTTACGATCGAAACTGGCCTCATCGGGGTCGTGGCGGCGGCCCTGGCCTTGTTGTCAGGGCGGCGCGAGCGGCGCGGCCAGGAGGCGCTGGGCGTGGCCGCGCTCTACGGCGCGCCCTACGTGCTCTTGTCGGCCTTCGTGGGGCTTGATCCTGGCGAGCTGGCCGCGCCGGACGCCAGCTACGCGATGGTGCTCCTGGCCACCGCGATCTTCTATGTGGGGGTGGCCTTTGGCCTGAGCGCCTTGCGCCCGGCCAGGAAGACAGCCACCCTGCGAGGTGTTGGGGTCACTGGCGCTCAAGGGCAGGCCCTCGATGACCCATCGGGAAAGACGATCGAAGAGACGACGGGCGACGATGCGCAGCAACCACCTCCGATACTGGCCTTTGATGTTGACGACGGCGCTCCTGTGCCTGGCCGTGGGCTGGGTGTCGATAGGGGCCCTGCTGCCTGAGGCCGTCGAGGCGCCGCCTGCCCAGGAAGCAGCGGTCTCCCAGAATCAAGAGATCCCGACGACCTCGCCGGATCCCGGGCCCTTCGGCCCGACGGCCGTCGACGAGATCCTCGGCGGGGGAGAGGCGCCTGATGAGCTCGGGCACGGCGCCGTGGAGCACCCCGACGAGGCGGGCGGCGATGAGCCCCCCCCGGAGGAGCTGGCCGAGGGCGGCTGCCCTTCCTTTGCTGGCGCGCTGAGCCAGCCCACTCGATCCAAGGATCTCCCCGACATTGCGCGGATGACCCGGAGCCACCTCAAGAGCCTGTCCGGGACTCGCCGCAAGAGCGTCGTCTACGCCACCGCGCTCTTCTGCAAGCCTTGCAAGCTGCTCTCGCCGGCCGTGGCGCGGCTGAGCGAGGAGGTCAATGAGGGCGTCGACGTCCGCATGGTCGTGCAGGAGGAGGACGTCGACGGCGTGATGGAGGCCCTCGGCGTGCGCTCCTACCCCTCGATCTTGATCCTTGAGGGCGGCAAGGTCGTGGACTCCACCTCCGGCTCGGTGCCCTGGAGCAGCGAGCCGCCCTGCGCCCACGACCGCAACCACGACCGGCTCCTGACGTTGCTCTCCTCGCACGGCATGGTGGCGTCCAGGCGTTGATGGTGGTGTTTCAAGCTCTTTCTTGTGAAAAGTAGGTTGAATCAAACTTTTAGGTTGCCTTGCTCTTCGATCAAGAGTTAGAAGATGATCTGGTCCCTTGTGTAAACGATCGAACTGCGGAGAGTGTAAAACATGGCAAGCAGAGTCAACCTCGAGAAAGAGATCTTCACCACCTTCGATGTGGCCAAGATCTGTCACGTCAACATCACGTCGATCAAGAACTGGATTGAGCAGGGCAAGATCCGCGCGTTCAGGACGCCTGGAGGCCACTGGCGCATCGAGAAGAAGACCCTCATGGACTTCCTCGATCGGCATGGGATGCCCAACCCCTTCATCAAGCGCCACACCAAGCAGCTCGTCGTGGTCACCTCGGACCCCGCGTTGACCGAGCGGCTCCGCCGCGCCATGGGTCGCGAGGTCGAGGTCACCGGCGCCTACAACGCGCTGGAGGCCGCCTTCTTCTCGGGCTGCCTGATGCCCGAGTGCGTCGTGGTCGACCTCAAGCTGGAGGGTCTCGACGGCCTGGAGTTCGTCAAGATCGTTCGAAGCGTCCCGCGCTTCAACCAGACGCGCATCACGGCCTTCACCAACACCGACAGCGTCGACTTCGAGCATGAAGCCCGCGCCGCCGGGGTGGATGACTTCGTGCGTCACACGGACGGCTTCGACGCGCTCGTCGTCGAGGTTGGATCGGCGCTGCGCTGAACAGTTCTATCCGCGTCGGCGCGCCGCGCCGGCGACCCTCTCAGAGAGCCTCGGGATCTGAAATTCAGATCCCGAGGCTCTTTGCGTTCGAAGCGACCCGCTGGCCAGAGCGGCGCGCCGACCTCGACCTTGGGTCGGCGGTTTGTCTACTTGATCCCGAACTTCTCCAATCTGTAGATCAACACATGCCGTGGGATGTTGAGGTAGCGCGCGGTGGCCGAGCGGTTGCCCTCGCAGCGAGCCAGCGCCGCCTCGATGATCGCCTTCTCCAGCGCGATCAGATCCAGGCCCGCCTCGGGGAGCGCGAAGGGCAACCCGCCTGGCCCGTGCGCGCGCGGCTGGAGCACGAAGGGCGGCAGGTCGGCCGCGGTCAACCTCTCGCCCTCGCGCAGAAAAACCATGCGCTCGATGACGTTCTGAAGCTCCCTCACATTGCCCGGCCACGCGTAGGAGAGCAGGGCCTCGTCGACTTCGCGGTCGATCTCCAGCGGGGCCTGCGGGGCGACCTTCCTCATGAAGAAGCGCGTCAGCGTCGGGATGTCCTCCGGGCGCTCGCGCAGGGGGGGGATCTCGATGGGGACGACGTTGAGCCTGTAATAGAGGTCCTGGCGGAGCGCCCCCCTCTCCAGCAGCGCCTCCAGATCCTGGTGGGTGGCCGCGATCACCCGCACGTCGACCTTGGCGGGCCTGGCCGCCCCGACGACCTCCACCTCCCCCTCCTGGAGCACCCGCAGCAGCTTGGGCTGGAGGTGGGTCGGCAGCTCGGCGATCTCATCGAGGAAGATCGTCCCCCCATTGGCCTGCCGGAAGCGCCCCTCGGTGGTCCGGCTGGCGCCGGTGACGGCGCCCTTCTCGTGGCCAAAGAGCGCGCTCTCGAGCAGATCCGGCGGGATCGCGGCGCAGTTGACCGGCACGAAGGGGCGCCCAGCCCTCGGCGAGCGGGCGTGGATGGCCCGGGCGATGAGCTCCTTGCCCGTGCCCGACTCCCCGCGCAGCAGCACCGTGGCGTCCGTCGGGGCGATCTTGTCCACCAGCCGCAAGACCTGGTTGATGCGCGGGCTCGACGCCACGATCGGGCTCTGCGCGTCGGCCGCGCGGGTGTGCTGGGAGGCGAGCTCCACGCCGCCCCCCTTGCGGCGCAGGTGCTCGAGCGCCTTGCCCACGCTGGACAGCAGCGTGGTCGTGTTGACGGGCTTCTCCACGTAATGAAAGGCCCCTCGTCGCATCGCCTCCACCGCCCGATCCGTCCCGCCGTAGGCCGTGATGACGAGCACCACGGCCTGCTCGTCGCGCTGCTTGAGGCGCCCGAGCAGCGCCATGCCGTCCATGCCCGGCATCCGCAGGTCCGTAATCACCACGTCCGTCTCGGGATCGTAGGCCGACAGCGCCGACTCGGCCTCGGCCACCGCGAGCACCGCGTGGCCGGCCTCCTCCAGGTGAAAGCACATCACCTCTCGCAGGCTTTCGTCGTCCTCCACCAGGATCACGCGCTCTCGCCTCGTCACGCCGCCACCTCCCGCGGGAAGGACAACCAGACGGTCATTCGCCCCGGCTGGCTGTCGATGTCCATGAACCCCCCGTGCGCCTCCATGATGCGGTTGGAGATGCTCAGGCCCAGCCCCGAACCCTCGCTGCGGGTCGTGAAGTAGGGGTTGAAGACCTCCTCGATCAGCGCCGCGTCGATCCCCGCGCCGTTGTCCACGATCCCCACCTGCACGAAGCGCCTCTCCCCGATCTCCTTCGCGCGGGCGATCACGCGCATCGCGCGCGGCCTGGGCCCGGCCCGCTCAAGGGCCTGGTAGGCGTTGAGCGTCACGTTGAGCAGCACCTGGGAGAGCTGCCCCCGGTCACCGCGGACCACCGCTCGCCCCGGCTCGACCTCCACCTCCAGCGCGATCTCCAGCCGGCGCCGCTCGTTGGCCGTCAGCGCGCAGACCTCGTCGATCACCTCGCGCAGATCGACCTCGGCGTCGGAGACCGGCGAGGGCCGCGAGAAGCGCAGGAAGTCCTCGACGACCTGGCCGAGCCGGTTGATCTCCTTGAGCAGGAGCTGCCCCAGGCGGTGCTTGCGGTGCTCCGGGCCGAAGTCCGCCGCCAGCGCCTCGGCGCACCCCAGGATCGAGCCCAGCGGGTTGCGGATCTCGTGCGCCAGCCCCGCCGTCAGCTGCCCCAGCGCCGAGAGCCGCCCCGCGCGCACAAGCTGGCGCTCCATCAGGTTGCGCTCCTCCAGGGCCAGCTCCAGAGACCGCTGCACCCGCTTCTGACGACCCACGAGCCAACCCGTCAACCCCCCGATGATGAAGTAGAGCGCGATCTCCAACACCTTGTCGATGTCCGGAGAGGGATCCCGGTGCGCGCTGAAGAAGGCGTGCGGGATGTAAGCCGCGCTGGTCAGCGCCGCCGCCACGAGGCCGCCGCGCAGCCCGTGCGAGAAGGACAGGATCAGGATCGGCAGGTAGTAGAGCCGCCGGTAGACGTTGTGGAAGGCAATATCGTGCGTGTCGGTCAGGTAGTGCATCATCGTAAAAAGCCCAATGAGCGCCAGCGCCACCGGGATCTGCCACGACCGCTGACCCCGCTCCCCTCGCCTGATCTCCTCAAGCCCCCCCACCACCACCGCGAACCTCCATCGATCTGCCCTGCGCGCCGGCCTCGCCTCATGCTCGCCCTTGGAAAGCACGAAACATTCCATCGCCGCGCTGCCCCGCGCCGCCCCTCGACCTCCTTGCCCACCTCAGAGTGTGGAGGATATTCTCCGGTCGCCGAAGAAAATTCTTCAAGGCTCGCCCCGATGGGCGCCGGAGAGGTCTTTGGCTGCGGCAGGGGCGGGTGGCACATGCCTTGCTGTTGTCGGGCGGTCGCGGCGTCGATCGTGTCGCTGCGGAAACTTATCAGGAGCGGTGATGGGAAGATCGAAGAGCATCGGGTCGGTGGTGTTGTCGCTGGGGCTGGCGCTGGTGGTTGGCGCGGCGGCGTGTGACGGGGGCGCGAAGGTCGAGGCGCCGGTCGAGGCCGGCGCGAAGGCCGAGGCGCCGATCGAAGCCGGCGCGAAGGCCGAGGCGCCGACGACGGTGAGCTTGACGGCCGAAGGTCAGGAGCTCAACCCGCCCGTCCAGCCAGAGGCGATCCCTGAAGAGGGTTGGTACTGCGACATGGGGACGGTCCACTACGCCCGCTCCGCGGAGGGCGATGGGACGTGCCCGCTGTGCAAGATGAAGCTCAAGCAGAAGGTCGCCGCGGCCCCATGACGCGCTCCGCCTTCATCTTCCGTGGTGGGCGAGCCCGCTGGCGAGGCGCGGCCGCCTGGGGGCTCGTCGTCGTCGCGCTCTGTGCGCTGGTCGGCTGTGTCTCCGCGCGCCCGTCCGTCGAGCGCCTTGAGGGCGAGCTGCGGGCGGTCGACGCCCGGTTTGAGCCGCGAGAGCCCGGTGTTGCGCGCCAAGTGGTTGATTTTGATGGAGATCTTGGGCGCTACGTCGACGCCGCGCTCTCGCAGAGCCCGGCGATCCAGGCGCGCTACGCGGCCTGGGAGTCGGCGACCCGGCGGGTCGGGGCGGCGGACAAGCTGCCGGAGCCGGTGTTGAACTATGAGTTCTTTGTCCGGCGGGGGGGCTCCCAGGAGCACCGCTTCGGGTTGATGCAGATGTTGCCGTGGTACGACAAGCTCGATCAGAGCGTGCGGGCCTCGGCGGCCGAGGCTCGGGCGGTCGGCCTGGAGTTCGAGGCCGAGGTGATCCATCTGCATCGCGAGGTCAGCGACGTGTACTGGGAGCTGTGGCAGGTGAGGCAGAGCAGCGCGATCAAGGGGGAGCAGATCGAGCTGCTGCTGTTGCTGGCCGAGACGCTCAGGGGTCGGCTGGAGGTGGGTCAGGCGTCGGTGGCGGACGTCGCCCAGGTGGAGATGTCGGTGGCGCACTTGAGCTATCGGGTGCGGGAGCTTGAGGAGGCCGATGGCGAGCTGTCGGCGCATCTGGCGGCGCTGGTCGGGGCGCCGATCGGGACGCCGACGCCGACGACCGAGGGGGTGGTGGACCCGGTCAGGCCGACGGAGGCCGTCGAGGCCTTGAGGCAGAGCGCGCGCCAGCACCCGGAGGCCGAGTCGCTGGCGAGGCGGGCGGAGGGGAGCCGGGCGCTCGTGGCGCGGGCGCGTGCGAGCCGGTACCCGGATTTGACGGTGGGGGTCGAAGTCGAGGCGGAGGTGATGGAGGGCTCTGACGACGGCAAGGAAGCGATCATGGCGGTGCTGGGCTTGACGCTGCCGGTGTGGTCAGGCGCCTACGAGGCCGAGGAGGCGGCCGAGCGGGCCGGGGAGCGGGCCTGGGCGCATCAGCGGGAGGCGGTGCAGGACGACAAGGAGTCGCAGGTGGTGCAGGCGCTGGCGAGGTTGAGGGATACGGGCAGGCACGTGCGCTTGTACCGGGAGACGCTGATCCCGCAGGCCGAGGCGGCCTATGGTTCGGCGATGGGGGCCTATGAGACGGGGCAGGGCAGCGTCGCGGCGATCCTGATGGTCTTCGAGCGGCTGCAGGAGCTGCGCGAGGAGTCCATCGAGGCGCAGGCGAGCCACATGATGGCCTGGGCGTGGCTTGAGAGCGCGGCCGGGCGGCCGTTGTCGTTGGAGGTCGTGCCGTGAGCGAGCATGTCGAGGAGGTCCATGCGCCTGAGGAGCCCTCGGTGGGTGGGCAGGGTGGCGGGTCGCCGCCGTCGAGGGGATGGGCAGGGCGAGCGGCGGCGACCGTGGTCGTGGTGGGGCTGGTGGGGCTGTCCTTCTGGCTCGGGAGCCTGACGGGCGGCGCGGGCGGCGGCGCGGGCGGCGATGTCGGAGGGCGCGCGCCTGGAGGGGGAGAGGCGGAGGTCTGGACGTGCTCGATGGACCCGCAGATCCGGAGCCCGGAGCCGGGGATGTGCCCGATCTGCGGGATGGATCTGATCCCGGTGGAGGGGGTCGGCGGCGACGAGTCCAGGGACAGGGTCCAGCTCAGCCCTGCGGCGGTGGCGCAGTCGCGGATCGAGACGGCCCAGGTCATGCCGAGGGCGGGCGGCGATGCCGATCTGAGGCTGCTCGGGCGCGTCGATCACGACGAGACGCAGATGAGGACGGTGACGGCGTGGACGGCGGGGCGGATCGACCGCCTGCGGGTGGCCACGACAGGCGCGCAGGTCAAGCGCGGGGAGGCGATCGCGACGATCTACAGCCCCGAGATCTACGCCGCGCATCAGGATTTGATCCAGGCGCGGCGGCAGCTCTCCCGTCTGGAGGAGGCGATGCCGGTGGCGCGGACGGCGGCCGAGTCGACGCTTCGGGCGTCGCGCCAGCGCTTGAGCCTGCTGGGGGTCACCGAGGGGGAGCTCAAGGGCATGGAGGCGGCCGAGTCGCCCTGGCGGCAGGTCCAGATCCGCAGCCCCTTTGCAGGGACGGTGATCGAGCGTCTGGCCAGCGAGGGGCAGTATGTGGAGGCCGGCGCGGGGATCTACCGGCTGACGGATCTGGGCCGGCTCTGGGTGCAGCTCGACGCCTATGAGAAGGACCTGCCGATGTTGGAGATCGGCCAGAAGGTCGCGCTGACTCTGGAGGCGCTGCCTGGAGAGGTCTTCGAGGGTCGGGTGGCCTTCGTCGATCCGGTGATCAGCGCGCGGACGCGGACGGCGCGGGTGCGCGTCGAGGTTGACAACGAGGGCGGGAGGTTGCGGCCAGGGATGTTCGCCGAGGCCGTGGTGCGCGGCGGCGAGGGTGGCGGCGAGCCGCAGCTGGTGATCCCGGAGACGGCGGCGCTCTTCTCGGGGAGGCGCTCGCTGGTCTATGTGGAGGTCCCGGGTCAGGAGCGGCCGACCTACGAGGCGCGGGAGGTGCGTCTCGGGGTCAGATCGGGCGGGGTCTATCCCGTGATCGCGGGCCTGGAGTACGGAGAGCGGGTGGTGACGCGGGGGGCCTTCCGGCTGGACGCCGATCTCCAGATCAAGGGCGGTCGCAGCCTGATGACGCGGCCCGATGATCGGACGCCGGCCAGCTTCGACGCGGCGATCGTGCTGTCGGCCGATGAGCGGGCGCGGCTGGCGCCGATCCTCAGGGCCTACCTCGACGCGCAGGAGGCGCTGGCGGCCGACGACTTCGACCGCGCGCGCGCCGCCGCGCAGGCCATCCAGGCCGCGGCCCAGGCCGCCGCGCCGGCTGGCGGCCCGCAGGTCGTGGGGGCCTGGGCGCCGATGCAGCGGGGTTTGATCACGCACGCGCGCTACTTCGAGCGCGCCGCGTCCATCGAGGTCGCCCGCGCCGCCTTCGAGACGCTGACGGCGCAGGTCGCGGGCTTGATGCGCGTCTTTGGCAACCCGCTCGACGAGGCGCTCCACCTGAACTTCTGCCCGATGGCCTTCGACAACCGGGGCGCGCAGTGGTTTCAGCGCGGCGACACGCTCCAGAACGCCTACTTCGGCGCCGCGATGCTGCAATGCGGCGAGCGCCGCGAGGCGCTCGGCGGCGGGGAGTTCCTCAGCGGCGAGCTGGCCCAGCTGGCCGATCCAGACCTCACCGAGGGGGGCGCGCCGGCTTCGAGGCCGGGGAGCGCGCCGGGGAGCGCGCCGGCCTCGAAGCCGGGGGGCGGGCCAGGGAGCGCGCCGGAGAGCGCGCCGGCTGGAGGTCAGCGATGAGCGGGGCTTCTGCGCCGCGGGGCTTCTGGGAGCACCTGATCGGCTTCTTCATTACGAGCAAGTTCGCGGTGGTGTTGCTCGTCGGGATCTTGCTCGTCGCCGGGCTGATCGTGGCGCCGATGGATCTGGGGGGCGGGGCGCTGCCTCGGGAGCCCGTGCCGGTCGACGCGATCCCGGACATCGGCGAGAACCAGCAGATCGTCTTTACGGAGTGGCCGGGGCGCTCGCCGCGCGACCTCGAAGATCAGATCTCCTACCCCTTGACGACGGCCCTGCTGGGGATCTCCGGGGTCAAGACGGTCCGCAGCTTTTCGATGCTGGGGTTTTCGACGATCTTCGTGATCTTCGAGGACAGCGTGGAGTTCTACTGGTCGCGCTCGCGGGTGCTGGAGAAGCTCTCGGCGCTGCCGTCCGGGACCCTGCCCGATGGTGTCGTGCCGATGCTTGGGCCGGACGCCACGGCGCTCGGTCAGGTCTTCTGGTACACGCTTGAAGGGCACGACGAGGCCGGGGAGGTGGTCGGCGGCTGGGGGATGCAGGAGCTGCGGAGCTTGCAGGACTGGACGGTGCGCTACGCGCTGCAGTCGGTGCCCGGGGTCAGCGAGGTGGCCTCGGTCGGCGGCTACGTGCAGGAGTACCAGATCGACGTGGACCCGGAGGCGATGCGGGCGCACGAGGTCAGCCTGGGGCAGATCGCGGCGGCGGTGCAGGGATCGAACCTCGACGTGGGGGCCAGGACGATCGAGATCAACAAGGTCGAGTACCTGATCCGAAGCCTGGGTTTCATCAAGGATATCGAGGACATAGAGCAGGCGGTCGTGGTCCAGCGCGATCACGTCCCGATCCGGGTCAAGGACGTGGCCAGGGTGGGTCTCGGGCCAGATGACCGCCGGGGGGCGTTGGACAAGGCCGGGGCGGAGGCCGTGGGAGGGGTGGTCGTGGCGCGCTTCGGGGAGAACCCGCTGGCCGTCATCGAGCGCGTCAAGGCGCGGATCGCGGAGATCGAGCCGGGCCTGCCGCAGCGGACGTTGGAGGATGGGCGGGTCAGCAAGGTGCGGATCGTGCCCTTCTACGATCGCTCGACCTTGATCAAGGAGACGCTCGGGACGCTGACGACGGCGCTCTGGCAGCAGATCTTGATCACGATCATCGTGGTGTTGATCCTGATGCGGCACCTGCGCTCCTCGATCTTGATCTCGGCCATGTTGCCGATGGCGGTCCTGACGGCCTTCCTGGCGATGAAGATCGCCGGCGTGGACGCCAACATCATGTCGCTGGCGGGCGTCGCGATCGCGATCGGCACGATGGTCGACATGGGGATCGTCTTTACCGAGAACATCGTCGCGAGGCTCAACGAAGCCGAGGGGCGCGGCGAGGCCACCTCGAGCGCGGCGCGGGGGGCGGTGGTGCGCGACGCGGCGGCGGAGGTGGCGCCCGCGGTGCTGACCTCGCTGTCCACGACGCTGGTGAGCTTCCTGCCGGTCTTTGCGTTGACGGCCTCGGAGGGCAAGCTCTTTGCGCCGCTGGCCTGGACGAAGACCTTTGCGATGGCGGGGGCGATGCTCTTCGCGCTGACGGTCCTGCCGCCGCTGGCCCACCTGATCCTCTGGCCGCGGGTGCGGGCGCTGGCGCCCTCTGAGGGGCCGCTCTGGCGTCGGGTGGTGCGCTCGGCGGCGCGCCGCGAGCACTGGCGAGACTGGATCATGATGGGGCTGGGGGTCGCGCTCGCCGTCAAGGTGCAGGTCCTCCTGGGCCTCTTCGTCGTCCTGGTCGGGGCGCTGCGGGTGGTCGAGGGGTTGCTGCCCGCGCGGCTGCGGGACTTGCCCTCCTGGCTGGAGAACGTGCTGGCGATCGTGGCCATGACGGTGCTGCTGACGCGGGACTGGCTGCCGCTGGGGCCGGGGGAGGGGCTGGGTCGCAACCTGCTCCTGGTGGGGGGCTTCGTCGGGTTTTTGATGTTCAACTTCTTGATCTTCCTGAAGTTTTATAGCCGGATTTTGAGGTGGGCGCTCTCGCACAAGGTGGCCTTCCTGCTGGCGCCGGGGCTGTTGACGCTCTTCGGCATGACGACGTGGCTGGGCTTCGATGGCGTCTTCGGGTGGCTGCCGGATGGGGTGAGGCTGTCGCGGCCGGTGGTGGCCGTGGCGCACGCGCTGCCGGGCTTCGGTCGCGAGTTCATGCCGCCCTTCGACGAGGGCTCCTACCTCTTCATGCCGACGACCATGTCCCACGCCTCGCTGGGGGAGTCGCTGGAGATGCTTCAGGAGATGGACGCGGCCATTGCGTCGATCCCCGAGGTCGACGAGGTCGTGGGGAAGATCGGGCGCGCAGAGAGCCCCTTGGACCCGGCGCCGGTGTCCATGGTCGAGACGGTGGTCAACTACAAGGCCGAGTGGATCGAGCTGCCCGATGGGAGCCGGCGTCGGCAGTGGCGGGATCACATCCGGTCGCCCTCGGACATCTGGGCCGAGATCGTCAAGGTGGCCCAGCTGCCCGGCATGACCAGCGCGCCGGAGCTGATGCCGATCAACACGCGGATCATCATGCTCCAGACCGGGATGCGGGCGTCGATGGGGCTCAAGATCCGAGGTCCGGATCTGGAGACGATCGAGGCGGTGGGGATCCAGATGGAGGGGCTGTTGAGGCAGGTTCCAGGGGTGAGGGCCGAGACGGTCTTCGCCGAGCGGATCGTGGGCAAGCCCTACCTGGAGTTCGAGATCGATCGAGAGGCCATTGCGCGCTACGGCTTGACCGTCGACGCGGTCCAGGAGGTCATCCAGATCGGCCTGGGGGGCATGATGTTGACGCGGACGGTCGAGGGCCGCGAGCGCTACCCGGTGCGGGTGCGCTACATGCGCGAGGAGCGCGACAGCGTCGAGGCGCTGCTCAAGGTCTTCGTCCCGGCGCCCGACGGCGAGCAGATCCCGCTGGAGTCGCTGGTGGAGCTGCGCTATGTGCGCGGCCCGCAGATGATCAAGGCCGAGGACACCTTCCTGACGGGCACCGTGATCTTCGACCGGGTCAAGGGGGCGGCCGAGGCGGATCTCGTCGAGCTGGCGCAGGGCTTCCTCAAGCAGAAGCTCGACAGCGGGGAGCTGGTGCTGCCGGCAGGGGTCAGCTACTTCTTCACGGGGACCTACGAGAACCAGGTGCGCAGCGAGAAGCGGCTCAAGCTGCTCGTGCCGCTGGCGATGGCGCTGATCTTCGTGCTGCTCTACTTCCAGTTCAGGACGGTGCTGACGACCTTCCTCATCTACACGGGCGTGGGCGTGGCCGTCTCGGGGGGCTTCATCCTCATCTGGCTCTACGGCCAGCCCTGGTTCATGGACTTTGACGTGATGGGGCGCTCGGCGCGCGATCTCTTCCAGATCGGCCCGATGAACATGTCGGTGGCGGTCTGGATAGGCTTCATCGCGCTGATCGGGGTCGCGACGGACGACGGGGTGGTGATAGCGACCTACCTCAAGCAGCGCTTCGAGGTTGTCCAGCCCGACTCCATCGCGGCCATCCGCCAGTGCGTGCAGGAGGCCGGCGACCGCCGGGTGCTGCCCTGCCTGATGACCACCGCGACGACGATCCTGGCGCTCCTGCCCGTGATCACCTCCGAGGGGCGGGGCTCCGACGTCATGGTCCCGATGGCCATACCCTCGCTCGGCGGCATGACCATCGAGCTGATCACGCTCTTCGTCGTGCCCGTCCTCTACAGCGCCGTCGAGGAGCTGCGCTGGCGCCTGGGGCGCCTCGGCGAGCCCCCCGCCCCCGCCCCGGCGCCGTCCGGCGGCCCCGAGGTCGGCGAGCAGGGCGCGCGGCTGCCCTGACCCCGCCTTGACCCGCTCAGCGGGCCTCGTGCCCTGGCGGGGTCAGCAGCGCGCTCAGATCCTTGAGCTCAGCCTCGTCGGGCGGCCCCTCCGTGGCCAGGTAGCGCGCGACGCGCCCCGGGGCCAGCGCCGCGATGGCGCACGAGCGCGTGCCGTAGAGCGGGGTCTTGATGCACAGCGCCTCCAGGCGGTGGATCAGGCGCTGGGGCATCATTGATCCGCGGGGCGCGGGCGGGATGGACTGGATCGGGGGCAGGAAGCGGTCGGCGAGCATGGCCTGCAGGTGCCCCTGGAGTTCAAACCAGGGGGCGCGGGCGTGGGGCTGGATCAGGTCGCGGGCCCGCTGGACCTTGGAGAAGCGCTCGGAGTCGAGGCGATCGTTGGGCAGGACGTGGACGCCCTGCGGGACGTCGGCGATCTCCGGGCGGGTCATGCCCTCGTGGAAGTAGGCCACGCGCAGGCGCTCTGCGTCGCCGTAGAGCAGGTTGAAGGGGTTGTACTGGCGCGGGTCGAGGGCCGCCAGCGCCTCATCGATCCGCCCCACCTCGGTGTGGTTGAGCGCCTCGCGGGTCACCTCGCCGCGCGATCGGAGGGCCTTGTCGGCGGTCTTGAAGGTGCGCTGGTTGGTCAGGCCGACGAAGATCCCGGCGGAGTTGGCGCCCATCCAGGTGCCGCCCTTTTGCCCGTCGAGGCCAGCGACGATGTGCGGGGTCTGGCTGATGAGGTGCGGCGAGGCGGTCGGCCTGGCGTAGTACTCGTCCCGGTTGGCCGCGATGATGACGGGGTAGTCGGGGTTGACGCGGTGGAGGACGACGATTGTACACATGGCCGAGGCCCCCGGTAACCTTGTCGCTCGACAATCCGAGCGCAAATCAGACCTGACAACGTCTCAACCATTCGCGCAGATCCTCGGGGTCCTCGTCGGCCAACAGGTCGAAGAGCGCCTCCTTGTCGTGCCACGCCTCGGCCATGTCCACATGCTCGCCGTCGAGTTCGAACTGACCAAAGCCCGCGCACCACGCCCCGAAGATCGCCCGACGCTGTGCCTCAGACAGCGCGTCGTAGGCGTCGTCGAGGCGTTCCATGAGCGCCTCGACGCTCAAGCCCTTGAACCCGTCTTCGGGTCGATGGGCGCGCAGGACGCGCCAGTCCGTATCGCCGCTGGCCAGCCCGGCGGCCCTTGAGGTCATGGCGCTGTAAGCCGGCGCCATCCGCTCGGAGATGTCCTGGGCGCCGAGCTTGAGGCCAGCCATGCCGAGTTGGCGCAGCGCATGGTCAGGGATCTCGGGGGGGACCAGGCTCAACGCCATGCCGCGCCACAGGTCCCCTGTCTTCCAGAAAGACGCCAGCGGCGCGCTGTCGAGCGGTGCTGTGTCGTGACCCTCGTCGGCGTGTGCCTCCAGGCGCTCAAGGAGCGCGTCGACGGCGCGACCTCGCCAGAGAAAGAGCGCGAAGGGGTCTTCGTCAAAGCGCTCGGCCAGGATGTAGCACGCCGCCGCGGCGTGCTTGCACGGGTAACCCCAGTCGGGACAGGAACATGAGAGGGCCAGGTGCTCGCGGCGGCTCGGCAGCAGCGCCTGCCCCGCAGCCTGGAAGGGCGCCTCGATCCCCTTGGGCATCGTCCCTGAGCACAGCGCCGCGCAGAGCAGGGCGTCTTCGAGCAGGTGAGCCTCGATCTGGTCCCAGGCGGCCTCCGTCAGCGGCTTGAACCCGATCTCGACTCGGTAGGGCGTCCGCCGCGAACCCTGGACTCGGGCTTCGACCACCCCGGAAGACACCCCCAGGCCGAGGACCTGCCCCTTTCTGGCGTAGGTCCGCCCCCGAGACAGCCGCCCTCCGTCCGCAAAGCTCTCAAGCGCCTCGATGAAGCGCCTCGACCACCACTTCTCACCGATCTGGCCGCGCTGGCTCCTGGCCTTGATGCCATCGGCCGCGCGCGCCGTCGTCGTCTTCTTGAACCAACCCCAGGACACTCCACCCCCCCCTCAGTCGACCACCAACCCCCCCGAGAGCGCAAAAATCTCCCGCAGATCCTCCGTCGACAGCTCCGTCAGGCCAGCCTCACCCGCGCCGACGACTTGCGCGGCCAGAGCGCGCTTGTCATCGATCATCGCGTCAATCCGGGCCTCCAGCGTGCCGGGGCAGATGAACTTTCGCACCTGAACATCTCGCCTTTGACCAATGCGGAAGGCCCGGTCCGTCGCCTGATCCTCCACCGCAGGGTTCCACCACCGATCATAATGGATGACGTGGTTGGCCGCCGTCAGCGTCAGGCCCGTCCCCCCGGCCTTGAGGGAGATCAAGAAGACGGGCGGCCCGTCGGGCTCCTGAAACTGCGCCATCATCTGCTCCCGAGCCTTTCGAGAGGCCTGGCCATGGAGAAAGAGCACGCCCACATCCAGACGCTCCGTGATGTGCCTGACGAGCATCTTCCCCATCTGGGCGTACTGCGTAAAGACCAACACCTTCTCGCCGGCCCCCACGATGTCTTCGATCAGCTCTTCGAGCCTCGACAGCTTGCCGGAGCGCCCTGGCAACGCGGAGCCGTCGGCCAGCAAGAGCGCCGGATGATCACAAACTTGCTTGAGGCGAGTCATCGCCGACAGGACACGCCCCTTGCGCTCGATCCCCTCGCTGGCGTCGATGGCCTCAAGGGACGCTTCGGCGACCGCCTGATAGAGCGAGACCTGCTCGCGGGTCATCGGGCAGTACTCCTTGATCTCGATCTTGTCGGGCAGGTCCTTGATGATCTTCTTGTCCGTCTTGAGCCGTCGCAGCACAAAGGGTCCGCAGAGGTGACGGAGCTGTGCAGCCTTGCCCGCATCCTTGTAAAGCTCGATGGGCCGCGCCAGCGCGTCTCGAAACCCCTTGGCCGAGCCCAGCAGGCCCGGGTTGAGGAAGTCCATGATGGACCACAGCTCCGAGAGGCGGTTCTCGACCGGGGTGCCCGTCAGCGCGACCCGATGGCGCACGCCGAGGGTCTTGAGCGCCCGCGCCTGCTTCGTGTCGGCGTTCTTGATGTTCTGCGCCTCGTCGAGCACCGCCCGGTGCCACCGCACCAGCCCAAGGCGCTCGATGTCCCGCGCCGCCGTCGTGTAGGTCGTGATCACCATGTCTGCGCCCTCGGCCCTGGCTCGGAAGGCCTCGCCGTCGAGCCTGTCCGGCCCATGGTGGATCGCGACGTCGAGCTTCGGGGCGAAGCGCGCCGCCTCGCGCGCCCAGTTGCCCACCACCGACATGGGACAGACCAGCAAGGTCGGCCCCGGCGACAGGCGCTCACCTCGCTTCTCGCCCGCGCGCTCGTGCTCAAGCCGAGCCAGGACCTGCACCGTCTTGCCCAGCCCCATGTCGTCGGCCAGGCACGCGCCCAACCCCAGCCCTTCAAGGAAGGCCAGCCACGACAGCCCTCGTGTCTGATAAGGCCTTAATTTACCTATGAAATCTCTTGGCGCCTTGCGAATCCTGAGCTGATGGGCCTCACCCTTGAGCAGCTCACCGAGCGCGCCGCGAGCCTCGATGTGGTGGACGGGCAACCCCTCGATAGCGTCCAGGCCTGCCCCCAGGCGCATCACCTCCGGGGCCGTCAGCCGCAGGCTCTCGTCCCCGTGGCGCTCGATGAAGGCCAGCACCTTGTCCAGATCCTCGGCTCGCAGCTCGATCCACTGCCCACGAAAGCGCACAAGCGGCGCCTTGATCCTGGCCAGCTCCCTGAGCGTCGCCTCATCGAGCACCTCGTCGCCCAGCGCCACCTGCCAGTCGAACTCAAAGATGTCCCCGAGGCCCTCGCCCGTCTTGCCCTCTCCGCGGGCGATGGCCTTGAGGCCTGGTCGGGTGGGCTTCTTCCACCACGAGGGCGTCAGGACCCCAAAGCCGACGCGCTCGAGCAGCGGGGCGCTCTCGCGCAGGAAGCGATGGGCGCCGTCGACATCGAAGGTCAGCGACCTCACCCGAGACTTCTCCAGAGCGTCGGCCAGCTCCGGGACGAGCCCGGCGGCGCGCTCCATCTCCTTGACGAGCGCCTCCTGGGGCGACTCGATCAGGCGGCGGAGCACGTTGGCTGAAGGACCCCGTCGCCACGCCGCCTCGATGGGGATCAGCACGCTGGGATCCTGCCGATCCTGACACAGGAACTCCAGGAGCCAGCCCTGCCCGCCCTCTTCGGGCGCCGAGAGCCGGAAGCAGACCCGGATCCGCTCGGGTCCGCGTTGGGCCGCCCGATCGGTCCAGGGCTCCAAGGTCTTCTGCAGCGCCCGAAGAACTTTATCGTGGCTGGGGTCCAGGCGAGGATCCGGGGATTGGAGCGCTTTGAGCCAGGCGGCCAGCGCCCTGGCCTGGGCCGGACCGGAAGAGGGGACGCTCATCGGAGCCTTCGAAGAGAGCAAGCCGCGCACCAGCGCGTCGGTCAAGGTCCACACCAGATCATAGATCACCGCGCTGGCCGAGGGCGCAGGCACTGCCCCCCACCCCTTCTCCTGGGCGTTCGCACGCCACGAGGGCCAGACTCCAGCCTCGGCGCCCGCGCGGCCCGCCGTGGGCAGCGCCTCAACGAGCGCCTCGAGGTGCACCGGCAGCGCCCCTTCAGGGATGGGCCGCCAGCGCGCCGTCCACCCCTCGCCGTCGCGCTCCAGCACCGGCACCGCGCGCCCCTGGGCGGCGATCTCCAGCGCCAGCCGCCCTGCGCTGGCCAGGACCGAGGCTTCAGATCCGAGCCGGATCGCCTGGGGAGCGTGTTCCGACAGCGCGTGGAGGACCTCCAAAGCTGCCTCGGGCTCAAAGACGAGGGTCTCGACACTCCAACAACCCCAGCCGAGCTCCCCGCTCGACCCGGCCGGGCCTGCCGTGGAGGGCGCTGGAGCACCCGCGACAGAGGGCAGCACCATACCGAGGCGCCCGAGGGTATGTTCAGCGCAATCCACGGCGGCGTCATCGACCAGCTCTCGAAGCAGCGCTCCCGAGCAAGAGGAGGGGTGATCAGGGGCGTCGAACAGCTCCCTTGATCGCTCAGCGCGCGCTGGTGTGCCCGGCCCGGCATCGCGCTCGGCCCAAAGATGCAGTCGATGGCTGTGGACAGACCAGAGAGCGTGAAGAACAGGGCGCATGGATCGCTCGACGCAGCATCACCCTGGGCGCCAGGGTCAAGACGGTTCGTCCACGGTCTACCCCAGGAGCTGTTTCATTACAAGGACTTGCGGCCCGGTTCAGAGAGACCTCCCCTGCTTGGGCTTGAGGTGAGGGCGGGTGAGCCGCTCGACGGAGTCGAGGTGGTGATAGAGGGCTTTGTGGAGCCGCGAGGAGGTGCAGGAGGGGTCGAGGGCGCTGATCTGGAGTGCGTCGGCGACGAGGCCGTGCAGATCGGCGAGGCGCTCGGCGGAGGTGTGGTCGAGGACGAAGCGCCCGATGCGCTCGTGGTAGAGGGTGGAGGTGGGCCATTCGGGCGAGGTGCCGCGGGCTCGGCACAGGCCAGGGTTGGCGCAGAAGGTGGCGGCGTCGCACAGGGGGTTGGGGTGGAAGGCTGGCCGGACCATGCGCTCGCGCCAGAGCTCGTCCATGGCGAGGTCGAAGGCGTCGGGGGAGAGCCCGGAGATCCGCCGGAGCATCAGGTCGGTGGTCAGCCCGCCGGTGACGGCGGCGATCTCCAGGACGACGCGGGCCGGAGGGCTCAGGGCGTCGACCCTGGTCTGGAGGAGCGCGTCGAGCGAGGGCAGGGGGCTGGTGGGTTCAGCGCAGGTCTGGGGCGAGAGGGCGAGCTGGAGGATGAAGAAGGGGTTGCCGTGGGTGTGCGCGTGGATCGCCTCGACGTAAGCCTGCGAGGCGGGCGCGCCGACGATCTGCTCGATGAGGCGGCGCGCGGTGGTCTTCGTCAGGGGTCCGAGCGCGAGGAGGTCGACAGGCGCGGTGTCGCCCTCGTCGGGGTGCAGGAGCGGCCAGAGGGGGTGGGAGGGGTCCACGTTGCTGTCCGTCGCGGTCATCACCAGCGCGACCCCGGCGGGGGCGCGCTCGATCAGCGCGCGCAGGAGCGCCACGCTCGGCTCGTCGGCCCAGTGGAGGTCTTCGAGGGCGATCATCAAGGGTTGATCGTGGGCGATGGCCTCCAGCAGCGCCGCGAGGCGCTGCGCCGCTGCCTCGGGGGTCGACGCGGGGCCGGTGGGCGCGGCGGACTTGTCGAGGGCGAAGACGAGCGCGGGGAAGTCAGCGCTTGCGGCGCTGACGAGGGGCAGCAGCGGGTGCAGAGCGACAGGGTCGAGCGCCTTGAGGTGGACAGCGAGCCGGTCGAGGAGGTCGTCGAAGGCGCGGAAGGCGGCGCTCTCGCGTCGGGCGCAGTGGCCCTGGAGCGCCTCGACGCCGCGCGCGCGGGCTTTGAGCAGAGCGGCCTTGAGGAGGGCGGTCTTGCCGATGCCGGCCTCCCCCGAGATCAACAGCGCGCAGAACTGGCCGCTGGCGGCGAGGGCCTCGGCGGCGTCGATCCGGGCCAGCTCGCGGGTGCGCCCGATGAGGTCGAAGGTGTCGCCGCAGTTGAGCCATGAGGGTCCTTGGGGCGCGCCCGGCAGGTCGAGCGCCAGCCGCAGCTCCTGGATCGTCGGGCGGTGCTCGGGATCGTGGCTCAACAGGCCAGCGCAGACTTGCCCCCAGGGTTTCGGGAGGCGGTCGTCGAGGTGGGGCGGCTCAAGGCGTTCGCCGGCGAGGACGCGGCGCCAGGCGTCGCCCGGGTAGGGGCGCTGGCCCGTCAGCATCAGGTGGAGCAGCGCGCCGAGCGCGTAGAGGTCGGTCCAGGCGCCGATGGGCCCGTCGGTGAGCTGTTCGGGCGCCATGAAGTCCGGCGTGCCGATGATCAGCCCGCTCTCGTTCATCTTGACCGCGTCGCCCATGAAGTGCGCGACGCCGAAGTCCAGCAGCTTGAGCCGCCCCGAGGGCTCGATCAGGATGTTGGCGGGCTTCAAGTCGCGGTGGACGATCCCGCGCTGGTGCAGGATCTCAAGGACGTCGACGAGCTGGCCCAGCAAGGGGCGGATCGTCTCCAGCGGGCAGATCGGCCACCGGTCGGCGTCGATGCCCTCGACCGGCCCCGCGGGCTCCTCCAACACCTCGGTGACATCAAAGAAGACCATCTCGGTCGTGTCGATCGCCATGGCCGCATTGCCCGTCACTGGCCAGCGCCACCACTGGGGCATCGCGTACGAGAGCACGTCCACCCCCTCGATCAGCTCCATCGTGTAGAAGATCTCATCCTCGTCGATGACCAGATCGTGGAGGCGGACCAGGTTCGGGTGCGAGAGCCTGGTGATCTCTCTAAATTCACGCTTGAAGCGCAAGGCCGAAGCCGCGTCGTGCCGGGTGAGGGTCTTGAGCGCCAGCCGGATCGACTTGCGCAGATCCACCGCCTCAAAAACCTGCCCCATCCCCCCCTCGCCCAGCAGCCTCACCCTCTTGAAGCGTTCCTTCGATGCCTTGAGGTCGCCCATGACACCCGCCTCGCCCGCTTGCTCTTGAGAGTAAACTCTCGTTATCTAAGCAAAATATACATACCGTTCAAGATCGGCTGCACTTTCTGCACGTCGATCGCCGCGCGCTGGAGAGGCGATACCGCGTTCGTCGGCCTCGTCGTCCAGCTGTCGGTCGATGGGGTCTTGTCTGTACAAGACGTGTGCCAGCTGCTTGTGCGGGAGGGGGAGGTCAATCTGGGTATAGAGGGGGAGGTCGTTGTTTTGTGGTGGAGCAGGGATCAGGGCGAGACTTCGACCTGGAGGGTGGCCGAGCCGGAGTCGAGGCCGTCGTCGATGACGATCGTGACCTCGTGGCGGCCCGGCGCGGTGGCCGTCCAGGTGAGCTCGCGGGCGGTCGTCGAGGGGGCCGCCTCCTGGCCGTCGATGAAGAAGGTGTGGCCGTGGAGGTGATCGGTGCCAAAGTGGGTGGCGACGAAGGTGGCCGCCTGGCCGACCCTCAGGCGAGCGGGGCCGTCGAGGGTCACCTGGAGGGGGCCGTGACCCTGGGGTCGCTCGGCGCCCTCGCACCGCCACATCGCCATGCCGCTCTCGGTCGAGATCGCCAGGGCCTGGGTGTGGGCGTCAAAGGCCACGTCCACCAGCCCATTGCGGGCAAACTCCGGCTCCTGGCCCTCATCGAAGATGGGACGCGGGAGCTCCAGGGCGACGGCCATGTCGGCGGCGTGTCGGAGGATCACGTCGCCTTCGGGCGAGAGGTGGGCCAGCAGCCTGCCGTCGGGCGACCAGACCGCGAGGGACACCACCGAGGGCAGGTAGGTGAGCTTGTTGATGTCCTGGGTCCCGGCGGCGATGGGCTCGCCGACGGGGCTCATGTCGGGCAGGGCGAAGAGGCGCAGCAGGCCGTCGAGCCCGACTGAGGCGACGAGGTCGCCGCCGGGCTGTATCGACAGGTCCAGCACGCGCCGCCCCCACGTGTCCATCTCCGCGCCGTGCGCCTCGACCACGACGAACTCGCCGGTCTCCAGATCCACCCGCGCGAGAGCGCCCTCGGCGTCCAGGCCGATCACCGCCACGGCCCCGTCGGAGGTCACCGAGACGGCGGTGTCCGAGGGCCAGAATGGCCCCAGGCAGGGCTGCCCGAGATCCACCGCGAGCACCTCGGCGCCCTCCGAAACCCGCCAGCGCGTCACCTGGAGCCGCTCGCGCTGGCAGGAGACCGTCACCGCCGTCCCGCCGTCGCCCGAGAGCGCCACCTGCGGGAAGGACTCCAGGAGCCCCGAGGACTCCAGCACCCGCTCGGTGATCAAGGCCTTGACGGCCATCTGCTGCTGCCCCTGGTCGTTCGCGACGAGGTCGCCGTAGACGCTCCAGTCCGCCGACATCGCGCGGCGCCCCAGGTTCTGGGTCAGGGCGAAGACAGGCTCCCCGTCGCTCGCGCGGTAGGCGTGCCGGTCCCCGTAGGTCGACATCCGAACCAGCAGCCCTCGGTTGGGCGAGTGGCCGAAGAAGCCCTGCTCCACGACCTGCTCCAGCGTCGCCTTCTCCCAGGCCAGCCCCGCCTCGCAGGTCGACAGGTGCAGCTTCTGGGTCACGTCCCGCGCCGGGTCGTCGGGCGCCGGGGTGTCGATCTCGTCGGGCGTCCCCTCGTCCAGCTCGGTGTAGGTCACCGGACCTTGACAGGCCCAGGCCCCTGACAGGATCACCGCCGCCGCCCACCCCTTCACCGATCGCCTCGCTCGTCTCATCGCCTCTCCCTCCCTTTCTCAAGATCAGAATCAGAGCAGAACGTGGGCCGATCTACAAGCTCGCCCGCGTCCATGGTTCAAGGTAGAGCATCCCCTGAGACAATGAAATCGATATTGTCGATACATGAGCGCGTCGTTTTTGTTGATGATCGAGGTGCGTTTGCGCCTTGACCCTCACGCGGTGTCAGGCCTCAGGTTGTGGGCATGAAGGAGCCGCGCACATATCTTGTCCGGGAGGTGGCCCGGCTGGCGGGGGTGTCGGTGCGGGCGCTGCACCACTACGAGCAGATCGGGCTCTTGATCCCGGCGCGGAGGACGGCGGCGGGCTATCGGCTTTACGGGGAGGGGGATCTGAGGCGGTTGCAGCAGATCCTCATCGGTCGAGCGCTGGGCCTGTCTCTGGAGGCCATCCGGCGCGGGCTGGACGAGCCGGGTTTTGATCGCAGGCGAGCGCTGCTTGGGCAGCGCGCGGCGCTCATGGAGCGCGCGGCGCAGGCCGCGCGGATGATCAAGGCCGTCGACAGGGCTTTGGCCGAGATCGACGGCGACGAGGTGGAGGGGGACGAGGTGAAGGATCTCTTTGATGGCTTTGATCCGGCGGAGCATGAGGACGAGGCGCGGGAGCGGTGGGGGGAGACGGACGCGTTCAAGGAGTCGGCGAGGCGGACGCGAGGGTATGGGGCCAGGGAGTGGGCGCAGATCAAGGAGGAGCAGCAGGCGATCTATGGGGAGCTTTGCGCGCTGATGGTCGCGGGGGTGTCCGCCGACGATGAGGCGGCGATGGACGCGGCCGAGCGGCACAAGCGGTCGATCGATCGGTGGTTCTACCCGTGCAGCGCGGCGATGCACGCGGGGCTGGCGGATCTCTTCGAGTCCGATGCGAGGTTCTCCAACAATATCAACAAGTCCGGAGACGGCCTGGCGGCCTTCATGGCCGCCGCGATCCGGGCGAACGCGCGGCGCGAGGGCGGGTGAGGGCCCCCGGGGAGGCTCGTCGCGTCGCGATCAAGCCCCGAGGGGAGGGCCTCGCGGGGGGAGGTCGGCGGGTTCAGGGGGCCTTGAAGAAGTCGATGAGGAGGAGGGCGAAGCGCTCGGGGCTCTCGCGGTGCAGGAAGTGGCCGCCGGGGATGAGGGCGCTCTGGTAGGCGCCCGAGAAGAAGCGCGCGGCGCGCTTGTAGTCGGCCTCGCCGACGAAGGGGTCGGAGTCTCCGCCGATCGAGAGGGTGTCGACGGCGATGGCTTTCTTGAGGAAGTCCGGGGGGATGGGGGAGGCGGCCCGGTAGTAGCCCAGGGCGGTGTCGAGGCTGTCGGGGTCGGAGAAGCAGGCCTTGATGTCGTGGAGCTCGCCGGGCGGGAGGTTCCAGGCGGGCGACCAGAGGCGGTAGATGTCGTCGATGTAGGCGAAGTTGTCGCGGCGCACGCGCTGGGCGGCGGACTTGAAGCGCAGGACGATGAAGTGCTTCGCGGTCAGGAGCCTGGCGGGGGTCGGGCGTATCGCGCGAGGGTGGGGGATGGCGACGGTGACGAGCTTCTTGATCTTGTCCGGCTGCATGGCGGCGGCGGCGTAGGAGGCGGCGGCGCCCCAGTCGTGGCCGACGAGGAAGGCGCGCCCATCGTCCCCGAGGGCGTCGATGAGGGCCAGAGCGTCCAGGCCGAGCTGTTCGACGGTGACCTCGCGGTCGGTCGGCGCCTCGGTGGGGGTGTAGCCGCGCATGTAGGGCGCGACGGCGCGGAAGCCGGCGTTGGCCAGCGCGCCCATGGCGTGATCCCAGGTCCTGGCCGTGTCGGGGAAGCCGTGCAGCAGGAGCACGGTCGGCCCTCGCCCCTGCTCGAAGTAGGCGAAGCGGATCCCGTTGACCTGGACGTGCTTGAGGTCGGTCATGGTCGGGTGCCTTGTGGCTCAGGGGCCGCCAGAGCGGCCTCGATGTCATAGGTCAGCGATTCGGGGGTGTCTCGGGGACCGTAGCGGCGCAGGATCGTGCCGTCGCGGCCGA
>SXGS01464042.1_pt1 | contig 61152 bp, 51 predicted proteins | sample 3174681 | NCBI WGS metagenome assembly SXGS01 (sample SAMN11356861, study PRJNA531348) | freshwater metagenome | isolation source: freshwater sample F1-80 | place: China: Fuxian Lake, Yuxi | collected 2017-12-25
TCCTCGGGCTTGCCATAGTCCTCGTCATCGGGGTCCGCGTGCTCTTCCTTGACGGCTGCGATCTCGGCGTGGCGCACCCCTTCGATTTGATGGCCGTACGCCAGATGTCCGTGATGCGCGGCAGTGATGTGATCGTCGTGCTCATCGGCGGCTGCAGCCTTGAGGTGCTCACGTGCTGCGACTTCAAAGTGGTGAGCGGCCTTTCGGTGGTGTGCGGCGGCCTGCAGGTCGAGCTCGTGCTCTTTCTTGGTAACCATCGGTCGTCTCCTGGTTGATGTGCGTGGTCATAACGAAAGCCCTGTACTGTCCGCGCAGTCAATCAGAAAGTGAGCGTAGGAACGACCCATTTCCTACCAAACCACTTGACTGAATACCGCGGCCATGCACGATAGAACGTTTTCGCATTCAGATCCTATCAAAAAGATCACGATGAAAATGCGAAAAGGCGAACTTTCCGGAGTTTGTCCGGTCAAACCCTGCATGCCCGCGGAAAACACGACCGGCCCCGGGAACATCATGTTCACGGGGCCGGTCGTGATGCCCTCACCGTGGCAGCGGTGGGCACTGGTGCAGAGGCGTCCACCCGTCCCTTCCGGTCGGGTCAGTCGGCTCTTACTTGAGCAACTGGAGGACGGACTGCGGAGCCTGGTTGGCCTGTGCGAGAACCGCCATGGATGACTGCTGCAGGATCTGGCTGCGGATCATCTCCGAGACAGACTGTGCAACGTCAGCATCCCGGATGCGACTGTTTGCGGCGCCGGTATTCTCGGCTGCGACCCCGATGCTGTTGATCGCGCTCTCGAGGCGGCTCTGCATCGCACCGATTGCGCCACGGTAGCCGCTCACAGCCTCGACGGCATCGTCGATTGTTGCGATGGCGCCGTTCGCACCCGCCTGCGTTGCCACACCCGTCGTTGCAAGCGCATTTACGTTCGCCAAGGTCGTCGCGTTGATTACCCCATTTGTGCCACCGTTATAGCCCAGGGATGAATCACCAATGGTGAACGAGATTTCGTTCGAGGCCGTCGGCACATCCTTGTTGGCACCAACATGGAAGGTGAACCCTGCAAGATTCAACGGGCCCGAGGCATCACCGTTCAGCAACTGGATTCCGTTGAATTGAGTGGAACTTCCGATCCGGTCGACCTCTGACAACAGCGAGTTGACCTCATTCTGGATGTGGGCGCGGTCGGAATTGCTCAGGGTGTCGTTCGCCGATTGGACGGCCAGTTCGCGCATCCGACCGAGGATGCCATGCACTTCGTTGAGCGCGCCTTCGGCGGTCTGCAGAAGGCTGATTGCGTCCTGGGCGTTCCGTTGGGCCTGATTGAGGCCCCGCACCTGGTTCTTGAGCTTCTCGCTGACAGCCAAGCCCGCAGCATCATCGCCGGCCTTGTTGATCCGCAGTCCGCTCGAAAGCTGCGAGATCGCGTTGAAGAAGGAGTTCTGTGCGCCAGTCACCCCACGTTGCGCCTGTGACGACGCTTGGTTGTAGTTGATACGCAAAGCCATTGCCGGATCTCCCTATCGCTACCGCCTCGTGACCTCCATGCCACAAGGAAACGTGCGCCTTTGGCGCGAAACCACCCTCTTATCCCAGGAAGCCTTCCGATTGTCCGGCCAGACGTTCGGCGTCGGTCTTGAGGGAATGGCCCCGGTTGTCCCGGACACCCGGGTGATTACGTTCATGTAGATCATCGGTCGCGTAAACCGCCCGCATTCAGGGGCGCGAGGGCAAATAATTCTCCGGGTTTCGTAGACTCACCCTCCGGCCCGTTGGCAATTGCCCGGGAGGCGCGGGGAGCAACGACATGGCAACAGGCGCGCGAGCGGATGAAGAGGGTTCTGGTGGTGTTTCGCTCGGGCGAATGACGTCGTGGTCTTCAACGCCGGCCGGGCAACGCATCACGCTCTGCATGATCGTGCGCGACGAGGAGGCAACGCTGGGCCAGTGTCTTTCCAGTGTGTCGCGATGGGTCGATGAGATCGTGGTTGTTGATACGGGGAGCAGCGACGGAACCATTGCAGTCGCGGAAAGCCACGGCGCCCGCGTTGGCCACTTTGCGTGGTGTGACAACTTTGCATTGGCGAGGAACGCGTCGCTGTCACTCGCGACGGGCGACTGGATCATGGTGCTCGACGCCGATGAGACACTGGAACCATTGCGCGCCCGGTTCATCCGCGAGCTTGTTGCCGAGGGGCGTGGTCCGGAAACGCGGCCTCGGGTCTACACCATGGTCGTGCGCAGTGAGACGGCCCATGGCGTCACCGATGACTTGCAGATCCGGCTCTGGCAGCACGGAGCCGGGTTGGAATTTGCCGGACGCATCCATGAATCGCTAGTTGCGCCAACCGGTTCAGCACTTGGAGTGATGCCAACCAATTCGGTGTTAGTGAACCATACCGGCTACCAGCCTTCCATGATGGAGGCGCGCGACAAGGTCCGGCGCAATGGCGTGATGCTTGAAACGGCAATTGTGGCCGATCCTGACGATGCATACCTGTTTTACAAGCAGGCCCAGCATCTGGTGACCGATGGGGACTACGCCGGTGCCGTGAGTTCTGCAGAACGAGCACTCGAGTTGAGCGCGTCCGGGCGCGCTTCTCGCGGCGCGCTTGGGGGATCAAACGTCGCGGACACGTACCGGACGCTGATCGCGGCGCATCTATCACTGAGCGATGTGTCGGCTGCAGTCGCCGCTGGCGAGCGGGGCACCGCCGCCTGCCCTGATCACCCTCCCCTCTGGACGCAGTTCGGACTTGCAGTTCTTGGCGCGGGTGCGCCAGACCGCGCGCTTCTGGCATTTCAGGAGGCGAGGTCGCGTCGGGACATGCCAGTCGTGGGGGCGATCGACCGTGGCAGTGCCGGATGGCGCGCGCTGTACGGAATGGGTGAGGCGTACCTGGAACTCAAGCGTCCGGCGGATGCGCGGGCATCACTGGCGCAGGCGTTGATCGATGCACCGACCCAGCCGTTGATCATCCGCGCACTGGCAACCGCCGAGGAGCAGATGGGTCACACACAGGCCGCCTACGATCGCCTCGACGCGGCGGTTCGACGGATCCCGGGAGACGTGGCGTTGCGTCGCGCGCTGTCGGGACTGTTGCGTCGCGCCGGGGAGACAACCGGAGCGGTGAATGCATTGGCTCCGCTGCTCGATTTGCCGCAAGTCCCCCCGGAAGTCTATGACGACCTTGCGGATGCGCTTGAATCCGCGGGATCGGCCGAGGACAGTGCGAACGCCCGGTCAATCGCCCGGTTGCTGCGTGAGCTGCCAGCGGACCCGGTTGACGAGGCATCCCGAGCATGACGGTGCCCACCGGAGAGGCAACCGGGCAGATGCGTGGGCGTCTTGGTTCGTGGGTGACCACGCCACCCGGTGAGCGCATTGCGTTGGTGATGATCGTCCGTGATGAGGCATCGAACTTGGCACGATGCCTGGCAAGTGCTGTGCCTTGGATTGACGAACTGGTGGTCGTTGACACCGGATCAGTTGATGCGACGGTTGAGATTGCCGAATCGTTCGGCGCGCGCGTCGGCCATTTTGCGTGGTGCGACAACTTTGCCGCGGCCCGCAATGCCGCCCTTGGTCTGGCGACGGCGGACTGGGTCCTCCCACTGGATGGCGACGAAGTCCTTGATCCGGAGACGGCATCGGCGCTTCGTGATGTCGTTCGAAACCATGCCTCCCGTGATGGTGCGATCTGTTTCGCCTTGCCAGTCCGGAGTTACTGGCCAGCGAGGGAAGGGACGGACGTCGCGGATGCGCCGACGGTGCATCGTGGCGCGAGACTGTTCCGGCGACTGCCCGGTGTGTGTTGGGTCGGTGAGGTTCATGAGACCGTGATGACGGACGGTTCATCGACCGGGCCGGGGATGGAGTACATCGACACTGATGCGCCGGTGATTGATCACTTCGGCTATGCGGTGGATCGTGAAACGCTGCAAAGGAAATCCGCTCGGAACCAGTCGTTACTTGAACATGCATACCAGCGGAACCGGGCCGGGGGGTATTACGCGCTCAAGCTAGGGCAACACGCGATCACCGACGGCCAGCCGGCCGACGCGCTCCGTTGGATGCGGCGATCCGTTGCCGAGGCCCTTGACGAACCCCGCCCATCGTGGTTTGTCACCTGTTCGGTGGAGCATCTGGCCCGCTTGCTGATGGAGTTCGATGCATCGCCCAGTCCCTCGGCGGAAATTCTGCCGGCTGACCCGTCATCGTCAAGTGCCCACCCACTCGTTGAGGAGGCCACCGAGGCTCTCCGGCGAGTGCTTGCCATATACGGGCAAGCCACGTCCGTCTGGCAACGCCTTGCTGAGGCATCGACCCGGCTTGGGGACCGTCGCGAGGCGTTGCGAGCCTACCGGATGGTGCTTGACCAGGTGCCCGACCAGGCGGATGCAATGCTTGGATATGCGTCAGCCTTGGCTGGCGACACGCCTGCAGTGATGAGCATCCTTGATCGCTTCCTAGCGGTTCATGGCCCGCGCGATGCGGTCTGCGCGTGGCGCGGTGAATTGCAGCGTTCCACGGGAGACATCCAACAGGCGTATGACTTTCTTTATGCAACCCTGCGGGACTGCCCCGGATTTGTGCAGACCAGAGTGACCCTGGCGAGTCTCCTGGTTGACGCCGGTGCAGCAAACGAGGCCCTTGAGACGCTTTCGCCAGTGGTTGATGTGCCGACGGCGCCCGTCATGATGTTTGAGATCCTGGCGCGCGCGTTTTCAAGTCTCGGACAGGGTGATGCAGCCGTACATGCCCGGATGCTGGCCTCCGCCCGGGAGATCGAAGGTGGCGGTACTGACGAGACGTTGGTTCCACCGCCGGTCGCTGCCTCGCGGTGACCGGACCGCGTGCCGTGGATTGGAATGGGAAGAGGCGTCAGATGGGCGGACTGACCGTAGTGGTGATCGGGGCGACTGGTCAGTTTGGGCGCGCAATGATGCGTGCGGTCGAGGCGACGCCCGGATGGCACGCGATTGGGCTGGGTCATGCAGATGTGGACGTTACCGACGTGGCCAGTGTTGGCAATGCCTTGGCCGTCCCGCATGACGTGGTTGTGAATGCCACGGTCTGGCACGGCCCGGCACAGGAAAATCCCGTGATGGCGCTGCGGGTGAATGCATTGGGGGCACGTGTCGTTGCCGATCACGCCACCTCGCGGGGAAGCACTTGTGTCACGATAAGCACCGACTACGTGTTCGACGGCGATGGCACGAGACCGTATCGCGAGGATGATCCGGTGAATCCCCGTTCGGTGTACGGCATTTCCAAGGCGACTGGAGAAGCGTTGGTGCGGGCAGCGACACCCAAGCACCTGATCGTCAGGGTTGCCAGCCTGTTTGACATCGGAGGCAGCCGGGCCAAGGGAAACTCGAACTTCGTGAGCACCATGCTTGCCAATGCGCGGGCAGGCAAACCATTGAGGGTTGTCGCCGACCAGTTTCATTCGCCGACCTACGCGCCAGACGCAGCGTCGACAGTTGTCCGGTTACTGGCGGCGGGAGTGACCGGGACCGTCCACGTCACGAACCGCGGATGGTGCAGCTGGTACGGCTTTGCCGAGGCCATCTTCGCAACAGCCGGGCTTCGAGCCGATCTGACACCGTCCAGTTTGGCCGACTTGCCGCCGGGACCGCCTCGCCCCCGGTATTCGGTCCTCGCTCATGGTGCCCTGCGCGGTGTGGGCATCGTGTCGCCCCGTCCGTGGCAGGAGGCCTTGCGCGACTACCTCGCGCGGGAGAGCGCTGGAACATCCTGACGAATTGTCTGGCCAGTCTCCAGTTCGCTGGCTTCCGGCGCTGAGTGTGCGAACCCTGCCATGGCTTCGAGGGTCATCCAGACGGCAATGATCCAGATCAGGTCGGCGATCGCCAGATGCGCCAGCTGCATTGGCACCGGGGCAAGCAGAACCACAGTGAGGAGACCAACCCCAAGTTGGGCAAGGCAAAGCAGCGTCACGACCGAGGCCAGACGCGATGCCCGGCGCGACCCGCTCGCCTTTGCCAACGCCGGGCCGCTGACTGCGAGGGCGATGGTCGTGGCAATGGCGAACGTCGGATGCCACAGTCGGAGCCGGACGAATGGGTGGGCGTCCGGGTCGTCCTTCTGGGCGAGGCCAATCGCCAGCGTTTCCGGTGGGAAAAGGGTGTCGCCGAGGGCCGTGATCGCCCCGCTGGAACCGGTCACGATGACGCCGAACAGGGCGACGCCGACCGCTGCAAGCCTGAATGCGTGGCCCGGAGACCGGGGCAGGGCGGGCACGCCGGTCCCGCTCACCCAGACCGCGGTCATCGTGAATGCACCGAGGAGAAGAAGAGTGTTGGCAAGATGCGCACCGACCCACCACCCCCTCGCAATGGACTGGTTCTCCGCCACGAGGCGCAGGAGCACGAGCCCGGCACCGAGAAGGGACTCCACGATCATTGTCACAGCGCAGAGCACGGCGCCAACCCGGGCGCGGTGACCGCGTGGGTAAACCCTCCACACTGACCACACCAAGGCGGCCGTCACGAGAAGCGTAAACCCACTGGAGAGGCGATGGGAGAACTCGATCAGAGTGCCGATCGATGGGGATGGCGGGATGACTTCGCCGTTGCAAAGGGGCCAGTGACTACCGCATCCGGCACCTGAACCGGTGGCGCGAACGACGGCGCCCCACAGGATGACCCCGATATTTATGGCAAGGGCCGTCCATGCCAGTCGTATCACGCCGATGGCGCCCGGCCTGGTTGCTTCCCCCGGCGGGATGATGTGGAGCAGGTTCACCATGAGGGCACTCCTGGGACGGCAAGTCGAGGATGATGATGTCGGGGTCGCTTCCTCGAGCGTACCGGATGAATGGTTGAAATCGGTCGACATCACTAACTGTACAAGATTGACATGTTTGACACTCGCAAGCGAGGCATCGGACCCATCTGATGGCATGATGCCCCGAATGGTTTTCTAGGCGACGGAAATCGGTATCCTAGTCGGGGGCGTGACCTACGTGGCTTGGCGTCTGACAGGCTGTCAGCGAATGTCAGACAATGCGTGTTGGCCGACCCGAGTGGAGATCCGCGGTTGCGCGTACCTGGTATTGATGCCGGAGGGGCGGGCTATTGGTGAGCGGGCCGATGATCGTTTCGGTTCCTGATGGGACGGATACGCCTCCAGACGGTGGCTCTGGGTTTGAGCCTGTGTGTCCTCCGTTGGTCTTCCTTGTCGGAAACGACCTGGAGGAGGTTGCTGATGTCGCCGCCGACCTTGAGTCGTGGGGGCACGATCCGATCGTGCAGTTCGACGTCGCGGCGATCGGGAATGCGATCACCCGCGTGCGTCCAGACGTCGTCGTGGTCCTCGGCCCTGAGGTTCCGCGCGAGATTGTCGCAATCGCCGCTTCGATTGGCACGGTCGTGCTGGCGTACCGGCCGTCCGGTGGAGGGTCTGGGTCGCGGACGCTTGACGGCGTTGTCCATGTGGGTGGTTCAGAGGCATTGCGTCGGGCAATCGAGACAGATCGCAATGTGGCAGGCCTGGACGATGACGAAGGGACCGGCGGTCACGCGATTTACGAAGAAGGATTGAGCACCACGAGCTTGGTGCCGGGAGGTGATTCCGGCGCGAGTGGTCAAGCCCGTGTAAAAGCCGGCTTGGACGGGTTGCGAGTACGTTCGGCCTCAGATGCGTTGGGAGTCACGGAGGATCGTGGGATTGATCCGAACGAGGCCGACGATCCCGAAGGTGATCTGGAGACGGAGCCTGGGAAGCGGAGGTCGCATGCTGGGTCGTCCACGGGTGGGGCAAGGTGGGTTCGTCTCCTCATTGCAGTCGGTGCGCTCGTCATGATCGCGTCCCTCATCTTTGCTCCACCGTCGGAGCCACCAGATGGCGATGCCGAGGACTCCGCGAACGTTTCAATAGAAGAGGGTGAAGCGGCGGACGATGCTGAGGTCGAGATGGTGGAAATCCCGACGACGGCGCCGCAAGCGCCTCGGGTGGCGACGCCATCAGGGGTGCTGGCTGGGGCGGGGTCGGTGGTTGGCGGGAGCGGGATCTCAGGGGTTGTGGTCGGCGTGACAGGCATCTCCATGCCGGGAGCGCAGGTGAGGGCAACCGGGCCTTCGGGGGTGATTGAAATGGAGGCTGATGAGATTGGTCGGTGGCGGATGGCGGATGTTCTGCCTGGCCGGTATGCAATCGAGGCGAGAACCGGAGACCTGTCCGGGGCTGGGGTGGAGGTACTGGTTGGGGAACGGATGGCGATCAATGGGGTCCGGGTGGTTGTAGGGTCTCGCTGACCATGACAATGTGACATAAGATAGGTGCTACGCCGGCGGGGCGGATCAGTCAGGGCACCTCAACTGAGAAGTCCACACCACACCCACGGCACGCGCATGGGTGCCGTGGTGACGGAAGAGCACCTGGCCGGGGACGAGATGATCGGCGGGAAGAGGCGAAGACGATGACGCAAGGCGAACGTGACGAGACCAAGGGTGGCGGAACCACCCCCGAGGCATCGGCCGAGGAACTGCGGATCACGCACGACTGGGCTAGGCGCCGGTTGGAGCTGTACGACCGCATGGAGCGGGCAATCCGGGACGAAATCTCGTATGCCTTGCGAAGCGCGGCCGATATTCGCAGTGACGTCGAGAAGGATGCCGACGCGTACATGCGTCGCCTGCAGTCTGACCGTAGCCGGCTTCTTGAGGAGATCAGCGAACTTCGCCGGACACGTCACGAGCTCGACGAAGAGTTCAATCGCCGGCGGACCGAGCAGGAGACCGAGCTTTCGGTGCGTCTCCGCATCCAGGAAGAGGAGCTCAGTCGCAAGGCTTCGGCCTTGAATACAGAACACACAATCCGGCGCGAGCAGATGGACGAGGAGCTCGCCAACCGCCGGGCGATCGAGATTGCGGACATCGATAAGTTCCGGTCCGAGGCCGCCAACGCGGTCGAACTGATGATCTCGCGTGCGCAGACCCGCAAGAACGAACTGGAAGAGGAAGCACGCGCCCTTGAGGAGCGTGTCGGGCACATCCAAGGGATGATCGACAACTTCCTGAACAGCCAGATCCAGTCACTTCGTGGCAGCCTGAGTGGGATCCTGCCACCGAAGCAATCGGGCGGGGCCTCGACAGAAGCGACTCTGAGCAGCTTGGTGAGTGGGATCCAAGGGACGCGTTCGGCTCCGGCGCGAGCATCCGCGGACGTTGCCGCGGCTGAACGAGCGGTTGCTGAGGCGCGTGCCATCGCCGAACGTGCTGCTGCCGACCGAGCAGCTGCTGATGTCCAGGCACAGGCGGAACGCGTGGCGGCGCGGGCAGCCGCCGAGGAAGCTGCCCGCCACGCGGCCGAGGAAGGCGCGCGACGTGCCGCTGAAGAGGCCGCCCGCATTGCTGCGGAAGAGGCCGCGCGACGTGCCGCTGAAGAGGCCGCCCGACTCGCTGCGGAAGAGGCCGCGCGACGTGCCGCCGAGGAAGCTGCCCGCCACGAGGCGGATGCGGCATCACGCCGGACCGCTGAAGAGGCCGCCCGACTCGCTGCGGAAGAGGCCGCGCGACGTGCCGCTGAAGAGGCCGCCCGACTCGCTGCCGAGGAGGCCACGCGGCGCGCTGCCGAGGAGGCCGCCCGACTCGCTGCCGAGGAGGCCACGCGGCGCGCTGCCGAGGAGGCCACACGGCGCGCTGCCGAGGAGGTAGCCCGCAACGCTGCCGAGGAGGCCACGCGGCGCGCTGCCGAGGAGGCGTCACCGCAGACCGCTGCCGAGGAGGCGTCACCGCAGACCACTGCCGAGGAGGCGTCACCGCAGACCGCTGCCGAGGAGGCGTCACCGCAGACCGCTGCCGAGGAGGCGCCATCCCAGACTGATGAAGAGGTTGCCAGCCACGCTGCCGACGAAGGGTCAGCCGAACACTCCGGTGCGGATGGCAACCTCATCGATACGGCAATGAACGAAATCGTGGAAGAGGGTGGCCCTGAGGTCCCCGAACCTGAGACTGATCATGCCGATGACGACCATCATGTAGAACTTCCGGAGGGGGTTGATCCGGATGCCATCATCCGCACTACCGTGGTCATTGCCGGAGTTCCCGGTTTCTCCCGTGCCTTGGCCCTGCAACGCTCAATCGCGCAGGTTGCCGGGGTCACTGAGGCAAAGGCAAACGGTTATGAGCGTGGGATCCTCATGCTCGAGATCTCCCACAAGGTAGTGTTGCCCGTCCGGGCGCGTCTCACCAAACTCGAGGGAGTTCGTTTGCGATTTGTCAGTGATGTCGATGGAGTTCTCAACCTGACCGCCGACGCCTGATCACCTGCAACCACCCATTCTGCGCCGGGCCGCCTCGTCGAGGCGGCCCGTTCATTTTCGTGCGCTGCCGGTGACCAACGACCGTTCGCGCGCAATGAAGTGGCATCGGCGCGTTCAGATCCGGGGACAGAGGCCACGATCCATGGCGATCGGGCAATTTGATGGGCAATCATCACCCAAGCCGTACCGCACCTCGCGAGCTTGATCGCGACGGCGGCCGGACGGTGATCACGCAGGGCCGGGGAGGGGTGTGGACGGGAAGATTCTGGGGATATCAGGTGATTTCCGACCAGTTTCCAGGTCTCTCCACCATACGACGGACGGCCTATAGGGGAATCCCCGATAGAGGCGGACAACCCCCACACCTATGCTTCTCCGCAAGGGCAGACCACGCGACTTGTCGGCGTGAGATTTGCGGGTGGAGGCACTGATGTCGTTCTTCAATGCATTACGGATTGCAGGGTCAGCGCTAACTGCGCAGAGGCTCCGCACCGACGTGATCGCGAACAACATCGCGAACATGAACACGACACGCACGGCCGAGGGTGGTCCGTACCGCCGTCAGCAGGTCGTATTCGGGTCGCGGCAGACAACGACGCCATTCCGGACGATCCTGCTTGCCCAAGGCATTGTGAACGTGCCATCGGCGGGTCCGTCAGGATACGGCCGGGGGGTCGGGAACGGTGTCCAGGTGACGTCGGTTGGTCCCGACGGGCGTCCCGCGAAGCGGGTCTTCGAACCCGACCATCCTGACGCCGATACCGGGGGTTTTGTTTCGTACCCCGATATTGATCCGGTGACGGAAATGGCCGACATGCTGTCGGCAACCCGCGCCTATGAGGCAAACGTGACCGCGCTCAACGCAGCCAAGGCGATGGCCAGCAAGGCATTGGAAATCGGCCGGTAAGTCACGTCGGGGTTCAGGACCGCTGCCACGGGAACGAACCACAAGAACGGCGAGATAGACCGGCACTTGCAGAAAAGGGAGATCGACGCGATGGATATGACGTTGCCGGCGATTGTGCCGTCGGGGATCAACGGGCCTTACGGGGCCGGAGTGGCTCGCGGGGTTGTTCCGGTCGCCGCAAACGTGGCGAATTTGGCATTGCCTGGCGTTCAGTCTGGATCTCCGGCAAAGGGTGTGATGGAGTCGTTTGCGACCGTCCTGGCCAATGCCCTGCAGGACACCAACGAGGCGTTCAAGTCTGCCGACGACAAGGCTGCCAAGCTCGTCGCCGGCGAAGCTGTCGACCTTCATCAAGTGCTGATCGGCATGGAGAGCGCGAACCTGTCATTCGGGTTGGCGGTCCAAGTCCGGAACAAGCTGCTTGAGGCGTATCAGGAAGTCGTACGAATGCAGATCTAGGCAGCTCGCGTCCGCCGGTTTGGTCACGCTGCCACGTGACCTGATGGCACCGTAGCCAGCATGCTGGCTACGGGGCAAGTGGTGGATGCGGTTGTTGCGGGCAGTCCTGGCCCTGAGCAGAGAACGCTCTACAGGGTGCCGATTGTCGAAGTCCGTGGGAGGCGCCGGTGAACAACGAAGGCATGAACCAATTCAGGGATCTGCCCCAAGCCATTGCAGGCATGGGACGGGGACGCCAACTAGGATTTGTTGTCGGAGCCGTAGCGGTTTTTGCCGCTCTCTTCGCAGCATTCGTGTATCTGCAGCCACCGGCAACGGTGCCTCTCTACACCAATCTGGCCGAACCGGATGCAGCAGCCGTGGTCGGAAAGTTGCGTGAACTCAAGGTCGCGTACTCGATCACGGATGGTGGTTCAACCATCCGGGTTCCGAACGAGCAGGCTGCTGATCTCCGCCTGCAGCTCGCGAGCTCTGGTCTGCCAAGTGGCAGCGGTGTCGGGGTGGTCGGCATGGAGGTCTTCGACCGAAGCAATCTCGGCATCACCGACTTTGCGCAGAAGCTCAACTACCAGCGCGGGCTGGAAGGTGAGTTGATGCGCACCATCGGGCGTCTGAGCGCTGTGGATCAGGCGCGGGTTCATCTTGTCCTCCCACAAGATCGCCTGTTCGCCGCTCAGCAGCGAGACGCAAGTGCCAGTGTCGTTCTGAAGCTCAAGGCAGGTGCCAAGCTCACCGATGAGCAGATTTCATCAGTCAAGTTCGTGGTCTCTCGGTCCGTTGAGGGCCTGAAGCCGGAGAACGTCGGTGTCGTCGATACCGCAGGGAACACCCTCGGCAGGGCAGACACGGCGGATGGAGCTCGAGACAAGCAGGCGAGCGTCCGGTTGGACGTTCAACACCAGCGGGAGCTTGAGATTGAGCGTAAGGTCCAGAACCTCCTTGACCAGGCGATTGGCAAGGGCCGGTCGGTTGTGAAGGCCACGGTTTCGCTGGACTGGGATGTGGTTGAGCAGAAGGTCGAAACCTTCTCGCCCGGCACGCTGCAGCCGCAGACGCGCAGTCAGAAGGACACCCGCGAGAGTTTTGCCGGGCAGGGCGCTGATGCCCAGGCAGCGGCTGGTGGGGTTCCGGGAACCCAAGCCAATATCCCTACCTATCAGGCAGGCGCTGCTGGTGGGGCTGGTGGTGGCACTTCCAGTTATCAGAAGTCGGAAGTCACCTCAAACTACGAGGTTTCGAGCGACAAGCGCGCGATCTCCCGCGCTGCGGGCGAACTCAAGACGATTGGCATCGCGGTCATGATCGACCAGGCGGTGCAGAACATCCAGGCTGAGCAGCTCACGCAGGCAGTCTCGGCGGCAGTCGGCCTCCAGCCAGCTCGCGGGGACCAGATCGCCGTGGTGACCGTGCCGTTTGACACGACAATGTCGGCGAACCTTGCCAAGACAATCGAGGACGAGACCGCCCAGGCACGCCAGAACGACCTCGTCCAGATGGGTGTGAAGGGCGGTGGTTTGGTGGTTGCACTGATCGGCATGGCCCTTCTTTTCCGGCTGCTGTCATCGAGCATCCGGCCGGCCGGAGTCGCAGCCACCGGTGGTGGGGCGGACGGCGCCGGCCTTCTTCCTGACGGCAAGGGTGGAGTTGCAGCGCTTCAGTCACCCGAGGCAATCGAGGCCCAGATCTCGGCCCTCATGAGCGGTGATTCGGTCGAACTCCCACCTCATGTGCTCGCGTCAATGGCTCCTGAGGAACGGACCAGGTACGAGACGGCCCGGGTTCGGTCGAGGCAGATAAGCCCATCGGAGCGGGCACGTCGTCGCGAAGAGGTCCGTCGCTTGGCGATGGAGCAGCCTGCGCTGATCGGCGAGACACTGAGCAAGTGGATGGCAATTGACAGCGCCATGGCGGGAGCCAGCTAACGGGTCACTCTCACCATGGGCAGTGATCCGTAAAGGAGACTGGCTGAACGCTGGTCGCTGTGACGGCTCGCTGCAGTCCGGTTCCAGGTGCGGTCGAAACCCAAACCGGAACGCATGCACGCGGCACTCAAACTGACACGCGACGACACCGAGGCAGAGACATGGCAGCGACATCGACGACAACAGGGTTACCTGCACTGCCGGGCCCATCAGGGAGTGGGACGCGGATTGGTCCGCTTTCCGGCTTGACCGGTCATGAGCGTGTTGCGGCTTTCTTGATCGCGGTTGGTGAGGAGGCGGCGACCGCCATTCTCAAGAACATGCCAGAGGACGACGTTGAGCGCATTGCGCTTGAGATCCACAAGCAGCGGTACCTGTCCGCAGATGTGGCAGACGCGATCCTTGATGAAGTCGCGGAACAGCTTGGTGGTGACGAGGGTGGTGTCGTCGGCGGGCTGCCCTTCGTGCGCCACGTCCTCAACAAGACGCTCCTGCCTAACCGTGCGAACGAGATGCTCAGCCGTCTCACCACGCAGGCAACCACGCCACCGTTTGCGTTCCTGCGGAAGGCTGAGACCAGCCAGCTGATCGCCTTCATCAAGACCGAACATCCGCAGACCGTCGCGATGATCATCGCGTATCTGGATCCGGCGCAGGCAGCTTCAGTGTTGTCCGCACTTCCCAATGACATCCAGGCTGAGGTTGCCATGCGGATCGCGATGATGGACCGGACTTCGCCTGACGTCGTGCGCGAGGTGGAGCGTCTGCTTCGCCTCAAGTTCGCATCGCTCAGTGCCGGTTCGCTGGAGCGTTCCGGTGGGGTGCAGCATGTGGTCAGCTTGCTCCAGAAGAGCGAGCCCGGAAGTACCAAGTTCATCATGGATGCGCTGGGAGAGCTGGCGCCCGACCTTGCCGACGAAGTCCAGAAGAACATGTTTGTCTTTAGCGACATCATGAGGCTCGGTGACCGCGACATGCCGAAGATCGTGCGCGAGTGCGACGCCAAGGACCTTGCCCTGGCGCTGCGTGGAGCGTCGGAGGAGATGCGGGTCAAGTTCTTCAAGGGCATGTCGTCGAGGTCGGCGGTCCAGATGAAGGACGACATCGAAATCATGGGTCCGCAGCGGCTCTCGGCCATCGAGGAGTCCCAGATGAAGGTCGTCGCAGTGGTGCGTCGTCTCGAGCAGAACGAGGAAATCGTCATCGCACGGGGTGGTGGCGAGGAGTTCAGGTAGGCCATGAGTGTTCTCAAGGGGCCGGACATTCAGTCGCAGGCGCTGGTCGTCCGGGCAGCCATCGGGTCGGCCGAAAGCGCCGCCGCGCTGGAAGCCACGATCGAGAGGCGCCGGCGTACGGTCGATCTCAACGCTGCTGCCGAACGCCTCTTTGCGGAGGCGCGTGCGGAGCGGTTGAAGGCCCACGCCGACGCACAGACGATGACCGCTGATGCGAAAGCTGAAGTTGCCGAGACCATCGCTGAAGCCAAGCGACGCATTGATGAGGCCGGAGAGACGATCTACACCCTCCAAGAGGCAAAGCGCTTCCTGGCCGAGCAACAGGCAATCGTTGAAGCGGCCCGGCAACAGGGGCGGTCTGAGGGCCACGCACAGGGGCTCTCGGATGTAGCGGGCCACCTTGAGATTGCCATGCAGATGGCGGTTCAGGCCCGTGTCAATCGTGCCCAACTGATTGCCGAGGCTGAACCTGATGTCGTTGGCGTTGCGGTGGAGGTTGCGCGGAAGATCATCCACTCAGAGGTGCAAACGCGTCCCGACATCATGCACGGGCTTGTATCCGAAGCACTGAAGCGCGTGACTGCCCAGGATGGCATACGTGTACGGATCCACCCGGACACCATCAGGCTGCTCGGCGACACGCTCCGGCAGGTCGGCGCGAGTTACGCGAACCGGGGACTGGAGATTGTTCCGGATGCATCGATCGAGCGGATTGGGCTGGTTGTCGAGACGCGACGCGGAACCGTTGATGGTCGCCTGGAGACCCAGCTCGAACGCGTCAGCGAAGCCTTTTCTGGGCTCACCGGCGTGACCATTGATGGCGGGGGTGGGTCACGATGACATCATCCTTGCTGACCGAACCACTGACTGAGCTTGTCTCTGATTCAGCACCAGTCGCTGATGGAGCGCAGTTCGATTTCGGTCGCTACCGGCACACACTCGGCGATATCGATACCTTCCGCTGCGCCGGCAAGGTAGTGCAGGTCATCGGGTTGACGATAGAGGCCGAGGGATTGGTGTGTGAGGTTGGTGAGATCTGCGAGGTACATCCGGCGCGCGGTGGCGAGGCGATCATCGCCGAAGTCGTCGGGTTCCGGGGAGATCGCGTGGTCCTCATGCCCCTGGGGGAAATGAGCGGCATTTCCCCGGGTTCCACCGTCGTTGCCAGCGGCGGCGGGTTTTCCCTGATACTGGGTCCGGCCCTTGTCGGACGGGTCATCGATGGTCTTGGGAGGCCAATCGATGGCAAGGGTCCGATCAGCGGGCGACGCTTCGGGGTTGGAAACGCCCCGCCGACAGCCCTGTCCCGTGCGCGTATCTCCGAACCACTGCCAACGGGGGTGAGAGCCATTGACGGGCTGCTGACCTGCGGTCGAGGTCAACGCCTAGGCATCTTTGCTGGGTCCGGTGTCGGGAAGAGCACCCTGCTGGGCATGATCGCCCGCGGGGTCACGGCCGACGTCAACGTGATCGCGCTCATCGGTGAGCGAGGTCGCGAGGTGCGGGAGTTCATCGAACGCGACCTTGGTCCGCAAGGACTTAGCCGGTCGGTAGTGATCGTCTCTACCTCCGACCAGCCTGCACTGGTGCGGGTGAAGGCAGCGTGGGTTGCGACATCGGTAGCCGAGTACTTCAGGGAGACGGGCATGCATGTCTCCTTCCTGATGGACTCGGTCACGCGCTTCGCAATGGCGCAACGGGAAGTTGGCCTCACCATTGGCGAGCCGCCGGCGACGCGTGGGTACACGCCGTCGGTCTTCGCGATGCTGCCTCGGCTCATGGAGCGGACCGGTGCCTCGGCAAACGGAACCGTAACCGGGTTCTACACCGTCCTGGTGGAGGGGGACGATCTTCAGGAACCGATTACCGACGCGGTGCGATCGATCCTCGATGGCCACATCGTGCTGTCACGCGAGATGGCCGCCGAGAACCACTACCCGTCAATCGACATCCTGCAAAGCATTTCGCGGTTGATGACCGAACTGGTTTCACCTGGCCACAGGCACTCGGCTGGATTGTTGCGTGAGGTTCTGGCGACGTACGCCAGTGCCCGCGACCTGATCAACATCGGGGCGTATGCATCCGGGAGCAATCCCGCGATTGACTTCGCCTTGGCGATGATGCCTCGGGTTCGTGAGTACCTGCGCCAGGATGCCGAGGAAGTCACCGACTTCGAGGGGGCGGTCGAAGTTCTCCAGCGCATGTTCGTGAATGTGTAGGGAAGGGACGGGAGTTCGTCAGGGCAATGGCACGGTTTGTCTTTCGGCTTCAGACGGTGCTGGAGCACCGCAAGCGCTTGGAAGACCTGGCGAAGGTTGCCTTTGGCGAATCGCAGGGAGGCCTGTTCAGGGAACAGGCGACGCTGCGGGGATACCAGGAGGATGAGGAGCGTACGGTTGACCATTTGGAAGTGATCCAGACCGAGGGAATCCTGGACATGGAAAACCTTCAATTGGGACTTCGGTTCCTTGATGTCATCAAGGTGCAGATTGACCGGCAGACGCAGGTGGTGGCGCGTGCTGTGGCACGTGTGGAGCAACGTCGTCAGGAATTGGTAGCGGCGATGCAGGCACGGAAGGCACTCGACCGATTGCGCGAGAAGCAATTGGCCGACTTCAAGCGGCACGAGCAGTTGCGAGAGATGAAGGAAATGGATGAGATGGCGGTGATGAGACACGGTCTGGAGGCGAGGCAGTTGGCTGCGCAGTCCGGCAGTGCGATGCCGTCGCTCACCATTGCCGTCGGAGGGATGCAGTAATGGGAACGACAGGGCCACTTTGGGACAGCCTGTCGAGACGGTCGTACGACGTCGCCGGTCCGGTGAGCGATGGCAGCGCACTCCGAACCATCCACGCGACGTTCGTGCAAGCGGCACTTGACCGTGCCCGCCGACTCGGCGTTTCCTTCTCCCTCCCTATCCGGCCGCGGGTGGACAGCACCATGGCAGTGGTGCCGTCCACCCGAGCCGGGGACATTGCGCGCGGTCGCGGGTCTGCCACCCCGGTGGTCGGGCGCTTCGATGACGAACTCAGGGCGGCGGCTGCCCGTGAGGGTGTTGATCCGGACCTTGTCCGCGCCGTGGCAAAGGTGGAGTCGGGTGGCAATGCAAACGCCGTCTCGCACGCCGGTGCCAAGGGCCTGATGCAGTTGATGGACGGCACGGCGCGATCGGTCGGGGTCACTGACTCCTTTGACCCCATCCAGAACGCGACCGGTGGGGCCAGGTATCTCCGGCAAATGCTGAACCGCTTCGGCGGTGATGTGACCAAGGCGTTGGCTGCCTACAACGCGGGGCCGGGAACGGTGGAGAAGTACGGTGGCACGCCGCCGTTCGCCGAGACCCAGAACTATGTCCGCAAGGTCTTGACGACGCGCGACCAGTTGCGTCAGGCCGGCTCGTAGACGATCGGGGAGTTGAACCATGCCAAATCTCATTCGCAGCGACTATGCATTTGGCGCCATCACCAAGGCGCTTGACGGCCTCAGCCTCCGAAGCAAGGCGATCACGAACAACGTTGCCAACATCGATACACCTGGTTTCAAGTCGGCTGAAGTGACCTTTGAGCAAGAGCTGCAGGCGGCAGTGCTGCGTCCAGTCGCTGATGACTTCCAGATGCTCATCACTGATGGCGCGCACATGCCCGGTGGCCGGCTGCGGCAGGATGTCGGGCTGGTGCAGGCGAAGTCCCAGGTTCAGGATGGCTTGACGTTCCGAAATGATGGGAACAACGTCGACATCGACCGCGAAATGGTTCGCCTGGCTGAGACGCAGCTTCAGTTCTCGGCGGCGACAACATTCACCAATCTCAAGTTCGCGCACTTGCGCCAGGCGATTTACGAGGGTAGGCGCTAGTCATCACCGGTGTTCCTTGACTGCACGAAACACTGGCATCAAACGAGGCGGATCCTGCCTCGTGCTTGGTGATGTTGGTGAGGCGGATGGGATTGCCCAGGCAAGGACGACTGGGCATGCGGGGGTCTGGCGCAAGGATGTGTCAGGCGGGTGGAAGGGCCGAGGGATTGGCCTGGAACACCGTTGCTCAGGGAAGGTCTGGTCCGGCCATGGAGGGTCGGCCGTAAGCGGTGGGTGCTGAGTCGGAGACGGCTGATATCCAAGCCGCTCGGATTTCCGGGACCGGGATGTGCCGGATTGCCGTCAACCCATGACGGGGCGCGGCGAAGCGTTGCCATGGATGGTCGGTGGCAGGGAAATAGCGTTGTCCAGGGGTGGTGTTTGAGGTTGGGAAGCCAATCTCCGGCCCGACCACCAGACGGCGTTGTTCCGCAAGGATGCGGAGTGGTTGGCCGCTGCATGGATGGAGCGGTTGGAGGCGAGTCGCAGCTGTGGCACAGCCTCGGTATTGCCATGGATGGCACAGGCGGAAACTGCAGGTGACATGGATGTGCGCCTGATGCCTTGGTGGGCTGGCCAGAGGGAGCTTAAATCTGATGAGCGGTGGAAGCCCTGACGTTCTGCGGCAGTAGAAGGCAGGGCCGTGTTCATCGCAATCGATGGCTGGACAGAATGGCCGGGGTGTATGGTACAACTGAATAGAAGCACACGAGTCTATCGGGATCAGAGTTGGGTCAGTCCGTAGCAATGTCGGTACGTCCGGGATTGCGGGTTGAGCGGTTCTGATCCCCATGGGTAGTGGGGACGATCCACGCGGACAGGGACAGATGCGTGGGTCGAAGGCCGGCCAGGTCATCCTGGGAAATGGTCGGTTGGTTTCGGCAAGCCGTGGCGCCGCTGGCGTTGTGATTGCCATGCATCCGAAAAGGAGCGAAAATGGGCAGGTCTGTCCCATCGTTGGGCAGGGGTGCTTCGGCAGCTCACGAGAGTCTTGCGCTCTCGGGGTTGGGCGGGAGTGCACTGTCCCCGCGTGCGTTACAGGCGGTGTCGGGAGTGCGCGGTGCCTCGGGCGTTGGCCCGGGTGGCGTGCAATCGGCGACGGCAAGTGGCGACGCGACAGGTTCGTCAAGCAGTGGGTTGGGTTCGGTCGCCGGGAATCGGCCGGGCTTTGCCTCCGTGCTTGCGCGCATCATCTCTTCCCGGGCGGACCGAGGCCAGTCGGAAACCCGGGATGCCGTTGTGGCGGGTCTGGCGCCACCGGCCACCAGTGGCAGTTCGAACGCTTACGAATTGTTCACGAATGAGGGAATATCCCAGGAGGTTCCGGTTCCCGACCCCCAGGGGTCAGGTGCCTCGCGGTCTCGCAGTAGTTCGCTCCGACGTGACGTCGCGAGTGCGATGACGTCGGTTGGTCGGGTCTCCCGTGCGCTTGAGCGCGCTCGCGAGGTCAAGGCCGATGCGGCGGAACGCCTTCCCGTCAACGCAGAGGCGTGGAACGCTGCTGAAGCCTCGATGCAGGCGTCCGTGCGACCAGATCCGACCGTGTCGTCGGGTGGTTCCGGGTCTCGTTCAGGTGGTGGGTCGACCGTCACGACGCCAGCAGATGCTGCCGGTGTCGTTGACGCGGCGTCCCTCCGCATTGAACAGGCCGTGGCTACCGGCAATCCGGTTGCGATTGACGCGGTTATCGCCGAAGTGGCGGCTGCCTTGTCGAATGCAATCCAGGCTCTCCTGGGGCAGGTCGCCGAGGCAATGACTGGTGGATCGGGAACGGTTGAATTGGGAATGCTCCTGACGAGTGCCTTCGACGGCACGCTTCCGGAGATGCCCACGCTGACCGGTACTCCTTCCGATCAGACGTCCCTTGCCGGGTTGCTCGTCGCACTGCGCCAGATGGGTGCCACGTTGACCATCGACGGTTCTGCACCGGCCATCGTGCCGACGGGCCTGCCGACCGGTGGCGTGTCACTGGATGGTGCTGGTGTCTTCGGTGCCTTGGCATCGGCCTTGGCAACCGCAGCTGACGAGGAGGCGCAAGCTCCCGTGGCAACCGCTCCGTCTCCGGCGGCCGCGGCTCAGGCTGAGGTTCCGGACGTGCTCCCTGCCACTCCGGTGGCAACAGCAGCACTTTCCGATGCGTCAGGAAAGGCCGTCATTGCCGTTGCCGAGGCAGGTGTTGCGACAGTGGTGCCAATCGTGGCGCCAGTTGCGTCATCAGCGACGGGTCAGCGGGTAGCGACAGCCGACATGGCTGGCATCGCCGATCCGGGGCTTGCCCCGGGCGATGCAGAGGGCGTTCCGGCCGTGCAGGCAGGCATGGTCTCAGTTCTTTCAGGTGCCGCAGGCGCTCAGGCGTCGGCAGTTGATGGCGGTGACCTCCAAGCGGTTCCGGATGCTTCCGTGACTGGTTCTGGCACAACCGGTTCAGCAGGCGTTTCCGGCTCAGGAATGCAGTCGGTAGCGCGCTCAAGCATGGCAGATGTTGCGTCTGCGACCAGCGCCACACCGGGCACTTCGTTCGGTGATGAGTTGCATGATCAGGTCTCCCCAGTCCTCGTGCGTGTTGCGCGTCTGACTGGTGCAGGCGAGGCACGCCAGTTCACCCTCCGGCTTTCGCCGGAAAATCTCGGACCGCTGACCATCCGCCTTACGCTGCGGCAGGGATCGATCGGAGTGGATCTCACCACCTCGACCCCCGAGGCACGCAAGGCGCTTGAGGTGGCGCTGCCCCAGTTGCGTGCTTCGCTTGGCGAGGCGGGGCTCAGACTGGAGCGCATGGATGTGGGTCTGCGTGAGCGGACTGATGACCAGGCGGGCAGGCAGCCCAGTCGGCAGGGAGAACAGGGAACCCAGAGGGGGTCCGATCAGGCTGGACCTCAAACTGAAGCCGGCGACGGCGGACGCGAATGGGCGAACAGTTTCTTTGGCCGGGTCTATTTCGATCAGAACGGGCAACCGTTCGACGTGCAACCAGTGGTGGCACCGCTGGCAGCGCCGACCGCTACCGATGCCGGAAGCGAAAACATTCGTGCTTCCGGGGAATCGATTTCAAGTGTGACGCGTGCCCTCGGGGTGCAATCGCGGGTCAGTGCGGGTCTTGGAGCATATGGTGGACGCCGGGTTTTGGCGTCATCAACTGTGACAGACCCGGGAACCATTGGTCGTCCGGACTAACCGGGCAACCAGAAACCAAGGAGCGCCGATGCCCTCTCCAATCTCCTCAATGCTGAACGGGTCCGGTCTTGGGACTGTGGGGAAGCCGAAACTGCTTGACGACGCGACGCGTGCCAGGCTCGGCCTGCCCTCGATTGCCGCAACCTCGGCAGCCAAGGCTAAGCAATCGCTCGATGGCACAGCCAACGGTCTAGGCAAAGACGATTTCATGAAACTTCTCCTCGTTCAGATGGGCAATCAGGATCCCATGAAGCCCATGGAGGATAAGGAGTTCATTGCCCAGTTGGCGCAATTCAACAGTCTCGAGCAGATGCAGCAGGTCAACAAGGGTATCCAGGAGCTCGCGAAGGCGCAGCAAATGACTGATGCCAATCTCCTGCTCGGTCGCCAAGTTCAGGCATTCGGCGCTGAGGGCGTCATCTCCGGCGAGGTGCGAGCCATCACCATGGTCAGCGGCAAGCCGATGCTTCGCATTGGCACCGAAGAGGTGGCACTCAGCGATGTGTCCAAGATCCTCATGCCGGGCGAACCAGCCACCGTCTCAGGAACGGGACGCTCATCGTCATCCAACGGCACGACAACGACGACACAGGGCACCGCGCCAATCGGGTAGCAACCAGCCGTCTGCCTCACGAAGGGCAGTCGGAATGAGAGCGTGTGCAAAGAACCATGACGGACTACAACGCGAACGCAGGCCTAGTGGGCATTGCGCGAAGCCGGGGAAACGCCCCGGTTGAGCGTGCCCCTGCGGCTCGTCCGGGGCAACCCGGGGGGGGAACCGGCCTTGCGTTCGACCAGGTGCTCCAGGAGAGCCTCGCTGCTCCATCGGCGCTGCCGATGGGTGTTCCCGCGACCATTCCCGCCATTCCGGAAGTCCCACCGGTATTGCAGGTTCGGTTCTCGGCGCACGCACAGCAACGGTTGGCACAGGCGTCGGTCGAACTTGGACCGGAGTCACTTGCCAAACTGGCCGCCGCGGTCGACAAGGCTGGACTAAAAGGAGGCAAGGAATCGCTCATCCTGCTCGATGATCTCGCATTCGTCGTCAGTGTGAAGAACCGGACGGTCATCACGGCCGTTGGGGCGGACCGCATGTCCGACAGCGTCTTCACCCAGATCGACAGTGTTGTGATTGCCGGTGGCAAGGATGCGCCAACTGCCTGACGACACCGGACAGGTGACCAAGGCATGCATGGCCAAGCACAACTTTTTACCGATGCTTCGCAAGAGCTCGAGGACCATGAACAGCTGGACCCGCAAGGGAGGCTTGCACGACCGGATGACATCCGGCGGGCCTGGACCACGCGCTAACGCGACGCAGCACGCATGAACCATTCTGGAAGGGATTTCCCATGCTGCGCTCAATGAACTCAGCCATCAGCGGTCTCAAGAACCATCAGACCATGATGGACGTGGTCTCCAACAACATCGCCAACGTCAACACGACTGGTTTCAAATCCAGCCGTGTCACGTTCCAGACGCTGCTCGCCCAGACCATCCGCGGTTCGATTCCCGGGGCCATTGGCTCCGGTGGACAGGACAGCATCCAAATCGGCCTTGGCATGGCCATCTCCGGTGTGGACAAGCTCAACACCCAGGGTGTCCTGAGCAACACCTCCAAGTTGACCGACATGGCGATTTCCGGTGACGGCTATTTCATCATGACCGATGGCTATCGCAAGTTCTACAGCCGTGACGGTGCTTTTGACCTTGACAGCACGGGTGCGCTGATTTCACCATCGACGGGTCTTCGTGTGAACGGCTGGGTAGCTGAGACCAGTGCTTCCGGTCAGAGGATCATCAACTCGGCGATGCCTCCGTCGGCTCCGCTGACCATCCCGCTTGGCGGGGGTGTCAATGCCAGGGCTTCTTCGCTGGTCTCCTTCAACGGGAACCTGAACGGGTCATCGACCGACCTCGTTTCGTCTGGCGTCGTCGAGAGTTCCACGGTTGCAAGTGCGATTTCGTTTGCAACGTCGGCCACCGATGGGCTGACGTTCACCTATGGTGGAAAGACGTACAACGCGACGATCGCGACAGCTCTCACCAAGGACTCATCGACCATCGCCGCTTTGGCGACTGCAGTGGCAACGGCGGTCAATGCCGCCTTGACCGCGGGTGGCGAGACGGACACGATCCAGGTTAGTGCCTCCGACTCGGTAAGCGTCTCGGCTGAAGGCGGTCTCGTCTTCAAGGCTGCGAAGGCTCTTAGTTTCGGTTCCTCCCCCAGTTCGAACCTCGAACTGGGCGCTGCGCTTAAAGGACGTGCCTCGACCGGTCTTGAGACGATGACCACCTCGATCGTTGCCTATGACACGCTCGGCATGGCTCACGAGCTCACGGTCAAGTTCAGCAAGCAGGTGCCAACGGCGCCCGGCGTAACTCCGGTCATGCCCACGAACACATGGAAGTGGACGGTTGCGAACCTTGACGCTGGCACGACCCTCAAGGCAGACGCCACTTCCGGTCAGGCATTTGGATTCGTTTCCTTCGACGCTAGTGGCAAGTTCCAGACTGCCACGACTTCAACGGTAGCGTCGGCAACGACACCAGTGACGGCCACTGACCTGACGGGGTCACGCGTCACGTTGAACTTCGCCAACGGTCAGGCGCAGGGCCAGCAACTTCTGCTCGACTTTACCCGGATGAGCCAGTTGCAGGACGGCAACACCGTTTCGGCGGTGGAGAACGACGGGCACCCGACGGGCACCCTGACCTCTTTCACGGTCGGTTCCAACGGTGTGATCACCGGCTCCTATTCCAATGGTGTGCAGGAGGCCCTCGGCCAGATCGCCCTCGCCACCTTCGCGAACCCGAGCGGCCTCTCGCTCGTCAGCCAGAACCTCATGTCAGAATCCGCGAACTCGGGCATCCCTCAGGTCGGTATCCCGGGTGCCGGATCGCGTGGCCAGATCAATGGTGGTCAGCTCGAGTTGTCGAACGTCGACCTCTCGGTGCAGTTCACCGACATGATCCGCGCCGAGCGTGGGTTCCAGGCCAACAGCCGCATCATCACGACGTCCGACGAAATGCTTCAGGACCTCGTGAACCTCAAGCGGTAGTAGCCTGCGCCTCCGCGGGCGTCATCGCGGGAAACCGTGCAACAGACGGGCGCCATCTCTTCGGAGGTGGCGCCCGTCGGCATTTGGTGCCGTCAACCCGGTCCCCGCCCCTTCAGACCCAGAGATTGCGCCCGATACTTGTAGAAAGGGTCCAGCCGCTGGGCGTCGCGCGGCGTGGGCTGTTCATGGCAATGACCGACCAAGAGACCACCCTTACGCAGTGGCTGTCCCGGTGGGATGACAAGCGGTCCCGTCGTGCTCTCATCGGCGGAACGGCGGGTTTTGCAGCGCTCATGGGCGCGGGCGGTGTGCTGGTCGCGCGAAATGGACTGCCTTGGTCTAGGAAGGCTGCGGCCAACCAGACCGCGGGTGCGCCCGCGCCGACACCGGTGCCGGGGATCAAGACATGGTCGAGCACCGCCAAGGCCAAAACGATCGATCATCTTGAGTTGCCCTTGTACATGGCAATCCCATCAATCCAAGTTGACGCGCCGGTCGTCGCCGTCGGTCTGACGAATGATGGTTCGATGGACGTGCCAAAGCGCGCAGGGGATATCGGGTGGTTTGAGTACAGTCCGCGCCCGGGGCTGCGGGGAAACTCGATCGTGGCCGGGCACCTTGACTGGCAGGGATCTCCGGGCGTGTTCCAGAAACTCGCGTCGGCCAAGTCTGGCGATGCGGTGATCGTACGCGGAGCGGATGGTGTGGGACACAAGTACGGCGTTGAGTGGCTCCGTGAATTTCCGGCAGACGGGGCATCGCCAAGAGTTGTGTTCGAACCTCTCGTTGCCTATGGACTGACGCTGATCACCTGCGGTGGCAAGTGGAATCCGGTTTCGCGCCGTTACGACACGCGCATCGTCGTCCGAGCCTTGCGCAAGTGAGGTCGTGGTAACCATGACGCGACTACAGTTCCGGTCGAAGTCAACGGCGCGCCTCGCATTGGCACTCTCTGCAGTGGTGCGCCCATCACAGGCGTCGCGCACGGATTGGGACGTCGTGCCATGAGTTCCACTGGTTCCTCTCGGGGATTGTCCGGAATGACCCCCGGCCTCGGTAGCGGCGGGGTTTCTGTCGGTTCTGGCACGGCATCCGTACCCGGTCTGGTCGGTGGCGTCAGCGCGATCGGTGCCTCGGCGCCGGCGGTGCTCTGGGTTCCCCGGATTGCCGGGGCAGGCCTCAACGGTGCCGGCGCATCTCCCCTCCAGAACCTTCGGATCGGGCAGCAGATCTCTGCGCAGGTCCTCGTGACAGACGCAGCGGCGGGACGCGCCCTGTTGCTCATGGATGGCCAGCGGGTTGCGGCCGAGGTTCCGGATGGACTGCACGAGGGCCAGGTCGTCAACCTATCTGTCTCCACGGTCTCGGCCGAGCGTCTCGTCTTGAGGTTGGTGGAGGAGGGTGGCACGCCCGCCCGCACCCCGACGGGGCCCCTCGACTCCGGTGCCGTCCTCCGGGCGCTTGACCTGCCCGACACGCCGGCGACGCGGGCCGTTGTCACGGCGCTCGTGGAACGTGGTCAACCCCTGACGCGTGAGACGATCGTGGCACTGCGGGCGGTCGTGGCGCGCGACAGTGGCCAGGAACTGACAAACGCCCGAGGCGCAGTCGATGCGATGCTGCGCGGGATACCGGTGACGGCGCGAAGTGCTTCGTTGGCACGTGGGGCCGGGGCGTCTGGCGCGGTGGCGGCCCCGATGGGAGACCTCTTCCGCGAACTCATCATCGCGATAGACAGTGCGCCACCTGGCGCGCTTGACAGTTCCCCGGATGTGGCGCTTGAAGGCTCGCGTGGTGGTTCACGGGCATCTTCCGGAAGTGCAACACCCGGAACCTTGCCCGGTCAGGCGAGTACCGGCACTCTTGGCAGTGTGCCCAGTGAGACAACCCGAGGCGCGCTAACGCGCCTGCTTTCGTCGATGGTCGTGCAGTCGCCCACGGGATCCGAACTTCAACGGGTTGTATCGGTATTGCAGGGTGCGCCGGAGGCGCGTCTGGCTCGGTTGATCACGATTGCGGTTGGTTCGTCAGGGGCGAGTGAGGCACTTGCCTCCGGGGCAGGTGCCAATGGCTCGAGTACCGTGACGGCACCCGGATCAGTTTTAGCTGCCACGCTTCCCACGGGGTTGCCCACGGGGTTGCCCACGGGGTTGCCCACGGGGGAACCGCCAGGGGGTTTGCTCGCTGCCGCATCCTCGACCATCGGCACGACATCGGTGGTTGGGTCTGGCGGGGTTCAGACTGGGGCAGGCGGTACCGAGGCGAGAGTGTCGGGGCCGGTTGGCGCCGGTACGCGCACGGCGTCCGACCTGGGGCTAGGAACACCGTCCGGCCTGGGTCCGGGCATCGCGGGTACCGGTGTTCCGGCTATGCCGGTGCCGGGTGCGTTGCCACCCTTGCCAATCGCGATGATGGGTGCAATCCCGATCGGTGTTGGGACATGGGCAACTGCGGGTGCGGATGCGCGGACGGTGCTTGGTGCCCTGTTGACGATGCTTGGGGGCAGTGGCGTTGCAAGCCTCCCGACCGCGTCAGGACCGACGTCATCGACGATGGCAAACCCGCCACCCAACCCGCAGACCCTTCCGGGACAACCTGCGGGGACCCCGGACCGTGGAGGTGGCACGCCGGCGGCGATGCTTGCCCGTGTCCTCCATGACCGGCTGGAATACCAGCAACTCGGAAACTCGGCGACGCTTTTGCGTGGTGGTTGGGACGCCCAGTCCTCATCTGGCCAATCGCCGGCAGGCACTACCGCGGGCACACTGGCCTCCACAACCGCAGGCGTGCGAACAGATGGCACTCCGGCTGCGTTTCCCACCAATATCCCGATCCCAACTCCGGGTGATGCGCTGAATTTTTCCATTCCGTTGGCGTTTGCCGGACAGTTGACCACCCTTGAGCTGGCCGTTTGGCGGGATGGCGGACGGCGCCAGGATGGACAGGAAGAGACGAACAGCGGATTGCACGCCCGGATGCATCTCGATATGGAATCTCTCGGTCGCGTTGGCGCCGACATCCGAATCATGGGCAATAGCTTGCGCTGTCGTTTGACTGCAGATCGCGAGGATACGTACGCGCTTCTGCAAAAGAATGGAGATGGCTTGCTTGACCGGCTTCGCGGTGCGGGCTTTTCCGTGGAAGGATTGGACTACCGGCCGCTCTTGGTGGCACCGCCGGATGCCGGACGTGCCGTGGTCCGCCGAGTTGACATGGGTTTGTAAGTGAAGGCAAGTTTCCGCAATGAGGCAGACGAAGGCAGGTACCCCTGCAGAGGTTATTGTTTCTGTCGACCATAGGAAGAGTAAGACAGCGATTCAATGAGAAAAGTCGCCGTTGCGTTACGCGGAGGCCTACCGTGGACCCCGGGTGCGAATGGTCGCGCCGAGGCCCCGGTCATTGCTGCGTCCGGTCGTGGGTTCCTGGCCGACGAGATCGTGGCGATGGCCGAGGCAAACGGTGTTCCAGTCGAGCGTGATCCGGCACTTGCAATGGCCCTTTCTCATCTCGAGGTTGGCCAGGCAATACCGCCGGCTCTATACACGGCGATTGCCGAACTTCTGGTGTTCTTGTACGAACTTGATGCCCAACAGGCGCGTGCGGCCGGGTCGCCCGCGCCAATCGATACCGGCGATCCCAATGCACCACTGAGTGCATTGCTTTCGCAGGTATCCTGAAGTAGCACGGTGACCCGCTAACTTGGTTCATCGGTGGAGGAAGACCGTGGCGCGAAACGGACGCTTTGTGCGGGCACAGATCACGCGTGCCGGAATGGTGCTGGCTGCAGTTGCCGGCTTGGCAGCGGCTGGTCTCCCGGTTCTGCCGGCAGGAGCGAATGGCGTTGGCACGGTCTATGTAGCCAATGAGGGATCGGGTTCGGTATCGATCATCGAACACGTGGGTAACACGGTGCTTGTGACCGTGCCCGTTGGACCGGCGCCGCGTGGCGTTGCCGTCACGCCAGATGGACGTATTGCGTTCGTGGCGAACACTGGCAACGGGACAGTCTCGGCGATTGACCGCGACTACTATCAGGTGTCGAACACGACGCGGGTTGGCAAGGCCCCTGAGGCGGTCGTCGCGCCGGCCGATGCGACTTTTTCGATGGTCGCTGAAGGTCCGGGTAGTGAAATCGTGACCATCGACGCTGTGGGTGCGCGCGTGAAAGCCGTTCAGGTTCCGGGCAAGCCAATCGCCCTCGTTGCGACCCGGTCAGGCAACCGCGCATATGTTGCGCTCGAAGGAAACGTCAACGTCTATCCGGTTGATGATGGCGACAGGGTCGGTGCTCCAATTCCAATGGGTAATCCGGTGGTTGCGATGGCATTGACGTCCGACGGTGGAACCCTCTACGCGGTCATTCCAGAGACAAACGCACTTGCAATTGTTGAGACCGGGTCGGGAAAGATTTCTGCGTCGATACCGGTTGGGCTGACCCCGCTTGGGTTGACGATCGCACCCGATGGCCGGGTTTTCGTCAGCAACAGTGTTTCGAATGATGTCACGGTCGTCGATCCAGTCGCCCGCAAGGCGGTTGCAACGATTGCGGTTGGCAAGAGGCCGGTGGGCATCGCGATTGGGCCGGATGGTGCCAACGGGTACGTGGCGAACAACCAGGACAACACCGTCTCGGTGATCAACATGGCGCGACTGGAACAGTCCAAGATCGTGAATGTTGGTTCGCGACCCATCGCGATTGCGGTCGCGCCGCTGCAGATGGTTCCGGCAACGCGTCCTGCCGGAGCCGCGCCTCAGGCACAGGGTGCAAAGCCACCGGCGGGTGCGGTGGTGGGGGGTGCTTCCGAAGCAGTTTCCCGTGGCACGGGTGCTTCCGGGCCATCAGTCCTGCCGAAGAGCATGCCGAATACTGGTGACGGCTCGGTTTCGGTCGGTCCCGACCCACTCACCTATCTCCCCTATGCCGGCGCCGGAATCGGCTTCGGATTGATCCTCGCATTCGTGAGGCTCCGTGTGGCCCGAGCCGTTACCAAACGAGACTGAGGCGTCAGGTCACCGCCGAAGAAACCTGCCGGGTTCCACAACGTGGGGTCCGGCTTTTTTTGTCTCATCTGTCCGGATGCCGGGTACCCTCATCGTGTGCGTCACGCTGATCGTGATGCGACGAGGAGACAATGACGATGGCTCAGGGTGGCCCTCCCCCCGTCCTCAAGACCGAACATGTCGGGATTCGCGTTCGTGACCTTGACGCTGCCTTGGCGTTCTACCGTGACCTGCTCGGCCTGCCTGAGTTCGACCGTGTGGTCACCGGATCAGGGAACACGCTTGTCCTGCTAGAAATGGGCGAGGCGGGCTACATCGAACTGATCGGGAGCCCCAGTTACGAACCGATGCGACCAGCGGGCAATCATGCCGGGATCCAGCACGTTGCGCTCCTGGTCCCAGACCTTGACGCATGGGTTTCGTACTTGACCGCGCACGGGGTGGCCATCACTGCAGGCCCGTTGTCAATGGAGTGGCCGAAAGCTACCGCAAAACTCTGCTTTGTTGCGGATCCGGAGGGCAATCCGGTCGAGTTCTTCGAACGTCGTCTGCACGCCTGACCAACCTTCAAGGAGAGTACCGTGCAGATAGTCCTGTACGGGCCGGATGGCCCTCGTTGGGCACCCCGCCTTCGTAGCGATGTTCCCGACATCACAGTGGAAACCACGTCTGTTGAGGATGAGGCGGTCACCTTGGTGGCCACAGCTGATGCGTTTTTCGGGGTGATCTCACCGCGCATCCTTGTGTCTGCCCGGAATCTTCAGTGGATCCAGACCCCCATGGCCGGTCTGGAACGCTATTTCTTCCCGGAGCTGCAGTCCCATCCGGTCGTGGTGACCAACATGCGGGGCATCTTCCACGACATGATTCCGGATCAGGTTCTGGGGTACATCCTGTGCTTTGCCCGTGACCTTCACTCGATGATCCGGCGTCAACTCGAACGACGATGGGCCTTTGACGAGGTCAAAGTGCTTGACCTGCCCCGCATGACGTTGGGCATCGTCGGCTTGGGAGGGATTGGCGCCGGTGTTGCGCGGCGCGCGCGTCCGCATGGCATGCGAATCATCGCGACTGATCCGCGTCTCACCGAATGTCCGCCAGAGGTGGATGCGTTGTGGGGTGCCGACCGTTTGGATGATCTGCTTGCCGAGAGTGATTTCGTGGTGGTGTGTGCACCGGAGACACCGGAGACACGTGGCCTGTTCAACGCCGAACGGTTCTCACGGATGAAACAAGGTGCGTACTTCATCAATATCGGCCGCGGACGCGTTGTCTTGTTGGATCCCTTGGTTCAGGCACTCGAGTCGGGTCATCTTGCCGGCGCGGCTCTCGATGTGTTCGAGGTTGAACCATTGGTTGCCGACCATCCGCTCTGGGGAATGCCCAACGTGATTTTGACCCCACACACGGCAGGGGTTGGCTCACACGAGGAGGACCGGCGTTACGACGTACTTCTCGAGAACGTCAAGAGGTTTGTCTCGGGACAGCCGCTTCACAACGTTGTGGACAAGCACGGGGGCTACTGATCCGTCCCGGGGAAAACGTGAAGGTCAGGAATGGGGAACGCCAGACCCCCCAATCCTGACCGCCGCACCCATGGCAATCTCCGCGACTGGGGTAGTCGGAAGTGTTGCCGGGGCGGAAAGTGGGACTCGCACCGAAGCTTGTGGTCAGGCGCGGCGGGTCCCGCGAAGTTCATCGGCATCGCATGAAGCGGCGTGCTCCAAGTAGCGCGCGATATGCGCGATTTGGCCTTCGGCCATGAAGGCGGAGACTGCAAGGGTCTGTTGGTCCTGCTCGGCAAAGTAGTCGTGCATCCGGCCGAGGAGGAAACGCACGAGGTGCGCTTGCTTCCACACGACGGCGCGGTCGTCGCCATCAGTCAGTTCTTGCAACCGACCGTGCACCCATCCGGCAAGCCAACCCACGTCGTCGGGTGTATCGCGTTCAAGTGGGCAAACGGCCGTGTCTGGTTCGTCATCGACATCATATTGTGATGGTCCGAAGCCCCTCAATTTGGCAAGGAGGCGCTGCTGACGAGGTTGTCCCGGTCGGAGGCGGGTACCAGTCCTGACATGAATGATCAGGTCATCGAGTTCGGAACGGGACAGGTCCAGGGTGACACGTTCGAGTTCTTCGGCACGACCGATCTCTGGCATGACTGGAACCGCCTTCACAGAAACATTGATGGAACCGACTCTGGTCAGATGCGCGCTGGTCGAAAGGTCGCTCACATGCCGCAAGAATTGGTAGGTGGCATTCTAGCGTCTTTTTGGCCGCGGTGCCGCAGTGCCGCGAACGTAGCGCGGCATCCGCTATGCTCCACCGATGCCCGACGACGATTTGCTTCCCCTTGACAACCCTGAGGTGTACCGCGCGCTTGGCGACATGCTGATCGCGATTACCGAGGCCGAGAAACTTCTGGGACGCGTCCACACCCTGGCGGTTGGCATCGGTGCGTACGGAATGCTTGAACATCTGGATAGTGAACTCTTCTGGAAAGTGCGTGCCGCTGGAGACCACCTGCGGGACATCCTGGACGTCGAACGCGTACATGGCGGCTATACGTAGGCGCGGATAGGCATGCAACGCGTCATGTGACGGCACCACGTGCCGTGATTGGTGTCACGTTGGCAGCGATCCGTTTGCAGATGGAGACCGTGCGGAGCCTAACGGTCTTCGAAGGAGAGGCCTAGTCTGGCGAGCATGGCACCTTCAAGTGCGCTGAGCGCGGTGCCTACGCGTCCGGTGATCGTGCCGTCGAAGGTCTGGATCGTAATCCCATGCGCTCCGTAGCGCGCCAGGGCGCACTCGGCAAGGGATGCATTGCCCAATCGTCGCCACGCAAGGGTTGGGACGTATCTTCCAGTGGCTAGGCGGACGGTGCCACTCGTCTCCTGGTGACGGCGTCCCGCGGGACGGTCACGCAGGGTGTAGCCCGAACGAGTGACGGCATCGGCGGCCGCAGCGCCAATCCGTGCATCTGGATGGTGTGCGAGTGCACGTGCCGGTGCGGTCAGTTGACCGAGGAATGTCCGTCGTCGGAGGTTGCCCTCGCCGAGCTGACGATGCAGGTCGGCATTGATTGTGAAGCTTTCGATGAGACGTGCGCCGCTCGGTGCATCCAAACGCGTTGAGACCGCGGGGTTGCCCCAGTCTTGCGTATGAAAGAGAACGGTCGGGGGAGTGTCGTCGAAGGCCCGAAGGACGGTGAGTTCACTGGAAGCAGGAACGGCGTCGAGGACCGGAACTGAACGGCCTGCCAAGGCGCGGGTCGTGGCGTCTTCGGGAAGGACGACCGATATCCGGGCGCGCCCCAATAGGCGTTGCCGGTACCGGGATGGGCGGGTACCTACGATTGCGTCGATGACCGCCCAGGCAATACGTGCCCCGGCTTGGACATCTCCGTCGGCGACGATCCAGACGTGGTCACGGGCGCCGGGATTACTGGTGGCGTAGGTCATGCGCACGGATCCGGGTTCTGATCCTTCGATCGGTCGCGCGACGACCAAGCCTTGGTCAACCCATGACGTGAAGGCATCGGACCATGAAGTGGGAGGTGCGCCAGGGGCGCGGGGGTCACTCGTTCGTGGCAGGGCGAAGAGTTCCGTCGCCGTCCTCCTTTGGCAGGGATGCCGTGGGTGATGGTGCGTCATCCCCGTCGCGATGATCCGGGGTCGTCTCTTCGGACAACGGTGATGGTGCCTCTTGTGGTGTCGTCGCACCATTTGGGTCAGGGTTGTCATTTCGCCCGGATGAGGGGCGATCGGGTTCGGGGATTACCGAAGGGGCCAAGTCCGCTTCGTCCTCTCGGATCGGATCAACGTGCGCGATGTCACTCGCCGGGACCGCGAACTCGGAACCGTAGGCGGCAAGTTTTGCGTTGGTAGTCACGTCAGATGGTGGTTCGTCGTGACCGGATGGCGCATCGGAAGCGGGTTCGATGCTCGAACTGACCGAAGGAAGCGCCACCCAGATTGGCGGTGCACTCCGGTGGATGGTGGCATGTTCGTAGAACGGGATCAAGGCGTCGATGCCAAGTTCACGGCAGTGGCGGGCGGCGTCTTGCGGAGCATCCTTGATCAGGGACGCGAGGTTGCCCAGTGTCGGGTGGGTGGCGACCGTGACTGGCGCCAGGGCACTGGGGTGGCGACGATCGGTTTCAGCGCCGATCGCAAGGCGCAAGGCATCAATCCGATCAGCCGCAAGGCGCCGTGAGGCGGTCAAGTAGCCACGCCGGAAGAGCGGTAGGCCAAGCCCCAACCATGCCCCAACGGCCATTTGCAGGGCGTACTCGCCTGGGTAGGACGGTCCCACCGCTAGAAGCATCAAACCTGAGACCAGAAGTCCTCTCGAGACAAAAGTCCGTACTTCGGCGAATGGTGTCGCCTGATTGCGCAATCCGGCACTGACGATCGAGCGGCGGACCAGATCCCGGGCTGCATCGGCGACGGCGCCCCGGTCCGCGAGGGTGGCTTCCGAGGCAAGAATTGTGATTGTCGGTTGGACGGGATGTGCAACCAAGGCATGTCCAAGCGCAGCGATTGCGACCTGTGACACGCTTGGCAAGACGAGGGCGTGTCGCACTGACGGTTCGTCGCTTCCAGTTGAGGGGACAGGGGCCAGAAAGACAGGAATGATCGGACCGGACAGGGTGGCGTGTGCAGGCCGAGTGAGGCTCACGGTGCATGCCCCTCGAAGGTGATCCATGGGTGAGACGGTCGTCCTTCTTCTGGGCCCACGTGCTTTTCGCTGCGTGCGCGTGACCGGTAGTATGCGGCGACGTGGCGCCAACCGCGATCACGACAGTGGGCTTCCATCGCCGCGAAACGGGCACTTGGAGAACCGTCGAGGCGACTGGAGATTGCCCACAAGGACATCAGTTGGTCCTGGGTTTCGGCTTGCGTGCCCGCGGTGATCTCTAGGGTTCGCAGCGCACGCGCAAGACCCGCTCCGGCGCCCGTTGATCGTCCCAGTCCGCGCACTGCCCGGAAAATGCCTCGCCACCATCGCAGGGGGTTGCGATCGTTGATCCATAGCGGTGGTAGCGAGAGGAATCCGGTCAGAACCGCAAGCCAGGCGAAGCCCGGACCGGCGTCGAGGGCACGCCAAGCCAAGGCAAATGTTGCGAGTGTGCCGAGAAGCCACCAGAGAACTCGACGAGCGCGCCACCGTGGTGCAGGTCCGATGGCGTTGCCTGTTGCAATGGTCAGGGCGGCACCGGCAAGGGCAAGGTCCGATGGTGTAGTTGGTGCCGGCGTGTAGACCTCAAGCGACAGGCCTGTCGTGCCGCGCACATCACGGCGTTTCGCCGTTGCCTGACGGGATTCTGGGCGTGGTTGAAGGAACAGGACACCAGTGGCGCCATCCACGTCGGGAAGGACGTAGGCTTCAAGCAACATCGAGGCGTCTCACAGACCAGGTGTCCGTCTTTGGAGGCATGACCGTCTGGAGAGGCTAGCATGCTGACACCATGTCGTGTCTGCCGAAACCCGGGTTTGGCCCTCGTACACTCTTCCTGTCGGTAGTGGCGAAGCGTACGGGGAACGCAAGGGCATGATCGCAAACGAAATAGGCACCCGTCCGCTCCCGTCACCAGAGTGGTGGACGACGACCGCTGACGGTGTGTGGGACGTGGTGGTGGTAGGCGCGGGCCATGCCGGTGCAGAGGCCTCGTTGGCGGCGGCGCGCATGGGTGCGCGGGTGCTAGTTGTCACGGCCACCCCGACGGCAATTGCGTCGATGCCTTGCAATCCGTCCATCGGCGGACCGGCAAAGGGACACCTGGTCAGGGAGATCGATGCCCTTGGCGGCGTGATGGGCAGGGCAGCTGACCGTACCGCCCTGCAAATCAGGATGCTGAATACCGGGAAAGGACCGGCTGTCCGTGCCTTGCGCGCGCAGTGCGACAAGCATCTGTATGCGTCGGCGATCAGCGATGTTCTCCAGTCGCACCCCGGGATCACTGTCCGACAAGGGATGGTGACCGGTCTGGTTACGGTCGACGCCCCCTTGCGGGGTAGCGCAGGTCTGTCTGGTCGGGTGATCGTTGGCGTGGTCACCGCTGCCGGAGAGCGGTATGCGTCGCGTGCGGTAATCCTCACGACTGGGACATTTCTTGATGGCCGTCTGGTCTGCGGGGATGTGGTAGGGACCGGGGGGCGCTTTGGTGAGGGGCCGTCTGTCGGCCTCTCGTCGTACCTCGCGTCGCTCGGTCTGACCTTGTCGCGTCACAAGACCGGGACACCCCCGCGCGTTGATGCACGGACCATCGACTTTTCCAAGTCCATGATCCAACCGGGGAGCGATGTGCCCCTTGGGTTTGCACATGAAGCGGTTGCGGGTGCGGAGGTTGCGCAAGGGATACCGCATCCGGCGTACCCGGGAGTTGTGACGGGCGGGTGGCGCACGCAGATGCCCTGCTATCTCGTCCACACAAATGAGGCTACCCACCAGGTTGTCCGGGACAACCTTCACCGGGCACCGATGTACAACGGCGCGATCACCGCGCCCGGTCCGCGGTACTGTCCCTCATTCGAGGCGAAGGTGGTCCGGTTCGCGGAGAAGGAACGACACCAGTTCTTCCTCGAACCGGAAGGTTTTGATACCGAATGGGTCTATGTTCAGGGGGCGAACACAAGCCTGCCGGAAGTGGTGCAGGCTTCGATGCTTGCGACGATCCCCGCCTTGACCCAAGCAACGATCCTCCGCCCCGGATATGCCGTCGAGTACGACTATGTGCCTGCGTGGCAGACGTTGCCGTCACTAGAGAGCCGTGCCGGTGCGGGCCTCTTTCTGGCTGGGCAGATCAATGGCACGTCTGGGTACGAGGAGGCCGCGGCCCAAGGATTGTTGGCCGGTATCAACGCCACGTTGCGGGGGCGCGCCCTGCGCACCCACGGTCCGTGGGTGTGCGATGCTGCCTGGACCCCTTGGCTAGTGACCCGTTCGCACGCGTATCTCGGGGTGATGATTGACGACCTGACGACACAGGTCTACGACGAACCGTATCGGTTGCATACGTCGCGGGCGGAGTACCGTCTGCTGTTGAGGCATGACAACGCAGACCTTCGCTTGACGCCGGATGGGGTTGCGCTGGGTTTGGTGCGTGCAGCACGAGGCTTGGCGGTCGAGGCAAAGCGTGACCGGATTGCATCGGCGTTGGCAGCGTTTGCGAAGTCGCGGGTCGTGCACGCCCACAACGAAGCCTTGGTAGCCCTTGGTTTCCCTCCGGTTGTCCGTGCGTGTACCGCCCAGGAATATCTCTGCCGACCGGATGTCGGCATCGGGTTCGTCGAAGCCCTCGGTGGCGAGGCGTTCAAGCTTGGGCTGCCAGACGACGTGGCTGCGCATGTGGAAGTGGAGACGAAGTATGCGGGGTATGTGAAGCGACAGCACGAGGAGGTTGCGCGGACGGCTGGCATGGATGGCGTTGCAATCCCGCTCACGGTTGATTTTTCGGTGATGCAAGGTCTCCGGCGTGAGGCACAGGAGCGCCTGACCCAGTACCGTCCCATGACGGTTGGGCAGGCATCGCGGATTGCCGGGGTCACTCCGGCCGATGTTGCCGTGTTGCTTGTACGTCTGAAAGCAGGGTAGGCGAAAGGTGTGCCGGGGCAAGATGGATGACATCTTGAACGGGCACGTGATCAGGGGTTGGGGGTCACCTCGGCTTCGTCGTCGATTGCCGAACCTTCGGCAATTTCGTCTTCCCCGATTTCGTCCGGTGCAAGGGCTTGGACGGAACTGTCTTCGGGGTCGGGGATCACTGGCGTTGCGAAGTCGACAAAGTCAAGGTCGCCTTGGCCGAATGCCGAGGCGGCGACTACAGTGTCACCGACGTCAGGTCGGATGATCCGGACGCCCGACGAGTTCCTGCCGATGCGGCGAAGGTCGGCAATGCGGGTGCGGATGATGATCCCGGAGGCCGTGATCGCCATGAGATCGGTCGCTTCCGAAGTGATCGCAATGGCAGCGACAAGGGGACCAGTGCGTGCATTCGTGATACTCGCGCGGAGACCATGACCGCCGCGTCGTTGAGTGCGGAAGTTCACCCACGGGGTCTGCTTGCCGATGCCGTTGGCACTGACCACGACGAGGGACCCTTCGGGCGGGCAGACGACGAATCCGATGCACTTGTCATCGTCGCGCAAGCGTATGCCCCGGACGCCACCACTGGTGCGACCACTCTGTCTCAGGTCGGACTCCATGAAGGTGATCGCCTGTCCACTGGCAGTGACAAGGGCGAGACGATCCTCACCGGACGTTCGCACGACCCACCCAAGTTCGTCGCTCTCATCAATGTCCATGGTTTTGAGACCATTTTGTCGGAGATTGGCGTACTGCGAAAAGGCGTTGCGCTTTATCTCGCCCCGTCGTGTCGCAAAGACCAGGAACCCGGTGTTCTCTGAATCCGGCATGGTGATGATCGACGTGACACGTTCGTCGGCGTCGATCGCAACGAGGTTGGCGATCGATGTGCCACGGGCGTTTGGAAGGACCTCTGGGAGTGCCCAGACCCGCGTGCGAAGGACGCGACCGCGATTGGTGAACACGAGCAACCAATCGTGCGTGTTGGCAAGCGTCAGAACGCGGACATCATCATCGACCTTGGTGGCGATGCCTCGTCGTCCACGGCCCCCACGTGACTGCTGCACATACGTGTCCGGAACCATCCGCTTGGCATACCCCCGTTCTGTCAGGCAGACGAGGACGGATTGCCGGGGCTGAAGGTCGGCTTCGGACAGGTAGCCGTCTTCATCCGGCATGATGACTGTCCGGCGTGCGTCACCGTACTTGGTTCCGAGTTCGGCGAGTTCGTCCTTGATGATCTGCCGGACGCGGGTTGGTGTTTCGATGATGTCCTCGAAATCGATGATGGCAGCTCGGAGGACCGCAAGTTCATCGAGCAGTCGCTGCCGCTCGAGGACAACGAGACGACGCAACTGCATATCCAGAATCGCATTGGCCTGAACTTCGGAGAGGCCGAAGATCGTGATCAGGTTTGTGCGCGCCTCCTCGGTACTCGAGGCGGCACGGATGGTCGCGATCACTTCGTCAAGGCGATCAAGGGCGCGCGTCAGACCCTCGAGGATGTGTGCACGGTCGCGTGCCTTCCGCAGATCGAAGCGTGTGCGTCGTCCGATGACTTCGATGCGGTAGTCGATGTAGCACTGGAGCGCGTCGGCCAGGTTGAGGGTTTTAGGTTGCTGTCCGATCACGGCCACCATGTTGACGTTGAAGGCGGTCTGCAGGGTGGTGTGCTTGAACAGGTTGTTGCGGACCGAGTCCGGTCGTGCATCGCGCTTGAGTTCGATGACAAGGCGCATGCCTTGCCGGTCTGACTCGTCTCGGAGGTCGGCAATGCCGTCGAGTTTCTTGTCCTTGACCAGTTCAACAATCTTCTCTTGCAGGGTTGCCTTGTTCACTTGGTACGGAAGTTCCGAGACGATCAGTCGAAGATGCCCGCGATCGGATTCCTCGACTTCGACCTTGGCACGGATGTTGATCCGTCCCTTTCCGCTGGTGTAGGCCTCGCGGATGCCGCTGCGACCGATGATGTATCCCGCGGTCGGGAAGTCCGGGCCGGTCACGAACTGCATGAGTTCGTCGACGCCGGCAGTGGGATTGTCAATGAGATGGGTGATGCCCGCCACGAGTTCGCGCAGGTTGTGGGGCGGGATCTTGGTCGCCATGCCGACGGCAATGCCCTCGGCGCCGTTGAGGAGCAGGTTTGGCAACTTGCCCGGAAGGATTGAAGGTTCCTTCTCGGTGGCGTCGAAGTTGTCGTTGAAGTCGATTGTGTCCTTCTCGATGTCCGCAAGCAGTTCCTCGGCAACCGCGGTCAGGCGTGCCTCGGTGTAACGCATCGCGGCGGCTGGGTCATTGTCCACCGAGCCGAAGTTGCCTTGGCCGTCAACGAGTGGGTACCGCAGGCTGAATGGCTGCGCCATCCGGACGAGGGCGTCATAGATCGAGGACTCGCCATGCGGGTGATACTTGGCGATGACATTGCCGACGGTACGGGCACTTTTCTTGTACGGCCCATTCGCCCTGATGTTCTCTTCAAGCATCGTGTAGAGGACACGGCGGTGGACCGGCTTGAGGCCGTCACGGGCCTCCGGAAAGGCGCGTCCGACAATGACACTTACCGCGTAGTCCAAGTACGCGGTGCGCATCTGGTCTTCAATCTGGACCTGCTGGATGTCACCCGGATAGGTGCCACCGCCATTGTTCGCCCCGAGATTGATGGGTGCGGCGGATGCCGTGAGTACAGGAAGGATCAGGGAGTCTGAACCGTCGTCTCCGGGTGTTTCCTCGGCATTTTCGGGGTTGGACTGGTTCTCTCCGACACCCTGATCGTCGCCCTGATCCGGGCCATTCGTGCGTTCGTCCGACGAATCTACCATTGTTTCCAAGTTTGCCATATATATCGAGGGAACGGCAAACGCTCAGACATGCGGATTGACTTGGACGCATGCTTTCCGGCCTACGGAAACTACGTGATGGAGGGCTACCGAACCCCAAACAGGGCGAACGGTGCAAAGCTGCTTAGTGTGCCGAACACAGCACCGGCGCAAACTTGAGGCGTGCTGTGCATGTGGATCCGGACCCTCGCCCAACACACGGCCGGGAGGATTACCGCGAAGGGAAGTGCGGGCGTCCCGAACGCGACCACCATGGCACCGACGCCCATGGCGGCTCCGGTGGCGTGGGCCGATATCTTCCAGTAGCGATTGATGACCGCGAGAAGGACTGCGGATACCCCGTAACACGACGTGAGGGCAACCACGGGTGCAGGCGCCCCCATCCACCACAGGGCGGCATTTCCGAGCCCACTGCTAGCTGCCGAGAACAGGTATGGACGCAATCGCTCCTGCCGGTACGTCAACTCGTAGCCACCGGCCAGGTTTGAGTGCCTCAGGAGATATGCAATGTACGTGACGGGGATGATCGACACGAAGATTGAGGCGATGACTGACGCCCATATTGCTTCCTGGGTGGTATCCGAGAACTGCAGGCTGAGGATTGCCAGCGTGACGACAGCGACAATCGGGGGCAGGAAGATCAGTGAAATGGCCTTGGCAATCCAATCTGGCCGCGTCCGGGAAGCCACGACAATAGCGTTGGCACGCACGCTAGGCTCTACAACTGCCTGCGGACCGTCGAGAGCGATGGCGCTGCGACCGGTATCAGTCTCTGGTGGGTTCGCCGTTGAGGTCGTGCGACGCGTCATACGTTCCACTCAGTCCTCCGTACTTGCTTAGCAGGAAGATCTTGTCGATCATCATGCCGCGATCGACGGCCTTGCACATATCGTAGATCGTCAGGGCAGAAACGGTTGCGGCCGTCAAGGCCTCCATCTCGACTCCTGTCTTTCCCACGGTGCGTACTCTTGCATGGATATGTAACCGTGCTGTGGTCCGTTGGTTGCCAGTTGGGTCGTCGTTTGCGGTCGTTTCGGGGAGGGCCCACTCGAACGATACATCGGCCCCGGTGATCATTATCGGGTGACAGAGGGGGATGAGATCCGGTGTGCGCTTGGCGCCCATCAGTCCGGCAATCCGGGAGACGGCGAGCACGTCCCCCTTGGGCAGGCCGCCTTCCTGGATCAGGGCTGCGGTGCTTGCCTGCATGACTATCGATGCCTGGGCAGTTGCCTCTCGGACCGAATCTGCCTTTGGCCCGACATCGACCATGAAGGCATCACCATTCTCCGTGAGATGGGTCAGGATGGTTGATGGCGCGTCGATCATTTCGCTCATCGTACTCCAGTCGCCGACCATCGTGTCATTTTCTTCGGATTCAGAGGGATGAAACAGCGGGACCGGTGCCGATCGCAGGCGCCGGTCCGAGCGGGCGATGGGGGTGTGTGCGCCTATCGTGCAGCGGCAGCGGCGCGTGCCGCAACGTGCGACGGAAGCAGTGTGGTGTCGATCTGCGGGGGATGGGGAACGACAGCCCAGAACAGGGGGCCGAAGTGGTCCCATTCGGCCAGGATATTGGAGGCCCGTGCGCTACCAGTTGTCTCGACATGCAGGGCGATCAGGTTGCGGACAGTTGTTTCCGACTCCGAGCCGACTTCGAGGCGTTCGACGCCCACCATGTCCCGGTTTACCTTGGCGGGGAACTGGTTGGTCTCGTCGAGTACGTAGGCGTATCCGGCTGACATGCCGGCGGCGAAGTTGCGACCGGTCTCGCCAAGAACCACGACGACACCACCGGTCATGTAGTCGCAGCAGTGGTCTCCCGCACCTTCGACAACGGTGTGCGCACCGGAATTGCGGACGGCGAACCGTTCGCCGGCACGGCCACTGACAAAGAGTTGGCCACCAGTGGCACCGTAGAGGACGGTGTTGCCGATCAGGGAGTTCCGGTGACCGGCAAACGCTGCATTGACTGGAGGTGTGACGACGATGCGACCGCCATGCATGCCCTTGCCCACGTAGTCGTTCGACTCACCTTCAAGCGTGAGCGTGACACCGGGGGTGAGGAATGCGCCGAATGACTGGCCGGCACTACCCGTCGCTCGGATGGTGAGCATCCCGTCAGGCAGTCCGGCGTCACCATGGCGCCGGGCAATCTCGCCTGAAAGTCGCGCGCCAATGGTGCGGTGGCTTGTACGGACCTTGACGTCAAGGGTGACGGGATGCAAACCGGCCAAGGCCGGTTCGGCAGTCTCCCGGAGTTCATCGTCGAGCATGACGTCCCCGGGACGATCGTTGCGCGGTTGCTCGCACTGATGTGCGTACCGTCGTTGAGGATCGACATCGGTTGTCAGGGCGGTGAGGTCCAGGAGGTTCGCGCGAGGATGATCGGCGAGCCAAGACTGCTGCAGGAGGGTGCTGCGTCCGATGATCTCGTCGAGTGATCGCGCGCCCATCGACGCCAGGATTTCCCGGACGTCCTGCGCGATGTGGCTGAGGAAGTGAATGACCATTTCAGGGACGCCGGTGAACTTGGCTCGAAGGTCGGCGCGCTGGGTGGCAATTCCGGTCGGGCAGGTGTTGAGGTGGCACTGGCGCGCCATGTCGCACCCGATGGCGATGACCGCACCGGTACCGAACCCATATTCCTCGGCACCAAGCAAGGCCGCCATGATGATGTCTCGACCGGTCTTCATGCCACCATCGGTACGGAGGCGGACGCGTCCCCGCAGGCCGTTGAGCACGAGAACCTGCTGCGTTTCGGCCAGACCCATTTCCCACGGGCATCCCGCGTGCTTGATGCTGGACAGCGGGCTCGCGCCAGTGCCGCCATCATGGCCGGCGATCAGGATGTAGTCGGCGTATGCCTTGGCAACGCCCGCAGCAATCGTGCCCACACCCGTCTCCGCGACGAGTTTCACTCCAACCTTGGCCCGTGGATTGGCCGCCTTGAGGTCATAGATCAACTGGGCAAGGTCTTCGATGGAGTAGATGTCGTGGTGTGGTGGAGGACTGACCAGAGTGATCCCGGGGATGGCGTGGCGCAGGCGGGCAATGAGGGGGGTGACCTTGGTCGCCGGGATCTGGCCGCACTCGCCGGGCTTGGCCCCCTGCGCCATCTTGATCTCGAGTTCTTCCGCCTGCTGGAGGTATTCGGGTGTCACACCGAACCGGCCACTGGCCACCTGCTTGATCTTGGAGTTTGCGCGCTCGCCCTTGTACGGGCCGTCCGGGAATGGCTTCCACCAGTCAGGGTCCTCACCACCTTCACCGGTATTCGACTTCGCACCGATCCGGTTCATGGCAATCGCGAGGGTCTGGTGTGCCTCAGGAGATAGCGCTCCGAGTGACATGGCGGTGGTGTTGAAGCGGCTGATGATCGCCTCGATAGGTTCGACGTCGTCGATGGGTACGGGTGGCCCGACCGGCGACCACTCCATGATGTCCCGTAGGGCACGTGGTGAGCCGCCGTTCACGAGACCTTCGAACTTGCGGTAGTCATCGTAGTTGCCGGTCTTGGACGCTTCCTGCATGGCGATGACGGCCTGGCGGTTGTAGCCATGGACCTCACCATCCTTGCGGTAGTTGACGAAACCGAGGTTAGGGAGGCGCCCGATGGCCGGTGCCCCGAAGCCCTCTTCGTGGCGGTTGGCGACATCCGTGGCAATCTCGGCCAGTCCGATACCCCCGATACGGGACGGCGTCCCGGTGAAGCACCGGTCAATCAGTGTCTGTGCGATACCCACTGCCTCGAATATCTGGGCGCCTCGGTAGCTCGCGATCGAGGTGATACCCATCTTGGACATGATCCGGAGCAGGCCCTTGTTGGCGGCCTTCCGGTAGTTGCCCTCGAGTTCGGCAGCCGAGAGTTTCTCGTAGCCCCGTTCACCCTCAAGGGATCGGGTGGTTGCCAGTGCGAGGTAGGGATGGATTGCGCCGGCTCCATAGCCAATCAGGCATGCCAGATGGTGAATGTCCCAGGCTTCGCCGGTCTGGACGATGATGTCGGCGCGCATCCGCTTGTCCTCGCGGATGAGATGGTGATGGACGGCTGCTGTCGCAAGGAGTGCGGGGATTGGTGCATGCCCCGGCGCGGTCCGCCGGTCACTGAGCACGATCAGTGTCGAACCGGCATCCACCGCCCGCGTTGCGGCGGTACAGAGGTCAGCAATCGCGCGGTCGAGCGCGTCTTCGCCGCCGTACGGATCAAAGAGGGTGTCGATGACGGTGGCACCGAACTCCGGCCGTGTCAGGGCGACAAACTCGTCGTCAAGGAGCACTGGGGTCGACACCGCAAGCAGGGAGGCATGTCTCTCTGTTTCGGCGAGAAGGTTGTGACGACGTCCAAGGAAGGTGGCGAGGGACATGACGACGCCCTCGCGCAGGGGATCGATGGGCGGGTTGGTGACCTGCGCGAACCGTTGACGGAAGTACACGTAGAGTGGTCGTGACTTGCGAGACAGTACTGCCAAGGGCGTATCGTCGCCCATCGACCACTTGTTGTCCTCGCCGTCATGCCCCATCGGCTCGACGACATACTTGATGTCTTCGAACGTGTAGCCAAATGCCCGCCACAACGCGGGCAGGTCCTCGCGCGATGGTGCGGCTCGCTCCCCTACCCCATCGCCCCTGATTGCAACAGGCTGCGCTTGGCCCACCCCATCGGTCTCAGGTGTGTCCTGATCGACGCGGGTTTCGAGATGGACGAAGTTGCGGGCAAGCCATTCGCCGTAGGGTTGGCGATTGGCGTACCGTTCCTTGATTTCGTCGTTGCGGTAGACCTGCCCGGTCGAGGTATCCACGGCGATCATCTGTCCGGGACCGAGGCGTCCCTTCTCGACGCAATCGGCATCGTCAATCTCAACGATGCCTGCCTCGCTTCCCAAGACCACCAGTCCGTCCCGGGTGATCTTGTAGCGGGATGGGCGGAGGCCGTTGCGATCAAGCGTGGCGGCGGCGACAGTGCCGTCACTGAAAGCCAGTGCCGCCGGACCGTCCCACGGTTCGATCAGGCAGGCGTGGTACTGGTAGAACGCACGCCGTGCTTCGTCCATGTCGGGCATGTGTTCCCATGCCTCGGGCACGAGCATCATCATGCTGTGGAGGGCGTCGCGCCCGCTGTGGGTAAGCAGTTCGAGGGCGTCGTCGAGACTGGTGGAGTCCGATCCACCGGCCCAGCAGATGGGCTTCAGCCATTCGATTGCATCCCGCCATTGCGGCGATGCCAGTTCCGGTTCGCGGGCGGCCATCCAGTTGCGGTTGCCCTGCAGGGTGTTGATCTCGCCGTTATGTGCAAGCATGCGGAACGGTTGCGCCAGAAACCAGTTCGGGAAGGTGTTTGTGCTGTAGCGCTGGTGGAAAACGCAGATTGCGGTCGTGTAGTCCGGGTCGGTCAGGTCTTGATAGAAGGCTGGAAGCTGGGTTGCCGCGAGGAGGCCCTTGTACACAACCGTGTTCCGGGACATCGATGGGATGTAGAAACTGCCGATGCTCTCGCTGTTGACCCGACGCTCGATCTCCTTGCGTGCCAGGAACAGGGTGCGTTCGAAGTCGTTGTCGTCCTGACCCATCGGGCGGGTCAGGATGAGTTGCTCAACGTCGGGGACTGTGGCGAGTGCCTTGGCGCCGAGGACTTCCCGGTTGATCGGGACGACCCGCCAAGCGAGGCGTCTCAAGCCATGGCGGTCGCATACCTTCTCGATGATCAGCCTGCACGTCTCAACGAGGCCACGTGGTTCGTTCGGGAAGAAGATCATCGCGACGGCGAGGTCCTCGGCCACGACACCCGTGATTCCCTTGGCGGCGAGTTCGCGCATCAGCAGGGTGCGTGGAACCTGAGTGAGGACGCCGGCGCCGTCCCCAGTCTTGGCATCGGCATCCAAGGCGCCTCGGTGCATGACGTTGCAAACGGCGCGGATCCCAAGTTCGAGGACGCGGTGACTTGGCGTGCCGTCGATCTGGGCCACGAACCCGACGCCGCACGCATCGTGCTCATTGGCCGGGTCGTACATGCCAATTGGTCCCGGCACCAGATGGTTGGGTGGGAGAAAACCCTGGCCGGTTTGCCGTGGGTGTTGTGGTCCTGCCGATCGTCCAGAACTCACCTGCGCTTCGCTGTCGCGCGGCGCATCGCGTCGTGCATGACGCGCGGGCTGCCCTTGCATCGTGCGTTCTCCGTCCTTATTGGATTAGGGTCATCATGAAATGGACGTTTGGTCGGCATGCCATTCGGGGCGTTGCCGCAGAATCTCGGGTGGGGATGTCCGCTGACCAACGAGCAACGTCGCCCTTGGTCTTGACCCCACCCCACCCAGTAGGACGCGTGGTCGCCGCACGTAGCGCAGAAGCGGTGTGAACATCCCCGGAGAAACAGAAAACGCCCACAGCCACCCCTTAAAAGGGGGCGGTGGACGTCATCGGCCGTGCCCCGGCCCGTATGAAAGATCCGGAAGGCCGACGTTGGCGGTTCCAGTCAGTTGTCTCAAGTATACAAGCAGGTACTCTCCGGCGGTACGTCGAAGGTCGATGGAGCCAACGGTCTGACGCCCGAGGCGAGGATCAGGGCTGTGCGGGTGCGGGTGTCGGGGTTGGAGTAGTTCGGTATGGCATGCGGGGCGCGGGAGGCGTCGCGTCTGCGGGAGGCGCGCCAATCTCGATCGGAGAGCTGACCGTGAGAACACGGTACAACCCGTCGCTGACGGTCATGAGGCGGAACTCGTAACTACCCGGAATGATGTCGAAGGGAATGCCGATGTCGCAGCTGCCAGCTTCGACCGCACGGACGGTTTCATCGTCACAACTCGTGCGTTCGGCAATCTTGGGGAACTGGTTGCTTGATTCGCCAGCGAGGAAGAGGCCAATCCAATCCCCTTCGGTTGGATCCGCCACCTCTTTCCACTGCACCGAAACCAGACTTCCACCGATCGCGGAGTCAGACTTCGTCGAGATGGCTGGCTGGTACGGTTTCCCGTTCTTCTGGACCGGCTTGGTGACGGTGAAGACTGGCCACCGGTCAATCTCGCCAAGTTGCTGCAATCCGAATGTTCGGAGCATTCGCCACTGGTAAGCACCGGGCAGGATGCTTTCCGGCACCGAGACCATGCAGGAACCAGTCGCCCATCCGATTCCCGGGAGTGCCTTCTGCTGGACGCAGGTGGACATGAACACCCATGTAATGAACTCGTCGTAGGGTGCGCCGACGGGGAAGAGGGCGGCGCGATCAGATCCAGAGGGTCGGGTTACCCCAATCCAGGTGAGCAGCATCCGATCACCCGGTGCGAGGGTGGCCTTGCTGTTTGTGAGTTTGGCAGGCTTGATCGGGGTGGGCGCACCGGCGGCGCTCGGAGGCTTGGCCTGCGCGCTGGCCGGTGAGGGTGTCACGATGGACGCGATTGCAACCGATCCGGCCAGGGCGGTCGCACTGATTGCCACGGCCGCACGCCGCCATGCGCGGACAAGCGCCGAGGCGTGGACGGTTTCCCATACATTCCCTCCTCCGGTCTTCAGGATCCGGTAGAGGTTCTCGCGCGTCATCGTGTCAAATCAACCCTCATGTGTACGGTAACGATTATAGGGACACGCGCGGTCGCGCCGGCCTGACGGACGCGACCCAACGCTAAGCGCCTCGTTCCCAGATGAGTTCCGCGTTCGTAACCATTGCCCGCACTAGCCCTCGGTTGCCTCATACAGCGACCTGATTTCGGCAAGGACACTCGGGTCGGTCAACGTTGTAGTGTCCCCAGTGACGCGCCCTTCCGCGACATCGCGCAGGAGCCGCCTCATGATCTTGCCGCTTCGGGTCTTCGGGAGCTCTGCGGTGAAACGAAGCACCTTCGGACGAGCAATGGGGCCGATTGCCTTTGCGACATGGGCACGAAGCTCCTGGGCCAGAGCATCGTCGGCGACAAACCCTGAACGGACGGTGACGAACGCAGCGATGGCTTGTCCGGTGATTTCGTCAGGGACGCCGATCACGGCGGCCTCGGCGACTTTTGGATGGCTCACAAGCGCGCTCTCAAGTTCGGCGGTTCCGATGCGGTGGGCCGACACATTGAGGACGTCGTCAACGCGTCCGAGTAGCCAGTAGTAGCCCTCTTCGTCGCGTTTGCATCCGTCGCCGGCGAAATAGATGTTCTCGAACCGGCTCCAGTAGGTCTGCGTGTAGCGTTCGTCGTCACCCCAGATGGTGCGCAGCATCGATGGCCATGGCTTGCGAACAATGAGGTAGCCACCGCCACCCAATGGCACGCTGTTTCCCTGTTCGTCCACGATGTCAGCATCGATGCCCGGGAATGGAAAGGTTGCCGACCCGGGTTTCGTGGTGGTGAGCGATGCGATTGGCGAGATCATGATCCCGCCTGTCTCAGTTTGCCACCACGTATCGACAATCGGGCACCGGCTACCACCGATGGTTTGGTGGTACCAGATCCACGCTTCGGGATTGATTGGTTCGCCGACGGTACCGATCAATCTCAGGGACGACATGTCGTGACGTGCCGGGAATTCGTCGCCCCACCGCATGAAGGACCGGATTGCGGTGGGAGCGGTGTAGAAGATGGTGACCTTGTGCTTGGCAATCATCGACCAGAACCGGTCCTTGTCTGGGTAGTCCGGTGTTCCTTCGAACAGGACGCAGGTGGCGCCATTCGCAAGCGGGCCGTACACGATGTAACTGTGTCCAGTGACCCAACCGACGTCGGCGGTGCACCCGAAAACGTCATTTTCCTTGAGGTCAAAGACCCACTTGTGCGTCAGGCTGGTCTGGACCATGTAGCCGCCGGTGGTGTGAAGGATGCCCTTTGGCTTGCCGGTTGATCCGGACGTGTAGAGGATGAACAGGGGGTGTTCGGAATCGAGGTGTTCGGCTGGGCAGTCGGTGGCACCTGCGGCACGGGTCTCTGCTTCGGCATCATGCCACCAGATGTCTCGTTCAGGATCCATGTGGATGGAGGCGGCGTCACCGACGCGTCGGACAACCACGCATCGCTTGACATGCTCGGTCTTGGCCATGGCTTCGTCGGCATTGTCCTTAAGGGGAACCACCTTGCCACGGCGCCATCCGCCGTCGGCGGTGATTACGAAATTCGCCTCGCAGTCGTTGATCCGGTCGGCGAGTGAAGCCGGGGAGAAGCCACCGAAAACGACGGTGTGGGGGGCGCCAAGACGGGCGCAAGCGAGCATCGAGATGACTGCTTCGGGGATCATCGGCAGGTAGATCGCTACCTTGTCGCCCGTCTTGACCCCAAGATGCCGAAGCATGGCAGCAGCAAGCGTGACTTCCTGCAGCAACTGCGCGTAGGTGATGACGCGCTGGTCACCCGGTTCGCCCTCGAAGATGATGGCGGGCTTGTTCGCGCGTGCGCCGTGTGCGTGACGGTCGACGCAGTTATGGGAGGCATTGAGGGTGCCGCCGATGAACCACTTGGCGAAGGGTGGCTTCCAGTCCAGGATCTGGTTCCACGGGTGAAACCAGTCAATCTGTTCACGGGCGCGGGCGTCCCAGAACGCTTCGGGGTCCTGCCGGGCCTGTTCGTAGATTGCCGGGTCCGAGATGGTGCCTTGCGCAGTCAGTTCGGACGATGGGGGAAACTTCCGGGTTTCATGCAAGAGGGCGTCGAATGCACCGGTTGCTGATTGGCTCATGATCCAATGGTTTCCCTCTGGCAGTGTGAGTGATGGTGGTTCCGCGGATTCTCACGATACCCGAGGCGGGCCGTGGCTGACGACGGAGCGTGTGCAGACTTTCCGGGGCGCGTGAACACCCCCCGATACGGCAAGATAGACCTGCATGGTGCAGGTGTCAATCATCATCGGGATTGCGCAGCCAGACCATGGTGTCTGGTAGTCGGTGAGCTTGAATTTGGCGGGTCACTGGATCATTTCGGAGAACGGATGCAACCTGACTGGTCGGTAGTTCCGGTTCGATGGTGGCACATGGCGGGAATCACCCGGCTCATCGGCCGCACGCGACGACGTCGGCTTCCGGTCGGCAGCCCAGTCGATGTGCGCGAGGCAATCCTGTGGGCCCCGAGGTGGTCGCCGTCGTTTGGCATCGTCCAGTCGGTCTGGGGGGCACCGGTTCCGGGGGTTCCCCTCACTCGAAGTCTGGTGGTCGAACAATCTGGGCGGGTGATCGGGCTTGGGCAGGCCCAACCCCGGGGCGAGCCGCGGCACTGGGAGGTTGTCTACCTGGCACTCGGTTCCGGGGACGACGACGCCCCCGCCCCCGGGGCTTCCGTGTCCGGCTACCCTGACCGGCGTGCCCTGCAGTTGCTGGGACGCCTTTGTGATGCAGCTATTGAACGGCACGCCGAACGGATTTTTGCTTCCGTGCGCGATGACAACGACGCGGTGGCGGTCTTCGGCCAGTTGAACTTCGTACCGGTGACCCGCGAACACACCTATGTCATCCCGGCCTCCATGGTGGTACCTGCAATGGCAGCGCAGGACGAAGGGCATGCGGTGGTTCGGGCGCTGTCTGGTCCCGATGTGGCCGGTTTGCGTCGGCAGGAACGTGCTGATGCGTTCGGGATCCATCAGCTGTACCGGGCAACGACCCCGCCCGCCGTGCAACTCGCCGAGGCGAGGCGACCGCAGGCCTGGGATCCACCCCGGCGGACACTCGGGGGCTGGTCACTGTTGGGCACCAGGCTGTCCCCCAGGTTTTCGGGACGTCGTTGGGTGGTCGTCACCAATCATCAGACGGTCGCGTGGATGCAACTAGGCTTGATGCGTCGCGGCCCCCACCAATTGTCCCTGATGATCAACCCGATGGGCGACACGCCGGGCAAGGAGGGGTTGGCCGAGACGATGCTGGCACTGGCCATCGACCATGTCCGTCGGTCGCGGGTTGCGCCGATTGTCGCCCGGGTCCGTGAACACCAGTGGCTGGAGTGTCGTGCGTTTGAGAATGCCGGGTTCTGGCTTTCGGAAACACACGTGCTGATGATGAAGCAACTTGCACTGACCGCCCCGACCTTGCGTCGGCAACACGTGTTGTTGATGGAGAGGGTCATTTCCTGATGAATGCAGTCATCCCGGAAGTTCGGGGTGACCCGTATTCGCGGACCGGTTCTCACGCATACTTGCCCTGTTTGAGGTCACCGTGACGAACGAACCAATCGATCACTCATCTGGAGACTCCGAAGACCCCGAGGCGGTTGCCGTCAACCCTGTCGCAATGCCCCAGGGGTCGGTCGTCGCCAACGACGTGCGCAGATTGCTAGACCTGTTGCCAGACCGGATCCGGGAACGGCTTTTGGAAGACCCAGAGATTGGTGACTTCCTTGAGGTCATCCTAGATCTCGGTCGGCCGCCTGAGGCGCGTTTTGTCGGTCGCGAGGTCATCCTGAGTGCCGACGAGGTTACCGCTGCCGATATCGAGGCGGTGGTGACCCGGATTGGGGCATTCGGTGACGACAACCGGGCTGGGATACCGAGGACGCTCCACCGGATATCAGCGATCCGCAACCGGCGGGGAGACATCGTTGGCCTGACATGCCGCGCTGGCCGTGCGGTTATCGGTACGGTCGACGTCATCCGTGATCTTGTGGAGAGTGGACGGAGCATTCTGATCCTTGGCCGTCCGGGTGTGGGCAAGACAACTATCCTGCGGGAGACGGCGCGCGTCCTTGCGGACGACCTCCGCAAGCGCGTGGTCATCGTGGATACCTCGAACGAGATTGCCGGCGATGGCGATATCCCGCACCCCGGGATCGGCCGGGCACGTCGGATGCAGGTCCCGACGCCATCGCAACAGCATGCGGTGATGATCGAGGCCGTGGAAAACCATATGCCCGAAGTCATCGTCATCGATGAGATTGGCACGGCACTTGAGACCGAGGCCGCCCGGACGATTGCTGAACGTGGAGTTCAACTCGTCGCGACGGCGCACGGGACGTCGTTGGACAACCTCCTGGTCAATCCGACCCTGACCGACTTGGTTGGCGGCATCCAGACGGTCACCCTTGGCGACGACGAGGCGCGTCGCCGGGGAACCCAGAAGACCATCCTGGAACGGAAGGCGCCTCCAACCTTTGACGTGTTGGTCGAGATGCAGGACCGGCAACGGCTGATCGTTCACCGTGACGTGACCGAGACAGTTGACGGCCTTTTGCGCGGTCAACCCGTACTGATCGAGGCACGGTCGCGACGCGAGGACGGCACGATCGAACGACGCGCGGAAGTGACCACCCGGGGCGCAGGCGATGACCGTCGTCGTGGTCCGTCGCCTGAGGGCTTCGGTGCCTATGGGGGCCCGGCGCCTCGGCCGGACAATGGGCGTGGGGGGTGGCGAGATCGCGGTGGGGGGTGGCGAGATCGCGGTGCATCCCGCTACGGCAGTCCGGAACGGTATCGCTGGCGTGATCCAGTTGACGGGATGGAAGCTGGCTATCCCGCCCCTTCGGCCACGGCACGTGCAATGTCCGCCGACGGGGGCGCCCATGTGAACGGCGCTGCAAGCGCCGGAGAGGCGGCAGATGATCGTTGGTCAGTTCGTATTGGTGGGAGGGTTGTCCCTGGTCCCTTCGATCCTGCCGACCCTTCACCAGTGCGCGAACGGACCGAGGCAATCGCCACGGATGACGACAATGACGATGAGGCTGATGGCTCCGTCGAGACTGGCAGCACTGACATTGGTGGACGACTGGCAATGCCCCAGTCTCGCCGGACGGTGCGTGTGTTTCCGTTCGGTGTGAACCGTGGAAAGTTGGAGACGGCGATTGCCATCCTGCGTGTGCCGGTGATCATCACCAAGGAACTGCGCGAGGCGGAGGTCGTTCTCACGGTGAAGAATTACTACCGGACAAACCCTGGTCCGGTGCGCGATGCCGAGGGGCAGGGTGTTCCGGTCTTCGTGATCAAGAGCAATGCCGCGGCGCATATCCAGCAATCACTCGAGGCGATGTATTCCTTGCAGACGGCCGACCCGCCCCGGGACCTTGAGGAACTGGTGCTTGCCGAGACCAAGGATGCCGTGGACCGGGTGAAACTGACCACGCGTCCGGTGGAACTCCCGCCACAGAACGCCTACATCCGCCGATTGCAACACCAACTCGCGTCGGATTACGGCGTTGGGTCTCGGAGTACGGGGCGCGAACCGCACCGCAGGGTGACCTTGTTCCGTGTTGGTCCGGGTGCCCGTTAGGCGCGGAACACCGTTTGTTGCGGTGCGTTTTCACTGGTGTGGGTGGTCCCTCTCGTCTGGCAGGCGTGCTCGGGTGGAGGGGCACAAGGATGGCGGTCATGGATGTCGTCGGCGTCAAACCAGGTCGGGTGGCTGAGGCATCCGGCGGTTGGTTCGTGACTTTTGAGGGTCCGGAGGGTTCCGGAAAGACCACGCAGATTGCTAAGTTGCGTGCGAGGTTGGAAAGCATCGGGCAGGCGGTCCTCGTGACGCGCGAACCGGGTGGCACCCCGCTGGGCGGGGCACTCCGCAGCCTGATGCTTGACACCGGGCAACCCCCGCTGGCACCGACTGCGCAGGCCTTGCTCATGAGTGCCGACCGGGCGCAACACGTGGCATTGCTCATCCGCCCGGCACTGCAGGCCGGTACGATCGTGATCAGTGATCGGTACGTCGATTCGATGTACGCCTATCAAGGGTTTGGGGATGGTGTCGATCAGGCGTCTCTCAGGGCAATCTCGCTCCTTGCGACTGATGGCCTGCTCCCGGACCTGACAGTCCTGCTGGACCTTGAACCGTCACTCGGACTGGCACGCAAGAGGCAGGCGCACTTGAAGGGTGCCAGCGAACTGAACACGATGGATCGACGCCCGATCGAGTTCCACCACCGGGTGCGCGGGGGGTTCAAGGAACTTGCCCTGGCCGATCCGGCCCGGTTCGTGGTGCTGGACGCCACCGCCCCGGCAGACATCCTAGAGTGGCGGATCTGGCGGTCCGTGAAGGCGCTGATCCGGGTTCGGTGAGCGAACCCGGACCTATGACCCTTCGACCCACTCCTCACCGTCGGTGAAGACTTCCTTCTTCCAGATGGGTACTTCCTGCTTCACCCTGTCGATCACGTAGCGGCAAGCCTCAAAGGATTCACCTCGATGCGGTGATCCAACGGCGATGATGATGCTGGCCTCCCCGACGTGCACCACTCCAAGTCTGTGGACGATGGCGGCCCGCTGGTCTGGCCACCGGACGGCGACCTCGTCCAGGATGGCATGCATCTTGCGTTCGGCCATCTCTGGGTACGCGTCGTAATCGAGGAACCGGACCTTCCGGTTCCTGGAGTCCTCGCGAACGACACCGTGGAAGACGCAGACGGCCCCATCCGCGACGGTCTGGACCGCGGCGATGAGTTCGTTGGCGTCGATGGGGTCATGTGTAAGGCGGCACAGACGCGGTGGTTGACCTGTCATCGTTCGCCTCTCCCAATGAAGCCGGGGTACACCATGGGACGACGGGTTGGCAAACCGAGTGTCGTACTCGCCGTGCCCCCGCTTACGGGCGGAATGAAGACCACTTCATCACCGTCCCGGAGTACGGTTTCCGGCGTGGCGTACTCCTGGTTGACCGATGGTTTCCAGGTCAGGCCGACAAGCGCGGGGCATTCGAGGGAGAGGCTCATCCAGATGTCGGCGATAGTGGTGCCGGCCGGGTACGTGCGTGTGTCCGCGCGACGGCCGAGGAGTTCGCGAACCCGCGCGAAGTACCGCAGTTCGATCCGCACATCGCTCATGGGAGGATGGTACCCACTCACGGTGATGCCAAATCCGGCCCGGTCGCCCGCCTCCAGCCTTCACGGGGTGCAATGCCAGAGACGGACTTCTGGACGTCCGGTGGTTACCAGTCGATGGCGCTGCCGTCCTCAGCGTAGGCCTTCGGGTTCTGCCAATCGTGACCGATCTTGTCGGCGATGGCTTCGTCATCGAGTTCGACGCCAAGGCCCGGGGCGGTGGGCAGGGGCAGGTAGCCGTTCACCTGCTTGTATGGGGTCTTGATGTAGCCCTCGCCAGTGATTCGTCCGCCTTCCTGAGCAAGGAAGTTCGGAATGGACGCATCCAGGTGGATGCAGGCGGCGAGGGCGATTGGTCCGAGAGGGCAGTGTGGGGCGATGGCTGCGTAGTAAGCCTCGGCCATGCCCGCGATGATGCGGGTCTCCATGATGCCCCCGGCGTGCGAGAGGTCGGGTTGGAGGATCGAAGCGGCCCGCTTCTCGAGGACCTCGCGGAAGCCCCATTTTGTGAACAGCCGTTCGCCCGTGGCGATGGGGATGGAGGTGGAATGGGTGATGTCGGCGAGGACGTCGACGTTCTGTGCCTGCACGGGTTCCTCGATGAAGAACGGGTGGTAGGGTTCGAGTGCCTTGACCAGCCGCTTGGCGGTCTGAGGCGCGACAGCGCCGTGGAAGTCGATGGCGATGTCAACGGAGTTGCCAACCGCTTCGCGCATGGCTGCGAAGATCGCCACGACATTTTCGGTGTGTTCGGCGGTCTCGATCACCCGCCCGTTGCCTCGCAGGCCAACGCCGGTCTTGATGCAGTTGAAGCCCATGGCCACGGCCTGCCGGATGCTTTCGGCGGCGGCTTCGGGCGTGTTGCCCCCGGCGGTACCGTACATGCGGATACGGTCACGCGTCGGGCCTCCGAGAAGGCGGTAGACCGGGACGCCCAACCACTTGCCAGTGATGTCCCAAAGCGCCTGCTCCACGCCGGACAGGGCACTGGTGAGGATCTCGCCGCCACGGTAAAAGCTGTGCTTGTAGATGCTCTGCCAGTGATGGACGATCTTGGTGGGGTCCTGACCAATCAACCAGGGTTCCATTTCCTTGACCGCGGTCTGGCAGGTAAGGGCACGGCCCTCGAGGATCGGTTCGCCGAGGCCCGTCACCCCTTCGTCGGTATGGATACGCAGGAATAGCCAACGTGGCTTGACAAGGAACGTCTCGAGACGCGTGATCTTCATCGCCGGGTGCCTTCCTTCCGATGCCGTTCCCGGACGCCGGTTGGGATCGTGGCCGGGATGGGTGACAGGGTACCCGCTTGGCGGAGGCCAACGCGCTGGGTGGGTGTTCGCGCGGAATCCTCGGACTGCCTGTCCCGCTGCGGTGCAATGCCCTGGAGTTTGGGCGCAGGCATCTCCACCGGCTCTTAACCTTGCTTTAGCGTCGGGCAGGCATCCGGTTTGAATACTGGACGCTCAGGAGCGAATGACGTGATGAGGCGGATGGTGACCGGGCGAGGTGGGATAAGCATTGTTGCCGGATTGATTGCGACCGTAGGTCTGTCGTTTTCAGCGCTTGCCTCATCCCACGAAGAGGGTCCATTGTCGGGAGTGGCATCAGTGGGAACAGCAGCGGTGGGTCTGGTGGCAAGTGCGTGTCCGGTAGGGCAATTCGTGAGGGACCTGCGCGGACACCCCGCCAATACTGGTGTACCTGCGCCGGCCATGACGGTAGGATGTTCTGACACTGAGGTTGTTGTCAGCACCAACGGGATTCCCACATTTCCGTTCGTTGCAAAGACGCCAAATCCCTTACGGGTGCAGGACTTCACGTTCCGGTTTCCCCTCACACCTGTTGTGGCCGAGATGCCGGGTGCGCTCAACCTCGGTGCGATTGGCGTGGCGGTCGATGGACTCCCGATTTACGGGCCGTTCGAGGCCCCGGCGCAGGGGACTGCGGACCCGCTTGCGGATGGAATTCTTGACAGTTGCGGTGGCCATACTGGGCCGGCAGGTGACTATCACATTCACGCGACCCCGGCTTGCCTCCCAACTGAACTGATGGCTACCCCTGGCACGGTCCTGGGCTATGCCCTCGATGGGTTTCCAATCATGTCGCCGTTGTTGTGCGCGGATGATGATTGCGCCACGATTGTCGCCGTGCGGAGCAGTTACCAGCAGGTGTCTACGGCCCGGATGGTCTGGTCACGGTACGGATACGTTGAGGGATTGGGCGATCTTGACCGATGCAACGGGATGAGGGGACCTGACGGGGAATACCGGTATTACGCGGTAACTACATTCCCCTACTTTTTGGCCTGTTACACCGGCGAGGTTGGGACGCAACCCGTAAAGCGGTCGGGACGTCGGCCATGATCGGCATGCGACTTGTCAGAGGAGCGATGGAATGATCGGCGCGACGGTCTTGGTTGTGGATGACGAGGCGAAGATCGTCGACATTGTACGTGCCTACCTCGCCAAGGACGGGTTCCGGGTCGTGACGGCTAGTGATGGACCTGGCGCGGTGCAGGCATTTCGGCGAGAGAAACCCGCACTGGTCCTCCTGGATCTCATGCTTCCCGGGATGTCTGGCTGGGACGTGTGCCGGGAAATCCGGCGCGACAGCGAAGTGCCGATCATCATGCTTACGGCACGAGACGATATCACTGACACCGTGCTTGGACTTGAGTTGGGCGCAGATGATTATGTGACCAAACCGTTCGAACCGCGCGAGGTCGTTGCGCGGGTTCGTGCCCACTTGCGCCGTACGGCAAACCAGCGGTCGGCCAGAGAGGACAGCCTGGCCCTTGGCGAACTCGTCATTGACACGGGTCGGCGTGAAGTTACCCGCGCTGGTGAGACGATCCCGTTGACCCGCGCGGAATTCGAACTTCTGCAGACGCTCGCCGCGCAACCCGGTCGGATCTTCTCACGGTCGCAACTGGTCAGCATCGTTGGTGCCTCGGACGGAGGGGCAAGTGACCGTGTCGTGGATAGTCATGTTCGGAACCTTCGCGCAAAAATCGAGATTGATCCGAAACAGCCCCGACTGATCCTGACGGTCGTCGGTTTCGGGTACAAGACCCCAACGCGTGACGTTCTCGCGTCCGGCCGTACCTAGGGTCTGCCAGTGCGATCAACATTGGACATGGTGGTTGGTGCGGTCGGGACGGTGCTGGTGCTGCGGAGGCCACGATGAGTGGCTCACCGGGTCTGGAAAAGATGCCGCGATCCCTCAGTTTTGCCCTGTGGCTGGCAATCGGGTTCGCGGCAGTGACCGTCGTGTCAATCAGTTCGGTTGGCGTTCTGGCAAGCCTAGGTGGGCGTAACACGCAGTTGGTGCTGGAGGAGACGCGCAACGTTACCTACCTGCGTCAGGTCAGCGCGATGGTCCAGTTGACGTACGGGGTCGGGTCATCTTGGGAACGGGTCGAACCTCTTCTCTTGGACCTGACCTCATCGATGCCTGGCCCCGTCGGTCGTGCACGACGGCTGCAGGTTCGCGACATGGATGGCCGGATAGTGGCCGACGCGACCGACGCCTCTCTCGGGCGAGAACCCCCACCAGTCCGCCGGCTCCTTTCGCTGAGGTATCAGGGAGAGGCTGTTGGCGCCCTGTTTGGCACGATGCCGGCATTGACACCCGGTCAATTGGCGCAATTGGAACGTGCTCCGTTCGTCATGACTGGACCCATGCCGATTGATCCTGAGACCAATATGAACCGCGCCCTCCTGGGTGGTGCCGGCTTGGGTGCGTTCGCCGCGCTGTTGGTCGGAGCAATCTTCATGCACCCCCTGACCACTGGGGTGTCGGCGCTTCGGACAGGGGCGCAACGGATTGCTGCTGGCGAACTTGGAGCACGCGTCAAGCCATCAGGGTTTGCCGAACTCGCGGAACTCGCCGGATCTTTCAACCAGTTGGCTGAAAGCCTCGACAGGCAGGAAGAGGCGAGGCGTCGCCTTGTTGCTGATATCGCACACGATCTTCGTACGCCACTCACGGTGATCAGCGGCACGGTCGAGGCGATGCTTGACGGGATTTATGATCCGAACGACCGTGTTCACCTGAGATCGATGCTGGACGAGGCGGGGCGCCTCGCTCGCATGGTCAATGATCTGCGGGCGCTGTCGTTAGTCGACGCCGGCCAGATGCGCCTCGAACTGGTTGTGGTTCCCGCCTCGTTGGTCATTGCAGATGCGTGTGACCGCTTCGCGACGCGCGCGGCCGATTGCGCGATTGCACTTGAACCTTCGGTTACGCCGGGATTGCCCGATATCCGGATTGATCCGGTGAGGTTTGCGCAGGTTCTGGGTAATCTGATCGAGAACGCATTGCGGTTCACGCCGGCTGGAGGCACGATCGTGGTGGGGGGCCATCTGATGGTGCGCGCAGATGCGCAGGGTGCGCTTGGGGTGGCGGTGTCGGTGTCGGATACCGGGCCCGGAATTCCGTCGGAGGCACTCCCGCACATCTTCGATCGCTTCTACCGGGTTGACCAGGCGCGGTCGCCAGGGGGAAGCGGTCTTGGGTTGGCAATCGTGCGGACGCTTGTGGAGGCCCATAACGGTACCGTGGCGGTGGCGAACCGCCCGGGATCCGGGGCAGTATTCACCGTCTGGTTGCCTGTTGCGTAGTTTCTGGTCCACCCAATCCATGGACGGGGACGTTCACGCACGTTGCCCGCCCGAACTCGGCTCGCGGGGTGCCGGGCTACAATCGGCCACCGTGCCGGATGAAAGCGTTGCAGGGTGGTGATGAACCTCCCCTTGGCTTCGTGCCAACCGAGGACGCCATTCCGAGGAGACTTGACTGGTGTTGCCGTTACTTGATCGTCCATTTGACATGCCAGTCTCGCTACGTCTGGCGCCGGTGACGTTCGGTCCCGGTGCGATATCTCAAGTGCCGGTTGAGATTGGCCGGTTAGGCGCACGCCGGGTGCTTCTGGTGACCGATCCCGGTGTGAGTGCCTCGGGTGTTGCTGGGCGGGTCCGCGACCTCATCGAGGCATCCGGGGTGATCACCGGCATCTACGACCGGGTTCCGCCCGAACCGTCGGTGGCATCTGTCGAGGTGGCGTTTGATGCGTGGAAGGCTGGCGCCCCGGGTGGCGGATCGTACGACGCCGTGATTGGCGTGGGCGGAGGAAGTGCCCTCGATAGCGCGAAGGGTATTTCGATTCGTACTGCAAACGACGGCCCCGTGTCGAAGTACTTCGGTGTCGAGGTCCTTCCTGCGCGCGGCGTGCCATACGTGTTGGTCCCGACCACAGCAGGCACCGGCAGTGAGATGACGCCTTCGGCGATCTTTGACGACACCGACCGGCAACTGAAGGCAGGGATTGTTTCGTCCCGCCTGATGGCTGCTGCTGCGATCGTCGATCCCGACCTGACCATTTCGTGCCCGGCACATGTCACGGCAGCCGCAGGTCTCGATGCCTTGACCCACGCGCTTGAGGCGTATGTTGCGGTCAAGGCAAACCCGATTTCAGACATGTATGCGCTTGAGGCTGTCCGGTTGGTCGGAATGCATCTGCGCGGTTCGGTGTCCCGCGGTTCGGACAAGGTGGCAAGGACTGGCCAGTTGCTGGCCAGCATGTACGGAGGCATCACGATCGTGGCGGCCGGTACTGGCCTGTGCCATGCGATGGCCTACCCGCTTGGTAGTGCCTACAAGGTGCCTCATGGCATGGCGAACGCGCTCTTGCTTCCGGCGGTGATGGCCTACAACATCCCCGGGGACGTGCCGAAGTTCGCCCGGCTTGCCGAGGCGCTTGGGGAACCTGTCGCGGGGCTGAGCCTTCGCGAGGCCGCGGATCGGTCGGTAGAGGCGGTTCGACGCCTATCGATCGATGTGGGCATGCCATCGGGGTTGCGTGAAGTTGGCGTTCCCGAGGATGCCCTTGAAGGGTTTGTGCAGGGGGCACTGTCGGCAACTCGACTGATCACGAACAATCCGAGGGTCCCGACCGAGGAAGGCGTTCTGGGGGTGTACCGCGCATCGTGGTGACACGGTCGCCGTCGGTTTGAAGGTTCCATGCATGGGGCTACGCATCCATGAACCAGATATCGGACGTTTTACTGTCGGATCCGCCCCCACGTCATCGGGCGGAACATGGAACCCTGGTGTCGCATCAGGCTTGCA
>SXGS01120221.1_pt1 | contig 61054 bp, 40 predicted proteins | sample 3174681 | NCBI WGS metagenome assembly SXGS01 (sample SAMN11356861, study PRJNA531348) | freshwater metagenome | isolation source: freshwater sample F1-80 | place: China: Fuxian Lake, Yuxi | collected 2017-12-25
CAGCGTGACGAAGGGGCCGCCCGAGCGGGCGCTACGTTCGTGGATCGCCCGCGCCACCAGTTCCTTTCCCGTGCCGGTTTCGCCCAGGATGCACACACGAGTCTCGCTGGCCGCCACGCGGTCGAGTTGCCGCAACAGCAGCCGCATTGGCTCCGACGAACCGACGAGTTGGTGCGATCCCACGCGCCGCCGCAGTTCGCGATTTTCGGCCTCGAGCCGGTTCAGCTTGAGCGCGTTGTCCACGGTGAGCAGCAGCTTCTCTGTCGATAGCGGCTTCTCGAGGAAGTCCACCGCTCCCAGACGCGTTGCGCGAACCGCCATCTCGACGGTGGCTTGTCCGGAGATCATCACCACCGGCAACCCGACGCCCGCCGCGCGCATGTCCTCCATGAGCGAGAGGCCGTCCTTGCCCGGCATCACCACGTCGGAAAGAACCACGTCGAACCGCTCGGCTTTCACCAGTTCGAGCGCGCGGGCGGCGTTGTCGCACACGGTGGCCTCATGGCCGCTCAGGCGGAACGCGCGCGCCAGCGACGCCAGCGTGTTCGCGTCGTCATCCACGATCAGAAGATGCGCCATTCGATCCGCTCCTTTCCGGCAGTTCGATTCGGAAGGTGGAGCCCTTGCCCGGCTCGCTTTCCACGCCGATCTTGCCTCCGTGATCGCTCACCACCGACTGGACGATCGCCAGTCCCAGCCCCGTCCCGTGCGTCTTGGTGGTGTAGTAGGGGGTGAACAGACGCTCGCACTCTTCCTTGGTCAGCCCGGCGCCGGTGTCGGCCACTTCCAGCACTGCCCCGCCCGCGCCCCTGCGCGCCCGCAACGTGATCGTGCCGCCGGAAGGCATCGCGTCCATCGCGTTCAACACCAGATTGCGAACGGCGCGGTTCAACTGGTCGGGGTCGGCGTCCACGGTGATCGCCGCGTCTTCGATCTCGATGCTCGACTCGATGCGCGGCTGTCCCGGCGCCTGCCACTGCGGCTCGAACAGGCGCGCGATGTCCGGCAGAAACTCGCCGAGACGCACCTTTTCGAATCGCGGCGCGGGCATCCGGGCGAAATCGGAGAAGCGCCCGATAATCGACTTCAGGTGGGACAGTTCCGCCAGCAGCGTGGAGGTGCTTTCGTCGAACACCTCGTGAAACTGCGCCGCGTCCAGGTTCCGCGCCCGTTGGAGGTTTTCGACAGTGATCTGCAAGGGGAAGAGCGGGTTCTTGAGTTCGTGCGCCAGCCGGCGGGCCAACTCGCGCCACGCGGCGACGCGCTCCACCTGGATTAGACGGTCGCGTTGCGACGCCAGTTGTTCGGTCATCTTGTTGAAGGCGCCGGCCAACTCGCCCATCTCGTCGCGGGAATCGAGCGTGACGCGCGCGCCCCAGTTGCCCGCCGCCACCTCCCGCGCGCCGGCCGCCAATTCGCGAACCGGCCGGGTCACGCGGGCCGACGCCCACCAGGCGATCGCCGCGCCAATCAGGATTCCGGCGGCCGCGCCCAGCAACCCCACCGTTCGGATGAAGCCGGTCAGTTCGAACAGGTCGCGACGGGAGCTGGTGACCATCAGCACGCTCATGACCTCCTTCTCCCGCCCGTTGAGCGGGATTCCGTGCACCGCGGACGTCTCGCCCGAATCGGTGCGGACCGACGCTTCACGCCCCGTCAGCCGCACGCGTTGCGCGACCGAATGGAGGTCCGGCGGGCCTTCCCTCCCGGTGTCGCGATACAGTTCGGCGTGCATACCGGCCGGCAGCGCGATCGCTTCCAGAAAGCCCTTGCCGATGCGCTGTCCGCCCGCCACGTAAAGAACGCCGCCGGCCGTCTGAATCGCGCGCACCGCGATCAGCCCGGGCGCCTTCTCCTCGGGCAGTTCCTCGATCTCGACGAAGGCGGCGCGGCGGTTCCAGTCGATCTTCGGATCCACGAGCCATGCCTTTTTGTAGCCGAAGCGCGCCGGATAGTGCGCCGAGGAGACGATGGCGCCGTCCGGTCCCACGATCTCGAGGAAATCGAGCGCTTGTTCGTTCGCCAGCAACCGCGCCTGATCGGCGTAGAGAGACAGGTCGGCGCCCGGTCCGTGAAGATCCGCCGCGATCCGCTTCACCGGTTCCGATCCCGCCAGCGACTCGACGCGGCGGGAGACTTCGCGTCCCCGAACGTCGATCTCGCGCTGGAACTGGGCCACCAGCGCGCGTGTCCGCTCCTCGTCCAGGCGCTCGAACGCGCGCCCCGCCATGACGGAGATCGCGTAGCTGATGACCGCGGACGTCGCCGCGATCGCCACGGCGAACAGCAGCAGCAGCCGGATGCGAAACGGGCTCATCGCGCCGCCTCGAGCCAGACTTCCTCGATCCGCCAATGCACGCGCCCCGCCGGAACCCAGTTGCGCACGCGGGGCTGCACGGCCCATAGCGGAGGCGTATGAAACAGGGGAACGATCCAATATCCGTCGAGCAGCCGGCGTTCGGCCGCGTACAGCGCGTCCGGCGACGACGCCTCCGGAGTCTGCGTCTGGAGCACGCGGCAGTAGTCGGCAAGCGTGCGCGCGGCGGAGGCGGACGTCGCACCCATTCGAACCAGAATCGCATCGGCTTCCGCGCCCGTCGCGAGCTTGACCGGCAGTCCAGCTTCGCGCGCGTTCAACGCGATTCGTTCGGCGATCGATTGAAGCACCCAGTCCGCCGGATCGTGGCCGATCGCCACCGCCGGCTGTCCCGCGCCCGTCTCGCGCGCCTTCGCCAGATCGCGTTGCGAAGAGAAGACGAAGCCGTACCCGGTGAGCCACGAAGGCAGCAGCGATCCGGCCGCTTCACCCTGCTTCTGCAGCAGCACGCTGAGAATCGGTCCGCGATCCACGGAAAGCGCCAGCGCCTGGCGGGTGCGCGGGTCCTGCACGGCGGGCCTGCCGCGAAGGTGGACCAAGGCGATCAAGTCGGCCATCGCGCCCGCCCAGACGCGTCTGCCGCGCAACTCCTGGCGCCGGAACTCGGCGGGAGTGGCCTCGATGGCATCGGCCTTGCCCGCTTCGAAGTCCGCCAGTTGGTCGCGAAGCGGCACGCCGAAGCGGATCTCCACCGAGTCGAGAAACGGCCGTCCCCCCCAGTAGCCGTCGAACGCGGCGGCCACCAGCTTTCTGGACGGCTCCCACTCGACGGCGCGGAACGGACCCGATCCCTGCAGGGTTCCGTTGGCGAGCCGCACCACGATCGAGGCGCGCGCGTGCGCCAGTTCCTCGAGCAGCGCGGGCATGGGCCTGGCCGACTGGACGACCACCGAATCGCCCGCCGCGGTCACCGTCCGTCCGGGCAGCGACACCGTGAGCGAAGCAGCGATTTGACCCACCGTCAACGGGTTGCCATCGTGCGTGCGAACGCCGGGCCGCGCCGCGAACTGCCATCGCCGCCGGCCCGCGTCGGATGTCCACGACAGGGCGAGTCCCGGCTTCGCGGCGCCGGCTTCGTCGATCTCCACCATCCGATCGAACAACAGCATCGGCACGCGTTGCGCGTCGAGCGTTTCCGCCGCGAGCGGATCCAGGGCGCGAGGCGCGGCGCGCATCTCGACGACGAGCGATCCGCCGTACCGCGGCCGCGCGTGCGCGGCGCTAGCCGCCGCAATGAACAGTAACGCGATACGCCGCATGCTTTCGAGTCCCCGCCTGATACACCACCGCCGTGAAACCGCCGGACGCCTCCTGAAGCTCCGTCACCACGCCGCCGGAGTCCATCGGTTCGCTCAACGGCCGCGCTTCTCCTCCCGACACGTCAAAGGCCTGCAGCGTCCTCTCGCTCGAATCGGTCGCCACCACGACCGTGCCCTCCGCGCAGCCGTTGGGGCGGCCGGCCACGGCCGAGCCCCAGCGCGGCAGTTCGGCGACGCTCGCTCCGCTCTCCGTCATGAGCCGGGCCTTGCCGTCGGCGCCCGCCAGCACCACGAACTTGTCGGCGCGCGTCAGCGAAAACGCCGGCGGCAACCTGGGTAACTGAAAATGATTGCGCCCGGGAACCAGCGCCCACTCGGCGGCGCCGGGCTCGCACACGGCGCGCAGTTCGGGCCGCCAGGTTCCCGCGCAGTGCATGTCGCCGGCGAACGCGGTGAAGCGGTCGCCGTTCACCCGCAACCGTCCTCTCAAGTCGCGAGGCCAGGGCTTGCCGGGGGGGATCGCCGTCTGTTGCCGGATCTCGCCCGATGCCGCCAGCGCGATCCGGCCGGCGTCCAGAATCAGGACGCCCGTGTCCACCGGTTCCGCGTCGAGTATCCGCGCCGTCTGCTCCCAGAGCGGACTGCGCTCGAGCGACAGCGCCGCCACCGGCTTGGCATCGGCTTCGTAGGCCGCGAGCAGCACGGTGGATTCGCCGCCGCGGCGGATCTCGGCGACCACCAGCCGGGCGCCCGGGTTGCGCGATAACGATAACGCAATCTCGACTGTCCTGGCGCCGGCGGCCGAAACGCGCAACGTCCGCGCGGCGGTCCGGTGCGCCAGGGCGGCGTCGGCAGGCGGCGCCTGCGAAAGGTTCCGCACCTGGAGCGAGTACACGTCCTTGGGCGCCAGCGCGTCGTTCACCCGCCGCGCGAGATCGCGCACCGCTTCCTCCAGGGTCGCGCCCTGGAGTCCGGCCGAGATCAGCAGCGCGGCGACCCAGACTCGCATGATGGAAAGGGAAACCTCATATTAGCGGGAAAGCGGCTCCATGGTAACCACGGACCACCAGGGTCCGCGCGTCGATCCGAGCAACGCGGGCCAGAACCAGTCGTCCACCGTCGGCCAGGATTCGCCGGCGTGATCGAAGACCCGCTCGCGCACCAGCCAGCGTTCCCACGTCTTGGACGCCTGGAACGAACTCCACGCGGCGCCGTTCGAGTCCGTCCAATCGGGCAGCGGACGGATGGCGTAGTCCTCTTCCGCCAGGCACTGGCGCGCCGGGCGAAGATGGCGCGTCGGCCGTTCCGTGTAGCGCAGCAACACGCGGCGGCGGCCCTCGTCGAACGCGGCGGCGGCTCCCGGGAATCCCACGGCGAACGGTTTCTCGCGATCGGCCAGCTTACCGCGCTTCAGCGGACGCCCCTCCAACTGGTCGAGCCAGCCGGGGAAGTTCGCGGCCGCCGGGTTGGTTTCGCCGATCCCCCAGCGCAGCACGGGCGCCAGCCCGAACGCGCCGGTCAAACACGCGAGCGAAAAGCCGCGGCGGCGGGTCAGGAGGTACGCCGTTTTCTTTTGAACAGCCACATCGCCCCCAGCGATCCAAACAACAGCAACATTGTCGACGGCTCCGGCACGGCCGAGGTGGGAGTTCCGTGCGACGGGTCCAAGCCGAACCGGTCGTACTGCGCCTTGGTCTCGAGCACCACCGCGCCGGTCAGCGAGGTCACCAGCCGCAGCCCCGCCGCCAGGGTAGTGGCCTCCTCGGCCCGGTCCCGCGCCAGCCGTTGGAACTCGCCGAGCCCCCACAGGGCGGCGATCTCGCGGGGTCCCGGGGTATCCTTGCGCGGCGGGTTAGCCGGTTCGCGCTCGTTGATCCATTCGTCCCCGTCGCGGGTGAATCGATCCGCCCAGCCGCCGGAGCCCGCGCGGAACGTGGCCACGTCCGCGAGATTGTCGAGCTTCGGCGTGATCGCGTCCGCTCCCGGCGCGATCTGCGCGGCGAACATCCGCGCCAGACCCGGCCTGCGCTTCCACATTCGCAGCAGCGGCTCGACGGGCTCGATCTCCACTGGCTGCGGCCCGTGCAGCCAGACGATGGTCCCGCCGCCCGCGCCCGCCAGTTTCGTCTGCGCGGCGCGGAGCGGGGTGACGTTGTCCGAGCCCCCCTCGAAATTGCCGGTTTCGATCAGTTCCCAATCGCGCCCCCCGCGGACCCGGGCGAATTCGCTCCGGATAGCCGCCACGTGCGGAGCCATTCCCTTCGACCCGTCCACCACCACGATCAGCCGCCCGGGCGCGGCGCGCGAAACGCGCTTGCGCACCAGCCGGAACGAGGCGTCGCGAGGGTCGGGCGTCCAGACCTCGTCCGCGGCCGCGGCGGCGGCGATCGCGAGGGGCCGCTCCAACTCCGCGTCCACCAGATCGCGCTGGACCGTCGATTTGGAGTCCTCGACCCACACCGCGTGCTTCAGCCGCGCCGTGTCGAAGTTCCGCTCCACGAAGTACGGGAGTTCGACGCGGCCGTCGCGAACCGGCGCCGCGATGCCCAGCCGGATCTTCATCTCGCCGCGCGGCGGCACGGGGAAGCATTGGACCAGAACGCGTCCTGGACCCGCGGTCCGCACCAGCAGTGGATCCCGCCGCGCCTGCACCACGCTTTGATAGGCGCTTGTGGTCTGCGCGCGGCCACCGAAGGCGGCCTCGCGCTCCTCGCCTTCGATCCACAGCGTCACGCGATTCACCACGCCGCCCTCGGGAAGCGCGATCACGGCGCGAGCCTCGCGCTGCTGCATGGTGGATCCGTTGGCGAACTGGAGCGTCCACTCGGTGTACTGGACGCCGGCGCTTGCCGTTACCTTGGTTTCGACGCGCGAGGCGGAAGCGCGCAGATCAGGCAGAATGCGGCCGGTCTCGTTTCCGCCCTGTTGCCCGTCCCAGAACCAACCTGCGTTCTCGCGATCGGGAGTACGCGGATCGGGCCGGGTCAGATGCGACTCGCCGGTGACCAGAAAATAGACCTTGGCCGCCTCCACGCTGTTCGGCCAGTAGCGCAGGAACATCTCTCTTTGGCCGTATGCGGCGCGACGCAAGGGGAGTTCTTCGCCCACCGCCCGCAGCCAGCGCACCGAACTGTCTCGGGCTTCCCGATCACCGGTCACCGCCCGCTGAACCAGCGCTTCGGTCAGCACCGTGGGCGCGACCGACGCGGCCGCCAACCCCACGCCGATCGCCGACGCGCGCCACGACCACCGGCCCACGCTCCAGAGTTGGCGCAGAGTCGCCCACAGCGCGAGGAACGGCGACAACGGCAACAGCCCGATCCCCATCAGCACCGCCACCAGCGCCAGCGGCAGCATCGGCAGGAAGATCGCGGAATAGACCGCCGTCACCACCGCCGCGACCGACAGCAGCGCCGCCACCCGTCCCGCCGGAGCGAACACGCCCCGCGCCGGCCGCACCCACGCGATCAGGTTGGCGAACGGAACCATCGCGGCCAAAAGCGCCACGCGCCAGTTCGGCAGCACATCGGCGTATGCCTCCGCGCACATCCCCGTTAAGAGCTCGACGATTATCGTCGATGTGGGCAGGATCACTCCCGCCAGCAGGTCGAGCGCGCGCCGCGGCGGAGGAACCGGCGGCGGCTCCGCGGAACGGGGGTGGGGATCCAGCGGGATTTCGACGCGTTCGACCGGATATGTGCCAGTGGCCATGCTGCTCCTTATTGCTGCTGTTGATTCACGACGCCCATCGGGATCGCGCCGGCCGGCGCTCCACCCCGAAGCAAGTCGTTGGCGAAGAAATACTTCCCGTCGTTGGGCACCATCATGATCTGGACCTTGTCCGAAAGCTTGTCCGCCACGATCTTCTGGATCAAAAGGGGACTCTCTTTTAGCACCGCCGCTTCGAGCCGCATCCTGTCGGTGTCGGCCTTGGCCATCAACTGGACCCGGTGCAGGTCGGCCTCGTTGAGCAGTTTGCGCCGTTCGAGTTCCGCCTTGCCGTCGATCACCTTGGCTTGCGCCGCCGCCTCGGCCTGTTTCACCGTCGACTCCTTGCGGGCCTCCGCTTCGAGCTTGGTTTGCTGAATCTGCTTTTCCTTTAGCGGCAGCGTGTACTGCATCGCGTCCGATTGCGCCTTGGCTTGCAGCACCGTCACCGCGGCGTCGGCCTCCGCCTGCTTCACCTGGCGCGCCTTCAGCGCCTCGGCCTCCAATTCGGCCCCGCGAACCTGCTTCACCTTGACTTCCATCTCCACGCCGAGCCTCTCGCTCTCCTGTTCCTTCAACAGCAGGCCTTCGAGTCCCTTGGCGTATTCGGCGGGGAGCAGCACGTCGCGGAGCATCACCTCGGTGACGAAGATGGCGTCCGGCTCCAGCCTCCGGGCGATGGCGCCCGCCGCCGCCCGGCGGATCTCCTCTCGCTTTGTGGAGAACAACTCGCGCACCGTGTAGTTCGGCGCGATCTCGCGGAACGCGCTGGCCACCACGGCGGGCACCAGTTCGCGCTCCACCGGTTGCGGCAGATTCGTATGGACATGGTGCAAGCGCCGCGGATCGATCTTGTAGCGGACCGCCAACGCCAGCGACACGCCAAGCCCCTCGCGCGTCTGGACCTTCAGCGTCTCGCCGCCGGCTTTCGGATCCGGCGTGGTTACCGTCTGATAAACCTTGTCACGAGTCGGATAGACGGCCACGCTCTGAACCATCGGCACGACGAAGTGGGTTCCAGGATAAAGCGTCCCCTGCAAAGCGCCGGAGAGTTGACTCACCCGGATGCCGGCCATTCCACTGGGGACCACCTGGATCGACAGGCCCAGCAACAGAGGGAAAAGCCCGAGGGCGGCGAGCGTGCCCGCGCGCCTCCACTCGGGATCGCGTCCGGCGCGGACCTCCCGGACGGTCCACGCCACCGCTAAGGCAATGACCGCCGCTCCGGCGGCTATCGGCAAATACTCGAGAGCGAACATCGCGTCTCCTTTCGCGATTCGTTCCATGCACGTACGGCGCCGCGGTTCCACGGCCGTTTTCGGGCCAGTCCGGGGCCTTGCGCGTGTGGCCGCTTACACACGCGTGTCGCGCCGTAGACGCGCCATCCGCGAAGTAGAATGGAAAGACCCGGCGCCCAACGGCCCGGAGGGAGCTTCCAAGGGATGCAACGCGCCCGCCTTTTCCTCGCCGTCCTCTGTTCGTCCGGCCTCGCCTCCGGAACAGCTTCGGCCCAAGTCTTGTTCGGATCCATGGTCGGCAACGTGACCGACGCGACTGGAGCCGCGGTTCCCAGCGCGGCGGTGAAGATCGCCGAAGTCAAAACCGGGCAGACCCGCGATCTCACCACCAACGATTCGGGCGGCTACACCATATCGACGATCCCGCCCGGCGTCTATGACATCAGCGTCACCAAGCAGGGCTTCCGCTCGTTCGTCGCCAAGACGATCGAGGTGAAACTGAATACCGTCGTCCGAGTGGACGCCGTGCTCGAGCTGGGCGCGGTGGCCGAAAGCGTGCAGGTGACGGCGCAAAGCGCGGTGTTGCAAACCGACAAGGCCGATGTCCACGCCGAAGTCAGTTCGTACGCGCTTCGGAACATACCGCAGCCGACGCGCACCTACCAGGGCCTGCTCGCGTTGATCCCCGGAATCGCGCCGCCCACCGCGAGCGGCGGCGGAACGAACAACCCCTCGAGGTCCATGCAGGTCACCGCGAACGGCACCAGCCGCAACGGCGCCAATTTCCGGGTGGAGGGCGTCAGCGCCACCAATCCATGGGTGCAGTTCTTTTCGAGCTACGTTCCGTCGATGGAAGCCATCGAAACGGTGAACGTGGTGACCACCAGTCCCGACGCCGAGCAGGGCTTGGCCGGCGGCGCGTCGGTGAACGTGCAGCTCAAAAGCGGCACCAACGATCTTCACGGCTCGCTCTACTGGTATCACATCAACAGCGGCACGAAGGCCCGGCCGTTCTTTCTACCGTTCAGCCAGGGGATTCCCAAGCTGGTCAACAACAATCCGGGCGCCACGCTCGGCGGTCCCGTCCTGAAGAACAAGCTGTTCTACTTCGCCAGCTACGAAGCGGACCTGATCCGCCAAGGGTCGGCGCAGTTGACCACGGTTCCGACGGCGGCGATCCGCTCCGGCAACATGTCGGCGTCGCCGAACCAGATCTACGATCCCACCACGGGCGCGGCTAACGGCACGGGGCGGACGCCGTTCCCCGACAAGATCATCCCCGCCAGCCGGATCTCCGGGATCGCAAAGAAGCTGGTCGACCTGGTTCCGCAACCGAACGCCGCCAACGCGCTGGTGGCGAACTACTACGTCAACACGCCGATCCTCTATGACCTGCAGCGGTTCGATTTCAAGACCGATTGGAACGCCAACTCCAAGCTGCGATTCGTGGGCCGATTCGCGCGGCAGCCCTACAACAACGTGCAGGAAACGATCTTCGGGCCCGTCTTGGGTGGATCGCCCAACCACCTGCAGTACGGCGCCACCACGGTCCCTTCGGCGACGGCGACCTACGTCGCCAGCCCGTCCATCGTGATCGACGCGACGTTCGGCGTGCAGAACGTCCAACAGACGCTGTTTCCGCCGGGCACCGACAAGAAGTACGGCAGCGAGTTCCTGGGGATTCCGGGCGCCAACGCCGGCAACCTGCCCTACTACGGCGGCATGCCCCAGTTCAGCATCTCCACCTATAGCGGCTACGGATATTCGTACACGCCGCTCGAGTACCAGCAGCGCACGTTCCAATACACGGGGAACATGAGCTGGATCAAAGGCGCGCACAACCTGCGGTTCGGCGTGGACGTGAACCGGCAGCACATGAACCACTTCGAGATCGCGCCGACCAACTTCACGTTCACCGGCAACGTCACGTCGCTGAGCGGCGGCCCGGGTTCCAACCAGTTCAACAGCTACGGCGACTTCCTGTTGGGGCTTCCCTTCAGCTACGTCAACAGCCGGCAGACGGGTCCGCTGATCACGCTGCGAAGTTGGCAGCATAGCCTGTACGTGCGCGACCAGTGGCAGGCGACGCGCAAGCTGACCCTGTCGCTGGGCTTGCGCTGGGAATACTACCCGGTGCCGACCCGTGCCGACCGCGGCATCGAGCGCTTCGACGTGCGCACCAACACCTATCTGATTTGCGGAGCCGGACCCACTCCCCGCGACTGCGGCATTCAGGTTTCGAAGAAGCTGTTCGCGCCGCGCGTGGGTATCGCCTACCGGCCAACCGACACGTTCGTGGTGCGGATGGGCTACGCGTTGAGTCCGGAGCAGATCAACATGGCGCGCGACGGCATCGCCAGCTACCCGGTGCGCGTGGACACCAGCGCCACCGGTCCCAACGCGTTCACCCCCGTGTTTCCCTTGGCGCAAGGTCTGCCCACTATCCCGACGCCCGACATCAGCCAGGGCCGGCTGACGCTGCCCGCGGGCGTGACCTTCAGCAGCAACGACGAGAAGCACGTGCGCGGCTACGTGCAATCGGCGAACCTGTCGCTGCAGAAAACGCTGCCCGGCGGATTCGTCGCGTCGGCCGCTTACGTCGGCACCAAGACGATCAAGCAGCACACGCGCTACAACATCAACTATGGACAGGTGGGCGGCGGCGCGGCCAGCCAGCCGTATTTCCGGATTCTGGGCACATCCGCCCCGCTGCGCATCATCAAGCCGTTCGTGTCCATGGGCTACCACTCGTTCCAGACGACGCTGGACAAGCGGCTGGCGAGCGGAGTGACGTTCCAGGCCGCGTTCACGCGGTCCAAGTGGATGGGCTTTTGCTGCAGCGAATCGGGCGACGGCGAACCTGCCATCGCGATTCCGGAACTGCGGTTCCTGACCCGTTCGGTGATGCCGGCGGACCGGCCGAACAACTTCCGGATGTCCGCCCTGGCGGAACTGCCGTTCGGGAAGGGCAAGACGTTCCTGAAGTCGGGCGCGGCGGCGTGGATCGCGGGAGGCTGGCAGGTGAACGGCGTATTCAGCAAGTACTCGGGGCTGCCGTTTTCGGTGACGGCCGCGGCGGGGTCGTTGAACGCTCCCGGCAGCACGCAGCGGGCGGACCTGGTCAAGCCGAAGGTCGCGATTTCCAACCAGGTGGGATCGTACTTCGACCCGCTGGCGTTCGCGCCCGTCACTGACGCCCGGTTCGGCACCGCAGGTTACAACCTGCTGCGTGGCCCCGGCGTCACCAACCTGGACGCGAGCGTGTTCCGCGACTTCCGGCTGACCGAGCGGTTCCGGATGCAGTTGCGGGCGGAAGCGCTGAACTTCACCAACACGCCGCACTTCGGAAATCCGGGCAACAACGTGTCGAACCTGCAGTTGAACCCGGACGGCTCCGTACGTTCGCTAGGCGGGTTCACGCAGATCACGGGAGTGAGCGCTCCCAGCCGGTTGACGGACGAGCGCTACCTCCGGTTCGGCTTGAGGATCGGCTTCTAGGCGGCCGCTGTGTTACTCGCCGCCGCGGCGGCATGCGCCCTGTGCCATCCGGATCACGCGGCCCATTTCGCCCGCACGGGAATGGGCCGCTCGTTCTCGCGGGCGTCGGCGGCCAATGTTCCGGTGACGGCGGCCCCGTTCCATCACGCGGCGTCCGGCGCCTGGTTCTCCATCGAAAGGCGCGGCCGCGGCTTCATCCATCGCAGCCGGCGCAAGGAGTATTCGGAGGATCTCGAAATCCACTGGGTGATGGGCTCGGGAAGCCGGGCCCGGACGTTTCTCCACCGCAACGCACGCGGCGAACTGATCGAACTCCCGCTCGGCTGGTACGCGGAAAAGGGCGGGACTTTCGGAATGAACCCCGGGTTCGATTCGATCGCGCCACCCACGCGGCGGAAGATCGACTTCGATTGCATGGCGTGTCACAACGCCTATCCGGATGCGGGCGCGAACCCGGCGGCGGCCGGAGCCGGCGCGCGCTTCCTTGCCGATCCGCCCCAGGGGATCGACTGCGCGCGGTGCCATGGCGATGGAGCCCGGCACGCGATGGCGGCCAAAGGCGGCGCGGCGCGGGAGGCGATCCGCTCGGCGATCGTCAATCCGGCGCGCCTTCCGGCGGCCCGGCGGGACGAAGTCTGCGCGCAGTGCCACTTGGAAACCACCAGCGCGCGGCTGCCGGGCATGATCCGGCGGTTCGACCGCGCACCGTTCGCATACCGCGCCGGCGAGCCTCTTTCGAACGCGTTCTTCTACTTCGATCACGCTCCGGGCTCGGGGCGCGAGGAGAAGTTCGAGATCGTCAGCGCGGCGTACAGGATGCGGCAGTCCGCTTGCGCGCGGGCGGGCGGGAAGTTCGCTTGCGTCACCTGCCACGATCCACACGGCCGGCCGCGAGACAGCCACACAGCGCCCTGCCTTTCCTGCCATCCCGCCGCTAAGCTGCCGGCGGTGGATGGGCACGGCGGCGGCGCCCGTTGCGCGTCCTGCCATATGCCGCGGAGGCGGACGGAAGACGTGGTCCACGTGGTGATGACCGACCACAAGGTGCAGCGCCGCGCAGCGCCGGGGTTGCTCGACGAGAGGCTGGAACGGCATCCGGCGGAGTCCGAGGAGTACCGGGGCGAAGTGGTCCCATACGCGCCTTCGTCCGATCCGCTGCCGCCGGAAGCATCCTTGTACGCCGCGGTGGCGCAGGTGCTGCACGAGTCGAACCTCGCCGCGGGGATTCCGCGGCTGGAGGCGGAACTTGCCGGCGCCGCACGGGGGCCGGCCGAGGCGTGGGCCGTCCTGGGCAATGCCTGGCGCGCGTCGCGCCGGCCGGACAAGGCGGTGGAGGCGTTCGCCGAGGCCGCTCGCAGGGAGCCGGATTCGGTGCGGCGGCGGCGCGATCTGGGGGTGGCTCTGCTCGAGCATGGCCGGGCGGAAGACGCGGCGGCCGCGTTCCGCCGGGCGCTCGGGATCGACGCCGGGGACGCCGCGTCAATCTACCAACTGGCGCTGATCGACTCCGGGGCGGGCCGGATCCGCGACGCCGTCGAGAAGGCGCGGCGGGCGGTTGCCTTGGACCCGGACTTGATCGACGCCCGCAACAGCCTGGGAGCGAATCTGGCATCGTTGGGCGATGCCGCCGGCGCGGAGACCGCCTTCCGGAACGCGCTCGGCGTGGACCCGTACTCCGCCGTCGTCCACGCCAATCTCGCGCGGTTGCTCGGGTCGCGTGGCGGACTGGACGCGGCGCGCGAGCACTTCGAGGAGGCGATCCGGCTCCGCCCGCTGTACGCGCCGGACCGGTACGATTACGCGGTGACGCTGGCTCGCGCCAATCGCCCGGAGGAAGCGCGGGCGCAGGCGGAGTCGGCGGTGAGCCTGGCGCCCGGTTTCGTGGACGCGAGAGTGCTGTTGGGGATGCTCCATTCGTCCGGGGGCCGGCTCGAAGCGGCGCGGCGGGAGTTGGAAGCGGCGTTGCGGCTCCGCGCGGATCACGGGCGGGCGCACCTGGAACTGGGCAGGGTCCTGGCGGCAACCGGCGATCGCGCGGGAGCGGCCCGGCATTTCGAGGCGGCCGCGCGGGACGCCGATCCTGAAGCCGCGCGGATGGCGCGGGAAGCGCTCGATCGCGTCCGGTAGCCGGCCTGCCGGAGGGCGAGCTACCGCGTGGACTCCTTCACCGGATCCAGCGGTTTGACGGGTTCGAACAATCCGAACGTGAACAGATCCGTCTGCGAAGCGATGGTCACATATTGTTTTCCGTCCACCAGGTACGTCATCGGCGAGGCGAAGATCTGCTGGCCCATCTGGTAGTGCCACAGATGCTTGCCGGTGGCCGCGTCCACCGCCGCCAGATGGCCGTCGTCGTCGCCGAAGAACACGACGCCACCCGCGGTCGACAGCGTCCCCGCCCAGGCGATGGTGGGGCCGGGCATCGGATATTCCCAGACGCGCTTGCCCGTCTTGGGATCGATCGCGCGCAGATAGAAGCGGCCGGGTTCGAGCGGCGGCTTGTCCCCGCCTCCGCCGGAAAACCCCTTGCCCGCCTCGGGGATCGTCTTCGACGTCATGTAAATTTCACACTGTTCGAGGGCCGGCACGTAAAAAAGACCGGTCGCGGGATTGAACGAAGGCGACATCCAATTCGACGCGCCGCGGATCGACGGACAGACCTTGACGCCGGCCGTGGTGGGTTCGGCGGCGGGATTCTCGAACGGCCGCCCCTTGGCGTCGATCCCCTTCGTCCAGGTCAGGTTGTCCACGAACGGCGTGGCGCGCAGATACTCGCCGGTGACGCGGTCCAGCACATAGAAGAAGCCGTTGCGATTCGGATGCAGCAGCAGTTTGCGAGGCTTGCCGCCGTACGGCAGATCCACCAGCACGGGCATCGACTGCGCGTCCCAGTCGTGGGTGTCGTGCGGCGTGAATTGGAAGTACCAGCGCATCTTGCCCGTGGCCGCGTCGATGGCGAGCACGGCGCAGGTGTACAGGTTATCGCCGCGGCGCACCGGGCCGTTGTAGTCGGGCCAGGGATTGCCGGTGGTCCAGTAGATCAGGTTGAGATCCGGATCGTAGGAGCCGCTCATCCAGGTTCCGCCGCCGCCCCATTCGGTGTTGAACTCGGCCCACGATTCGGCTCCGGGCTCGCCTTTCTTCGGCACCGTGTACAGGCGCCACAACTCCTCTCCGGTGGAGGGCGACATGGCGGCGACGTATCCGCGAATGCCGCCGTCGCCGCCGGACACGCCCACGATCACGCTGTCCTTCAGCGCCATGGGAGCGAGCGTGGCCGAGTAGCCCTTGGAGAAATCGGCGAACTTCTTCTTCCAAAGCACCGCGCCGGTGTTGCGGTTCAGCGCGATCAGGTGAGCGTCGCTGGTGACGAAGAAGAGCCTCTCGCCCAACACCGCCGCGCCTCGATTCACCTTCTTCACCGGAACGTCCTCGTCGGCGAACGACCAGACGCGCCGCCCGTCGCGCGCGTCCAGCGCATGGAGCTCGTTGTTGTTGGTGACGTACATGACGCCATCCACCACCAGAGGAGTGGTCTCGAGGCGCCGTCCGGTCTCCATGTGATAGGTCCACTTGGGAACCAGCCGGGACACGTTCGTCTTGTCGATTTGCGCGAGCGGCGAGTGGCGCGTCGCCCGGTAGTCGCCGGAATAGGTCAGCCAGTTGGCGCCCGGTCCCTTCTTGATGTCCTCGAACGACGTCTGGCCGAACGCGGCGGCTACCGCCAGCATCGGGATCGCGATTCTCATTCGGCGCTCCTCAGCGACTGCCGGCTCAGATACGCCAGCACGTCGTCCACTTCGGGTTTCGATAGGCGCGACTCGTAGTCCGCCGGCATGTAGCTGGTCTTGCGGTAGACCGCCTCGCGGATCCCGCCGGCGTCCAGGCGGTGGATCGCGCCGTCACGGCCAGTCACCTGGATCGAGTAGTTCGACACGTTGCGCGCGATGCCGCTCACCTTTCGCCCGTCCTTCAGCGTGACTTCGACGCCTTGGAATCCACTGGCGATGCGCGCGTTGGGCCGCAATAAGGATTCGCGCAGGTATTTGTAGCTTTTGCTCGATCCCGCGTTGGTCAGGTCGGGACCGAGCGAGCCTCCTCGTCCGGCGACGGCGTGGCAGCCGGAGCATCCGCCCTTGCCTTCGAACACCGCCCGTCCGTTGACCGGATCGCCGGGGTTGGGCGAATCGATGGCGGGCGCGCTCATCGAGCGCACGAACGCAGCCACTTGGCGAGCCCTCTCCTCGCCGATCGGGAACGGGGGCATGTCGGAACCCTGGACTCCGCGCAGAATGGTCGCGGCCAGTTCGGCGTCGGTCCGCCGCCGGACCACGCGATTGTCGGCGAGGTTGGGTCCGCGGCCGCCTTCTCCGGTGGAGCCATGACATCCCGCGCAAGCGGCGGCGTAGGTCTTCGAGCCGGCTCGCGCGGCTTCGGGGTCGAAGGCGGGATTCTGAGAGAGCGCCGCTCCGGCCGTCATCGCGGCGATCAGGGCCGCGCGCTTCACGCTTTCACCGCCAGCAGCGCGTCCAGGGGCGCGCCGGTGATCTTGCCCTCCATTTCGCCGAAGCCGGCGTCGAGCAGCAGTTCGGCGTACTGGTCGAAGCTTCGCTCGCGGCCTTCGGTGCAGATCAGCATGTTCAGCGATTGCATGTGGGCGTGCACGGGGCCGGCCATATCTTCGTCCAGGAGCTTCTCGGCGATCAGCAGCGCTCCGCCGGATGGAAGCGCATCGCAGATCTTGGCGAGCAGGACGCGAATCTTGTCCTCGCTCCAATCGTGCAGGATGCGGCCCAGGGCGTAGAGATCGGCGGGCGGAAGCGGATCCGTGAAAAAGTCGCCGGCGATCAGTTCCACGCGGGTTCCCGCGGTGAACTCGCGCGCGGACTCGATGGCTTGGGGCAGGTCGAACACCGCCACGGCCATTTCCGGATAACGCTCCACGGCCGCGGCGGGCAGGTGGCCCGTGCCTCCGCCAAGATCCACCAGGCGGTGGAATCGGCGGAGATTGAACGCTTCCACGACCTTGGGACTCGAAAGCACGCCAAAGCCGTGCATGCCGAGCAGGAACTCCCGGCGCGATTCGGGCGTACGGTAAAAGTGCGAAAAGATCGCGCCCTCCAGGCCGAATGTTTGCGGCCAACGGTGGGAATTCTCCTTGATTGCGTCCTCGAGGTTCGCCCACATCTTGAACAGAACGTCGTTGGAGTACTGGGCGTAGCCGGCTAGCGTGGACGGGCTCGAGCGGACAAGGTACGCGGCTGCTTCCGGCGAATTGGCGTAGCGATCGCCGTCCTTCTCGAGCAGTTCCAGCGAGACGCAAGCGTCGAGTAGCCGCTCGAACGAATCGGGATGCGCGCCGGTGGCGAGCGCGAGCGGCAGCGCCTCGGAGGGGCCGGCGGCAAGCCGGTCGAATACGCCCAGGGAAAGCGCCGCGAACATGGTTTTCGATCGCCGGAACGCCTCGATCAGATCGATGACGACGGCGGGATCGGGTTGGCTCATCTCGAATGATCGTAACCCGCCGGAGGGGTTCCGCGCGAGTCAGAACTGGAGCTTCAGCGCCAACTGCATCACCCTCGGCCCGCCCCGCCCGCGGTCGGTCACACCCGTGATCAGTCCGCCTCCCAGTGCGTTGAATTGCTTCTCCGGCAACTGGAAATTGGCGTGGTTCATGATGTTGAATACCTCGTAGCGCACTTGGAAGTTCTTCCTGTCCTGGAACCGGAAGTTCTTGAGCAGCGCCATGTTGACGAAGTGCGACCGCGGCCCGTCGAGGATATTGCGGCCCGAGTTCCCGAAATTGAAGGGCAGAAATCCGTAGGCGCTGGCCTCGCAACTGGTCCGCGCGGCGCATCGCGGCACGGCCTCGAAGTCGGTGAGCTTGACCCACGGATAGTCGACCCCCTTCCGGCCCGCGCCCGGGATCGGCTCCTGAAAGCCCGAACCGATCCGGTTGGGCCGCGGCGACTCGCCCAGGTTTGTGTCGATGTTGGCGGACGTCACCGTCAGGGCTTGGCCGCTGTAGTAGGTCCCGCTGCCCGAAAACTGCCATCCTCCCACGATTCCGTTCACCCATCCGGTGGCGCCGGACGCGAGCTTCCGTCCGCGTCCGAACGGCAGCGGCGTCGAGTACACCGCCGTGAATACGTGCCGGCGATCGAAATCCGAGCGCGCCCGCTCCGACTTCAGATCGCGCGCGTTCTGCGCTCCGGCGAATCCTCCCGCCGACTGGCCGCTCAACTGGGACGCGTCGTCGATCGACTTGCCGAACGTATAGTTGACCCGGAAGAAGCGGCCCCGCGTGTTCTTGCGCAGCGAAATCTGGCCGGCGTTGAAGTTGGAGTTGGCTCCGAAGGAGTAGTAGTTGATCGTGTTGATACCCGTCACCGGCCGAGGGAACGCGACGTTCGCCTGATACGCCGCCAGCGACCGGACCGGCTGATTGATGTCGTACTGGCGGCCGAGGTGCGTCCCCTTGGAGCCGACGTAGGCCACCTCCAGCGCCATTTGCCCGGGCAGTTCCCGCTCGATGGTCAGGTTGTAGCTCTGCAGATAGCCGAGCGGCGGACGCGGATCGTATCCGTTGGAGTTGGTCGAGTTGCCCTCCGTCGCGCGGATGTCGGGAAACGGGTTCGACAAAGTCACCAGCGTGACGTCGCTCGCCAGGCGCGAAAAGGTCTGGTTCACCGAGAAGGGGAATCCCGTCATCAGCGACGCGCGGATCGGGTTCAACAGGTGGCTGGTGTAGAAGATGCCATAGCCGCCCCGGACCACGGTCGCCAGTTTGGCGGGTACGCGCCAGGCGAAGCCCACGCGCGGCGCGAAATTCAGGTTGTCGGCGTACACCAACGACTTGGGATAGCCCACGTCGCGCGCCAACGCGACTTTGTCCGTCAGGTTGTACTGCGCCAGCCGTTCGCGCAAGCCGGGCAGGTTGGCGTCGTCCGAGATGACGATCTTCCCCAACTCATGGACGAAATTGGACGCCCGCCCATAGCGGTCCACTGGCGGCTTGTCGAGTTCGTATCGCATGCCCAGATTCAACGTGAGCGAGCGGGTGACCTTGAAATCGTCGTTGAAGAAAGCTCCGTAGCTGATGGACCGGAGGTAGTTCCGCGTGGTCTGGGCATTGCGGGTGGTGCTCTGCAAAATGCCGAGCAACAGATCCGCCACCGAATGATTGGTCCAGTTCCGCTGGAAGTTGAAAGTGCCGCGCGAGTTGTCGAAGTAGGGCTGGTTGAAGCGGACGCGCTCCATGTCGAAGCCCCACTTCAGCACGTGCTTCGACTTCACCCAGGTGTATTTGTTGCTGGCCAGGAAGGTGGTTACATGATAAGCGACCGGCTGCGCCACCGCCGACCCGATCGGCAGATAGTCCTGCACGGTGATGCGTGGGAATCCGGTCAGGCGCGGATCCTTGGTCGTGCCCACCAGCCCGAGTTGCGCCGCGATATCCTGTCCCTGGAATCGCGCGTGCTCCACCGTGGCATTGCGGCTGTATCCGCCGCGGACCTCGGTGAGCATCGTGGGGCTGAACATGTGCGTGTAATCGAGCCCCATCAGCGACCGCCGGTCGTTGGAATACGTCGGCCACTCGGCGATGGAGGAGCCGGCGAACGGCGCCGTGTTGTCGGCTTCCCGCATCTGAAACCGGTAGGAGACCGTGCCGGTCGAACTGAACCGGTGGTCGAACTTCCAGATGTAGCTATTCCATACATCGAAGTCCTTCGCGGTGCCCAGAAAGTTGTTGGACGGATCGGCGCGGTTCGGCAGTGGGTAGTATTGCACGATCCGCAAGGCGATCGGATGGAAACGGCTCTTGGGCATCACGTTGCCGGGGAAGCAGGCCGCGGCCGATGTCGCGGTGCAGTTCCCCGTGGCCAGCGGATCGCGCAGGAACAGCTTGGCTCCGGTAACCGGCACCACCGACCGCGAGAAGTCGCCCTCCCGCTGCGCCTGTGTCGGCACGTTGCCGATCTGAGTCTGCCCCAGCACCTCGCGATATGCCTCCCAACTGAACATGAAGAAGGTCCGGTCGCGTCCGTTGTAGACGCCGGGCAACAGCACGGGACCATGGAACGTGACGCCGTAGTTGTTGCGCCGCAGCGAGAGTTTTCGCTGGTCGAAGAACGACCGCGAGTCGAACACGTTGTTGCGTAGGAACTCGAACACTTCGCCATGGAACTGGTTGCCGCCCGAGCGAAGCACCATGTTGATGACACCGCCCGCCATGCGTCCGGTCTCCGCGGAGAAGCCGGAAACCTCCATCTTGAACTCTTGCATCGCGCCGAGATTGGGGCGCACTTGCGCCCCCGCGCCGCGCGGATTTCTATTGTTGAAGCCGTCCACCGAGTAGTTGGTGGAATCCGAACGCGCTCCATTGACGTTCAACCCCGAGCCCTGGCCTCCCTGCGCCATGGGCACCACGCCGGGGACCAGAAATGCCAAGTCGGTGAAGTCGCGGCCGTCGAGGGGCATCTCGTTGATCTCCTGCTGCGTGATCACGTCGCCCTTGATCGCGCCGACCTCGGTGTTGATCAACGCCGCCTCCGCCGTGACGCTCACCGATTCCGCCACGGAACCGATCCGTAGGCGAATCTCGTGACGCACCGACTGCGCAACCTCGAGGACGATCCCCGTGGTCTTGTGGGTGTTGAATCCTTCCTTCTCCACCGACAGTTCGTAGACTCCGGGCGGCAGGTTGGTGACGACGAATTCACCGAGGCCGCTCGTGGCCGCCTCGCGCATGATGTTGGTCTCCACATGCCGGACTCGCACCACCGCCTCTGGAATCAAGGCATCGGCGGTGTCGAGCACGACGCCCGTCATCGTTGCGGTCGAGTTTTGCGCGGAGGCTGTGACGGCGGCCAAAAGCGTGGCCGCCATCGTGAAAACGAGACGCCGACTGGGCATGGTCGCGGAGATCCCCTTATGCGTGGACCGAATGAGGTGATTATGACGCTTCGAGCGGCCGAAGGCAAATCATTCGGGCGATCGTCGCCGCCAAATGATAATGTCCTAATTGCGCAAAGTAGAAATGTCCGATTGACGCCTTCAAGCCGAGGAGGTGGCGGAAGGACAACTACCGATGACGCAAGCCGAACGGGACCGCCTGGTGGCCCTGAAGAAGGCCAAGAAGAAACTGATCACCCAGAAGCAGGCGGCCGGCGAGTTGGGGATAAGGGAACGACATGCGAGACGGATGCTGCGTGAGTTGAAGCGTCGCGGAGACAAGGCCGTGGTTCACGGGCCGCGAGGGCTGCCGTCGAACCGCAAGATCAACGCCGATGCCGAACAAGAAGCGGTGGCCTCTCTCGCAGCCGGCGTATCGCGGGTTCGGACCCACACGGGCATCGGAATACTCGGCAAAGAAACACAAAATCGATGCGAGCCGGGAGACGGTGCGCAATGGATGATCGGAGCGAAATTGTGGCGGCCGAAGAAGCAGCGAGTCGAGAAGATCCATGAATGGCGGCCGCGGCGCAGTCGTTGCGGGGAGTTGGCGCAGTGGGACACGAGCGATCACGACTGGCTGTAGGGTCGCGGGGAGGAGGAGATCCCGTTGATCAACAGGATCGACGATGCGACCAGCATTGCCCGTCTCCGCTTCACCGGCACGCCAAATTACCACGCCCCCTCGCCCGCCCGGCCCAAACAGAACATTTCTACTTTGCAGGGAATAGGACATTTCTATTTTGCCTTGACAGCAGGCTCCCGGCTGCTGCCAGGACACCGGCCGTTCCAGTATGCTGTTAATTGCCATGAGCGATACGACTCGGCGCGGATTCTTCTCGCGCATCTCCTCGGGACTTCACGGAGCGGCCCTCGCCGGCCTGCTCTCGCGCGACCTCTACGCCTCCGCGCCGCGATCCTACGATCTCTCTCCGAAGCAGCCCCACTACCAGCCCAAGGCCAAGGCCGTGATCCAGTTCTTCATGAACGGCGGACCCAGCCAGGTGGATCTGTTCGATCCCAAGCCCGCGCTGGACAAGCATTCCGGCAAGGTCGTGCGCGACGTCAACACCGACGTCTCCGATCCTCGCGCGGCGGGCGGGCTTTTGCCCTCGCCGTTCCGCTTCGCCAAGCATGGCCAGTGCGGCATGGACGTTTCCGACGCGCTTCCCCATCTGTCGACGGTAGTGGACGACGTGGCGTTCATCCGGTCGATGTACGGCGAACACTCCAACCACGAGCCGGCGCTGTTCCTGATGCAGAGCGGACGCATCGTTCCGGCGCGGCCCACCATGGGATCGTGGGTCGCCTACGGTCTGGGATCGGAGAATCGGAACCTGCCGGCGTACGTGGTGCTGGACGATCCGAAGGGGCTGCCGATCAACGGCATCTCCAATTGGCAGTCGGCGTACCTGCCGCCGATGTATCAGGGCACGCGATTCCGCACCGAGGGTCCACCGGTGTTGAACCTGCAACCGCGCGCGGAACTTTCGGCGCCGCTGGTGGACGCGCAGCGCAAGCTTCTCCGGCAGCTCGACGAAATGCACCGCGTGGAGCGGCCGAATCAGCCCGATCTCGACGGACGGATCGCCAGCTACGAACTCGCCGCGCGGATGCAGATCGCGGCCAGCGACGCGCTCGACGTGAATCAGGAGCCGGAATCGGTGCGCGAGGCATACGGACTGAACGATCCCGCCACGCTCACCTACGGCAAGCGTTGCCTGATGGCGCGGCGCCTGATCGAGCGCGGAGTCCGCTTCGTGCAGCTCTACATCGAAGGCCAGATCTGGGACAACCACTCGAACCTCGAGACGTCGTTGCGCTACGCCACCACCAAGACGGACAAACCGGTGATCGCGCTGCTGAAGGATCTGAAACAACGCGGCCTGTTCGATTCCACGCTGCTGGTTTGGGGCGGCGAGTTCGGCCGCCTACCCATCTCGCAGGCCGAGCCCGGCAACAAGGAAGCCGCGGGACGAGATCACGGTCCGTCCGGGTTCACCGTGTGGCTGGCGGGCGCGGGCGTGAAGGGCGGAACCGTCTACGGCGCCACCGACGAGTTCGGGCACAAGGCAGTCGAGAACCGCGTATCGGTTCACGATTTCCACGCCACGATTCTCCACCTTCTCGGCATGAATCACAGACAGCTCGTCTACGAGCGGCACGGATTGCAGGAGCGGCTCACCGATCAGTTCCCGGCGCGGGTGGTCAAGGAAGTGCTCGTCTAGGACGGACCGCGTGTCCGGCCACTCGCTAATCCTGACCGCGGTAACCGCGGTGGCGGTCTATCTTTCGTTCCTCGTGGTGCGGCCGTTTCTGTTCGCGATCGTCGCGGCGACGGTGCTGGCGGTTGTGTTCCAGCCGCTGCACGCGCGCATGTCGCGGCTGATCCGCTGGCCGAGTCTGGCCGCGCTGGCTTCGGCGCTGTTCGTGGCGGTATGTGTCGTCGCGCCGATCGGGTTCGCGATCGGAGCCGCGGCGTCCGAGTTTCGCGAGATCTTCGATCAGGCGCGCGCCACGGACACCGCCTCGATCGGCGCCTGGATCGACCGGCCGATCGATTGGCTGGCCGGGCGCACGGGGATGTCCGCGCAGGACTGGAAGGACCGGCTCACCGGCGAGCTTTCCCAGACCATCCACGCGGCGGCGGGCGTAGCGCGATCGCTGGTAGCCGGGATTGGCCGGGGTCTGCTGCAATCGATCGCGGCGCTGGTGACGCTGTTCTTCTTCTTCCGCGACTCGAGCCGCCTTCGCCAAGGCCTGCTCGATACGATCCCGTTGCGGCGCGCGGACCTCGAAGTGCTGGTCCGTCAAGTGGAGGATTCGATCCTGGCGAACATGTACGGCGTAGTGGCGGTGGGCGCGGCGCAGGGGCTGCTGATGGGGATCGGCATGTGGATCGCGGGCGTACCGTCGCCGGTGATGTGGGGAGTCGCCACCGCCGTGTTGTCGGTGATTCCCATGGTGGGCTCCGGCTTGGTGTGGGCGCCGGTTGCGTTGATGCTCGCGGCGCAGGGATCTTGGGGGAAATGCGCGTTTCTGGTGGTCTGGGGCGCGCTGCTGGTGGCCAACACCGACAACGTGGTGCGGCCCTGGGTGGTCGGCGGACGGTCGGGCGCGAATCCGTTGCTGGTGTTCCTGGGGCTGCTCGGCGGCATGTCGGCGTTCGGCGTCCTGGGCGTCTTCATCGGACCGGTGGTGGTGACCGTCACGGCGACGCTGCTGGGATTCACGGCGCGGTCGCTCTCGCCGGACCGCTGAATCAGTTGGTCCGGTAGAAGTAGACCTTCGCGTTCGGTGGGAACCGCGCGAACGCGCCGATCTGCGAGTCGAAGAACACCACCCTGCCTTCGTGGTGGTGCACGTTGAAGATGTGTCCGTCCGCCAAGCCTTCCCTCACGAACACGATGCCGCGCGCGTCGGCGCCCACGTGGCGAATCAGGGCCTCGATCCGTTCGCGCGAAGTCGGCATGGGAATCCCGAGTCGCTGGTGCAACGCGGCGTCGGCGCCGTGGACCGCATCCGGTCCGAAATCGCGGTGTCCGAAACGGGCTCGCAGCGCGATCTCGATGGAATCCTCCTGAAGGATGGGCGTGTCGGGAGCGGTCCACATGCGTCGCGACGCGCGCGTCTTGTCGTAGGCTAGCGAGCAGGCGAAGCAGTTGGTCAAGCTTCCGCTGGGATTGAACTTGGAAGGCCGAAGGGTGAAGCCCATGGTTCCGAAATCGCCGCGGATCGCGTTTAGCGCCCGCAGGCGGAACGCGGCCTTCTTGGCGACCGCGCCCAGGCTCTCGCCGCCGGGCCTGCGGGAGAAGAGGGCCGTCGCGTTCTCGCCGAGGAACTTCGCGGGGTCGGTGACGAACGTCTGGATTCCCTCGGCGGCGGCCCGCAGCGCCAGTCCGGGATCGGTGAGGAACGCGAGGATTGTCTGCCCGTTTACGCCGAGTCCGTTTTCCGGATTCCGGGCCATGTGCTCGAGTGTCGAGATCTGCGAGTCGATCAAGTGGAAGTAGAAGTGATCCACCGCGACATCTGCCATCCCTTTCAAACGTACGGAGTCTCGCCGAAGCTGCTCGGCCAGGGACCGGAGTTCGGGGTCGCCGGAGGAATCCGCGTCGTTTGCGCAGTAGAGGGAGATCGCTTGCACCACGGGGATCTGCTGGGCGCCGTAGCGGCCCATCGCGAACGAGAGCGCCGTGGCCGCGCTGTCGCGGCAGGCGGCGGTAATGGACGGCCGGTCGGCGGGGGCGAGCGTCGTGCCGGATGTGTGGTCGTAGCGGCTGGCGTAGTATCGCGCCGTGGTCCGCACCGGCACGATGGTGAAGCCGGCGGTGAAGCTCGACGGAGGGCGTCCGGTCATGGGTGCGCACTCGAGGTCGAAGTCGAGCGCGTAGGCGCCGGCGAAGTTGGTGGCGGCTCGAATTCCACTCACGGCGGAATCGGCCCGGCAGGTCTGGCGTACCGTGACGATTCCGCCCTGGGAAGTTCCGGCGGTTCCGCCCACCCTGCCGCCGCTCCAGGAGCAGGCGGATCCCGCGCATCGGACCGGAGCGCACACGATGCTCAGATTGTCGAGCGCGCTACCGAAGCGGTGGATCGTACCGGTGAAGGCTTGTCCGGCGGGACAACGGAGCACCCCCAGCCGGGAGGTGCGCAGGTCCATGATCAGGCGGCCGCTCACGATGCCGCCGATCTGGCGGGTGTCCACCTCGCGGGGCGCGCGCGGAGTTTCCGTCATGCCGGCGGGGAGCCGTGTCTGCGCCCACAGTGGCACGGCCAGGATCGCCGCCGCGGCGACGAGATGCATGGCTCGATCCTGGCACAACCGCGCGCGGAGCGCAAGTGGGGGTAAGGTACTGCTATCATGACGTCGGATGGGTTCGATCGCCTGGAGTAGACGACAGTTTCTCGCCTCCGCGGCGGTCTTGCCGGTGGCGAACGGGCAGGCGCCGGCTGCCCGGCGGTTTCGCATGGGCTTCACGCCGTTTCCCGTCGAACTGACGCCTGCCGGATTGGAGGAGGCCTACCGGTTCCTCTCCGAATCCGCCGACTGCGCGGCGTTCTTTCCCAACGACGGGTTTCCGTGGCTCCAGGCGCTGGAGACCACCGATCTGGACGCTTACCCGCCTTTGCTTCGCGAGTACCTGATCCTCAACCGGGCGCTGCAGATCAAGTATTTGCCATCGCACCGGATGTACCTGGCCGCCAACGTGATCCATCACGTCGAATACGACCGGATCGCGCCCGCATGGACCGAGGCCGGCGCGAATCAGCCCTTGCCTCCCGGCTGGGACGCCTATCCGATGGATCACCCGGATATCGTCCGGGCGGCCGCGAATTACCTCCGTACGCTGATCCGGATCTTCGAGCCGGAGTTCGTGGCGTTGGGCGTGGAGGTCAACCTCCTGTACTGCCGGAAGCCCGCCGCCTGGCCGGAGTTCACGCGGCTCTACCGCACGCTCCGCGACACCCTCCGGTCCGAGTTCCCCGGCGTCCGCTTCGGATTCTCGATTCAGTACGAGAATCTTCTTGGGCTCGGATCGGACGCGTTCTCCTACGTCACGCGGGAGGGCGTGGGATCGATGCAACCTCTGATCGAAGCCATCGACGCGCTGCTCCCGTTCACCGATGCCCTGGCGCTGAGCACCTATCCGTTCATGATTCCGGGGCTGCGGCTGCCGGACGATTTCTTCGATCCAGCCGCGCGGCTCGCCCGGCGGCACGGGCTCCCGATGCTGATCGAGCAGACCGGCTACACATCGCGATCGTTCGAGGCCGAGGGCATCGAGGTGCCCGGCTCTCCGGAAGCCCAGCGGGACTTCATGGCCTTTCTGATGGCCCGCGCCTATGAGCACGACTTCCAATACGTAATGAACTGGGTGCCGCGCGACTATGGCGACTACTACGGCGCCGGCATCTTCGCGCGAACATGGGCCTACACCGGCCTGGTCGACACGCAGGGAACTCCCAGACCCGCATGGCGGGTTTGGGAGGACTTCCGGAAGTTGCCGCTCGTTAGCGGAGCGTGAGCGAGACCGCGTTCGACGCGCCCACCCGGTTGGTGGCCGTCACCGACACCGACTGGATGGTGTCGGAAACCTGCGTCACGTTCTTGAGATCGCCCGCCAGCGTCATCGGTACGGTCACGGTGAACAGCGTTCCGAACTGCGCCGCCTGCGCGCCGTTGAACCAGCCGAGGAAGGCGCTTTCCACGGGAATGGTCACTTGCGTGGTTCCAACATTCTCGCCCGAGGTGGGCGTGAAGGTCAGGCCCAGGCTCGTCAGTTGGCGGGAGGTCGCGTAGCCGGAGATCAGCAGGGTGATGGTGTTCGCGGTCTTGGCGCTCAGGGCGACGCTCAGGATGCGCGGCGCGCCCGCGGCCACGGTCAGCACCGCTTGGGGGGGCGTGGTGGGTGTCAGAACGATGGCGCCGTCCTGCGTTTGGATGGTGGGAGTCAGCGTGATGGTGCCCGCGACGCTCCCGGTCTGCACGCGCATCTGGTTCGCGTTGTTGGCGAAAATCGCGCGAGTAGCGTTGGCGGGGATGGTGAAGTTCACGGTGCGGCCGCCGGTGGAAAACTGCACGGCGGGATCGTTCGCGAACACGTCGGAGTTGAACGCCAGGGTCACGACGCCGGTGAGGGCGAGCGGATACGCCCGGTCGAGCAGGAGGCCGACGGCGGGCTGCTGCAGGGCGTCCTGGGCTCCGGTCGCCCCGTCGAACCGCAGCGGCGGAAGCGGAGGAGGAGCGTTGCCGGCTCCGGATAGCGTGAAGGTCGCGTTATCCACGCGCAAGGTAGCCGTGGAGGTCCCGGCGACGTTCGGCGCGAACGCGATGTCGACGCCGACGCTCTGATTGGCGTTGAGCGTGGCGGGCAGCGCGGGAAGCGCACCCAGGGTGAAGATGGTGGTGGCGGCCGCCAAACCGATGGAGGATACCGTGGTGGGCGCGGTTCCGGTGTTGGTCACCACGAATCGCAGGCTGCTGGTTGCGCCGACCGAAGCCGGGGTGAAGATCAACGATCCACCGCTCGCGACCGTTGTGGTCACGTTGTTCGCCACATAGGTGTAGGTGAGCACCGAACCGAGGCCGTTTCCGGAGAGTTCGAAGTCGTCTGTCCCGATGCGGAGCCGGCCGAGTTGACGGCCCGGGGCGGTGGGTCCGAAGTTGACGGCGAAAGTTCCGCCCTGCCCGGCGGGCACCACCAGCGGCAGCAGCGGAACCTCGCTCAGGCTGAACGACGCCCCGGCCGCGTTGATGACGGCCACGCGCCCTTCGGCGTTTCCCGTGTTGCTGAAGCGCACCACCACGCTGGTCTTGTCGCCTCCGACGACCGCGTCGGGCAGCGCGATGATCGCGTTCGGCCGCAGCGGCGCCGCGCCGCTCGAAGTGACCAACTCGTAGCTGAACGCCGCTCCCGTGCTCGACCCGGTGAGGTTGAACGAAACCTTGCGGTCGCCGGTTTCCACCGCCACCGCGCCACGCGCGCTATCGAGAGTCTTGGGGTTGTACTGGACGGTGAAGCGGACGTCCCGGCCCGGGTCCACCGTGGTTCCCGGCAGCGGAACACCGGCGCTGGCGAAGGAGTCGCCGGAGACCAGCGCGCTGTTGAACACGCCCTGGTTGGTGCCGCGGTTGCTCAGCACGATCACGGCGGCGGCGGACGCGTCCACGGCGGTGCTGGGGAACGCGATGGTTCCGCCGTCGACGATCGGGGTGGCGTTGCCGCCCTGCGGGATGAAGCTATAGGTGAACTCGGGCGCCGTACCCACGAAGGCCAGTGTCACGTTCGCGTTCGCCGTGCCCACGGTGTAGTTGACGGTCACCGTGGCGTTGGTGCGCAGGCTGGTGGAAGCCTTGTAGCCTACCTGGAAACCGAACACGCCGCTGGTATTGACCTGGAACACGCCTTCGGGCGCGCCCACCAGCGTGAAATCGGTGGATCCGTTGATCTGAACGAAGTTAACCTGCGGCAGCGTCGTGCCGCGATTGGTGATCGAGATCGAGGCCGACAGGCCTTGCCCGATTCCCGCCACCGGCATGTTCACCGTGGCGCCGCTCACGACGTCGTTGGAGCTATCGGGCAACGTGACGCGAATGCCGAAGTTGGCGGTGTTGGCCGGAGTGGTTTGAGCCAGCAGCGTCGCGGAGCAACTCAGTACGGCGGCGGCCAGGCGTTGGGAAATACGCATCTCGAATTAGTCCTCCAGCGACGCTTCGGCGGGAACGAAGTAAACGGCCGGTTCCGCACCGGCCTTCAGGATTTGGACGGGTTGGCCCGCCGCGCGGCGCGAATCCATGCGGTACATGCCACGTGCGAACGCTTCCAGCCGGCCCGGCTCGAAGTCCAGGTCCAGTTGACGGACCACTTCGCCGGTGGCGAGGTTCAGCACCAGCACCTTGCGCGACGCGTCGGCTTCGTACAGCAGTCCGCTTTCGACGGCCAGCGCGGCCGGCGAATCGATGCCGGCGGTCTCGTTTGCGATCAGCGAGATTTCGGCGGATCCGTCGAAGTTGCGGACGGCCAGAATCTCCTTGCGGGCGCGATCGGCGACATAAAGGGTTCCGCCGGCGATCGCCAGCGCTGAGGGATCTTCCACCGGCGCGATCAGCCGCGATCCATCGGCGGTCAGCAGCCAGACTCCGCCTTTCGCGGCGGCGGCCACCGAGCGGCCGGATACCGCCAACGCCGTGGCATCGCCTTCGAAGGCGGCGAGCGGCGCGGCTTCAGGCTGCGCGTCGAGTCCCGTCCAGAGCGCCACGCGGCCGGCCTCGACAGCCACCGATTTCGAGTCCGCGCCCCAGGCGATGGCGTCGAGGCCCTTCGCCGCGCCCAGCTTCGAAACACGGCCGGAGATCAGGTCGAGCAGCGTCAGTTCGCCATCGGCGGCGAGCACCGCGAAGCGCCCGTCCGGCGATACCGAGCCTTGGTCGGCCACCGCCAGCGAGCCGCGCAGGTACGCGGCTCCGGGCACGCCGGCGATCTGCCGCACTGCCTTGGCCTGCTCGTCGAAAACCGCGCCGGACACCGGTCCAGAGACGGCGAAGTCCTGAGCGCCGAGGACGCCGGCCAGCGCCAGGGTGGCGATGGATATTTTGGTCGGAAACATGATCATGCCTTTCGTTCGTCCGCCGGAACTCAGCGGGGCGCGCCGACGGTGACGGCGCCGGGGGTGATCGTGACGGGAACGGCGGCGGCGGCGGCGGCGGGAGTGTCGCCGCCCCGGGCGCCCGCGACAATGCCGCCCGCGATCGCCGCTCCGGCCACGATGGCCAGCGGCTTGACCCACTTTTTCTTGGATGCGCTCGGCGTGCCGTTGCCTTGGCCCGTGCCCGCGATGTTGGACTGAGCCACGATGACCGACCCCATGTCGGAGCCGGCCGTGGCCGTCACCTTGATATTGAAGCGGCCCTGCTCATCGTTCGGCTGGTAGCCGGTCACCGAGGCCCTGCCCTGGGCGTCGGTGCGGACCGTCTGGCTCTTGAGCCAACCGTTGAACGCGCCGGACGGGCCCATCATCGGAAGCTGGAACACCACCTCCGCGCCGACAACCGCCTTGCCGGTGGAATCCTTGACCTCGACGACCGGAGCGGCAGCGGTTCGCGACCGGATGTTGTTCTTGGCTCCTTCGCCTTCGATGACGTTGACCTGGAGTGTACCCTTGGGCTGCTGGTCCACCAGCCTGTTACCGGTGGACTGTTGCGCGGAGAGCGCAAACGCCGTCGCGAGAACGAGGGCGTGGTATCGGGAAGAGAGCAAAACGGCCTCCATGAGTGCGGAAATGGGCGACGGGCGCACGGGTAGATCCTTAAGACTATACCATGGGGCTCCCGGCGCGACGCCCCGGACGCGGCGAAGGAATAATGACGGCGGTGGTAGGGCAAATGTTACGCGGCCGGCACATCGTCCGATTGACGTACAGGGGACGAATGATCAAGGACCCGCTCGTTGTTCGTGAGCGACGAGGCAAGCCAATCGGTGAGATGTCGGACGGCGAGATTTCCGCGTGGCGGCGCGAGTTGATCGATCGCGGCGCCGACCCGGCTCCACGCGACTATGCGCCCGCCAAGGACGGGGCGGTCGTCCGCTACGATAGAGCCTCAGGGACGGTGGTGGAGACTGCGCCCGACGGGGAACGACGCACCCTCAGGTTGCACGACGGAAAGCTGGAGCGAGTCGGGCGGCCTCGTAAGAAATCCCATTCCGCGCAAGATCCCCTGCCGCAAGAGAGCCGTCGCGCGTGAAGCCGACAGGCAGGGCCCGAACCCCTCGATGATTCCGAGGGTGGCCGTCTTGGCGGGACCGAACGGATCCGGCAAGACGAGCTTCTACAGGTCACACCTCCGTGAATTGTTTCCGAAGTTCGTCAACGCCGATGAGTTGAAGATCGAAATGGCGGCATCGTCCGAGGGTCCGCCGGCGCCGTCGGACGCTCACGCCGGCTTGGCAGCCGCCCAAAGAGCGGAGGAGCTTCGAAGAGAGTTGGTTCGCCGCCGTGAGGACTTCGCGTTCGAGACCGTTTTCAGCCGTACGAACCATTGGCTCGGATTCCTGCGCCTTCTGAAGGACTCGGGCTATGAAGTCATTCTGTTCTTCATCTGCACGGACCATCCACTGCTCAACGTGGCGCGCGTCGGCCTTCGAGTCGAACAGGGGGGCCACGATGTTCCCGCCGCGAAGATCGTGTCGAGATTCTCCGGCTCGGCCACTGGTGGACCAGCTTTGGCTTTATGACAACACGGAGCTGAATCGCGATCATCGATTGGTCGCCAGCTTCGTTCGGCGCGAGCCCGATTTCGTCGCCGAAGCCCTGCCCGATTGGGCGCGGCCTCTTCTTCACCTAGCGGTACGAGCGCCAGACTCACGGCGCCGCAGCCAGTGCTGTAGAATCAAAAAAAGTTCCGCCTCGGGGTGAACGTTCCATGAATCGAAAACAGTCATCGTATGCCTTGGCCGCCTTCCTGGCAGCCGCCATCGTCGCGCCAGCCCAGGTTTCCACCGGAGAACTGATCGGCGCCGTCTCGGACTCCACCGGCGCGGTCGTCGGTAACGCCAAGATTTCCGCAACCAATCCCGCCACGGGCGTCACGCGCGAAACCACGTCCAGCGACAACGGAGAGTACATCGTGACGCTGCTCCCGCCCGGAACCTACACGGTTTCGGCGGAAGCGAGCGGGTTCCGGAAGACCGTCCAGAACGAGGTCACGCTGCAGATCAACCAGCGGCTCCGGCTCGACATCCAGCTCCAGGTCGGACAGGTGAGCGAAACCGTCGAGGTGACCGCCGCTCCGCCGCTGCTCGAGAGCCAGTCGTCGTCGGTCGGCTCGGTCATCAGTCAGCAGTTCGTCAGCGAACTGCCGCTCAATGGCCGCAACTTCGTCCAACTCGCGATCCTGACGCCCGGCGTGAATGGAGCCGGCTACTCGGTCGGCGGAACCATCCAGAGCGGCTCGCGGCCGGACAACCGGCGTCCCGGAACGGAGATCTTCTCCAACGGCAATCGCGAGGGCTCCAACAACTTCCTTTATGACGGCGTGGACAACAACGAGCGGCTCATCCAGTTGATCGTGCTCCGGCCCGCCATCGAGGCGATCCGGGAGTTCAAGGTCCAGACCAACATGTACTCCGCCGACGTCGGCCGCAACTCCGGCGCCGTGGTGGACGTGGTGACCAAGAGCGGCACAAACCAGCTCCATGGAAGCGCGTTCGAGTTTCTCCGCAATTCCGGCATGGACGCCCGCAGCTTCTTCAACCGGCGCGGCACCACGTTCCCGCCGTTCCGCTACAACCAGTACGGATTCTCGCTCGGCGGACCGGTCTACCTGCCTAAGCTGTACAACGGCAAGAATCGCACCTTCTTCTTCGTCGACTGGGAGGGCTACCGCCGCAACACGGTCGCTTCGTCGCTGCGCTCGGTGGCCACCACCAAGATCCGCGGTGGCGACTTCAGCGACGAACCCGGCGGCGTCTTCGACCCGCTGGCCGTGCGCAACGATCCCACCGCCGCCACCGGCATCCGCCGCACGCAGTTCCCCGGCAACACGATCCCGCGCAGCCGATGGGATCTTCCAGCCACCCGGCTGCTTCAGGCGTTCCCGCTGCCCACCAGCGGCGGGCGCGTCAACAACTACCTGGCCAATCTGAATCTGGTGCAGAACTGGGATCAGGGCGACGCGCGCGTGGATCACCAGATCACGCCGAACGACAATATCTTCTTCCGCTGGTCCATTCAGCACACCACGACGACCGCACCGCACACGTTTCCGCTCGCGCAGATCGACGGACTGCCGAAGCCGGTGGGCGTCGGCAACGAGGACTCGTTCGCCGGCCCGGCGTTCAACCCCGTGCAGCACATGGTGCTCAGCTACACCAAGGTGTTCACGCCGCGGCTGGTCAGCGATTTCCGCGCCGGCTTCAACCGTTTCGTGCTGAACTACACGGGCGAGGGCTACGAAGCGGGCGGCCCGAACCTGGGCAATCTCGTCGGAATCCCGAACGCCAATTCGCACCCGCTGCACACGGTGCTTCCCATCATCAATCTCGGACAGTACACCGGCGTGGGCCACTCGCGGTCGCTGCCAATTTTCCGGCGCTCCAACACGTTCCAGTACATCGCCAATTCCACCTTGACTCAGGGCGCGCACACCATCAAGTTCGGCGGGGATTTCCGCCGCCGGCAGATCACCGAATACCAGACCAATCGCGGAAACGGACGATTCAACTTCTCGCGTGGCTTCACCACGGAGATCGGCTCCGGCGCGGCCAACGGCAACGAACTGGCCAGCTTCCTCCTGGGCCACGCCAGCTTCATCGAGCAGGACTTCACGCTCGCCTGGGTGGGCGCGCGGGGCATCGAGTGGGGCTTCTACGCCGCCGACGACTGGCGGGTGAGCCGCAAGCTGACGCTGAACCTCGGCATGCGCTGGGATTACTACAGCCCGTACAGCGAGGTCGCCAACCGCTGGGCGAACTTCGACGCCGCCACGGCGACGGTGAAAGTGGCGGGGCGCGACGGCGTGGATAGCCGCGCGGGCGTCAAGCGCGATTTCAGCAACTGGGCGCCGCGGTTCGGCTTCGCCTATCAGGTAGCGCAGCATACGGTGGTTCGCGGCGGATTCGGCCTGTTCTACAATCCGAACGGAAACGGCGGAGCGATGCTCCGGTTGCAGCGGCACATTCCCTTCGGTCCGATCATCACGCAAGCCAACAACGACGTGACCCTGGGCACCCGCATGAGCCAGGGATTCGCGCCGCCGCCGACCATCAACTTCGACTCGCCGAAGTCGCCCACCGGCGGCGTGGTCGGCGTTTTCCCGGGCTACAAGAGTTCCTACGCGCAGCAGTTCAATCTCGGCGTGCAGCACGAACTGGCGTCGATCGGCGTGCTGGTGAAAGCCTCGATGGTTGGCAACCTGGGACGCCGCCTGGGAACCTCGCTGAATCTGAACCAGGCGGTACCGGGCCCGGGCGCGGTCAACAGCCGGCGGCCGTTCTTCGGAGTGCGTCCGGCGTTGGCCGATATCAGCTACGCGGTTTCGGACGGTCTGAGTTCCTACCTGTCGGGCCAATTGGAAGTGATCAAGCGAATGTCGTCGAACACCAACCTGATGTTCGGCTACACGTGGGCGCACGGCATCGACGACGTGGGCACGGAGTTCGGTGGAGGCTCGGGCACGCCGCAGGACATCCGCAACCGGCGCGCGGACAGAGGCAACTCGTCGTTCGACATCCGCCACCGCGCCACGCTGAGCGTGACGCACCGGCTGCCGTTCGGCAAGGGCCAGATGTGGATGAAGAAGGGCCGCGCCGCGGATCTCATCATCGGTGGATGGCAGGTGAACGGACTTGCGATCATGCAAACCGGCTTGCCCTTCACGCTGGGCCACGCCGGCGCCAACACGGGCGGCGCGGGCGGCAGCCGGCCGGACTACCTCCGCAACCCGGAGATCCCGTCGGATCAGCGCACCCTGGAGCGCTGGTTCGATCCCACCGCCTTCCTGACCCCGGCGATCTTCACGTTCGGCAACGTGGGCCGCAACACGCTGTACGGCCCCGGCCGTTGGAACGTCGATTCGTCGCTGTTCAAGGACTTCTTCCTCACGGAGAAGGTCAAGCTCCAGTTCCGCGCGGAGGCTTTCAACCTGTTCAACCACCCGCAGTTCGGCCAGCCGAACGCGACCATCGGCACCGGCCCGGCGGGCACGATCACCTCCACCGCCGGCAATCCGCGGCAGTTGCAGTTGGCTTTGCGGCTGCAGTTCTAAGTCTAAGGAACGGTTCCTCTCTCACGGCCCGCGCCATCCCGCGCGGGCCGCTTTGTTTTAGGACGAGGTCATCGCGGATAGCGCGCGAGGACCGGTGAGCGCCTGTCCGCCGTCGCATCGCAGAATCGCGCCGGTAACGAACGACGCCGCGTCCGAACACAGGAACACCGCCATGTCCGCGATGTCGTCCGTCGCGCCCATGCGTCCGAGCGGAATGTGGCGGATCACCGCCTTCTGGGCTTCCTCCGTCGGGGCCAGCCGCCGCATGCCTTCCGTCTCGCCGATCGGGCCCGGCGCGATGCCGTTCACGCGAATGCCGTGCGGTCCCCACTCCATCGCCAGCGTCTGAGTCAGCAGGTCCACGCCCGCCTTCGCCGCGCACACGTGCGCCTGCATCGGATATGGCTGATGCCCGTGGTTCGCGCTGATATTGACGATTGACGCGCCGGGCTTGCGAAGGTACTCGTGAGCGGAGCGGCACGTGTTGAACGTCCCCAGCAGATCGATGTCCACCACTGCCTTGAATCCGTTCGCCGACATGCCGAGCACGGGCGCGGGGAAGTTCCCAGCCGCCGCGCAGAACAGGAAGTCGATCGGACCCCACGCCTCGTGCGTGCGCTTCAATGCCTCCGCGATCGCGCCGTACTCGCGGACATCGCAGGCGAAGCCGAGCGGATCGCCGCCCATCGAGCGAATTCCGTCCAGAGCCTGTTCCAGCTTGTCCGGCTTGCGGCCGTTCAAGGCTACGCGCGCGCCCAGCATGGCGAATCGTTGCGCGATCCGCAGCGCGATCCCGCTGGTGCCGCCGGTGAAGAACGCCGTCTTGCCTTCGAACAGTCCGTCGCGAAACGTCTCCGCCATGGTCACTTCCCTTTCCCGATCCGGTAGAGATGTCCTGCCGTGCGCACGATGAGTGTGCCGTCCACGATCGCGGGCGTCGCCATGCACATCTCGTCCAGCCGGTTCTTTCGCAGCAGCTTGTACTCCGGTCCGGCCTGCACGACAAAGGTATCGCCGTCCTCGCTCAGCGCGAAGATCTTGCCGTTATAGGCCCAGGGGGAAGCGGTGAAGGCCGCCGACTCCGGGTCCAAGCGGACCTTGCCGTAGATCTCCTTGCCGGTTCGCGCGTCGTGCGCGGTGAGCATGCCGCGGTCGAAGAGCGTGTAGTAGATGCCGTCGTACACCACCGGAGTCGTGTTGTACGGCCCGGCCTGCGGGTGGAACCACGCGATGAACTGGTTCGACGTCTCGCCCGCTTTCAACGAGATGTCGCCGGCAGCGCCGGGCTTGATCGCGAAGACCGGACGCACCTGGTCGCCCACGTAGCCGGACGTGACGTAGAGCAGCCCGTGGCGCGTGAACGGCGTGGGAATGACGATGGACGACATGCCGCCGAGCTCCCAGAGCACCTTGCCGTCCAGATCGTACGAGCGAACCCGTTTGGTTCCGCACACCACGATTTCGGTGCGCTTGCCGTTTTTCCAAACGAACGGCGTCGACCAGTTGCTCTTCTCGTCCCGCGCGACGCGCCAGATCCGTTTGCCGGTGGAGGCATCCAGGGCAAGCAGGTATGACTCGGCATCGTTGTCGCCCTGCACGTACAGCCGTCCTTCATGCAGCACCGGCGAAGACGCGGTTCCCCATCCGTAGCGCGTCTCCTGCGCGGGCAGAGGATGCTTCCAGCGGTTCGTGCCGTCGTACTTGTACGAGAACACGCCGGCGCCGCCGAACAGAAAGTGGACCCGGCCATTGCCCGCGGCTGCGGTTTCCGACGCGTAGGAGTTCTTCAGATGCCGCGCAATGGCGGGAACGCCGCGATACACTTCGTTTTCCCAAGCCGGCTTACCCATGGCGAGATCGAACGCGTAAACCATCCCCCGGTGCTCGTCCCTGGGCGCGGTGCGGTTGCCGCCGAAGTACAGGCCCTTCTTGGGCGGTTCCGGGTCCGCCGACGCGATCACCGACGACACGAAGACCAAGCCGCCGGCCACGATGGGAGACGACCAGCCCATCCCCGGAACAGCCGCTTTCCAACGGATGTTCTCTCCAGTGCCCCACGAATCGGGTAGGCGAGGGTCGTCCGCCCCCACGCCATCGGACGTGGGGCCGCGAAAAGCCGGCCATTCGGCGGCGAGGGAAGCGCAAAAAGCGGCTGTTAGCAGAAATCTCATGCTCCCGTATTGTAACGTCGCGCCAGACGGGAGACACTATCGAATACCGAGGAGGCTCCTTGCTCAACCTGATTCGACGCGTCATCCACTGTTTTACGTTCCTGCACGTTTTTCGAGTTCCCGTCACGATCCTGGCTCTGCTCGCCGGACTCCCCTATATCGCCGGGACCGCCGCGCGGGCGTTGCTCGAGAACACCGTTCAGGCATTGACCGCCGGGGAGGTGTTCTTCGTGGGTGTGTTCGCCGCGCTGACGGCGTTCTCGGCGATCACCGCGGCAACCCTGATCGTCGAGTTCGGCGACGAGCGTCTTCGCAACGATCCGCCGTGGTTCGTCAAGTTCCGGAGCTTTCCGGTCTCTTGGATCGGATTCGCGGCGATGCTCCCCTTGCTGTGGCAAGTGTCCGCCGGCTGCACCGGCGGATTCGCCGCCGGCGCCGGAATGGCCGCGCTCGGAGTGTTCGTGGCTTTTCTGATCGCCACGGCGGCGCGAACGCTCCAGTTGCTGGTGGCCGATCCGATGAGTCCGAAGCCGGCGGTGGGACTGCTGCCGGATCTGTTTCTGCTGACGCCGCTGTTCGACTGGGTGTACCGGAGGCAACTCCGCCTGCTCGAGACGGGCTTGGCGAAGTCGATCCAGGATTGGTTTGCGCGCGTCACCGCGGACATCCCGGAATGGCTGGGGCGCGGATACTTCCGTTACGAGAACGGCAAGGCGGTATCCTGGCACTCCGGCCACGCGTTCGCCGCCACGATGTGCACCATCACGTTCGCGCTTTATCTGGTGGGCGGCGCCCTACTGAGAACCCACATGGCGCCGACGCTCGCCTACATCCTGGTTCTGCTGCTTCTGGCGAGTTGGAGCTTTTCCGCACTCGCGTTTTTCGGCGACCGCCACCGCATCCCCGTGCTCACGCTGTTCGTGTTGTACTGCGCGGCGTCCGCGGCGCTGTTCGAAACGGATCATTACTTCCCGGCCGCCCGCCGCTCGTACGAGTCCCCGTCGCCGGCGCGGATGCTGGCGGACAATCCAGAAGCGATCGTGGTGGTGGCGGCGGAGGGCGGCGGCATCCAGGCCGCCGGCTGGTCGGCGCGGGTGCTCACGGGACTGGCGAAGGAGGTGGAGGGCTTCGGCGGGCGGGTCCGCATGGTGAGCGGCGTCTCCGGCGGATCGGTGGGCGCGTACTATTTCGCGAACTCCTATGCGGGCGCGAACAAACCGGACGCGGCCACGCTCGACGCCGCGGTGGAAGGCGCGATGGGTTCGAGCCTGGACGAAGTGGCGTGGGGGCTCACCAATCCGGATCTGCAACGCGCCATCGTCCCGGTTCTGTGGTGGGCGCGGGACCGGTTCGAGGATCGCGGGCAAGCGCTCGAACGTACGTTCGACGAACGGTCGGGACAAGGACCTCGCCGGGTTTGGCTGTCGGAGTGGGCTCGCGAGACGGCGGCGGGGAAAGTGCCTCCGGTGATCTTCAACGCGACGATCGTGGAACGAGGCAGTCCGCTCGTGTTTTCCACTACGCGATTTCCGGCGGCGCCGGGCAGCATCGCCAATCTCGACCAGTTGCTGGACGGTCCGCACGACGTTCCCGTGACCACGGCGGTGCGGCTTTCGGCGACCTTCCCCATCGTCAGCCCTGCCGCGCGCCCGTATGTCGATGGCAACGAGAAGCGAAAGCTCCACGTGGTGGATGGCGGCTATTACGACAACCTGGGCGTTTCGAGCCTGGTGGCGTGGTTGCGGGAAGCGATCCCGTCGCCCGAATCCGCGCCCGTGAAGCGGATCCTGGTGCTGACGCTCCACGCGTTTCAGGAGCCGGGGGAGAACAACGGCTCCGCCCGGAGCTGGTCGTATCAGTTGGCGGCTCCAGTGGACGCGATCCTCCAGGTTCGAACCGCGGCGCAGATCCACCGCGGCGCGCAGGAACTGGCGCTGCTGCGCGATGCATGGAAGGGGAAGGTCGACGTGCAGCCGGTTTCGGTCCGCTTTCCGGGCTGCGAGCAGACGACTCCTCCTCTTTCGTGGCAGCTGCGCGAGGATCAGAAAGACTGCATCCGGCACGGTTGGGAGCGCGAGAAGGGGCCGCTGGTGGATCGCGTCCGCGATTTCCTGAAGCCGGCGGCGAAGTGATCCGAACTCTCGACGAACTGGCGGAGAGGCTCTCGCGGCCCGGCGAACTGGAGCGGCAACGCCGTTTCGAAGAGGCTGCGATAGCGTCCGGTCTGCCGTGGCGGACTCCGGCGGCCAGCCTCGCCGCCCAGTACGGCGTGGGCCGTTGGCGCGACTTTCAGGACGCCGTTTTCCTGCCGGTACCAGGCGCGCTGGGACTCGACGGGGCACGATTCTTCTTCGTTCCCGATCCGCACGCGCGCCAGCTTCCTCCGCGCACGTTCCAGACGGACTTCAACGGAGGCGGCGGATTCCGGCGGAACCACGAGCATGCGACCGCCGTGGTGACCGGCCTTGCCGGCGAACCACCGGAGAATCGCGACACGTCCAACTGCCTGTGCGCGGCGTGGAGAATCGGCGCGTTGGACGTGGAGTTGTTCTCGTTCCTGCCCGACAGCACGCGCTCCAAGGGGAATGCGCTCTATGCCGCTCATCCCGATCTGGCGGACTCCACTCTGGTGTACGCGAATGCGATGCTGGCCGATCGCGAACCCGATCCGTCGCTGGTGGACTCGCGGCGATTCGACCACATCGAGATCGCGCCGGGCGAGGCCAGTATCGGATACGGCGCCTACGAGCGGAACCGCCTGCTACCCGCGCCGGCGCGTCAAACGGACGCCGGCCAAGGCTGTCGAGTGTGGAAGGACGGCGGCCGGTTCGGCGCCGCCAACGGCTGGCTCTCGACGGTGCTGCCGCGGGCCGGCGTGGAGGCGCTGCTGCACGAGGAGATCACGCCGGGCCGGGGCGGCGGCCGCTCGGAAATCGCCGCGACGGGCCAGGGAGGCCGCCGCCTGTTGACGCTGGTGGCCTGCTCGCGATGGGACGGACTGCGCACTATTGCGGCGAGGCTGGGGAAGCTGCTTCGATTGGAGGTCCGGACGGAGAGCTTCCCCGACGAATGAGATCGCGGCGTGCCGGAGTCGTTTTCGCCGCCGCTTGCGCAGTATGAGCATGGGGAAGCCCGTCAGCCGGCTGAACGACCGGTCCCACGTCCCGAAGGACTCGCACGGACTGCCGTGCTGCTACCATTCGGCCACCGGCCCGGCCACCACGGGGTCGCCGAACGTCGTGGTCAACTCCCAGCCCGCGCTTCGCGTGGACGACACTGGCGAACACTCGTCCTGTTGCGGTTCCAATACCTGGCGGGCGGTCAGCGGCAGCGCCACGGTGATCGTGAACGGGCGGCGGATCCACCGGCTGCACGACGACGACGAGCACTGCGGAGGCATGGGCTACATGGTGGATGGCAGCCCGAACGTGATCGCCGGAGGGTGACCCCCCTCTAGGTCTAGGCTTCCACTGGACGCAGGCGCGCGCCCAGCCAGCTTCGCACGAACTTCATCTCGCGGTCGACGGTGGCTTTCGACAGACCGAGCACACCGGCCGTCTCCTCGGCGGTCGCACCCAGGAAGTAGCGGAGTTCCACCAGACGCACCTTCTTCGGATCCAGCCGTTCCAGTTCCTGCAACGCGCCGTCCAGATCCAGCAGCCGCTCCTCAGTGGCATCGAGCCATGGCAGTTCCGGCGTGAGCGGAACTCGCACGGCGTCGCCGCCCCGCTTGCGGGCCTTGTTCGCCCGCGAGTGGTCGATCAGAATCATACGCATCAGCTTGGCGGCGAATGTGTAGAAGTGGGCGCGGTCTTTCCACTCGGCCTTGCGTTGGTTGACCAACTTCAGGTAAAGTTCGTTGACCAGCGCGGTCGCCTGCAGCGTATGTCCGGGCCGTTCATGGCGCAGGTAGGACTCGGCGATCGAGTGCAGGCTGGGGTACGCGGCCTGCACCAGGTGCTCGAATGCCTCCGGCGTGCCCACTTGCCACTCGCGCAATAGGACGGTGATCTGGCCACTCTCCATACGTGTCCCCCTCTACGAGGGTAGTGCCCGTATATCGCACCCCGCCGGAAGCGGCTTTGCCTCCGGCGATTCATTTCCCGGACGATTCACGCTAGTACCTTTGCATGGCTGAGACTTCCCGCTATCGACTGAAGGACACTCTGGGCCTGGGCGGCATGGGAGTGATCTTCCGGGCTCGCGACACCCTGATGAACCGGGACGTCGCGCTCAAGACCATTCTCGACGTGGGCGATCAAGGCGCCAAGGACCTTTTCTACCGCGAGTGGGGCATTCAGGCCTCGATCACCCATCCGAACATCGCCGAGATCTACGATATCGGCGAGATGAGCTTCGAGGGGCAGAACCGCCCCTACTTCGTGATGCCGCTGCTGCGCGGCGCCACGCTCGGCGACCTGCTGCGGCGCGACGGCCACAGCCTGACCCCGGATCGCGTCATCGCGATCCTCCTGCAAGCCTGCCGCGGCCTGCAGGCCGCGCACGAGCGCAAGCTGATCCACCGCGACCTCAAGCCGAGCAATGTCTTTGTGCTGGAGGACGACTCGGTGAAGCTCATCGACTTCGGCATCGCGCACGCCGGCGGATCGGCCCACACCTCGGTTCGTGGCACGCTGTCCTACATGGCGCCGGAGTTGCTGGATGGCAAACCGGCATCGGCGGCGTCCGACATCTTCGCGGCTGGCGTGCTGAGCTATGAAGCGCTGACCGGACGCCGTCCGTTCCCCGGCCCGGACGACGCGGCGATCGCCCAGGCGATCCGCACCGTCACGCCGGTTCCTCCCAGCGAGATCGACCCGCGCATTCCCGGCGACGTGTCGCGGGTGATCTTCAAGGCGCTCGCCAAGCAGCCCTGGCAGCGCTACGGTTCGGTGCGCGAGTTCGCGGACTATCTGAACCGCGCCGCCCGGCGCGAGCCGATCGACTTGTTCGATCCGGCCAAGGTGGGGCCGCGGATGGAAAAGGCGATGCGCGCCTTCGAACGCGGCGACTATTCGATGGCCACCGATATCGTGGCCGAGCTCGAGGGCGAAGGCAACGTCGACCAGCAGATCACGTCGCTGCGCCGCCAGGTGGAACAGGCGCAGCGCGGCGTGCGCATTCGCCAGTACCTGGAAAACGCCCGCCGGCTATTCGACGAGCAGGAGTATTCGCTGGCGTTGCGAAAGGTGCACGAGGCCCTCGAACTGGACGAGGCCAATCCGGATTCGCTGGCGCTGAAGAACGAGATCGAGAAGCGGCGGCGTGCGCGGACCGCCCAGGAGTGGAGCGAACTGGCGCGGCGCCACCTCGACAACAACACGTTCGCCCAAGCGCGATCGGTGCTCGGAAACCTGCTGGAACTGAAACCGGACGACACGGGCGCGATCGCACTCCGCTCCGAACTCGACCGGCGGGAGGCCGAGTTCGACAAGGTGCGCGGCGAGAAGGAGCGGCTCCAGAAAGAGGCGCGGGGAGCCTGGGATCGCGGCGAGGTCACCTCCGCGATGTCCAGCCTCGAGCGATGGATGGACATCGACCGGTTCACCCCGGAGACCGACGCGTCGAAGGTCGCCTCCGTGCGCAACCTGTTCGTGACGGTCCGCTCCGAGCACGAGGCCCTCCGCAACGCATACGAACAGGCGCGCGCCATGCTGGAAGCCGGCAAGTTCGACGAGGCCTCCGGCCTGTGCAATCTCTACCTGTCGAAGTACCCCAATCACGCGCTGTTCCAGTCGGTGCGATTCGACATCGACGAACGGCGGCGGCAGGCCCTCTCCGCGTTCATCGCGGAGACCGACCGGCGCGCCGGGACGGAGCCGGATCTCGACCGCCGCGTCGCGATCCTCGAGGAGGCCGCCCGCCGCTATCCGGAGGAAAGCCACTTCCAGCGCGCGCTCGAACCCGCCCGCGCCAAGCGCGATCTGGTGAACTCCGTCCTGGCGCGGGCGCGCCTGTTCGAGGAGCGGGGCAAGTTCTCCGAGGCGCTGGAGCAGTGGGAACTGCTGGGTCCGGTGCACGGCGCCTATCCGGGCCTCGAATATGAAAAGGACCGAGTCCGCAAACGGCGCGAGGCGCAGGGACGATGCGACGCCAAGGCGGCTTGGATCGCCCGGGTGGAGAGCATGCTCGATCGCGGCGAATACGAGCGCGGTTGCGCCGACGCCGCCAGGGCGCTGTCGGAGTTCCCGGGCGACCCCGAGATCGAAGAGATCGGCCGTACCGCCGAGATTCGCCACGAGCGCGGGTTTCTGGCCGCCGCCATGGTGGAGGATGCGCGTGCCCAACTCGAGCGCGGCGAACCGGCCGCCGCCGTGGAGACACTCCGCAAGGCCCTCGCCGAGGACGAACGCCATCCCGTTGCCAAGCCCCTGCTCGCCCGGACCCTGGCAGAGCAGGCGCGTACCGCGATGGAAGCGGGCGATCGCGACGCGGAAGCCGAGGCGCTGCTAGCCGAAGCGGCCGAGTGCGATCCCGATCACGCGCTGGTCCGCGGCGTTCGCGCGATCCTGGCCGACCGGCAGCGGGAACGCGCGGTGTCGGAAGTGATGGCGGAGGCGCGCCGCCTGTTCAACGAGAGGAACCTCGCTGGCGCCCTCGAGGTCTGCCGAACGGCGCTGGTCCGGTTCCCCGGAGAGGGCCGCCTGTCCCAACTGGCCGCGAATCTGAGCTCTGCTCTGGAGGAGCAGAACCGCAAGGCGCGAAAGAAAGAGGAACCGGCCGCGGAGCCCGCGGCCGCAACGCCTCCGCCCGTGCCACAAGCCCTGGTGGCGCAACCCGCGCCGCCACCCGCGCCGGCGCCCGCGTCACGTCCCGTTCCCAAGCCGCGCGGGAGCCTGGCCGCCGTGGGCGCGGCCGCCGTTTGTCTGGCGCTGATCGGTGGGGGCATCCAGTTCTTCAGAAGCCGTCACGCCCCGGAAGCGGCCATTCAAACACCCGCCACGCCGGACACGCCGCCAGCCGGTGTCGAGCCTGTCGCGCCTCCGCCGCCCCCAGTGATGCCGGCGCTGGCGGTGGTCAACGAGATCGATGGCGCCAAGATCACCGTGAATGGCGCGGCCGCTCCCGAACAGGCCGTTCCAGGCGTATACGCCGTGGAAGTGACGGCTCAGCAATCGACCGCTGCGGCATCGTTTCAGGTCGGCGCGGATGGAGCGGTGACCATTCAGAAGGCTCCGGTTTCCAATGGGCCGCGGCTGCTCCTGATCGACCGGACCGCGGGGCGGCTGCTGGTCCATGCCCCGGCGGGCGACGAACCGTGGCTCGACGGCAAGGCAGGGATCGAGACGGCCGCCGGCCTGGACGCGCACGAGATTGAAATCCGGCGTCAGGGCGAGGAGCCGCGGTCGATCCGCCTGCCTCCGCTGACGGCGGGCGGCCTGCAGATCTTCGTGCTCCGCCGCGGCAAGCCGGACTTCGGCACGATCGTCGTCTCGAGCAACGTCGACGATGTTCGGGTCAGGATCGACAGCTACGACATTCCGTTCGCGGTCAAGAACGGAACCGCCCTTCCCCGCATTCCGCCCGGGTCCCACAAGGTGGTGGTGAAGAAAGACGGCTATGAGCCGCTCGAGCCCGTGACGGTCACCGTGAAGGCGGGCGAGGACGCGATGGTGAAAGTGAACCTCCGGCCGCTGGAGGCTTCGTTCTCGGCGCGCGGACTGCCGGCGGGTTCGCAGTTGTACATCGACGGATCCGCGCGCGACGTAGCCGCGGACGGATCGGTGCAGGCCACGCTTCGGCCGGGAGATCACACGTTCGAACTCCGGAAAGGCAACGCACGCTCCAAGGCGGTCACCCGAAACGCGCGCGCGGGCGAACCGTTGGCCATCGGCGCCGCCGAGTTGGCGCTGATTCCCGCCACGGGAACGCTCGCGGTGGACGTGCAACCGGCCGGCGCGGCGATCTCGGTGAAGCGCGACGGCGAGACTTCGTTCCGCGCGGTGACGCCTCCGGTGACGCTCCCGGAAGGCGCGTACACGGTAAGCGCGTCGGCGCCGGGACATTCCGCGTCGGAAACGCGCGTCACTATCGCCGCGGGAAAGACCATCACCGCGTCGTTGCAACTGGCGGCAGCCGCCCGGCGTGAGCCGGAGTCCGCTCCAGCGCGGCCCGCGCCCACCGCCGCCGAACCGCCCAAGCCCGAGATGCCCGGCTGGCGCGAATCGAACGGGTGGATGCGGCGGCGCGGCGGAGGTTTCGCCCCGATGGGGGCCGTGAAGCCGGGATCTCCGGTCTCCTTCCAGGCGGCGCTGCCCGACGGCAGGCGGCTCCAATGGATGATCTCCCGCGACGCCAAAAACTACATGCTCTTCAAGCTCGAACGGCGCAAGTTCGTCCAGATCGCCGTCACCAACGGCAAGCAGAGGACGGTGGCGGAGACGCCGGTGGACGCCAACCTCAAAGAGGGCGTCGCCGTCCGCATCGCGATCGCGGGCGCCAAGGCCGCTCACACGATCGGAGGCAGCGTGATCGAAACGGAACTCCCGCCGGATCAGACCGAGGGCGGCCAGTTCGGGTTCACCATTCCTGGCGGAGACGAGTTCGCGGTTCGAGACTTCAAGGGACGGTAGGATGGGCAGGTGAAGCCGGAGTGGTTCGCGCAACTCGAAGTCTTCTTCGAAGAGGCGTCCGGGTTGGCCCCGGCGCAACGCGCGCCCGTTCTCCGCAGGGCGTCGGAAACCGGTCCGGCGCTCGAGGAGGAGCTTCGCCGCATGCTCGCCGCCCACGATGCCGGCGACGGCGCGGCGCCCGCTCCGTCCGTTGCGACCGAGGCCCGGCACATCCAGCCCGCCCGCCGTTATGGACCCTGGATCACCGGGCGTCTGCTCGGCCGCGGCGGCATGGGTTCGGTGTTCCTGGCAAGACGCGACGACGGCCAGTACGAGCGGGAAGTCGCGTTGAAGGTGTTGGCGGCTCACTTGGCGGACGACTCCTTCCATCAGCGGTTTCTCGCCGAACGGCAGATCCTGGCGGAGCTCAGCCACCCGAATATCACCGGGATGCTCGATGGCGGAGTCGGCGAGGACGGGTCGCCGTACCTGGTGATGGAGTACGTCGATGGCGAGCCACTGGACCATTGGTGCGATTCGCGCCGGCTGGGCCTCGAAGACCGCGTACGGCTGTTCCAGCAGGTCTGCGGCGCGGTGTCGCACGCCCACTCCCGGCTGGTGCTGCATCGAGACCTGAAGCCGTCGAACATCCTCGTCGACAAGGAAGGGCAGGCCCGCCTGCTCGATTTCGGAGCGGCCAAGCTGTTGTCCGGCGCCGGCCGCGGAGTTACGATGACCGGCGCGGCATTGATGACTCCGCGCTACGCCAGTCCCGAGCAGATGCGTCAGCGGAACGTGGGCACGCAGAGCGACATCTACTCGCTCGGCGTGGTTTTGTACGAACTGCTGGCGGGCGTGGGGCCGTTCGGGGAAAGCGGCGGTTCGCCGCTGGCCGATTTCCTGCGGTTGGCGGAGAACCGCGCGCCCGCGCCGCTGGGGTCCGAACTGGGCCCGGACGCCGCCGCGAATCGCGGCATGCCGGAGAACCGTCTGCTGGCGCGGCTGCGGGGCGATCTCCGGTCCATTTGCGCCAAGGCTCTGGCGGTCGAAACCACGCAACGATACCTGACCGTGGAGGAGTTGGCCGCGGATCTGCGGCGCTATCTGGCGGGCGAGCCGGTGGAAGCCCACGAGCCCGGATTCGCCTACCGCTTGGGAAAGTTCGTGTCCCGGAACGCGAAGGCGGTGGCGGCGTCCGCCGTGGCGTGCGCACTCCTGGCCGGAACCGGCGCCTATGCCTGGCGGGAGCGCATTCAGGGCGCGGAGCGGCTGGAAGAAGCCCGCTCCATGGCGAACTACCTGCTGTTCGATCTGTACGACCGCGTCAACGAACTTCCGGGGTCCACCGCCCTGCGGGCGCGGATGGCCGGAGAAGCGCAGGCCCGGTTGGACCGGCTGGCGGCGCTCTCCGGCGCAAGCGTCGAACTCCGGTTGGAAGCGGCCACCGGATACAACCGGCTGGCGGAGATACAGGGAATCTCGGGGTCGTCCAGCATGGGGGGCACGCAGGCCGCGGCGGAGAACCTCGCCAAGGCGAGGCGGATCGTCGACGGCATCCTCGCCGCCGAACCCGGTCATCGCTCGGCGTTGATTCAGCGGGCGGCGAACTCGTTGCTGAGCGCCAAGCTGCAAAACTGGAATCGGAGAAACACCAAGGCGGCGCGGCCCGCGATCGAACAGGCGCGGCGCGACCTCGAGGCTTCGAAGGACCCCTCGTCGCCGCGTTGGGCGGATGTCTCCGCGGTGCTGGCGATTCAGGACGCCGACCTCGCCGAGTTCGACCGCGATTTCGCCGGGGAGGAACGGATCGCCCAGGCGGCCCTCGACCGGCTCGCGGCGGGACCGCCGCCCCCGGAGGGCGCGGCCGATGCCGTCCTGCGGCGCGTGGCGCTGCTGAAGCGGCGCGGCAACGCCCTGTACGGACTGAGCCGGTTCGAGGGGGCGCTCGCCTCCTACCAGGAGGCGCACTCCCTGCTCCAGAAGGCCGCCGTTCGCAACCCCAACCATCCCGAACTGCTTTACGCCTCGATGGACATGAGCTACCAGATGGCGTACTCGTACGGCGAACTCGGCCAACCCGGGCAAATGCTGGACAGCACCATGGACAGTCTGCGGACCGCGGAACGGCTGGTCGCTCTCGACACGGAGAACCAGGCGCTCCGCCGCTCTTACTGGAACAAACGGCAGGCGCTCGCCGAAAGTCTGGCGGTCCTCGGCCGCTTCGAGGATTCGATCCGCGAACAGCAGACAGTGCTCGAAGCCCGAAAGGAGGCGCGCGCGGCCCAACCGGACTCGAATCTGGCCGATGAGAATGTCGAGGTCACGCAATCGACCTTAGCTGGCATCCTCGCGCGCGCGGGCCAACGAGACCGGGCGTGCCAGCTGGCCCGGCGGACCATGGAGAGTTCCGAAGCCCTGCACCGCGCCGGCGGCATGACGGAGAAGACGTGGGCCGGTCAACGAACCTCGCTCGGCCCGGTGCTATCGGCTTGCACTGTCAAATGACGGACGGCGCGAGTCGTTTCTCCCCCGGTTCTCGCTAGTACTCTCGAATGCCGAATCCGAACCGCGCGCCGGTGGAGACGCCAGGCCTCCGGCCCGTGCTGTGGTTGAAGGGATGCTTCCTGACGCCGCAGCATCTGCAGGCGAACGACCGGTACCTCGAGCGGCGCATCAGCTTCGAACGCGCCGCGTTCCACGCCCACGCGCACGGCTGGCTGCGGCTGACGGTGGACGAAGGGCAGTTGGCGGCCGGCCGGGTCCAACTGGTGGAAGCTCGTGGCATTCTCCCCGACGGCCTGCCGGTGGACGCGCCATCCAACGGACCGCTACCCCCGGCGAGAGCGATCGAAGGCTACTTCCCGGCCGGCGAAGACAGTCTGGACGTCTTCGTCTGCGTTCCCGAGGAGCGGATGTTCGAGCGCAACGTCTCCATCGAGCCCGGCGGGCGTTCGCGCTACGTCGCGGTCTCGTCGTCGATGCCGGACGATACGGCTCCCGGCGTCGTGCGGCCGCTGCAGGTGGCGTCGGCGAACCTGCGCCTGCTGTTCGAAGGCGAGCACCGCGAAGGCTACGCCTGCCTGGCCGCGCTCCGTCTGCGGCGCAACGAGACCGGCCGGTACTACACCGATCCCGCTTTCGCGCCTCCGGTCCTCCGGATCTCGGCGAGCGAGCGGCTGCGCGCCATCGGCCGGCGTCTGGTGGAGGATCTTCAGGTGCGCGCGGCGTCGCTGGCGGGCGTGCGCCGGCAGAAAAACCTCAATCTCGCGGAGTTCACGGCGGGAGACATCGCTCAGTTTTGGCTGCTCCATACGGCGCACTCCAGCTATCCGGTGCTGCGGCATCTGGTGGAAACCGCGGACGCGCACCCGGAGGAAGTGTTCGCGGAGATGATCGAACTCGCCGGCGCGCTGCTGACGTTCTCCACCCGCCACACCCAGCGCGATCTACCGGACTACGATCACGACAGGCTCGGCGAATCGTTCGGCGCCCTGGACGCCTTGGTGCGAGACCTGCTGGCCACCGTGGTTCCAGCCAACTTCGTGTCGATCGCCTTGCGGATCATGCAGCCGTCCATCCACGGCGCGGCGATCGACGACGAGAAGCTGTTCCACGGAACGCGCTTCTATCTGGGAATCGAAGCCGAAACGGACGCGCAGGAGCTGATCGAGAGGGTCCCGCAACTGGTGAAGGTCTGTTCGGCGCAGCACATCGAACATCTGGTGCGGCAGGCGCTGCCCGGCGCGTCGCTGATCCACGAGCCGCGGCCGCCAGTGGCCATCCCGGTGAAGCTGCGGCATCAGTACTTCAAGATCAGCCCCGCCGGATTGGCTTGGGAGGCCGTGGCGCGGTCGCGCACCCTGGCGGTGTACATCCCGGGCGACCTGCCGAAACCGAAGGTGGAGTTGATCGTCGTGTTCGAGGATCCCAACCGGTGACGGTTCAACGGGCGAGCTTGACGATGACGAGAATGATCAGACCCACCGCAGCCGCGGCCAGCAGCACGGTGAGCCACGCCGGTAGCGTGGACGCGGGCGAAGGCGCGGGAGCCGGCGGGGGAGTGGGCCGTTCGGGCCCCTGGGCGGCCGCGGGTCTCAGAAACCGCGAGTACTCGCTCGATTCGGGGGAGCCCTGCGCGGGGAGGTTGGCAGGCGCGGCGGCGCCGAAGATACCCGTCGCTTCACCCGAAGCCGCCGGCGGACTGGAGGGCGCCCCGGTTCCCACGAAGAACCGGGTGAACTCGCCCGGTTCGGAGAACGGCTTCCCGGATGGCGCCTCCATCCCGGCCGTGGGGACGCTGGCGGGCAGCGCGTGCGGATTGGCGGCCATCGGCTGTTGGAAAAACCTCGTGAAGTCGCCTGGCTCGGAGGAAACCGGCGGAGGAGCGGGCGGCGCCGGAGGAGTGGGAACCGGCGGAGGAGCGGGAGCGCGGCGCGGCGCGGCGGCCGGAACAATCTGGTCGAAAAGGCTGGTGAACTCGCCGGCGGCCGGCAACACGGGCGCGGGATCCCAATCGCGCCAGGAAGGCGAATCCTCGGTGATCATCGCCGCCGGAACGTCGTTGACGCGAAGCAAGCCGGCGGTTGCCATGGCGGGCGGCAAGTCCCCCGGCGCGAGAAACCGGATCAGCACCGGACGGCCCGATTCGCGGTCGAGAGCGTGGAACAGCGCGCCCGCCCGGCTTTTCAGCGTGGCAAGGATCTCGTATCTGCCGTCGAGCACCATGGACACTTCGGATCATACCAAGCGGAGCAAACGATGACGAAAACGGGCAAACCGGTCTGGTCGGAGGGAATGCACCTGGGCCCGCAGCATTTCCAGATGCAGAGCCTCTATTTCGAGACGTTGCTCCAGGCGCGGGCCGAGGCATTGGAATTCGCTTCATACGGCCTGCTGGAGTTGGCGGTGGACGAGGCCGCTCTGCTCGACGGAACGCTGAGCGTTCGCCGCGCGGTGGGAATGTGGGCGGACTCCCTGCCGTTTCAATGCCCGGAGGCGGACTCGCTGCCGGCCCCACGCGCGCTGGACGATCTGATCCGTCCGGGCGAGCACGACGCGGTGATCTGGCTCGCCGCCGGTCCGCCGCGGTTCACCCGTTCGGACACGCTCACGCCCGACCTGATCTCTGGCGTCGACGAGCAGTGGGTGGCCACGGCGCGGCAGAATCTGCGCTGGGCTCGCGCGGGCGAAGTGGCCGGCGCCGCCGGATTCCCCGTTCTTCGCGCGCGCCGCAAACCCGGCGGCGGCTTCGAGATCGACGGCGCCTTCCACGGACCGTGCCTGCGCCTATCCGCCGCGCCGGCGCTGCCCCGCGCTTTGGACGCGTTGATCGAACTGATGGAATCCACCGCGCAGGCGGCGCCGCATCCGCGCGACCTCACGCCCGGTGCGAGCGGCTACTCGGCGCAAGGCATCGGACAGGCGTGGTTCCTGCACACGGTGAATTCGGGACTGGCGAGCCTGCGGAGGCACCGGAGAGGCGCCTTGGCCCACCCGGAGCGCTTGTACCGCGATCTGGCCCGGCTGGCCGGCGCGCTGTGCACGTTCGGACTGGACGCGCACCCATCGGACCTGCCGCTGTACGATCACGACGAGCCGGCTCCGGTCTTCGCGCGGCTGTTCTCCCACATCCGCGAGCATTTGAATCTGGTGGCGCCCAGCAACTGCGCCAGTCCCGTCTTGCGGGCGGCGGGAAAGTACTTCCACGAAGGCGAAGTCGCCGATTCGCGTTGGGTGGTCCGCTCGCGATGGTACCTTTCGATGCGTTCGCCGATCGGCGACGCCGCGCTGATCGACGCCGTGCCCCGGCTGGTGAAGTTCTGCTCGCGCGAGTTCGTCCCCAAGCTGGTGGATCGCGCGCTGCCGGGACTGCGGCTGCGGCACACCACCACTCCGCCCTCGGCGATCTCGCCGCGCATCGACCGCCAGTACTTCGAGATCGACCAGGCGGGTCCGTGCTGGGAGCATCTGGTCAAAACGGGGCTTTTCGGCATCTACGTGCCCGGCGAATTCGGAGAAGCGGAGATCGAAGTGGCGATCCTGCTCGAGGCGCCGCCGGATCGCTGAGCCATTCCGGCGCCAATCCTCGCAGTGCGATTGAAGAGATCGCATGACAGAGAATCTGGCGACGGCCTTTCAGGAGTTGTTCACGGTGCTGGTCCGGTTGCGCGCCGGGCGCCAGCCCGTCACCAACGCGGAGACGTTCCGCGGGCAGGTGTTGCAGGCATTGCGCGAAGCCGATCAGCAGGCGAAGAACCTCGGCTACGCCGGCGCGGACACCCGCCTGGCGGCGTTCGCCTACGTGGCGTTCCTGGGCGAGTCGGTGCTCAATCTGCGCAATCCGGTGTTCGGCGATTGGGTGCGCAAGCCGCTGCAAGAGCAACTGTTCGGCCGCCAGACCGCCGGCGAGATCTTCTTCGACGAGTTGAAGGAAGTGCTTTCGCGCCCCGACACGCCGGGCGCGGCCGACCTGCTGGAAGTGTTCTGCCTCTGTCTGCGGCTGGGGTTCCTCGGCAAGTACAGCGTGATCGGGCGCGGCGAGGCGAAGATCTGGGCGGACAAGTCGGAGGAGAAGATCCAGCGCATCCGCCAGACGGCCGCGGGACTCGCGCCCAACGCCCGTCCAGCCGCCGGCGCTCCGGGAGCCGCCGCCGGGCGGGACCGCTGGGGCATCGCCGCCGTGGCTTCCTGCGGGTTGGCGGTGGTGCTGTACGCCGTCTATTGGCTGTTGCTGCGCTCGGCCGTGGGGAGGCTCGCCGAACTATGAACGGGCTCTGGTGGAACCAGTTCCGCTGGCCGATCGCCACGGCCGCCGGATTCGGCATGGGATGGGTCATCACCCACCTGCTCGGGCTGCCGGGCGATCTGGCGTGGATCGTTCGCATGTTCTGCGCGGCGATCGGAGCAGGCCTGCTGGCGGCGTTCGAAGCGCGGCGCCAGACTCCGCGCGCGCCGGGCGCCACCGGCGGCGATCCGCTGTGGGAAGCGCGGCGGCGATGGACCGGGAAGGATCCCCGCCAGGGCGAGTTCCTCGGACTGCCCGCCGTGTTCATCCTGGGTGGATCGGGATCGGCCAAGACGAGCACCGTCATGAACTCCGCGCTCGACGCGGAACTGCTGAGCGGCGCCGTCTTTCAGGACGGCCGCGTGGCGCCGACGGCGGATCTGAACGTGTGGGTGGCGCGCCGCACCGGATGGATCGAAGCGGGCGGCGCGACCGCCGCGGATCCGGGCCGCTGGCAGGGCTTCTGCCGCGCGATTCGCAAGGGTCGAACGTGGCGCGCTTGGGCGGGCGGGACCCAGGCGCCCCGCGCCGCTCTGTTGTGCGTGGACCTCGAGCGGTTTCTCACACCGGGCGCGGCGGCCAGAGTCGAACAGGATGCGCGCGAGTGGCAGGCGCGCCTTCGAGAACTGGCGGCGGCCACCGGCGCGCACTTGCCCGTGTACGTGCTGTTCACCCGCGCCGACCGGCTCCCCTACTTCGCCGAGTATTTCGGCTCGCTCACCGAGGACGAAGCGCGCCAGCCGTTCGGCGCCACGCTGCCCGAGTTGCCGCTCGAGGCGGGCGTCTACTCCGAGCGCCAAGCCGCCCGCGCGGGCGAGGAACTGAACATCCTCTTTCACCGCCTGGCCGACGTCCGGCGGACGTCGCTCGGACGCGAAAACGACGAACGTAAGTGGCCCGCCGTCTACGAATTCCCGCGCGAGTTCCGGAAGTTGAAACCGCTGGTCACGTCGTTTCTGGTGGAGGCGTTCCGGCCCAGCCAGGTCCAGGAAAGCGCCGTGCCGCGAGGCTTCTACTTCAGCGGCGTCCGGCCCGTGGAGATCCGGCAGGAACCGGTGACGCCCCGTTCCGCCCAGCAGTGGGGCGAGCCGGGCCGCGAGGCCACCGATCTGTTCGGCGCGCGGGAAAGGGCTTCGGCGTGGGGACAAATGGCGGCGATGCAGGGATCGGCTTCGCGGCGGGCGCCCGGATGGCTGTTCCTCCCGGGCTTGTTTCACGACGTGATTCTGGCCGATTCGTTCGCCGGCAAGGCGGCGGCGGGCGGATCCTCCCGGCGCCGGCGCGCGCTGGCGATCGGGGCCTGCGCGGTGAGCGCCGTCCTGGCGGCGCTGTTCACCGGCAGCTACACGCTCAACCGCGGCGCGATCTCGAAGGTGGAGAACGCGGCATCCTCCATCGGCGGATCGCGCTTCGGTCCGGGACAGGCGGTGCCCGCGGCGCCGCTGCAACGAGTCGAGGAGTTGCGCGACTCGCTCGCCACGCTGCGGCGCCGGTTGCGCGACGGCGCGCCGTTCTTCCAGCGCTGGGGTCTGGATCAGACGGCTCCGCTGCTCGAAGCCGCGCGTCCCGTGTATTTCCGCAAGTTCGACGCGGTGCAGCGCGACGCGGTCCACCAGAACATTCTCGGCCATTTGCGTCAACTGCCCGTTTCTCCGGGCCCCAAGGACGAGTACGGCGTTACGTACGACGCCCTGAAGTCGTACCTGATCATGACCTCTCATCCGGACAAGAGCACGCGCGCGTTCCTGGGACCGGCTTTGCTCCGCCGCTGGACCTCCGGCTGGACCCCGGATTCCGAGGCCGCCGCGCTCGGGCAGCGCCAATTCGACTTCTACGCGGACGAACTGCCGCTCGGCAATCCCTTTTCGGCGTCCAACGATTCGGCGGCGATCGAACGCGCGCGCCGCTATCTGGCCGCGTTCGGAGCGGCCGAGCGGATCTACCAGGCGATGCTCGCCGAGACCGACCGTAAGGCGCCCATCCTCAACTTCAACAAGATGTTCCCCGGTTCCGGGCAGGCGGTGATCAACAACCGCGACATCCGCGGAGCCTTCTCCAACGAGGGCTGGATGCTGATGCAGGAGGCGGTCCGCCACGTCGACCGCTTCATGCAAGGCGAGGAATGGGTGCTGGGCCCGCAGGCCTTCGCCAAGCTGTCGCCCGCCGCTCTCGAGCGCGAACTGTGGCAGCGCTACGTGGCCGACTTCTCCGGGCAGTGGCGGCAGTATCTTCGCCAATCGGCGGTGGTTGGCTACGCCGGCCCGGCCGACGCGGCGCGCAAGCTGGGCCTGATCTCGGGCAACCAATCGCCGTTGTTGCGCCTGTTCTGCCTGGCGTCGCTCCACACGGCGGCGGCGAAAGACGGATTGAAGGACGCCTTCCAGCCGGTGCAGTACACCACGCCGGCCGGCTGCGAGAATCAGCTTCCCTCGGTCAACAATCAGCCCTACTTGAGCGGACTGCTCGGCTTGCAGGCGGCGCTCGAACAGATCGGCGGCAACGGCCCCACCGAGATGCAGATCAACCGCGTCTCCATGGAAGCCGACAGCGCTCGACGCGCGGCGCGTCAGTTGGGGCAGAACTTCCGTCCGGACGCCGAGGGCGACGTCGACCGCCAGACGCAGCGGCTGCTCGAGGAGCCGATCACCCGGGTGGCGGGTCTGGTAGGCGCCATGGGACCGGCGCGCATCAACGGCGAAGCGGCCAAACTCTGTTCGGACGCGCGCGGCCTGCTGAACAAGTACCCGTTCAATACGTCGTCCAAAGTGGACGCTAGCATCGAGGAGCTGAACGGCGTGTTCCGGCCCGGATCGGGCAGCCTCTGGGTCTTTTACGACAATCACCTCCGCGCGATCGTGACGCGCCAGGGACCCGAATACGTCGCGTCCGGATCGGGGACGGTGCGCGTGACGCCGGACTTTCTGCGGTTCTTCAACCGCGCGGCCGCGTTCAGCGATGCGCTGTACGGCGCGGCGCGCGCGGAGCCGCGGCTCGACTTCACGCTGAAGGCGATGCCCTCCGACGGCGTACGCGGCCTTACGATCCTGCTCGACGGGCAGTCGCTGCAGTCGGCCGGAACCGGCGGCGCGTCCAAGAGTTTCCGCTGGCCGGGATCGCCGAACGAGGCGCGTCTGTCGGCCAATCTGGGCGGCTCCGATCTGGGGCTGCTCCAATACGGCGGCCTGTTCGCCGTGTTCCGCCTGTTCGGCGACGCCGACCGTTGGCGTCCGTCGGGCGGCGGCTACGAGTTCAACTGGCAGCCCCGGCAAGGCCAGTCCAATCAACCCATGACCACGGCGGACGGGAAGCCGCTCACGATTCAGTACCTGGCGGACTTCGGCTCGAGCGCGCCTATTTTCGCCAAGGGATACCTGAGCGGATTTTCTTGCACCGCGCTCGCGGCGCGATGAGTCATTTCCGGCCCGGCCTCCGCAGAATGGACAGACCCGGTAAAAGGAGAAACGAAAGATGGCCCGAGAAAGCGTGCATGCGAAATTGGAACGAGTGCGGCCGCCGCGCGTCCACGTCACCTACGACGTGGAGTTGGGCGACGCTCTCGAAGTGAAGGAGATCCCGTTCGTCATGGGCGTGATGGCGGACTTCAGCGGACAGCCCGAGGAGCCGCTGGCCCGTATCAAGGACCGCCGCTTCGTGGAGGTGACGCCCGACAACTTCGACGCCGTGATGGCGAGCATGAAGCCGCGCGCGTCGTTCACCGTGGAGAACAAGCTGACCGACGATCCGGCGGCCGGCAAGATCGGCGTGGACCTTCGCTTTTCGAGCATGGAGGATTTCGAACCCGAGCAGGTGGCGCGGCAAGTGAAGCCGTTGCGCGAACTGCTGGAACTGCGCACGCGCCTGTCGGACTTGCGCGGCAGCCTGCAGGGCAACGAGAAACTGGAAAGCCTGCTGCAGGACGTGCTCGGCAACACGGAGAAGCTCGGCCAATTGAAGAACGAGATCGAGTCCGGCAAGGAGGACAACAATGGCTAAAGAGGCAGCAGCGGCGGCCGGCGCACCGGCGGCGGCCGTGGCGCAGGAGACGGGCCTGCTCGACCGGATCGTCGACCAGGGCCGCCTGGCCCGCGACGAAGGCTCGCGCAAATGGGGCAAGACGCTGGTGACCGAGTTCATCCAGCAGGTGCTCGACGGCGAAATGACGGTGTCGCCAGACCTCGAGGTCATGATCAACCGGCGCATCGCGCAGATCGACCATCTGTTGTCGATGCAGTTGAACGAGATCCTGCACCACCCGAACTTCCAACGCCTCGAGAGCACCTGGCGCGGACTGCGGTATCTGCTCGACCAGAGCGAGACCGGCGTCAACCTCAAGATCAAGATCTTCAACGCGAGCAAGAAAGAGATCCTGCGCGATCTGCAATGCGTTCCCGAGTTCGATCAAAGCCAGATATTCAAGAAGGTCTACGAACAGGAGTTCGGAATCTTCGGCGGCGAGCCGTTCGGCGCGATGATCGGCGACTATTACTTCGGCAGGAACCCGGAGGATGTCGAGTTCCTCGAGCGCATCTCGCAAGTGGCGGCCGCCGCGCACGCACCGTTCCTCACCGCCGCCGAACCGGCGCTGTTCAACATGGACAGCTTCACCGAACTCGACGGTCCGCGCGACATGGCGAAGGTATTCGACACCACCGAGTACGCGCGCTGGAAGGGATTCCGCATGAACGAGGACTCGCGCTACGTGGCCCTCACCATGCCGCGCATGCTGATCCGCGTTCCCTATGGCGAGGAGACCAAGCCGGTGGACGGCTTCCGCTACGAAGAGACGGCGCGCGGCATGGATCACGGCGATTACTGCTGGACCAACGCCGCGTACGCGCTGGGCGCCAAGATCACCAACGCGTTCGCCAAGCACGGCTGGTGCGCGGCCATCCGCGGCGTGGAAGGAGGCGGTTTGGTGGACGGACTGCCGACGCACAGCTTCACCACCGAATCGGGCGACATCGTGAACAAGTGCCCCACCGAGACCGCCATCACCGACCGGCGCGAGAAGGAACTCGCCGACCTCGGTTTCGTGCCGCTGGTCCATTGCAAGGGCACCGACTACGCCGCGTTCTTCAGCGTGCAGAGCTCGCAGAAGGCGAAGTTGTACGACCGCGACGAGGCCAACGCCAACGCGCGTCTCTCCGCGCAGCTTCCCTACATCATGGCCGTGAGCCGCTTCGCCCACTACCTCAAGGCGATGATGCGGGACAAGATCGGCAGCTTCACCACGCGGGGAACGTGCGAGGCGTTTCTCAACCGCTGGATCATGAACTACGTCACGGCGGACGACAACGCGTCCGCCAACACCAAGGCGCAGGTCCCGTTGCGCGAGGCGCGCGTGGACGTTCTCGAGACTCCGGGCAAGCCTGGCGTGTTCCGCGCCGTGGCGTTCCTGCGGCCGCACTTCCAACTGGACGAACTGTCGGTGTCGCTGCGCCTGGTGGCGGAACTGCCACAATCGGCGCGCAAGTAAGAAAAAGGAGGAAACCGAATCATGCCTCAAAGCAATGTGGACTATTATCTGAAGATCGAAGGCATCGACGGAGAATGCACCAGGACGGGCTTTCTGAAGGCGATGGAAATGTTCGATTGGGGTTTCAGCGAGCACCAGGACGGCTCCGCGTCGTCGCCGGGCTCGTCGGCGCAGGGCAGGGTCACCATGAGCGACTTCCGCTTCAGCAAGGTCGTCGACTCGGCCACTCCCAAGCTGCTCCAGAATCTGTTCAAGGGGACGTTGATTCCCAAGGCCACGCTCACCGCGCGCCGCAGCGGCGCCGCGGACGGCCGGCTTCAGTCCTACCTGGTGTGGGAATTCAAGGAACTGATCATCTCCTCCCACAACTTCAACGGAAACAGCGGCGGCGGCACGCCGGCCGAATCGATCTCGTTCAACTTCGCCGAGGTCAAATGTTATTACAAGCAGCTCGTCAAGGGCGTCCTTCAAGGCGCGATCACTGGCGGCTGGAACCTGAAAAAGAATCAGGTCGCATAGGAACGGGAGGATACATCCATGGCGGTCGCGGCATATTTGTTCGTCCAAGGCGTCAAGGGCGAGTCCCAAGACAAGAAATACAAGGACCACATAGAGGTCCAATCGTTCGGATTCGGAGCCAACAACCCGAGCCGCTCGAATCTGGGGACCGGGCAGGCGGGAGGCAAACCCACCTGCAACGATTTCGTCATCACCAAGAACACCGACGTCTCCTCCCCGCCGCTGTTCCAGCTATGCGCGCTATGCGCGCAAGGCAAGCACATCACCAACGCGTATGTGGTATTCTCGCGCTCCGGCGCCAAGTCGGGCGAGATCGAGGAGTTTCTGCGCATCGACTTCGACGAACTGGTGGTCTCGAGCTACCAGACCGGCGGCGGCATGTCAGACGGCGGCACGCCTTCGGAAACGATCTCGTTCAACTTCGCCAAGGTGCACGTCATCTACAATCTGATGCGCGACGGTAATCCCAAGGGCCAGATCGCGGCGGGCTACGACGTCCGTGAAACCTCGGAGTTCGAGGAAGGCGGACGGATGCAGCAGATCCGCACCTCGTAAGGAGAAAGCCATGGAAGCGGAGCGGCTCTGGAAGGAAGGACGTCCGCGGGAGGCAGCCGCGGCGGCCGCCGGCGATCTGCGAGACGATCCCGTCAGCGTTCGCAAGCGGACCTTCTATTTCGAGTTGCTCTGCTTTCAGGGCGAGTGGGCCCGCGCCCACAAGCAGTTGGAAATTCTCTCCGCCGATCCGGCCAGCGAACGCGCCGCGCTCTACTACCAGCGCGTCGTCGACGCCGAGGTGCAGCGGCAGGAACTGTTCCAGTCCGCCGATGTGTGCCGGGCGTGGCTGCAGCCGGCGGACGATACCGCGGGTAGCATCGACGGGGTCCGCTACGAGTCGATCTCCGATGCCGATCCGCGGCTACGCGCGCGGCTGGAATTGCTCACCACCACGGGCTATCTGCTCATGCCGTTTTCCGAGATCGGCGAGATCGAATTCGAGCCGGCCCGCCGGCTGCGGGACCTGCTGTGGCGCAAGGCGCGGATCAAGTTGTCCGCCGCGCGGGGCTCGCTCGACATGGGCGATGTGGTGGTGCCCGCTCTCGAGCCGCTATCGTTCCTGCATGAATCGCCCGCGGTCCAACTCGGCCGGATGACGGCGTCCGGCGAGGGTTCGTCGGCCGGCCAGAAGACGTTGCTGGCCGACGGCGATGAGGTTCCGATCCTGTCGGTGACCTGCCTGCGGTTCGCGGCATGAGCCCGGAATCGCGCCCGGACTTCGCGGACGATCCCCGTTGGGCGGCGCTGCTCGCGCCGGTGCGGCCGGACGCGCCGTGCGGTTCCGACATCCGCGGATCGGCCGCGTACGCCGACATCAAGGAAGCGTTGCGCGAAGACGACGAAGGCGACATGGGCGTCTGGCAGCGCGTCCGCAAGACGGCCGATTGGCCGCTCGCGTCGCGGCTTTGCCAGACCGAGCTTACGCGCAACTCCAAGGACCTGCAGGTGGCGGCGTGGTGGCTGCTGGCCGAGACCAAGCTCCGCGCGTTCGACGGATTGACGCAGGGGCTGCGATTGATCGAGGAGCTGATCGAGCGTTATTGGGAAGGCCTCTATCCACCGCTCGAGGACGGCGACACGGTGCTTCGGACCGTGCCTCTCGAGTGGATCGCCGGCAAGATGGAGTCGCACCTGCGGCAGATCCCCTTGACCCGGGCCGGCCACGGCTGGTACCGGCTCAAGGAGACGCAGACGGTTCCACCGGAAGCGGACACGGCGGAGGACGACCGCAAGCGGCAGCAACGCCAGGATGCGATCGCGGAGGGGAAGCTGACCCCGGAGGAGTTCCAGGAAGGGTTGCGAGCCACGCCGGCGTCCTTCTGGGAGCGGGCGTTCGAACAGGTGGACTCCACCAACGCCTGTCTTGGCCGGTTGACCGCGCGCTGCGAGGAGTTGTGCACGGAAGATCCGCCCACGTTCTCCCGCCTGACGGAAACGCTCGCGGAACTGACGCACGCCATGCGGTCGTTCGCGGGGCGCAGAAATCAGAGCGGACCGGCGTCCGCGCCAGCGCCGCCGCGGCAGGCGGCCCCCGTGCGGGAAACGCCCAATGCCGGCGATCCGTTCGCGGAGTTCGACGAGCCGGCCGAGCCGGAGCCCTCCCCCTCGGACAGCGATCCGTTTGCCGTGGACAGCGACGAGGAAGGAGAAGAGGAGTTCGCCGCGGAGGAGGAGGAGGCGGAGGCGGAGGCGGAGG
>SXGS01585575.1_pt1 | contig 61024 bp, 57 predicted proteins | sample 3174681 | NCBI WGS metagenome assembly SXGS01 (sample SAMN11356861, study PRJNA531348) | freshwater metagenome | isolation source: freshwater sample F1-80 | place: China: Fuxian Lake, Yuxi | collected 2017-12-25
CTGCGTCGCCGGCTGGTGAAGCGCAACACGGAGACGCCGGAAGTGCTCGAGCGTCGCCTGCACAAGGCCGCGGACGAGTACCGCGAGCGCGTCAAGTACGACCATGTGGTCGTCAATGACGATCTCGACCGCGCGGTCGCGGAAGTGAGAGCCCTCATCGGGCTCTCATGAGGCAGGGCGCGGACTCTGATCGGGCTCGCCCGAATCAGGCGTCGACCGCGGGCGTGTAGTCCTTGGCGCCGGGCTGGATCTGCCCCGTGGCCTTGACGTACAGGTCGAACAGTTTCTGCTCGATCGGGAAGCCGTAGCGGCCCTTCTTGAGTCGCCAGCCGGCCGCCTTGCTGAGGAGATCGCGCATCCACTGCGGACCCTCGGTGACGTGCTTGTCGTAGATCGCCGCCGTGTTGTTGTACAGGCGCCAGATCTCACGCACATCTTCCGGCAGAGGCGTGTTGTGGGCGTTGTACTTGTATTCGAAGCACTTGCCCCACTCGTAGAAGTCCTTCGGGGGCACGTAGCCGAGCTTGACGGCCGTGTCGAAGTCCTCGGTGCCCGGGATCGGGCGGAACGGATAGACCTCGGAGCCCGCGATGGGGTAGGCGTGCTTGACGGCGGCGGCCTGCTTCAGCGTGGCGAGCATCGACTCGCGCGTCTCGCCGGGGTAGCCGATGATCCAGAACGTGCCGGGCACGATGTTGCGCTTGGCGAGCTTGCCGATCGCGATCGGAATGTTCTCGATCGAGATGTGCTTCTTGATGCGCTCCTGCATCTCCTTCGTGCCTGTTTCGGCGCCGAGCCAGAGCAGGTGGCACTTGGAGGCCTCGAGCAGATCGAGCGTCTCCTCCTTGTACTTCATGATGGTCTCGATCTCGATCGTGCCGTTCCAGTGGATCGGGACCTTGAGATCGACCAGGTTCTCACAGAATTCCTTGGTGCGCTTCTCCCACACGCCGAAGTTGGCGTCCTGGAAGCGCAGCACATCGAACTTGAAGCGCTGCTGCAGCTCGGCGATGTCCTCCGCGAGCTGCTTGCCCGGGATGGCCTTCCAGCGGCGGCCCGTCACCAGCGGCGAGCAGCAGAAGGTGCACGGTTCGGGGCAGCCGAAGCTCGAGAAGTAGCTGAAGGCGCGCGGAGGATTCTCCGGCGTCCAGTGGCCCGGCAGCGGGAAGCGGTGGCGCACCTTCATCTTGGTGGGGCGCACCTGGATCTCGGCGTAGCGCTCGTACTCCAGCAGTTCCCAGGGCACGCGCTCGAACTGGTCGAAACCGGCCACGGAGCGGTGCGCGGTGTAGACCACGCGATTGTCGCGCCAGACGGCGAGGCCCGGCACTTCGGCGAGATCCTGGCCCGAATCCAACGCGCGCACGACCTCGCGGAAGGTCAGCTCACCCTGGCCGAGGCCCACGGCGTCCGCGATGCCGCTTTCGAGGTACATCTGCGGCGTGACGCTGGGGAACCAGCCCCCCCAGATGATGGGCAGCTTCGGGAACTTCTCGCGCACGGCCTTGGCGACCACATAGCCGTCGTAGACCTGATAGCCGAGGATGCACGACGACGCGAAGCACAGCGCGCCATCGCAGGCTTCCAGCACCTTCGCGATGTAATCCGGCTCGATCATCGCGTCGATCATGATGACCTCAAAGCCGTCCGCGACGGGGCCGGAGGCGATCTGCAGCAGCTCCAGCGGCAGGAGGTCAGCGCTGAACATCTCGCCGCGCGTGGGGTCCGCGCGGTGCGGGAGGAACAGCACGATCTTCTTCTTGTGCGCGATCATGGTCGGTGGTTCAGGTGGTCGGGGCGTGCGGCGTCACGCCCGAGGTCTGGTCACGCTTGGCGGCGCCGGCTTCCGTCTGGTGGCCGGAGAGACGCACGTAGACGTGGAACAGCTTCTGTTCGATGGGGAAGGCATAGTTGGCGTTCTTGAGGCGCCAGCCCGAGATCCTGCGCATCAGCGAGCGCACGGGGCCCGCGCCCTCGGTCGCAAGGCCGTCGTAGAAGGCCGAGGCCGCGCCGTAGCGCTTCCACTCGCGGATGATCTCCATCGGCAGCCCGATGTCATCGTACGCGTACTTGTATTCGAGGCTGGAACCCCACTCCTCCAGCGTGCGCGGCGGCTGGTAGCCGCGCTGCACCGCCAGCTCGTAGTCCTCGCTGCCGGGGATGGGCCGGTAGGGGAAGATGTCCGAGGGTGAATTGGGGAACTTGTGCTTGATGTCGGCGGCGACGCGCAGCGTCTCCTGCATCGACTCGAGCGTCTCGTTGGGATACCCGATGATCCACGAGACGCCGCTCTGGATGCCGCGCTCGTTGAGTCGGCGCAGCGCCTTCTCCAGATCGCGCTCGATCTGAATGTCCTTCTTGATGCGCTTCTGCTGTTCCTGGCTGCCGGCCTCGGCGCCCATCGGGGCGAGGTGGAAGCGCGACTTGGCGAGCTGATCGAGCGTTTCTTCCTTGTAACGGGCGATGGTCTCGATCTCGAAGGTGCCGTTCCACCAGAACGGCGAGCCCGCGCCGATCAGGGCATCGCAGAACTCCGCGGTGCGCTTTTCATGCACGCCGAAGTTCGCGTCCTGGAAGCGCAGGATGTTGAAACGGAAGCGCTCGTGCAGGCCGAGGATGCGATCGGCGAGCACCTTGCCGGGAATCGCCTTCCAGCGGCGGCCCGTGACGATCGGCGAGCAGCAGAAGCTGCACGGCTCGGGGCAGCCGAAGCTGGAGAAGTAGCTGAAGCCGCGCAACGGCGTGCCCGCGGGCATGTCCCAGGGATCCGCGTACTTGTGGCGCACCTTGAACTTGTGCGAGCGGTCGTTCTGCAGCGCCACATAGCGCTCGAACTCCAGCAGGTCCCACGGCACATCGGGGATCTGGTCGAAGCCCACTACGGAGCGGTGGGGCGTGTAGACGATGCGCTGGTCGCGCCACACGGCCAGACCCGGCACGGTGGCGAGGTCGACGCCGTTGTCGAGCGCCTGCACGACCTCCCAGAAGGTCAACTCGCCCTGACCCAGACCCACGGCATCGGCGATGCCTTCCTTGAAGTAGATCTCGGGCTGGACGCTGGGGAACCAGCCGCCCCAGATGATCGGCAGGTTCGGAAACTTCTCGCGCACTGCCCGGGCGACCCGCGCGCCGTGCGCGACCTGGAAGCCGAGGATGCACGAGGAGGCGAAGCACAAGGCGCCATCGCAGGCTTCGAGGACCTTCGCCAGGTAATCCGGCTCGATCATCGCGTCGATCAGGACGCACTCGTAGCCGTTGGCTGCCGGGTAGGTCGCGATCTGCAGGAGCTCGAGCGGGGTCAAGTCCGCGCTGACACGCACACCCTGATCCGGATCCGCGCGGTGCGGCAGGAAGAGGACGATGCGTTTGCGTCGTTGGATCATGGCGGGTGCTGTCAGCTTCGGCGCCGCTTGTCAGGAACTCGGAAAGCTCTCGTAAGCGTACGGTTCGGCCGTGGTGAATGTCGGCGGATGGTGTCCATCGGCACTCAGGGCCAAAGACCTGTCCGTTATCCGAAAAGTCTACCCAGAAGTGCCGACTTCGGGAGATTTCGGGGCCTTTGAGGCGGCTCGCAAGAGATTTTCGCTCGTGAAAGTGGCCTCTCAAGGCCCTTCGGCAGGACTTAGCCGCCCAGCGGGTTGTTGGGGTTGAGGCTGCCGCCCGGCAGCAGGCCGCCACCCCCCTTGGCCGGGCCGCCCTTGTAGTTCTGCTTGACCCAGGTGCGCCAGGCCTCGTCGAACTCGGTGTAGCCCATGCCGAAGATCTCCTTGAACTTCGTGCGCGCGTATTCGGGCAGGTTCTCGCCGGTCGGCACGCCGCGTGAGTCCATGTTGGACTTCAGTGCCCAGATGAACTGCCCGAAAGCCTCGGGCTTGGTCTGGATCATGAAGTCGATCATTGACCAGGTGGCGTAGTGGTGGGGCAGCTTGAGTTCCGCGTAGCTCTTGAGCGCGACCAGCTCCGCCATCCGCGGCGCCTCGCCACCGTTGACCAGCGCCAGAACCTCCGGTTTCCAGTTGGACTTGCTGGTCATGTCGGCGACAGCACCCTCGCCTGAGTCGAAGGTGTTGTAGTTGGGGTTGATCTCGCGCTCGCGCCAGTGCGCGAACCCCTCGTGGAACCAGGCGGGCGTGTCGTAGTTGTAGTGGTTGAGCCCGTCCAGCAGGTTGTGGGTCAGGTTGAACACCAGGTTGCCGTGCAGGGCCGAGTCTTCGCGCAGGCCGCCCTCCTGGGCGTGGCAGTAGTAGCCGAGGATGCCGCGCGGGATGTGGTGCTCGCGGTGGCCGACGCGCAGCTGCAGACCGAAGTTCTCTGTGAGGAAGTCCGTGTGCGCCGCCTGCGTGCGCAGCACGAGCCACTCGTACTTCTCCTTCATGCCGAGGTAGCGCCCCTCGCCGCGGTAGTTGCCGACCGCACCGGCTCCGAAGGCGGCCTCCTTGCCGTTGATCAGCTTGAGGAAGTCATCGAGGGAGTCCTGCGCGCGCTGCGCGAACAGGTGCGTTCTCAGCCAGGGATCCAGCACGCCCGTGTCGGGCTTGACCTCGGGGAAGAACTGCTTCAGCCGCGTCAGTTCCGCGACCATCTTCTTCTTCTCCTCGACCTTGACCTTGTATTCGCGCAGGCCGAAGCCGATGCGGAAGAAGTCGGTTTCGATCCAGCGCACCTCGCTGGTCGTCAGCAGCGCATCGACGCTGGCGGAGTCCTTCTTCGCGAAGGGAAAGGGGCCGTGCGAGACGATGCCGCCGGCCTTCATCCGCTCCGGATCACCCTTGCAGTACGGGCATTCGGAAGGGTCGGTGGGGGCCGCCTTCTTCTTCTGGGCGAGTGCCGCATCCGTGAAGGTCGTGCACAGCACCAGCGCGCCGAGCAGCAGGGTCACAAGCCTCACAGGCGCTCCTTCCATTTCTTCGCCATCTCGATGGCTTCGAACGACGACAGCTCGGGCAGCGGGTCCGCGCCGTCGATGATGCCGCGCAGCGCATTGATGGCCGCCACGCGGATCGAGTTGTCATCGCTGTCAAGCAGCGGCTTGATGCCCGGCACCGCGGACTTGTCGCCGCAGCCTGACAGCAGCCGCAGCGCGGCGACCTTCGGCTTGCGATCGGCCTCCGCAAGTCCCTTGGAGACGATCGCGGTCGCTTCCGCACCGCGCACGCCGCGCAGTGCCAGGTGGATCTCCTTGCCGTACTTGTCCCAGCGCTTGCCGGCGGTGTCCATCAGCACGCTGAGGCCCTTCATCGAGCCCGATGCCGTGGTGACGAGCGCCGCGGCGTAGCGCTCGAATTCGTCGGCTTTTTCCCCCTGCTTTTCAACCTTCGCGAAGGCTGCCTCCGCCTGAGCCCGGATCTGCGGATCGTTGTTGAGGCCCGCGCGCCACATCGTCATTGTGCGCTCGTTGAGGTTGGGCGAGGCGAAGCGCTTGGCGAGCAGACGCGAGTGCTCGGGCTTGATCAGTTCCACCAGCAGGGCATGCATGCGATCGTGCGCGCCCTCATCCTTTTCCTTGCCGTAGCGATCGAGCAGGAACGGCACGGCGCTGTCGCCGCACTTCAGCAGCGCTTCGTGCGCCAGCGTTCCCATCTCCTCGGTGCGCGCTTTGACGAGCCGCTCAATGTCGGTCATCAGCGTGTCCTTCGAAGCCGGCTTGGGCCACTCCGTCAGGTAGACGATCTCCCGGGGTGCTTCCGGTTGCGCCGGCGCCTGCGTCAGAGCGCCGGACGTGCTGACCGGCAGGGACAGAACAAGGCACAGGCTGGCAGCGTGCATCATGGGCTAGCGCTCGGTTCCGCGGAGTCGGTGACGCCAGGCGGTTGGCACCAGTTCCAACCACGCCGGGTCGAAGGATTCTAGCTTCGAGCGATCGAGTTGCGTCGCGATCTGATTGCGCGCCTGCTCCGGATCGAGATAGGGGAAGTCGTAGACCTCGACCGTGACCTCGATCAGCGCGGGGATGTCGCCCTCGCCCAGCTTGACGGGGCGCACGATGTGGAATGCGCCGGCGGTCTCCAGCACGCCGGTCCACTGTCCCTGTCGCTGCTCCAGCCCCGCGTTCCAGATCTCCATGCCCAGATCGAGCATGCGGCCCGTGCGGGTTTCGAGCAGCGGACCGGCGAGCGGTCCATCCAGGCCGCTGCCCTGCACCAGCGCGGCGTGGTAGGTCAGCGCCAGCCTGCGGGCCTCCTCGCGTCGCACGGGATCGGCCTGCATGGCCGCGATGCGCGGGAAGATCACGTTCGTCAGCGCCAGCCTGCGCAGCTGCGACAGCGAATTGCGCGGCTCCAGCTGCGCAAACCAGCTGGCGACCTGATCGACCTCCTCGGCCCGTATCGGCACGCCGTCCAGCGCCAGCACGGCATCCGGCTCCGGCCGAGCCGCGGGTGTCGGCGTGCCCGATTGCTCTGCGCAGGAGGGCAGCAGCATCAGCATCAGCGCCAGCAACCAGCTCTCCGGCCATGCGCGTCGCATGTCAGAAGCCCTCGTCCTCTTCCGAGGCGCTCTCCTCCTCGAAGGGCATGTCGAAGCAGGCGATGAAGTTCAGCGTGCGCTGCACGACGAACTCGTAGGCCCCCATGACGTTGGTCTCGATCGAGGCGGTGGAATTCTCCACCAGCATGGGACCGAAGCTGGCCTGATTCTCGATGAACAGCGAGCGCGGATCGCCCGCGCAGGACTCGATGCGCAGCGCGAACGCGCTCTGGCTGCCGTCGGCCGGAGGGAACACCATGCGGATGCCGAGCAGCTGCGGCTCGCGTCCGAAGCTCTCCGTCTCCACGCTGAAGCCGAACATGCCTTCCTTGAGATACGCGCGGCTGTCCCTGAAGTGGCGTGTGTTGACCAGCGTGCGCACGGTGATCGACTGCGAAGTGAACACCTGAATCCCGCGCATGCGTGCCACCAGCTCGCTGACTTCGCGCACCTGCCGGGCGAAGCCTTCGACGGTGAGGCTGGTCAGTTCCTCGCGGAACTGGAAGCGATCGGGCAGGAAGGCCGCGTAGGAGGCGGCGTTGGGCACGGCCACCGGGTTGGAGAGCACCGCTCCGGCAGGCGTCACGGCGAAGCTGGAGTAGGCCGGTGCGCCGGCCTGATACATCTGGTTGTGCACCCGCTGGATGGGAGCGGGGTCGGGGGCCAGAGGCGGATGGTGCAGTTCGGCGAGCAGCGCGATCGTGCGCGGGTTGTAGTGCATGGCGGGAGGGCTTACGCAGGAATCTTCGCCGAGGTGGGCTGCTCTACAAGGAAAGAGCTTCCAAAAATGGGTCTGGGCCGCCGAGGCGGGCTGACAGGGCCTCAAGGGGGGGGGCGGGCGGGCCGAAAATTCCCTTTCACGATCCGAAGGCTGGCTGCGTACCCTGTTCGCCCCGGATCCTCCGGCACACCTTCTATGCGATACCTCAACCTCCTCCTTGGCCTGCCCCTCCTGGTGGCCGTCAGCCCCCGCGCTGCCGCCGCCACCGTGCTGCAGGATGTCGGACCCGCCGCCGCCCAGGACACCAGCGCCTCCATCTTCGGCGAACCGCTGGTGATCAACGGTCAACGGGTCAGCGACGAGAAGATCAAGCTCCAACTGATCTACGGCCCGGGCCGGATGATGGTGGACCTGTACAAGGTCGGCGTCATCATCCAGGACGAGATCTCCCGGCAGGCGCAGGAACTTGCGGCCGCCGAGGTCGCCGCCCAGGAGGCCGCCAAGCCCTACGCGTCCGCCGAGGAACGCGCCGCCGCGCTCCAGAAGGCCATCGCCAGCCAGACGGCGCTGCTCACCGAGAAGTACCGCATCAAGGATGAGGCCTTCGAGGAAGAGTACCAGTACACGATCGACACCTTTGCCAAGGACTACCCGGTCCTCGACATCGGCGCCGAGATCTCGCGCGCCTTCCGCTCCGTGGAGTGGTACCGCGAGCAGCTGCGCCAGACGATGTACTTCGACTCGGTGTTCCTCCCCTTTAACCCCGAGAACTGGCCCAGCACGACGCTGGAAGCCATGCGCAACGACCCGGGCGGCGGCGCGCTGCTGATCGACGACGCCAAGCAGAGCTACGAGTCGCGCCTCAAGGCCTCCGAGAAGAACGGCGGCAAGCTGCCGCGTGAAGACTCGCTTTACATGACGCTCGTGCGCCAGATCGTGCGCGATGCAATGTTCAGCGTCATGACCTTCAAGACCCCGGCTGATGGACTGCCGGCCGGCGTCGCCTTTCAGGCGGACACCAACGGTGATGGTCGTCCCGAGCTCGAGCTGAGCATCGAGGAGCTCTGGAAGATCGTCGAGCCCACGGTCAACGAGACCGAAATCCACGAGGCCAAGCAGTGGTTCGTCACCGCCATGGCCACGCGTGATCGTCTGCTGGCGGAAAATGTGCTGCTGACAGACGAGGACGCCAAGCTTGCGATTCAGAACCTTGCCAGCGGCTTCGAGGGCGCGCTGGTGACGCTGGAGCAGAGCGCCACGGGCACCTACTTCTTCCCGTCGGTGATGAACTTCATCGATTACTACACGATGCGCGAAGGCTTCCGGAAGCTGGTCGAGCCCAAGCTCGCCAACGGCCCTGCCGGAGAGCTCTCCACGACGCTGCGCGAGTACTACGAGCGCGCCAACCGCGTGATGGGGTTGGGCATGATCGACTGCGAGGTGATCCTCGTGTCGGCCATGGATATCCCGCGCTTCCGCTGGAAGAGCGATGGCTGGGCCAAGGCCAAGGCCAAGGCGGCTGACCTGCGCAAGCAGCTTGATCAGAATGTGCAGGACTTCAACGCCCAGCGCGCCGCGCGCGCCGAGGCGACCGCGCAGGGCAAGGAATACAAGCCGGATCGCGATGTGCCGGATCCTTACCGCTTCTGGTCGCAGCTGGTCGATGACAACAGCGAGTACTGGGATCCGCCGCCGCCGGAAGGTCCGGGCAAGCGTCAATCCGATGTGGCCTACAAGAAGAAGGGCCGCTTCGGTCCGAAGTACCGCAACGACCTGATCGGATTCGTCGGCGAGACCCCCTTCTCGGAGTGGGTCAGCGGCGAGTGCATCACCGACCGCATGTTCTTCGATCAGATGGAAAGCTCCGTGGCGGGTCCGTTCCGCGGTCCGCTGGGCTACTACATCACGCGCGTCAACCGTCGGACGCCGCCTTCGCGTCCGCTCAACCTGTCGGATCCCAAGCACGTTGCGCTGCTGCGGGATGATTACCTGCGCTGGGCCTTCATCCAGTACAGCAAGGAAGCCGTTGCCAAGGCGACCATCACCGGCTTCCGGGCCGACTGAACAGCCCCGACGGAAGGAAAAAGAAGCGAGCCGCGCGATCTGCGCGGCTCGCTCGCTTTTGACACACTCCCGCCGGAAGCGCATCCTGCCTGCCCTTGGCGAGCGTTCGAACCACCTGGCTGATCCTGAAGCCGCACGCGCGGCCCCATGCGGGCACGTTCCTGCTGGCGGTGCTGCTCGGCTGGATCTCCGCGCTGGGACAGCGCTCGATCTGGCTGCTGCTGGCTCCCACCATCGAGATCCTGTTTCCCGGCGACGCGGCGACAAGAACGGACAACTCCTCGGCCGCGCAGTTCGTGCGGAAGGCCTGGGACTGGCTGATGCAGGGCGCCGGCACCGAGCCGGTGGCGGCACTGGGTCGCGTGGCGCTGGTGGTGGCGGTGCTGGCGCTGCTGACCGCCGCCGCCCAGTACGCCTTTCTGATGCTGACGCGATGGCTCGCGGTCAAGATGGTCGTCGACCTGCGCATGCGCATCGCTCGGCATCTGATGGGGCTCTCGATGAGCTACCACGGCCGTCGCCACTTCGGCGACATGCTCTCGCGCATCTCGAGCGATGTGACCAGCACGCTCAACGTGCTCAACACGGCGCTGAAGGATCTCGTGCAGGAGCCGCTGCTGGCGATTTCCTCGCTCCTGATGGCTTTCTGGATCGCGCCGCTGCCGACGCTCGTCGTGACGGCGGGTCTGTTGCTGGTTGCGGTGCCCGTGGCGCTGCTGAGCAAGCGCGTGCGCAAGGGCAGCACCAAGTCGCTGACGCAGCTCGGCAGCTCCGTGCAGGCGCTGACGCAGATGTTCTCAGGCATTCGCGCCGTGAAGGCCTTCCGAGCCGAGGAACGCGAGCTCGAGCAGTACGATCGCATCAACCAGAGCTACCTCAGCAGCACCATGAAGATGGTGCGTGCCATGGCGCTTTCGAACGCGTGGGCGCTGTTCATCAGCTACACGGGCATGGGGCTGATGCTGCTCGTGATCGGCACGCTGGCGAGCGGTCAGTTCGAGAACGTCGGTGCGATGGCAACCTTCTTCGGCCTGATCTCCACCGTCTACGGCAGCATCAAGGACATCACGCGCGCCCTGACGCACGTGCAGGAGTCGGTCGGCGCCTCGGAGCGGATCCAGGCCCTGTTTGACGAGCAGCCCGACATCGTGGAGCAACCCGGCGCACGGGCCGCCGCCGGTCTGGGTCGCGGGGTGGCCTTCGAGGGCGTTTCCTTCGCGTATCCGGGCGGTGACGGCAATGCGCTCAGCGAGGTCAACCTCCACATCCGGCCCGGAGAAACGCTCGCGCTGGTGGGGCCCTCGGGCTCGGGCAAGAGCACGCTGGTCGACCTCGTGGCGCGCTTCTTGGATCCCGCGAAGGGGCGCATCACGGTTGATGGAACCGATCTGCGGGAACTCTCGATCGACTCCTGGACGGCGCAGTTCGCGATGGTGGGGCAGGTGCCCTTCCTGTTCCACACCAGCATCGAAGAGAACATCCGCTACGGCAGGCCGGAGGCCACGCGTGCGGAGGTCGAGGCTGCGGCCCGCATGGCGGGCATCCACGATTTCATCGAGGCCCTGCCTGAGGGTTATGCCACCAACGTGGCCGATGCGGGCTCGCGTCTGTCAGGTGGCCAGCGCCAGCGCATCACGATCGCGCGCGCCTTCCTCCAGGGCGCACCGTTGCTGCTGCTGGATGAGGCGACCAGCGCGCTCGACTCCGAGTCCGAAGCCGTGGTGCAGGCCGCGCTCGAGCGGCTGATGGGAGGCCGCACCGTGATCGGGATCGCGCACCGGCTCTCGACGATCCGCAAGGCCGATCGCATCGCCGTCATGGACGGCGGCCGCATCGTCGAGCTCGGAACGCACGAGGAACTGCTGGCGAACAACGGCGTCTACGCGCGGCTCTGCGCCGCCTGAGCGGGGCATGATGGCGCGTCGCAACTGGATCTACGCGCTGATCGGGGCGCTGGTGCTGGCCCTCAGCCTGCTGCCCGTCCCCGCGGGATTGCAGGGGCGCTCGATCTGCACCTTCCGCAATCTGTTCGATCTGCCCTGTCCGGGCTGCGGCGTGACGCGCTCCCTGCGTGCCACCGCGCACGGCGATCTGACCTCGGCGTTCAACCTCAATCCCTTCGGGCCGCTGTTCTTCGGGGCGGCGGTGCTTCTGCTCCTTTCGCCGCTGTGGCAAAGGCTGCATCCGGACTGGGATCTGAAGCTCATCTCCAGCCGCTGGACTCGCGTGGGGGCCGTGGCACTGCTGATCAGCATGCTGCTTTACGGCCTCTTGCGGATCCTTCACATCGCGGGTCAAGACGGCTGAACCTGCACGCTGCTACGATGCGCCGCTCATGAACCGCGTTGCGCTCAGGATGCTGATGGGGGATCGTGCCAAGTACATCGGCATCATCTTCGGCATCACCTTTGCTTCGCTTCTGATCACGCAGCAGATGTCGGTGTTCACCGGGATCATGTACCGAACCTTCGCCACGATCACGGACGTGGGGCAGCCGCAGCTGTGGGTGATGGATCCCAAGGTCGCCTACATCGACGACATCAAGCCGCTCCAGAGTACGCAGCTCTATCGGGTGCGTTCCGTCGACGGCGTGGACTGGGCCGTGCCGTTCTACAAGGGTCTGCTCCGCGCGCGACTTTCGAACGGCACGTTCCAGACCGTGAGCGTGCTCGGCATCGACGATGCCACGCTGCTGGGGGGGCCGCCCGTGATGGTCGAGGGGCGCCTGGAGGATCTGCGCAAGACCGACGGCGTCATCGTCGATGAAGTGGCCGCCAAAACTCGGTTGGCGAAGCCTTCGGCCGTGCCCGGACAGCCGCCGCAGCCGCTGCGCATCGGGGACACGCTCGAACTCAACGATCGGCGCGCCACGGTGGTGGGGCTGTGCCGCACGACGCGCAGCTTCCAGTCACAGCCCGTGCTGTTCACGACCTTCTCGCGGGCGATGTCCTACGCGCCTCGCGAACGCAAGCTGCTCTCCTTCGTGCTCGTCGGCGTCAAGCCGGGCGAGGATGAGGGTGCCGTCGCCACGCGCATCACGGAGCGCACGGGCCTGCAGGCGGTGCGTCGCGAGGACTTCATGTGGATGACGATGATGTACTTCGTCAAGTACACGGGCATACCGATCAATATCGGAACGGCCGTGCTGCTGGGCTTCATCGTCGGCACCGCGATCGCGGGCATGACCTTCTTCAATTTCACGCAGGACAACCTTAAGCAGTTCGGCGCACTCAAGGCCATGGGGGCCAGCAACTGGGTGCTGCTGCGCATGACGATCCTGCAGTCGCTGACCGTCGGGACGATCGGCTACGGTCTGGGAGTCGGCGCCGCCTCGCTGTTCGGCTATCTGGCGCGCAACTCAGAGCTCGCGTTCCGCATGCCCTGGCAGGTTCTAGCAATCAGCGCCGGGGCCGTGCTGCTGATCTGCGTGCTTTCGGCGATCTTCAGCATCATCAAGGTCATGCGGCTCGAGCCGGCCATCGTCTTCAAGGCCTGAACATGAGCGCCGAGGTGATCGTCCACTGCCGCAACGTCGCGAAGTCCTACGGGCTGGGTCAGGAGCGCGTGCATGCGCTGCGCGGCGTCGATCTGGATGTGCACTCCGGCGAGCTGCTGATGCTCGTCGGGCCTTCCGGATGCGGGAAGACCACGCTGATCTCGGTCATCGCGGGTATTCTCGATCCGGATGAGGGCTCGGTGCAGGTGCTGGGGCAGGACATGCGCACTACGCGCGGTTCCGCCCGCACGCGCTTTCGCGGGACGAATGTTGGTTTCGTCTTTCAGCAGTTCAACCTGCTGCCCGCGCTGAGCGCACTCGAGAATGTCGCCGTGCCGCTGCTGATCCTCGGCGTGCCTCGCGGGGAAGCGCATGCGCGCGCGCAGACGATGCTGGAGCGAGTCGGGCTCGGCGGACGGTCGCGCTCGCTGCCTGCGCAGCTCTCCGGAGGTCAGCAGCAGCGGGTCGCCATCGCGCGCTCTCTGGTGCACGGGCCCCGACTGGTCGTCTGCGACGAGCCGACCAGCGCCCTCGATCAGGAGACAGGCCAGCGCGTGATGGAGATTCTGCGGGAAGTCGCCGTCGGTGCCGGTCGGGCGCTGGTAGTCGTGACGCACGATGCCCGCACGTTCGGATTCGCCGATCGCATCGCTCACATGAACGACGGACGCATTCTGGATGTCGTTCAAGGCTCAACTGCGCGCGCACACAAGGAACACCAGACATGGGAATGATCATCAGGTACGGATTGCCCCTGCTCGCGGTCGGCGGATTCGGCTTCGCCGCATATCGCGTGCAGCAGACGAACAAGGACATCGAGGCCGCGCCTGCCGTGGCGCAGCCGGCCCGCTCGCCCTTCGCGGCCACGATCGCTGGCGCCGGCATCGTCGAGGCGCGCACGCAGAACATCGCCATCGCGACGCAGCTGGCGGGCGTGATCGCCGAAGTGCATGTCGCGGTGGGGGACGAGGTCGAGCTCGGAGCCCCGTTGTTTCGCATCGATGACCGCGATCGCCGCGCGGAGCTGGCTGTGCGCGAGCTCGCGGTGGAGAGCGCGCAGGCGGAGTTGGCGCGCCTCGCCGCCCTGCCGCGGCCGGAGGACCTGCCGCCGCTGGAAGCGCGCGTGAAGACCGCCGAAAGCGAGCTTGCCGACGGTGAACGTCAGCTGGCCCTGCTGGAAGGAGTGCAGGATCGTCGCGCGGTCTCGACGCAGGAACTCGACAAGCGCCGCTCGGCCGTCCTGACCGCGCGCTCGCGGCTGCTCGAGGCGCAGGCCGCGCTGACGCGCGCGCGGCAGGGCGCGTGGGCACCCGAGCTGGAGCTCGCCCGCCGCAGCATCGCTTCCTCGCAGGCCCGCGTCGCCTCTCAGAAGCTCGATGTCGAACGCTGCACGGTGCGCGCGCCGGTCGCCGGGAAGATCCTTGCCGTCAACGCCCGTCCTGGTGAATACGCCGCCGCTGGTCCCGCGGCGCTGCTGCTGCTGGGCGATACGGGCACGCTGCATGTGCGCGTGGATATCGATGAAAACGATGCCTGGCGGCTCAAGGCCGGGGCAAAGGCGCGCGGTTTCGTGCGCGGCAATCGTGAGCTGGGCACGGATCTCGAGTTCGTACGCATCGATCCCTACGTGATCCCCAAGCGCTCGCTCACCGGCGAAAGCACGGAGCGCGTCGACACGCGCGTGTTGCAGGTGCTGTTCGCCTTCGATCCAGCGCGTCTGCCGGTCTACGTCGGACAGCAGCTGGATGTCTTCGTTGAGGTGGCGCCGTGAAGGGCGTGCAGGTGCGTGCGCTGCCCGCGCTGCTGCCCGCGCTGCTGCTGTGGGCGTGTCAGGCGCCGACGCGGCGCGGGATCGAGGCTCCGGAGCTTCCCGCGCAGTGGAGCAGTGCGGCGGCGAGCAGCGTCGAGACCGAATTGCAGTGGTGGCGCTCGTTCGGCGATCCGGTGCTGGTGGCGCTGATCGAACAGGCCGCGCAGTCCAACCTCGATGTCGCCATGGCGAGGGCGCGTCTGCGGGAGGCGCAGGCGATCGCGCGCGCACAGGGGGCCGTTCTGCGCCCGAACGTGGATCTCGCGGCGGCCGCGAGCCGCTCGCAGCCCAGCGAAAACACTCGTCAGGGCGCCTTCGTGGGCGATGACGATCTCTATCAGCTGGGGCTGGAGGCGCGCTGGGAGCCGGACTTCTTCGGCCGACTCGACGCCAGCATCGCCGCTGCGAACGCAACGGAGGCTTCGGCGCTCGAAAACCTGCGCGCGGTGCGCGTGAGCCTGCTGGCGGAGCTGGCTTCCAGCTACGTCGAGCTGCGCGGCTCCGAGCGGCTGCTGGCGGTGCTGCGCGACAATGCGCGCGTGCAAAGCGAAACCGCGGATCTCACGCGCGTGCGTGTCGAAGCGGGCCTGGCGACCGATCTGGAGCTCTCGCGCGCGATCGCGCAGTTGCGCACCACTGAATCTGAGATCCCGTCCATCGAGGTACGCCGGCAGATCACGCTCAACCGCATCCGGGTGCTGCTGGGGGGCAGCGGCGGCAACACGCCGGCTGCGCTCACGCGCGAAGCACCCTTGCCGCAGCCGGCCGATTCGATCGGGATGGGCACACCGTCGCAGTGGCTGGAGCGCCGACCGGATCTCCGTCAGGCGCGCGCGGAGCTGGTGCGTTACTCGGAGCTCGCGCGCGGAGCCGAAGCGGATCTCTACCCGCGGATCAACCTCAGCGCGCGAGTGGGACAGGACTCCAATCAGTTCTGGAACATGCTGGAGTCGGGCAGCAACGCCTGGTCGATCGGCGGAGCGTTGCTCTATCCGATCTTCGACCGTCAGGCCCTGCGCGATAGCGCCGCGGCCGCTGATGAGCGCGCGCAGGTCGCGCTGGTGCAATGGCAGAAATCCGTGCTGAGCGCCTTTGCGGAGGTGGAGGACGCGCTCAGCTCCTTGGCGCGTGAGCGCGAGCGTACGCAGAAACTCGGTCAGGCCCTTGATGCAAGCCGCCGCTCCGTCGCGTTGGCTCAGGAACTGCACGAGCGCGGTGTGGTCGACTTCTTCCAGGTGCTCGATGCCCAGGCACAGCAGTTGCGCGTCGAATCCCAGCTCGTTCAGGCTCAGACTCAGACCTCCGGTCGCGCCGTGGCGCTCTACAGGAGTCTCGGTGGCGGCTGGGAGGGCTTCGAGGACGCCTCGCAGGAGTGAATGCGGGTCGCTCAGACCCGCTGCAGCAGGCAGACCGCCTGCACGGCGACACCCGTGCCGCCCGCCAGTGCGCCGAGACCCTCGACGCTCTTGCCCTTGATGTTCACGGCCGCTGCGTCGAGTCCGACCAGCTCGGCGATCCGGGCGCGCAGCGCCGCGCGATGCGGTGCGATGCGCGGACCTTCGGTGACGACCGCGACATCGAGATTGACCGGCGCATAGCCGGCGACCCGCACGCGGCGCAGGCATTCCGCCAGCAGAACTGCGCTGTCGGCTCCCTTCCAGCGCGGATCGCGGTCATCGAAGAGCGTGCCCAGATCGTCAAGCCCTGCTGCGCCCAGCAGCGCATCGGCGATTGCGTGTAGCACGGCGTCGCCGTCCGAGTGGCCCAGCGGACCCTTGTCGTGCGGCAGATCGATCCCACCGAGCCGGCAGGGGCGGCCCTCGACGAGACGGTGCACATCCAGGCCGATGCCGATGCGATAGTTCATGCGCGTGATCCTCGGGAGCGGAGCAGGGCCTCCGCGAGCAGCAGGTCTTCGGGCGTCGTGATCTTCCAGTTGGTTGCGCTGCCGGCGACGAGCGTCACCGGACCGACGAGGCGCTCCCATAGCGCCGAATCATCCGTGGGCGTCCAGCGCTCTTGCTCGGCGATACGGAGCAGCTCGAGAAAGCGCGTGCGCTCGAACACCTGCGGAGTCTGCGCGCTCCACAGGAGCGAGCGATCGAGCGTCTCGCAGGCATGCGTTCCATCCGTGCTGCGCTTGACCGTGTCGCGCATGCCCAGTGCCACGAGCGCGGCGCCGTTCGCCGCCGCCGTGCGGATCGCGGCAGCGATGGTCTCCGAAGCGATCATCGGGCGGGCGGCATCGTGAATCGCGAGCAGCCGGCTCGAATGGTCCGCCGCGCGCGCGCCGGCGCGCACTGAGTCCGTGCGCTCGTGTCCGCCGGCGATCCAGCGGCAGGGTTTGGAGCAGGGCGCGAGCTGCATTTCGCGCTCCAGATCCTCAGGATGCGCCACCACGATGATCTCGCGAACCTCCTCAACGGCCTCGAATGCTGCGCGGGCATGCTCCAGCACCGTTCGGCCGGCGATCGACAGGAACGGCTTGCGCAGGAGCTCGCCGTTGGGGCCCCGCACCGCCATGCGCTCGGAGCGTCCGGCGGCGACGAGAATCGCGGTGGTGGCGGTGCTTGCGGTCATTGCGCCCCCCAGCGTAGGGTGAACAACGCGCGGGCTCCACTCGCGACCCATGAAGGACACCTTGGAATCCGCTCCGCGCCTGCGCCATGCGACCCGCTCCCGGATCGTGCTGGGACTCGACCCGGGCACGCGGATCGTCGGCTACGGGGCCGTTGTGGCGCACGCACGCGGCCCCAAGCTCTTTGCAGCTGGCGTCGTTCAACCGGGAGCCCGGCTCGAGGTTCCGCAGCGTCTGGCGTGCATCCAGCAGGAGATCGAGCTGCTGCTGGAAAAGGTGCGGCCCGATGTGGTCGTCGTGGAGCAGGCCTTCGCCGCGCGCAACATGCAGTCCGCGCTGCGCATCGGCGAAGGCCGCGGAGTGCTGCTGGCCTGCGCGGCACGCTTCGGCGCGGAAATCGTCCAGTACCCGCCCGCCGTCGCCAAGAAGGCCGCGGTCGGCCATGGCGCCGCGGACAAGACGCAGGTCGCGGCGATGATCGCGCGCTCGCTGGGCCTGCAGCAGGCACCCGAGCCGCTCGATGCCAGCGATGCGCTCGCACTGGCCCTTGCCTGGATCGTTCGCCAGAAGAACCCGCTGCTCGCACGCAGCGCCCGCCCGAGGAAGTGAGTTCACATGAGCGAGACCGAGCAGGCCTTTCTTGCCGCGCTGATGCGTGCGTTTCCCGGGTGGCGGCTCATGGATTCCGAACTGCAGCTCGCTCCGCGGCAGGCCGTCGAATGGGTTGGACGCGACGAAGCGGGCCTGCTGCTGCTGGTGACGCTGGGCGGGGAGAGCGCGCACGAAAGCGCGCTGCGCGCTCTTGAGCTGGCACTGCGGGCTCGTGAACAGGAAGCGGCGCTGCTCAAGCGCTATTCCGCTCGCGAGTTGCGGCTTGTGCTGCTGCTGGACCCGGAGCAGCTGGCCGTCGCTGATCTTCTGGCACCGCTGATCCGTCAGCCGCTGCTCTGCATGGAGTGCCGAGAGTGGAAGAGCAGCACAGGCGCACGCCTCGAGCTGCGACTGCTTGAACCCGAGGGATCTGCTCTGTGCGTCAATCGCGAGAGTGCTCTATCCCTGCTGACGCAAACCCAGCGCGAGCGCGCGGAGAGAGTGGCCCATGTGCTGGAAGCTGCTGCGCTGGGAGCGCGACTGATCCCGGCGGCGCGTGCGTGGGAGTTCGTCGCGGAGGGTCGCAGCCTGTGTTCGCTGCAGATGCAGGCGCATTCCTGCGAGGGCCGCGTGCCGTCCGCCGCGCAGGCGCTGGTGCTGGATTCCTCGGAATCCGAGCGCCGATTCCTCGATCTGGCACTGTCGGAGTATCTGCGGGTGTCGGCATCTGAAGCTGCGAATTCGTGCGATTTCACGCCCGAATCCGGATTTGATCCTCGCGCACCCGTGTTGACACAGGCAGAGCTCGAAGCCTTCAGGGACGCTCCGGCGGACTGATACGCACTCTGGGGACTTGGAATCTCCGGCGGCGCTTCGCAGCCTGATCCTCACGGACAGGTTTGGCACTTCGTCAACGCCGTCCGCTCTTTGCAACGGACTGCATGAACTGGGACCAGGCACGCAAGTGGTTTTCCCTCCGTCGGCCGCAACAGGAAGCGCCGCCGCGAGCATTCAGACCGCGTGGAGATGCACTGCACATCGTGCGCGCGTCCTCGTTGTGCATCGCCAGCGGGAAGGGAGGCACGGGCAAGTCCATCGTGAGCTCGGCTCTGGCCACGCTGCTGGCGCGCTCCGGACGGACCCTGCTCGTCGATGCCGACATGGGCGTGGGCAACGCGCACATCCTGCAGAACCGGTTGCCCGAACATTCGCTGGTCGAAGTGGCCGAGGGGCGGCGGTGCGCGCGCGATGTACTCGTCTCCTGCCGGCCGCAGCTGGATCTACTGGCGGCAGGTTCGGGCGTTTCGCACATGGCCGAGCTGACTCCGCTCGAGCTGCAGTTGATCGCTGGCGGCATCGAGGAACTCGAGGGCGAATACCGCCATCTGGTGGTCGATTCCGCAGCGGGCATCTCGCCCCAGACCGTGTCCTTTGCCGCGGCCAGTGACGTCGTATTGATCCTGACGACACCGGATATCACGGCACTCACCGATGCCTATGCCTTCTTCAAGGTGCTCCTGCAACGGCGCGGAGATTGCACGCCCCTGATGCTGGTCAATCGGGCAACCGATGCCGCCGAGGCTCAGGCCACTGCCGAGCGCTTCCGCTCCGTCGCCCGGCGCTTTCTGCAGCGTGAACCGCGCCTGATCGGATGGCTCCCCGATGATCGTGCTGCAGTGCAAAGCATCGCGCGTCGCGAGCCGGTGGTGGTGGCCTGCCCGGAGTCGGAGCTGTCCAAGTCTCTCGTGCGCCTCAGCGTCGCGCTCGAGCAGGAACTCGCGCGCACCCATCCGCGCGGTCTGGGGCGGACGCTGCTGCGGACGGTCCCCGCGCCCGCTTCCAAGCGCGCACCGGCCTGAATATTTGCGAGTTTCGAGGCGCGAGAGCGGCCAAACCGAGCGTCCATGCTGCTGGAATGGACCGACGACATCGCGATGGCGCACTGTTCTGTCTGGCCGGCGCGCTGGCCGCGCTGCTCCTCCATCCTGCCGACACGGCGATGACCCTGCCGCAACTCAAGGCGCGCATTCCGGAGGGCTTTGCGACGGGCGCACCGCTCGATCTCGATCGCTCCTCGGTGCGCGAACTGCGTCGCCTGCCGCGCATCGGCCAGAAGCGCGCGCTCGACATCGTGCGCTCGCGCTGGGAGCAAGGGCCGCTGGGCGGCGTGGATGCGCTTGAGCGCATCCAAGGAATCGGGCCGCAGACCATCGAAGATCTGCGGCCCGTGCTCGCTCCCGACTGAGCCTGTCCCAACCGAGCTTGTAACGGCTCAGCGCGTCTTGAAGCTCCAGATCAGCTTCTTGCCGCCGATGTACCACTCCGCCGAGCAGGTGTAGGTGGTGCCCGACTTCAACTCGCCCTTGGGGACGAAACACCAGGCATTCGGCGTCGGGCTGTCGGGGTTGGAAGGTTTGCTTGGCGTGGAGAGCCAGCCCTTCACCTCCTTGGCCGCGTCGACTTCCTTGCCTTCGAACATGCGCAAGGAGATCTCGGGCGAGGGCTGCTTGGGGTCGGTCTGACCCAGCTGCAGCGTGACGGGATAGCCGAAATCCTGATCCGGCTCCGACGGTACGGGGTTGGGGAGTTCCTTGGCGCCGTTGGCGAAGTCGGTCGGCACGTCCTTGCTGTCCGCCGCCGGCCAGACCACCACCCACTGGCTCTCGGGAGGCGTCACGAAGCTTTGCACGTCGATCACGGCGATCGGGAGCACCTGTCCCCAGCCGATGCGCTTGAGTTCGGGCACCAGCATCGGCAGGCGGTGGTAGTAGGTCCCCATCCAGCCGTCGATCGCTTCCTCGGGATTGCGTCCGCCGCCGATGTTGGCGTGCGTGCCGGCCCAGTGACCCTCGGAAGAGTAAAGCTCCTTGTCGCGGTACTCCTCGTGCGCATCCGGCCACGCATCGAGCTGTTCGCGGTTGACGTTGAGGTATTCGGCATGCTTCTGCGCCCCCGTGCACAGATCGCGCTCGAGCTTGAGGTCCGGAACGTCACGCAGGCCTTCCGCCTTCGCGAAGGCCTCCTTGCGGATCTCATTGAGGTACTTCAGCGCGGCGAGTTCGTCGCCGTCGAAGTCCATGCGCGTCTGCTTGTCGACCGCCTGCGCGATCCCGCCATTCTTGGCGACGATCCAGACGCGCCAGCGCGCCTCGAACTCCGTCACGGGCACTCCCAGCGCCTTCTGGATCACGTTGTAGGTTTTGTCGCTGGTCTTGCCCTTGCGCATCGCGTCGAGTGTGGGCTTCAGGATGTTGAGTTCCTGCATGTACTCGACCACCGTGGTGGCCTTGAGCAGGTCCTCGCCGCGAATCTTGCCGAGCTCGTCGAGGAAGGTGTTCTCCCAGCGCGGGTCCTCGTTGCGCTCGGCGAGGAACGCCACCCATGAGCGGCAGCCGAGAATTCCGGCGCGGGCCAACTGCAGCTTCTCTTCGCGCAGCTTGCGCTCGGCCGGGTTGTCTACATAAGTCTTCTGGCGCGGCAGATCCGTGCTCTTGTTCTTCCAAACGAAGCCGGGGATCTCCGTGCCCAGCATCGCCAGCGAAACCCAGTTGACGTGACCCGCGAACAGCGTCGTCGAGTGCGCGTCGCGCTGCATCGAGTTGAGGATCACGAACATCGCGCTCGTGAAATCGGACTCCGCGTGGCCGTACTGGAAGATCGTGCCCTTCTTGTCGCCGAAGTTGCCGACCTCGCCCATCTCCTTGAGCTCCTCCGGCGTGAGAGCCTTGATCTCCAGGCCGTACTCCACGGCCTTGTCGAACTTCGGACGCGAGTCGATCATGTAGAAGGTCGCAGTGATCTGGCCCTTCTTGGGCAATTCCAGAGGGCCTCCGCGCAGCCATTGGGACAAGGCCTGCGCGCGCAGGATTTCCGTCACCATGCGCCGCGTCTTCTCAAGGCTCAGCGTCGAGAAGCAGCGGAACTTGCCGTACTGCACGAGCACGCATGGCCCGCCGTGAAAGCGGGTCATCAGCTCGTCGGTGACTCCTTCCTGACATTCCAGCTCCGGCGCAAGCCGGCCCGCATTGCCCATTGCCTCCAGAATCTCGCCCTTGCGCGCGCTGGTGGACTTCTCTTCCGTGCTCATCCACTTCTTGTCGACGAGCTCATGGCCGAGCAGCTTGTGCGCCTCCTCGACGGAGTCATCCATGCGCAGCACCCAGCGCGCAACCCGCACCTTCTCGGCCTCCTCTGCGGTGCCCGTCAACGCCCAGACCTGACGTGCAGCGGTCTTCAAACGCTTGGCGGCATCGGGCACGGATTCGGCCACCTTGGTGACCTTCTTCATCTCCGCGATGCAGGCATCTTCGAGCTTCTTGGCCTGCGCCTGAGGCATGCCGAGCTGCTCGATGATCTCCCAGAGCTGACGGAATTCCTTCTCGCGGCCGGCTTTGGCCAGCTGGCGCGCGACGTTGTCAAACTGCGTCCAGATGGCTTGAGGCACCTCGATGCGCTTGGGTGCGGCCGGGGCGGCTTCCTCGGGGTCCTGCGCGAAGCAGGGCGGCAGCAGCAACAGAGACAGGAACAGGACGCTGAGTGTCTTCAGGAGGGCCATGATCGATGACCCTCAGTATGCCGGATTCCCTGCGTTATGTCCGAAAGGACCAGACCTTCTTGCGGGTGCTGCCGACCCACTCGGCCACCACGGTATAGCGCTGTCCCGCCTTGAGCGGCTGCTTGGGCAGAGCGGCCCAGCTGCGGACCGGCACCAGCTCGGGGTTGAGCGGCTTTTCCGGTCCCGTGAGCCAGCAATCGACCGGCTTGTCACCCAGATACAGCGTCAGCTGCAGCCCCTGGCCGGGGTCCGTCGGCTCATCGGGGCCGAGCTGAACGGTGATCGGGTAGCCCAGCGTGGCCGGGTCGACGCCGGGCACGGGGCTTGGAACCTCGCCCACGCAGTTCAGCGGGACCTTCGCCATGTCCTCGTGCGGCCAGACCACGATCCACGGCTGGTCCAACGGCCGGCGCAGCGACAGCGCATCGACGACCGTGTACTGCTTGTTGGCGCCGAAGCCGATGCGCACGAGCCCGGGATCGAGCAGCGGCAGCCGGTGGTAGAAGCTCGCCATCCACTGCTGCAGCGTGGCCTGCGCGGTCTCCTGCGTCGGTCCGATCACCGAGTGCATCGCGGCCCACACGCCCGCCGTCGAATAGCCCGGCCGGTCGGCGGTCTCGGTGTGGGCGTCGGGGTACTTCTCGCCGAGGCCCGGATTGAGCGCGAGGTACTCGGCGTGTGCGCGGCAGCCGGGCGCCAGCTGCGGGTCGAATTCCACCGCGGGCAGCTTGAGCTGCGCGGGCAGGGCCTTGGCGCGCAGCGCGTTGAGCTGGGCGCGCAGCTCTTCCTGCGGCTTCGTGGGGGCCGTTCCGGCAGCCTCGCTGCGCTTGGCAACCCGTTGGGCGATGCCCGGCGACTCGCGCAGCGCCCACTCCCGCCACAGCGCTTCCAGCTGGAGCACTTCGCGGCCGGTTCCGCGCGCATAGGCTTCGAGAATGCGCTGCGGCGGCACCTCCAGGCCGCCGCGCAGCAGCGGACGCAGCGTGCCGTGCTCCTGCAGGAATTCGGCGAACGAAGCGGCCTTGAGCAGCTTCTCGCCGCTGAGCTTGCCGAAGAAGTCCACCCGCAGCTCGCCGAGCACGGGATCGGCCCCGCAGCGTATGCGGTGCGCCAGATAGGCGCGCGATCCTGCGATTCCCGCTTGGGCGAGCTGCAGCTTCTGCTCGTCGCGCTTCTGCTCCTCCGCGGACGGCTTGATGTACGTGCCGCCGTAGGCCGGCGGCGGGTCATTGCGATACGTGAAGCGCGGCATCGGCGTGCCCAGATAGCTCTGACACACGAAGGCGAGGTGCCCCGCCTTGAGCATCGAATTCGCGCCATCTTCGATCGGCGAGAGCCAGCAGAACATCGTCGCCGCATGCTGCGCATCGGATTGGGCCAGATTGACGGCATTGCCGCGCCGATCCTGGAAGCCCGACAGCTCGCGGCTCTCCTTGAACATCGCGTCATCGATCCACTCGAGCTCGAGCGCCTTCTTGAGCGAGGACTGATAGGCCTCCGTGGTCTCGAGTACCACGACGGTCGCATTCGGCCGTGGAAACCAGTTCTCCTCGGGAATGCCGCGCTCGTCGTCGAGCAGCATCGCACTGACGGCACAGGCGCGCAGCACCTCGCGCAGCATCTGGGCCGTGCGCTCCGTCGGCCAGGGCGCATGCACGGACATGCGGCCCCAGCGCGCCACGCTGGCCGCTGCGCCGTTGAGCAGCGGATGATCGCTCGTCTGCGTTGTGATCTCCGGCGTCCAGGTGTGCGCGCGGCTGATGGCGTCCAGCACGCGCATGCGCTGCGCCAGCAGCTGCCTGTCGAGCGGCGTCTGCCAGCCATTGTCCGTGCGCTCGTGTCCAAGCGCCAGGCGTGCCAGCGCCTGTTCGTCATCCAGCGTGAGGGCGAGCAGCGCCAGGCGGCGCTTGTCGGTCGCTGACTCCAGGCGGCCGGCCAGGCAGGCCGCAGCCTCACGCAGCCGGCCCTCCGCCTCGGGAATTTCCCGCTGGGGGAGCTTGGCTGCAACAAGAGCCTTCTCGCAGTCCTGCGCCAGCTTGCCAAGCGCCGCGGAGTCCATGCCCAAGGCCGCCAGAGTGGCGAGTGTTTCGCGCGTTTCCTCGGCGCGACCGCCCTTAGCGAGCAGTTGCGCCGCGGATTCCAGCGCGCGTTGCTCGGGGACCTGCGCGCAAGGCAGGGCGGGGGCCAGGAGCGGCATGGAAAGCACGGACAGAAGCAGATGGCGGGTCCACATGACTGCAGAGGGCTCTTAGCGCGGCACGGGTTGGTGGCTACGGGCTTCGAGCTTATACTGTCCGTTCTTGAGCGCGATGGAATCTCAGCTGCCCGCCCCTCGCAGGGGGCCCTGCGCTCCGCCTTCTCGGGAGCGTATCGATGCCTTCGTGCGTCCCGCGCTTGAGGAAGACCGCGGCGGCGGGGACCTGACTTCGATCCATGCCGTGCCTGAGCGTGCCCGCGCGCGCGCTACGCTGATCGCGAAGTCCTCCGGCGTGCTGGCCGGCATCACCGTGTTCACGCGCACCTTCGAGCTGGTGGATCCGCATGCGCGGGTCGAGGTCCTGCAGATCGACGGTTCACGCTTCGAGAAGGGTGCCGTGCTCGCCCGCATCGAGGGCTCGGCGCGGGCGCTGCTCACGGCCGAGCGCACGGCACTCAACTTCGTGCAGCGCCTCTGCGGCATCGCGACGCTGACCGCACGCTTCGTCGACGCAGCGGCATCCGCGGGCGGTGCCGCGCGCATCCTCGACACCCGCAAGACCACTCCCAACCTCCGTCTGCTGGAGAAGTACGCCGTGCGCTGCGGAGGCGGCGAGAACCACCGCTTCGGGCTGTACGACGAGGTGATGGTCAAGGAGAACCATATCGAACTGGCGGGCCGGCCCCTGCCGGTTGTGCTGCGCGAGCTGCGCCATGCGGTTGGCGGCGGCGTGCGCATCACCTCGGAAGCTCGCGACGAGGCCGAAGCCCTGGCGGGAGTCGAAGGGGGAGCGGACGTCGTGCTGCTCGACAACATGAGTCCCGCGGAGATGACGCGTCTGTGCCCGATGCTGCGCGCCAAGGCCGCCGCGGCCGGGCGTCCGGTGGAACTGGAGGCTTCCGGAGGCATCGATCTGTCGAGCGTGGGGGCGGTTTCCCGTTCCGGGATCGACAGAATCTCGATCGGTGCGCTGACGCACTCGGCTCCGGCTCTGGACTTGTCTCTGGATCTGGAGCCTCTGGTCTCGGCCGGGGTCGCCTCCGGAGGAACTCGATGAACCTCCTGCCCCGCTTCCACAGTGCGCACGAGTTCAGCGTCGAGCTGCCCGCGGCCCACGCCGTCGAGCGCTACGCGCGGCAACTCCTGCACGACTTCGCGCAGCACCACGGCATGGCTGAGGAAGATCTGCAGACGATGGAGTTCATCGCGAGCGAGCTCTTCTCGAACGCCGTCGACCACGGCGGCGGACAGCGCGCCATGGAGCTCTCGCAGGCCCCGGAGCAGGTTCGCATCACGCTCCACATGACCGTCCGCGACGGCGAATGGACGCTCCGACTCGAGGATCAGGGCGGTGGCGATCCCTCGCGCGTGCAGGCCCTGATCGACGATGAATCGCTGCCCGGCGATGAGTCCGAGCGCGGCCGCGGCTTTTTCCTGATCAAGTCGATGCTCGAGCGCCTCGAGGTGAGGCGCAGCCGCGATGGGCGCGGGCTCGCATTTGTCGCGGCCAAGAACTTCACGCCGGAAGCGCGCTGATTCGCCATGCGCGTGTTGCGCAGCCTCGGTGAGCGTCTGCTGGCGATTCCGCCGGCCATGCGCTGGGTTCCGGCCGCGGCCTGGATCGCGCTGATCTGGACGCTTTCCTCACGGCCCATGGCCGTGCCCGGTGGGGCGGGACTGGGCTTAGGCGTGTTCTGGAACCTTGGTCATCCCTTCGAATACGGCGTGCTCGCCGTGTGGCTTGCGCTGCTGCTGCCGCGCGAGCAGGGCTGGCCGCGCCTCGAGGGCTCGCTGCGTTTCGTGCTGTTTGGCGGGTTGCTGGCGCTGGCGATCGCCGACGAACTGCGCCAGAGCATGATTCCTGAGCGCAACGGCTCACTGCTCGATGCGATCTCCGACGGGGTGGGGGCCTGGTATGCGCTGGCTGCGGCGCGCTGGGTGGCGCGCGCGGACGGGCCGCAGCTGACCCGCTGCTTGCTGCGGGGGCTGCTCGCCTGCGCCGGCGCGGCCCTGGCGGCCACGCTGGGCGCACGGTGGTTCCCCGGGATCGAATGGCTGTGAGGGCCGCTACAATCCCGCGCCCGCATGGACGCCGCCAACTACCAGAGCCCGCTCTCTTCGCGCTACGCCAGCGAGGCGATGCGCACGCTGTTCTCGGACAACTTCCGCTTCCAGACCTGGCGTCGGCTGTGGATCGCGCTTGCGCGCTCCGAGCGTGAGCTGGGGCTGGCGATCCGCGAGGATCAGATCGCGGAGCTCGAGGCGCACGCCACCGATCTCAATCTGGAGGTGGCTCTGCGCTACGAGCGCGAGCTGCGCCACGATGTCATGGGGCAGATCCATGCCTGGGGCGAGCAGTGCCCCAACGCGCGGGCGATCATCCACCTCGGGGCGACCTCGTGCTTCGTCACGGACAATGCGGATCTGATCGCCATGCGCCAGGCGCTGCAACTCGTGCGCCGCCAGCTCGTCAGCACGATCGACGTGCTCGCGCGCTTTGCGCTCGAGTGGCGCGCGCTGCCGACGCTGGGCTACACGCACTACCAGCCCGCACAGGCCACGACCGTCGGCAAGCGCGCCACGCTGTGGATTCAGGATCTGGTGCACGATCTCGAAGACCTCGAGCACGTGCTCGCAAGCTTGCGTTTCCGCGGCGTCAAGGGCACCACGGGCACGCAGGCCTCGTTTCTCGAGCTATTCGGCGGCGATCACGAGAAGGTGCGCGAGCTCGACCGCCGGGTGAGCCGCGCAATGGGTTTCGAGCGTCGTTTCGGCGTCACGGGCCAGACCTATCCGCGCCAGCAGGATTTCCGCGTCTGTCAGGTGCTCTCCTCGATCGCGCAGTCGGCGCACAAGTTCGCCACGGACCTGCGGCTGCTCGCCAACCGCAAGGAGCTGGAGGAACCCTTCGAGTCCAAGCAGATCGGCTCTTCCGCGATGCCCTGGAAGCGCAACCCGATGCGCTCCGAGCGCATCTGCGCGCTCTCACGCTTCGTGATCGAAGCACTGGGCAACACGGCGCACACCGCGGCCAACCAGTGGCTGGAGCGCACGCTGGATGACTCAGCCAACCGCCGTCTGGCGATCTCGGAGATGTTCCTCGCCACCGATGCGATTCTGAACCTCTTCCTCAATGTCGCTTCGGGCCTGATCGTCAATCCGCACATCGTGAAGCGCAACCTCGATGAGGAGCTGCCCTTCCTCGCCTCCGAGCACCTGATGATGGAGGCCGTCAAGGCGGGCGCGGACCGTCAGGATGTGCACGAGTCGATTCGTCAGGCGAGCCATCAGGCCGCGCGCGCGATCAAGGACGGCAAGGACAACCCGCTGCGCAGCCTGCTGGCGCAGGATCCGGTGCTCTCGCGCCTCGCGGGACGCCTCGACGGATTGCTCGACGGCCGTCTGTACGTGGGACGGGCGCCTGAGCAGGTGCTGGAGTTCCTCGAAGAGGAGGTTCAGCCGATCCTCACGCGCCACGCGCAGCTGCTGGGGGCCCGAGGCGAAGTGCGCGTCTGAGCTGCACTCCCGCCAGCGGGACAGCGCCTGTTCGAAATGCGTCTTCCTTTACGGAATCGCAAAGTCGGCGAGTTGCGCGGTGCTTGAGGCCCTGAAGACCTTTTCTGCTCCGGACGCGGGTTCCGGGATGGGTTTCGCACTTCATTCGGGCTAGGGTTTTCCCGATAGGTCAAAGACTCGTGCTGACCCAACCCGGCATCCCCAATCCCTACGCGCTCTCGACGAGCTGCTTCGGCGCGCGCCTGAAGACCATCGAGGATCAGGCCTTCGCTGCCGTGGCGATGGGCTTTCGTCGCGTTGAACTGGGGATCCTCGAAGCACCGGTGAAGCTCAACGGCTTCGAAGACAGCCACCGCGAGACCGGCGTCACCGTCTCCGCGATCGTTCTGGGTTGTCTGGATCCGCGCACGGCGCACATGTCCGGCACGATGCTCGGCAGCCTCGTCGAGGACAACCGCGAGATGGCGATCAACTCGCTGCGCCGCCACATCAAGCTGGCGCAGAGATTCAGCTGCCCGACCGTGATCGTGCGCGGCTGCGAAGTGGAAGACAAGCACCTGCGCGAGGAGGCGGAGAAGCTCACCGCGCGCTTCCTGCGGGGTGACCGCAGTGACGAGTTCAAGGAGGCTGCGCGCGAGCTCGTGGCCCGTGTCCACAAGAAGAGCCAGCGCCAGATCGACCACCTGTGCCGCTCGCTGTTCACGCTGTTGACGGAACTGCCGCAGACGCGCATCGCGATCGAGCCCGGCAACAGCTTCCTCGACCTGCTCAATTTCGAGGCCGTCGAGTGGGTGCTCTCCGATCTGGGCAAGCACGGCCTTGGCTACTGGCACGACACCGGGCGCATTCACCTGCGCGAGAAGGCCGGTCTGCCTACCCAAGGGCAGTGGCTCGACCGCTATGCCTCGCGCATGATCGGCGTGCACCTGCAGGATGCGGCCGAAAGCACCGCCGAAATGCCTCCGGGGGCCGGCGAAGTCGACTTCAAGCTCGTTCACGACTTCATGGGCAGCAACACCGAGCGCGTGCTCGAGATCAACCCCCGCCACGGCCGGGCCGAGATCCTCGCCGCCGTGCAGTTCCTGCTCGCGCGCGGCTTCTAGGAGCGGTACAGCTCCTGCCTTTCGTAGCATGGGCGGCCATGGGCACCGCTCCCCTGATCCTCGTCGTCGCCGGACATGATTCCAGCGGTGGCGCAGGTCTCGACGCGGACCGCGCGGCCATCGAACAGGCCGGCTGCGCCATCCTCCCGGTGGCGACGGCCCTCACCGATCAGGACGCGCGTGAATTCCGCTCGCTGGGAGCCCGGCGCGTCGAGGACTGGTGGAACGAGGCACAGGCGGCGCTGGGCAACCGGCCGGCCGCGATCAAGTTCGGCTTGCTGCCGGGGCGTGCGCACCTGCGCGCTGCCGCCGAGCTGGTGGCGCTGGCCCGCGCACAACTGGGCAGCGCGCTGCCGGTCGTGCTCGATCCTGTGCTCGGCAGCTCGACCGGCGGTCGCTTTGTGGATGATGAGGGCGTGCAGGAGTACCGTGCGGCGCTGTTGCCGCTGCGGCTTTTCTGGACGCCCAACCTGCCCGAGGCGGCGGAGCTGATGGGGGGCTCGCTGGCCGCGCTGGAGAGCGAGCTGGAGGCACGCTGGCGCTGGGCTCAAGGGTGGATGGAAGAGGGCGCTGAAGGGCTGGTGCTCAAGGGGGGACACGGGCGGGAGGACCCGGTCATGGATCTGGTTCTCAGCCGGGAGGAGGGGCTGGCTTGGAATTCGCATCCGCGCGTGCCCGGTGCCAAGCTGCGCGGCTCGGGCTGCCGCTACGCCTCCAGGCTGGCTTCGGCCCTGGCCTTGAGGCAGGAGCCGATGGGGGGGCTTCACGTGGCCGCCGCCCATGCTTCCCGATATCTGTCGGAAGCGATTTCCCGATCGACAGCTCTGCGCTGAAAGAGCGGCCGGGGGACTTGCCTTTCCCCGTGGGGACGCTATCCTTCCTCGCCCAACCAACGCGGCTGTAGCTCAGTGGTAGAGCGTCACCTTGCCAAGGTGAATGTCGAGGGTTCAAGTCCCTTCAGCCGCTCCAAATACACGCAAGGTGCCCTCTGGCGCCTTGCTTCGTTTGCCGGCTTCGTTTGCCGGGCCAGTTCTTGATGTCTGCCGGGGCAGGACTACTGACAGCCGCAGTTGAGTTGCAGCGTGGCGGTCCAATTCCAGCTGGCGGGGTCCATGTCGCAGGGACCGATGCGAGCCTGGAACTGCGAGTAGCCCGGTGAGCCGTCGTTGTCGCAATTCTGGATCAGGCGGCCATTGCGAGCGTACGAGCTGCGTGGAGCGGACCAGTTTCCATCCGCCGCCTGCACGGAAGCGCAGCAACCGGAAGCGCCTCCATAGTAGGAGAAGAAGAACGACTGTTCGCAGGGCGTGCAGGTGACGCAGTCCCCATCGTGCGTTCCATTCTCGGGCGGAATGGCTGCCAGATACCACGTCCCGCACGGAGCGCTGGGACTGGTCTGGCTGAAGGTGTTCGATGCGGGGCAGATTTCAGGGCAGGTCTCGACGATCTCATCGACGTAGGTGAGACCATCGGAAGGCTGCTGTGCGAGTGGAAGCAGAGCGAGACAAAGGATCGGGATGGAATTCATGTGAGCTTTTGTAGTTGTTGTGTTGGGGAAATCGAAATCAAGTATTCAGCGAAGACATGTAGTGGTAAAACCGGCAAAGGACCGGTTTTTCCTGTTTGATCGGAGGTTGGCCCTAGTTGCCGAGCGCCTGTGCTGCCCGCATTTCGATGGCCTGAACCGTCTCTTCGCTAAGGGTGGGCATGGGGGCATGCGTCGTGCCCTTCGCCATCTCCTTGTGCCAAGCCTGCTTTTCCTTCTCTTTCGCAAGGAATGCGTCGTACTCGGGGAATTCTCCTTTTTGGATCGTGTACTGTCGGCCATTGGCCATCAGCACCATGCCGTCATCCCCCGGCGGAAACGGGGATGAGCCGTCCGCGCGGAGAAGCTGATAGCGACCCTGTCGGTCGAGAATCGTTGCGATACTCTGGAAGAGCAAGGTTGAGATCACGGCCTGCTTTTCGTCCGGGTCTCGAATGTCCTGGCGGACTTTTGTCAGCAGCTCGGTGATCAGGGCCTCATTGGACTGAGACCGCGCGGTCGGTGCGGGGGTGGACGGTGCGGGGGCTGGTTCAGGTATCTGTTCCACCTCCGGCTGCCGAACGGCCGGATCGACCACGAGTTCGGTGCTCGGAGTGGATCGGGGTGTGGACGGTGCGTCAGGGCGTCGTTCGGGAGCACCTTGAGCGTCCGGAGCGGGCGCGCCCCACCAAAGGGCTGCGACGATTGCGATGCATGCAATGACAATGAGCGAGATGAGATTGCGAGGGTTCACGGAGCGGAAGGTTGAACGGCAAAGGGAAGCCCGGCGGGAACCGGAATCGGGCAGGAAGGGCCCAGACGCAAGAAAGCCAAGCTTCACGCCCCTGATCAGTCAACTCGCTCCCGAAAGCCGCCCCGTTACGCTTGGATTCGGCGCGCCAAAGTGGTATTCCCGCCCCATGCAGGCCGCAGGGGACGGCGGAGCGGGGAGGCAGACTCTCCCCGCAGGTAGTCCGTTTCCTGAGGCTCTCGAGGGGACGATTCAGACACACATCGATGGGACGCAAGGCCAAGGCAGCCGAACCGGAGCGGGGACATCCGGTCGCACGCTTCTTCAGCGGCTTGAGAAGCTTCTTCTTCGGACGCGAAGTGGACGAGAAAACGGGTGAACGCCTGCGCGAGATCAAGGGTCTCGTGCTGGTGGGCTTCGCCCTGTTCGTATTCCTCGCGCTGGTCAGCTTCTATGCGCCGTTCGAGGATCCGGCTGCGCAGGGTTCCAACTGGGGCGGGCAGGTCGGTTTCTATCTCGCCAACGGCCTGCACCGCATGCTGGGACTCGCCTCGCTGCTGCTGGCCCTGCTGGCAATCATCTGGGGTGCCGTGCTCGTCGCGGGACGCAAGATCCCGCTGGTGAGCCTGCGCTGCATCGGCGGCATGGCCTTCGTGTTTTCGACTGCCTATCTGCTGCACTTCATGTTCGGACCGGAAGTGCACGCGGCCGGCAGTGCTCCGCTGAGCAATGTGGGCTCGCGCCTGCCGTACGGGCCCGGTGGCTGGCTGGCGATGGAATCGACACCCTTCTTCATCAGCAAGTTCGGCGGCGTCGGTTTCTTCCTGATGCTGATCGTGCTCGCGGTGGTCTCGTTCCTGCTCGCGACCGAGATGGGCTTCTATCCTTCGGTGCAGGGCTTCCAGGAATGGCTCAAGAAGCGGCGCGAGGAGCGCGGTGAGGGTCTGCTCGCGGCAGTAGGCGGACACCTGAGGACCGTAGGCTCCGGCGCATGGAACTTCGTGCGCGGTGCCAACCTGTCCGAAGGCCTCAAGCCTGCTGCCCAGGCGGCCGGCGGCGGCACCGCGGTGCTGGAGGAAGAGGAGGAGGCTCCCCGTCAGGCCGTGAAGCGCACCAACCGCAAGGCCAAGCCGGAGGAAGACGAAGACGAGGCAGAGGAAGAGGAGCTCGAAGAGGACACGGACTCGCTCGCGGAGCTCGACGAGGACGAAGAGGAAGCCGACGAGGACGAAGAAGAGAAGGATCTGGGGCTTGGCGACAACGACGATCCCAAGCAGCCCAAGAAGGGCGTCTACGACGAAGACGAGCTCGATGACGACTACGAGCAGGAGATGAGCGACGAGGAGTTCGAGCCGCTTCCCGAGGAGGAGGAAGAGGAAGAACCCAAGGTCGTGCCGATCGCGCCCGCTGCCGAGGCCAAGAAGCCGATCCAGCCCAAGTTGCCGCAGGGTCCGCGCTTTGACACGCCGACGCCGCCCGCCGGTCCCTGGAAGCTCCCGCCGCTCGATCTTCTGATCAAGCCCGAGGGCGGCGGCCAGACGGATGCTGGCTTCGTGCAGGAGTGCGCCACCAAGCTGGAGAACGCGCTCAAGAGCTTCCGCGTCGAGGCCAATGTCGTCGGCGCGCAGATCGGCCCGGCGGTGACCATGTTCGAACTGAGCGTTGCGCAGGGCACGCGCATGAACCGCGTCACGCAGCTCTCGAGCGAGATCGCAGCCGCATTGCGCGCGCAGAGCGTGCGCATCATCGCTCCGATCCCGGGGCGTGACACGATCGGCATCGAGGTGCCCAACTCCAAGCGTCGCGTGGTGCGCATCCGCGAGCTTGTGACGCAGGCGGCCTACGATCCCAAGCAGTTCTCGCTGCCGCTGTTCATCGGGATGGACGCCGAAGGCGGACCGGTGGTCGGCGATCTGGCGCGCATGCCGCACCTCCTGATCGCCGGCACCACCTGTTCCGGCAAGTCGGTGTGCATCAACACGATCCTCGCGAGCCTGCTGATGACGCGCTCGCCCGAGGAAGTGAAGATGATCCTGGTCGACCCCAAGATGGTCGAATTGCAGACATTCGCCAGCGTACCGCACCTGATGTGCCCGGTGGTGACCGATGCGCGTCAGGCGACGCAGGTGCTGCTGTGGGCCGTCGAGAAGATGGAGGGCCGCTACGAGCTCTTCAAGGACGCCGGCGTCAAGAACATCAAGGGCTACAACGCCCTCGGAGAAGCGGAGCTGCGCCAGCGTCTGGGCCAGCACTTCGACGAGGCGCGCACGCCGCGTCAGGTGCCCTACATCGTCGTCGTGATCGACGAGATGGCCGATCTGATGATGACCTCCAAGAAGGAGGCCGAGCAGGCCATCACGCGTCTGGCGCAGAAGTCGCGCGCGGTCGGCATCCACGTGATCGTCGCCACGCAGCGTCCGTCGACGGATGTCATCACCGGCGTGCTCAAGGGCAACCTGCCGACGCGCATCGCCTTCCAGGTGGCGAGCACGATCGACAGCCGCGTGATCCTCGACGATTCCGGCGCCGACAAGCTGCTGGGCAACGGCGACATGCTGTTCATGCCGCCGGGCGGCTCGAAGCTCAAGCGCGTGCAGGGTGCGCTGGTGGAGGATTCCGAGCTCTCCAAGCTCGTGGACTTCGTGGCCAAGGACTCCGCGCAGAGCTTCAGCCAGGAACTGGTCCAGGTCGCAACCGGCGCCAAGCAGGCGGGCGGCGAGATGTCGGGCTCGATGCCCGACGAAGACGAGCTGTTCGATGACGCCGTGCGCGTGATTCTCAAGACCAAGCGCGGCTCGGCGAGCCTGCTGCAGCGCGCGCTGGGCATCGGCTACACGCGCGCCTCACGACTGATTGACATCATGACCGAACACGGCATTGTCGGCCCGCACAAGGGCAGCAAGTCGCGCGAGATCCTGATGACGCTGGAGGACTGGGAAAAGGCCTACGGCGTGAAGGAAATCCACGCGCCCAACGAGGACAACACCAACGATGACTAAGCGCCCCTTTGACCCCCGTCGCGACGGCGGAGCACTGCTCCTGTTCGTTGCGGGAACCCTTGTTTCCGTGCTGATGGTGCTGGTGCTGACCAGCGAAGGACCTCTGTCGGCGTACACGGGAACTGCGGCCATCGCCGAGCCGCTCGTCAACTCCTTTGGCGCCTGGCCAACGCTGCTGTTCGCCGCCGGGCTCACGTTCCTCGGCGCGCGCACGTTCGTCAGCGTAGGTACGGCGCACGTGCTGCGTCACATGCTCGGCCTCGCCGGGGTGCTGATCGGCAGCGCTGCGGTGCTCGGCGCGTTCGCTGAGCGCGCCGGCGGTGTGCTCGGCGCGCTGGTGGGCGGTCAGCTCGCCGGCTTGACTCACCCGATGGTGGGTGCGCTGGCCGGTGTGGCGGTGGGCGTCGGCGTCGGCTGGTACGTCTGGCTGCGCCCCGACACGGGCATCGATGCGCCGGAGGAAGTGCGCCAGTCGCTCGGCGAGCAGGCCGCCGCGGACAAGGGCGTCACGAGCGAAGAAGCGGCGGGGCTGGTGCCCGAAGAGCTCGAGGTTGCGCTCGAGGCGGGGCGGCGCGCCATGGCCGAGCGTCCGGTCGCGATCAACTCGCCGTATCCCGAGGATGTGCGCCTGCGCGGCGAAATCCCCGCGGGCGCCAAGCCGCTGCAGGTCAGCGTGCGTGCGGCTCCGGTTGCGGAGACCGTGACGCAACCCGCACCGCAGCCGGTGCTGCCTCAAGGCGTCAAGCCGCTGTTCCCGGACGAGCCGGAAGAGCGGATCGAGGTGACTGAGCTTGAGGTGGAGGAGTCGGTGGGCGAGCCGGTCCCGCTGCCGGCACAGCCCTCGTGGGAGACCACCGGACTGAATGCGGAGGACGAGCCCGTGGATGCCTACGGCACGCCGCTCTCGGTGATCAAGACGGTACGCCCCGAAGGACAGGCTCCTGCCGTGGTCGAACCCGTGACGGAACCGCCGGTAAAGGCGGCCTGGGAATCCGAGGAGACGACGCAGGCGGAGGCGCTGCTGGCGGAATTCGACCAGCTCGAAGAAGAGGTGCTCGAACTGGAGGCCGCAGTGGATGCGGCCGCCACGGAGGAGTCCGAAGAGGAGCTGGAAGACGCACTCGAAGACGAGCCCGAGTTCGATGAGGTCTACGAGGAGCAGGCCGAGGCTGTCGAGGCCGAGGAAGAAGCGGAAGAGACGGAGGAGGTCGAAGAGACCGTGCAAGTCTCCGTGGAGGCCTCCGCCGGACCGCAGGCGGAGCCGGAAGCCGAGCCTCAGCCCGAGGTCACGCCGCAGCCGGCCGCAGCGCGCGCTCCGATCGCGCAGACCACGATCTTCGACTTTGCCCCTGCTGAAGAGAGCGTCGAGCTATTCCCGGCCGAAACGGATTCGGCGGAACAGGACACCGAAGAAGAGCCCGCCATCGCCGTACGGGCGGCCGCGCCCGAGGTCGAGACCGAGCCTGAGCCTGAACCTGAACCTGAGGTGGTGCTTCAGCCGCAAGCGGTCTCCGAGCAGCGTGCTCACAAGGCCCCGGCCATCGACCCTCAGCGCGCGCAGTTGCTGCGGGAGATCGGCTGCCTGTTCGTCGACAACGGTCGCGTGGCGGTCTCCATGCTGCAGCGCAAGTACTCGATGGAGTTCGACGATGCCTGCAAGGTGCTCGACGAGTTGCAGGACCTCGGTCTGATCGGTCCCTATCTCGGCGGACAGCGTCGGGACATTCTCCTGTCCCGCGAACAGTGGCTGGAAAAGGTCGGAGCCGACTAGGCCGGCACCTTCAGCCCCGGAAATGAACCCAAGGGACCACGCGAGCGGTCCCTTGCGCTAGGATTCCCGCCCCGTGGCCAAGAAGAAGACAACGCCCCAGCCGGCAACGCAGCCGGAAACGAATCTGGTAGCCCTCGTCCATCTGGGCTGCGCCCGCAACCTGATCGACTCGGAGCTGATCCTCGGTCGCATGGCGGAGGAGGGCTTGATGGTCACGGATGATCCGGGCAGCGGAGGCACGGTTGTGCTCAACACCTGCTCGTTCATCGGTCCGGCCCGCGAGGAGTCGGAGAACGCGATTCGCGATCTGCTGAAGCGCAAGCAGCGCGGCGAGCTGGCTCACGTTGTTGTCGCGGGCTGCCTCGTCCAGCGCTACAAGCAGGGCCTCGCCGAGCAGTTCCCCGAGGTCGATCTGTTCGCCGAGATCAGCGACTACCGCAAGCTGGCCCGTTCGGTGAAGGAGCTGTCGGAGGGCAAGGCCGGTGTGCCGCGCTATCTCGCAGGCCCGCTGGAGCGTGAGGCCGAGCGCGACGGTGCGCGACTCCTGTCGACCCCGCAAAGCTACGCGTACCTGCGCATCAGCCATGGCTGCGACCATCTGTGCTCGTTCTGCGCGATCCCTTCGATTCGCGGCAAGCACCGCTCCAAGCCGCTCGAGGCGGTGGTCTCCGAAGCGCGCGAGCTGTGCTCCGGCGGAGTCCGCGAGCTGGTGCTGGTCGCGGAAGACTCGACGGCGTGGGGTCGCGACATGGGGAAGGAGCTGCCGGATCTGGTCGAGGCGCTCGCCAAGCTGTCGGACAAGCCGCGCATCCGAGTGATGTACGCCTATCCCAATCGCTTTCCCTGGCGGCTCACCGAGCTGATGCGCGAGCACGAGCACGTGCTCTCCTACCTCGATATCCCCGTGCAGCACATCGCGACGCCCGTTTTGAGGGCCATGCGGCGGGCGGGATCGGGGGATCAGGTTCGCAAGCTGCTTGACCGCCTGCGCGAGGAGGTGCCCGGCATCACCCTGCGCACGACGCTGCTGCTGGGTTTCCCCGGCGAAACCGACGCTGACGCGGCCGAGGTCGCGGCGTTCGTGCGCGAGTACGGCCTGGCGCGCGTGGGCGCATTCACGTACTCGCCCGAACAGGGCACCAGCGGCTGGGATCTGCCCGATCGGGTGCCCGCCAATATCGCCCAGAGCCGCTATCAGGCCGTCATCGCCGCTCGCGACGAGGTGCTCAAGAGCAGTCAGGGAGCCTGGATCGGCAAGGATCTGGAAATCCTCGTCGACGAGCAGCACCCCGGGGTCTCGACCGTCGTGGGGCGCGGGGTGATGGATGCCCCGGAAGTGGATCTGGTGGCAATGGTGCGTGGCTCCAAGGCCTCCGTCGGCGATATCATCCGCGTACGGGTCGAGTCCCTGGACGCCGAGTCGAATCTCGTCTGCAAACCCGCAGGCAAGCGCTGACCGGATCCAGTCGCAACCCGCCACCACTTCCGCCTCGCATGGGCGTCTTCCAGCACTGGCCGAACCGAATCACCGCACTGCGCTTTCTGGGAGCGCTCGGGTTATTCGTGATCTTTGCGCTGCACGGCATGCTGCGCGTGGAGGAGCTGCCCGCGGAGCGCGGACTGCTGCAGTGGGCCTTCTGGCTCTTCCTCGTCACCTCGCTTTCGGATGTGCTCGACGGCTACCTGGCCCGCAAGGGCAATCACATCACGGCCTTCGGTCGCATCGCGGATCCTTTCGTCGACAAGGTGCTGGTGATCGGCGCGATGGTGTTCCTCGCCGTGATGCCCTGGTCGCAGCCGTTCTTCCCGGCCTGGATCGTGGTGGTCGTGCTCTCGCGCGAGTTTCTGATCACGGCCATCCGCGGTTATGTCGAGAGTCAGGGCGTGCAGTTTCCCGCGGACTGGTTCGGCAAGCTGAAGATGTTCGCGCAGTGCATCGCCGTCGGCGTTGTGATCGGGATCCACGCCTTCGGCTTCGAGGGCGAGACGCTGCGCTTCTGGACGCTGGTGGGACACTGGGCCGTCTGGGCCACGCTGGTCACGACGGTCGGTTCCTGCTTCTCCTATCTCGGCAAGACGCGGCGCTGGCTGCTGGACGGAGGGCAATGAACGTGGATCGCCTCAAGCTGGCCATCGTTTCGTGCGGATTCCTCGGCTGCGCACCGATCGCGCCCGGCACCTTCGGGACGCTGGGCGGGGTCGCGATCGCATGGCTGCTCTCGGGCACGGGCCGAATGTTCCCCGTCTGGTGCCTGATTGCGTGCGTGGCTCTCTACGCGCTCACGGCGCCGCTGGGCCGCTGGGCCGAGAGCTATGCGGGCAAGAAGGACCCGGGCATCTTCGTGATGGATGAGGTGATCGGCTACCTGATCACGATCCTGTGGTTCGATGGCCCCTCGTATCTGGCGCTGGTCACCGCATTCTTCGTGTTCCGCTTCTTCGACATCGTGAAGCCCTGGCCCGCGCGCGCCATGGAACGCATCGGCGGCGGACATGGCATTCTGCTTGATGACGTATTCGCGGGCATATGGGCGCTGGCAGCGGTGATGGTGCCGCTGCGCCTGATCTTCTCCGAAGCTCCCTGGGTCGCTGGGACCTGAGCGCAGCATGGCAGCCCAAAAGAAGTCCAGCGACCGTCGTGCGGGCGGAGCCAGTCTGGGTACGCGCTTCTCCCTGACGATGAGCATCGCGCTCGCACTGGTAATGGCGGCAGCGGGTGTCTTTCTCTTCACGCGAGCGGTCGCGCAGGCCGAGAAAACCCAAGAGCTGGCGTTTCTCGAAGCCGTCAAGCTGCGCGGCAAGCCCACCGACACCGCCTATCAGCCGATTCAGGGCAGCAGCGTCCAGACCTTCGAAAACGGCACACTGCAGCGCATCGATGTGGTGCTTACCAAGGACAGCAAGACCACAGGCTGGCTCTACCGTGCCAAGGACACCGAGCGCCACAGCACCAAGGATCCGCGGCGCTACGAGAACAACCAGGACTACGAGCACGGCTACGAGGACGGCTTCAAGGACGGCCACCAGCTCTTTGTGCCGCAGTCGCTGCGCGAGCAGGCAGGCGAGGGTCTGCCGATCCTGATTCTCGGTGTGACGCTGGCCGTGATTCTCGTCGGAGCGCTCGTCGCCTGGATCATCGGCGGCAGCGTGTCCCATCCGCTGGCGCTGATCGTCGAGGACATCGCACAGATCGCCCGCGGCAACCTGCGCCACCGCACACGCGTGCGCGCCGGCGGCGAGGTAATGCAGCTGGCGCGTTCGATCGACCGCATGGCTGCCGATCTCGATGCGGCGCGTGATGCGGCCTTCGAACAGAACCGGCGCGAGCGCGAGCTCTCGCTGGCCTCCGATGTGCGCGAAGCCCTGCTGCCGCAGACGACCCCGAAACTCGCCGGGCACGAACTGGCGGCGAGGCATGTCAGCTCGCCGACGCCGGGGGGCGATTTCCACGATTTCATCGAGTACCCCGATGGGCGCGTTGGGCTGCTGGTGTGCGACGTGTCCGGCCGCGGCGTTCCCGGTGCCATGATCGGTGCGGTGGCACGCTCCTATCTGCGGGCAGAGCTGCTGCACCATGAGGATGTGTCCGTGGCCTTCGCGCGTGCCAACCGCGCGCTGTCGCGCGACCTGCGGCGCGGCATGTTCGTCAGCGCGATGTTTGCGCTCGTGGATCCGCGCGAAGGCGTCGCAACCGTCGTGTGTGCCGGCCACAAGCTGCCACTGGTCCGTTACACGGGAGCGGATGGCAAGATCCGTGTGGTGCACCCCGAGGGGATCGCGCTGGGTCTCGACAAGGGACCTGTCTTCGAACGCGCGCTGAAGCCCGTGCGCGTGCCGCTGGAGCCCGGGGACCGGCTGGTCTGCGCCACCACGGGCGCGCCGGCCGTGCAGAATCCGCAGGGCTTCGAGCTGGGGGAGAAGGAGTTCTTCAAGCTCGTTCTGCAGCACTCTGCACGCACGACCGAACAGATGCTGGACGGTGTGCTCGCCGGCATCGAGGCGCACGCCGATGGCGCGCCTTTCCCGACCGACCTGTCGATCGTGGCCGTATCCCGGCCCGCCTGAGGCGCAACCCATGCAGATCCGCGAGTTCCAGAAACTGATCGAAGACACCTACTATCAGCGTGACTCCGCGCGCGGGCTGGCGGGAACTCACATGTGGTTCTGCGAAGAAGTCGGCGAGCTCACCCGCGCGCTGCGCCGCAACAAGCGCGAAGAGCTGGAAGGCGAGTTCGCGGACGTCTTCGCGTGGCTTTCCAGCATGGCTTCCATCGCGGGCATCGACATGGAAGAGGCTGTGCGCAGGAAATACGCGCGCGGCTGCCCGCGCTGCACCGCGATTCCCTGCGCCTGTCCCTGAAAGCGCACTTCCTTGGGCACCCGGCCGAATCAGACCGGCTCGCTGTTCGGCGGCGAGCCCGAGCCGCAGGCGACGCCCGAGGCGCCGCTCAAGGCCGGTCTGTATGCGGAAGTCGCCATTGATCGTCCGCTGGATGCGCTGTTCACCTACGCAGTCCCTGAGGAGTTCGCTTCAAAGCTCGCCCCCGGCGTGCGCGTTGCCGTGCCTTTCGGCCCGCGTCGCGAAGTCGGTGTCGTCGTCAGCACGCGACCCGATGCTCCGCCGGAAGCGACGCGCATCAAGCCGATCCTGAAGCTGCTCGACGAGGAACCGAGCCTCGATGCTTCGATGCTCGCGCTGACCCGCTGGATGGCCGAAGAGTACGCCTGCTCCTGGGGCGAGGCGCTGGCCGCCGTGCTGCCGACCGCGCTCAAGCGCGAAGCCGGCGCGCTCCAGGTAGTGATGATCCGTGCGCATCCGGACATCGACGAGGCGACCGTGGCAGCGCTGGAAACCCGTCAGCCCAAGCAGCATCGGATGCTGCGAACGCTGCGCGAGCTGGGCGGCGGCATCGAACTGCGCGAGCTCTGCCGCCGGCTCAACCTGACCGACAGCGTCGCCAAGTCGCTGGCGAAGGCTGGCCTGGTCTTCATCGAGCGCGTCGCTTCGCGCAATGACCCGCTCGCCACCAGCAGCGTCGTGCGCAGGCGCCCGGAGCAGTTGTCTGCGGATCAGGCAACGGCTGTCAGCACGCTGACATCGGCGCTGGATTCGGGCCAGGGCGGCGCGTTCCTGCTGCAGGGCGTCACCGGCAGCGGCAAGACGGAGGTGTACCTGCGTCTGATCGAAGCTGCGCTGGCCCGCGGCAAGGGTGCGATCGTGATGGTGCCGGAGATCGCGCTGACGCCGCAGACGGTCGGCTGGTTTCGTTCGCGCTTCGGGGAAATCGCCGTGCTGCATAGTCGCATGACGGATGCCCAGCGCCGCTCGATGTGGCTGGGGGTCGGCAAGAGGCGTGCGCGCGTGGTGGTGGGGGCGCGCTCAGCCGTGTTCGCGCCGGTGCCCGAGCTCGGCGTGATTGTGCTCGATGAGGAACATGAGCCCTCGTTCAAGCAGGAGTCTACGCCGCGTTATCACGCGCGCGATGTGGCTCTCCGTCGTGCGCGGGAGCTGGGTGCGGTGTGTGTGCTCGGCTCGGCGACGCCCTCGCTGGAGAGCTGGCAGGCGGCCCAGTCCGGCGGTCTGCGCCGCATCCTGCTCGGCGCGCGCGTGCACGGTGGCGCATTGCCTCCGATCGAGATCGTCGACATGCGGGGCGAAAAACGCGATGGCCCCGGGCCCGCGCTGTTCTCGCGCCGACTCGCCACGCTGCTGAGCGCCGCGCTTGAGCGCAAGGAGCAGGCCATCCTGTTTCAGAACCGACGCGGGTTCTCCCCGGTGCTGTGGTGCGCCTCCTGCGGGGAAACCATGCGCTGCGCGCAGTGCGATGCCAATCTGACCTTTCATCGCAGGATCCAGCGCATGGTTTGCCATGCCTGCTGCGAGGAACTGCCGATCCCCAGGCAGTGTCCGCAGTGCACGGCGCCCAACCCGCGCATGCTCGGAGCCGGTTCCGAGCGCGTGGAGGGCGTGCTCAAGCGCTCGCTGCCGGATGCTCGCGTGCTGCGCATGGACTCAGACACCATGCTGCGCCGCGAGGACTATGAGCATGCGCTGGAAGCGTTCGGGCGCGGCGAGATCGATGTGCTCGTCGGTACGCAGATGATCGCCAAGGGACTCGACTTCCCGCGTGTCACGGTGGTGGGGGTGATCGATGCCGATCTGGCGCTGCACCTGCCGGACTTCCGTGCGAGCGAGCGCACGTTCCAGCTGCTGGCGCAGGTCGCCGGCCGCGCCGGCCGCGGCGAACTCGAAGGCCGCATCGTCGTGCAGACCTCGACTCCGGGCCACCCTGCGATCCTTGCCGCTTCGCGCCACGACTACGAGGGCTTTGCGCGCATGGAGTCCAAGCTGCGCTCGGAGCTGGGCTACCCGCCGCACGGCCGGCTGCTGCGGGTGGTGATCGACTCGGAGGATCCGGCGCTGGTGGTCGATGCCGCCAAGGCGGTCGGCGAACTGATGCGCGGGCAGGCGCAGCCCGGCGGCATGGTGCTGGGACCCGCGGAAGCGCCCGTGGCGCTGCTGCGCGGACGTCATCGCAGGCATGTGCTGCTGAAGGCGAAACCCGGTACAGACGCAATTGCACGTGTGCGCGCGGGCTTGCGCGCTTTCACGTTGCCGAATCACAAGCTGCGCATGTCCATCGACGTCGATCCGATGTCGATGCTGTGAGCGCGGCTGCGAACGCTGCTCAGCGCATTGCGAACTGGCTGCTCTGCTTGCCGAGCACCTGATCGCGGAAGCGCACGAACAGATGCGCGCTGTCCATCGGGCCGGGTGCGGCTTCGGGGTGGTACTGCACGCTGAACACCGGCAGCTGCTTGTGGCGCATGCCCTCGACTGTCTGGTCGTTGAGGTTGATGTGGGTCACCTCGACGTCCTTGGGCATGGTCGCCACTTCCACCGCGTAGGAGTGGTTCTGGCTGGTGATCTCGACGCGCCCCGTCAGCAGGTCGCGCACCGGATGGTTCGCGCCGTGGTGCCCGAAGGGCATCTTCTTCGTCTGCGAGCCGAACACGATCGAGAGGATCTGGTGACCCAGGCAGATGCCGAAGATCGGCTTTTTCGCCACGAGATCCGAGATGGCGTGGATCGCCGGCTTGACCGCAGCCGGATCGCCGGGGCCGTTCGACAGGAAGATGCAGTCGGGATCCATGCCCAGCACATCGCTGGCACTGGTGTGGTTGGGGACCACCGTGACATCAAAGCCGCAGTGCACGAGGCTGCGCAGGATGTTGTGCTTGGCGCCGAAGTCGTAGGCCACGCAGCGCAGGCGCGAGTTGGGGGGCAGCGCGGGAATCAGATCCGGGTAGGAGTCCTCGTATCCGCGCGTCCAGGTGTATGGCTTGCTGCACGACACGCCGACCGTGAGGTCGCGGTTGTCCGTCGAGGGCATGCGCTTGGCCTTGGCGAGCAGTGAAGCGGAGTCGCCGTCGATCGTCGAGACAACGCAGCGCAGCGTGCCGCCCTCGCGGACCTGACGGGTCAGCCGGCGCGTGTCGACGCCGTCGATGGCGACGATGCCGTTGCGCTTGAGCCAGTCGATCAGCGTCGAGTTCGCGCGGAAGTTGCTTGCGACCGTCGACATCTCGCGCATCACGAAGGCCTCGGCCCAGCCGCGCGGGCTCTCGGAGTCCTCGTCGGCGACGCCGTAGTTGCCGATCAGCGGGTAGGTCATGATCACCACCTGGCCGGCGTAGGAAGGGTCCGTTAGGATCTCGTGGTAGCCGCTCATCGCGGTGTTGAAGACCAGATCGCCGCCCTTCTCGCCCTCCGCTCCCACCGAACGGCCCTGCAGAACGAGGCCGTTTTCCAGTGCGATCCATGCCTTTTTCATCGTGTCATCTCTATCTGGCGCACGCTGGCGCCGGCGTTGATCCGAGCGGCGAGGATGCCCGCGCCGAAACCGTTGTCGATATTGACTACACCCACGCCCGAGGCGCAGGAGTTGAGCATGGCAAGCAGCGCGGCAAGGCCGCCGAAGGAGGCGCCGTAGCCGACGGAAGTGGGAACCGCGATCATCGGCTTGTCGACGAGTCCGCCGACCACGCTGGGCAGGGCGCCTTCCATGCCCGCCACCACGACCAGCGCATGCGCCGAACGCAGTCGCTCCACATGCGCCAGCAGGCGGTGAATCCCTGCCACGCCGACATCCGTGAGCGTCTCCACGCAAGCGCCGTGCATGCGCGCAGTCACGGCCGCTTCCTCCGCGACGGGGAGATCCGAGGTCCCCGCACACACCACCAGCACCTTGCCCACGCCCTCGATGCCGCCCTTGGGCTCGACGCGCAGTGTGCGCGAGAGGCTGCAGTGGATCGCACGCGGGACACGCCGCAGAACCAGCTGCGCGGCTTCCGGGCTGATGCGCGTGACCAGCAGCCGCTCATGGTGCTCGAGGATCGCGGCAGAGATGTCGGCGATCTGCTCCGGGGTCTTGCCGGCGCCGTAGACCACCTCGGGGCCGCCGCAGCGCAGCTCGCGGTGAGTGTCGAGGCGCGTGTGTCCCAGATCGCGCACCGGGAAGTGCTTCAAACGGGAGAGGGCGTCCTCGACGCCCAACCGGCCGTCGCGGAGCGCTTCCAGAATCTCGCGCAGTCCGTTCTCGCCCAAATTGGGCGCGGATCATAGCGAATGACCGCTCGCTTGTCGCGCGTTCAGCGTGGCGCGGCGTCCAAATCCAGCCCGGCGTGCTGCCCGGCGCGCCAGTGGTGGTAGCCCAGGCCCGCAATCATGGCCGCGTTGTCCGTGCAGTAGGCCGGCGAGGGGAACAGGGCCGTGATCCCGTGCGCTGCCGCACGGGATTGCATTTCGTGGCGCAGGCGGCGATTGCAGGCCACTCCGCCGGCGACCAGCACGCGCGAGAGCCCCTCGCGCAGCGCGGTGCGCAGGGTCTCGTTGACCAGCGCGTCCACCAGAGCCTGTTCGAACGAAGCTGCGATGTCCGCGCGGTCGGGGATCTCTTCAGGGCGCGGCAGCGCCCGCGCCATGTTCTGTCCGCGCACGTGATAGAGCACCGCGGTCTTGAGTCCGCTGAACGAGAAGGCCGGAGCCTCATCCCGGGCGCGGTAGCTCGGCAGACGCAGAGCACGCGGATTGCCGCCCTCCGCCAGCTTCGACACCAGCGGGCCGCCGGGATAACCCAGCCCCAGAATGTGCGCGACCTTGTCGAAGGCCTCTCCGGCCGCATCGTCGAGCGTGCCGCCGAGCAGCTCGATTCGCAGCGGCGAGTGCGCGCGGTAGATCGACGAGTGCCCGCCGGATACCACCAGTGCCAGGCACGGCCAGGGATATTCGGCGTGCTCCATCGTCGCTGCGTAGACATGCGCTTCGATGTGGTGCACGCCGACCACGGGAATCGAGAGCGACCAAGCCAGCGCCTTCGCGGTGTTGACTCCGACCAGCAGTGATCCGATCAGGCCCGGCCGCGTCGTCACCGCGATGCAGGTGAGGTCCCGAAACCCGGCGCCGGCCTGCTGCAACGCGGCCTCGATCACGGGCGTGATCTGCGCCAAGTGCGAGCGTCCTGCGATTTCCGGCACGACGCCGCCGTACTGCGCGTGCATGCTGGCCTGGCTGTGTACGACGGACGACAGGATCTCGCGGCCGTCGCACACCACGCTGGCTGCGGTCTCGTCGCAGGACGATTCGATGCCCAGCACCAGCGCGCTCATCGCGGCGACTGCTCCGCGAGCGGCGCAGGCACGGCTGGCCTGTTTCCGCTGAGAAGATCGATGGCCGCCTGCAGTTGCGCGTCGATGTAGAAGTGCGGCACCAACTGGATGGTCTCCTCGATCTCCCAGCGCTCCAGCTGCTGGCGAGCGAGCGGATCCGGCATCGGTCGCGCGAGACGCTCGTGAATCGAGCGTCGCTCCGCAGCCGGAAGCGACACTTCGAGATCAGGCTGGATGCCGCCGCGGCCCTCCGGATCGAGGCTTCGCTCCAGAACGCGTCCGCTGGGTGTTTCGTAGCGCGCGGTGGTGATCTTCGCGAGTGTCCCGTGTTCCGGGAAGCGCTGCAGCGTCTGCACCGTGCCCTTGCCCCAGGATCGCTCGCCCACGATCACGGCCAAACGGTGGTCCTGCAGCGCACCGGCCAGCACCTCGGACGCGCTCGCGCTGCCCTCATCGATCAGAACGATCAATGGAAGACCCGCATAGGCAGCCTGCGCGCTTTCCGCATGATGGGTGGCCACGCGCAACCGGCCTTCGGTGCGAACGATCACGCCGCGCGTGAGAAAGCGCCGTGCGAGGTCGACTGCGGAAGCCAGCACACCGCCGGCGTTGCCGCGCAGATCGAGCACCAGCCCGCGCATTCCGGCTGCGTTGAGATCGCGCAAGGCCGCATCGAACTCACCGGGCGTGGCATGGGTGAATGAATGCAGCGCCACATACGCGATGCCCTGATCCGCCTGCAGCATGCGCACGTCTGTCACGCTTGGGTCAACGAGGCTGTCCTTGCGCAGGCGCACTGTGCGCAGCTTGCCATCGCGCGCCGCGACCTCCAGTTCCAGCTCCCCGCCTTGATCACGGCTGAGCTCCTGTCGCAGTCCCGCCTCACCCAGCTCTGCGACGAGGTGTGAGCCGATGCGCAGCAACCGATCGCCCGGGGTCAGGCCTGCTTTCGCAGCCGGCGATCCCGGCAGCGTGTAGAGGATCTGCGCCTGCGCGATGGGTTGGCGGAAGATGGCACCGATGCCGCGATAGCGACCCTCGGTCTCTCGCTCGAGCATGCGCGTCTCCGATGGATCGCAGTAGCGCGAATACGGATCGAGACCTTCCGCCATGCCCTTGAGCGCCAGATCGAGCAGTTCCTGATCGTCGTGCGGCTCCAGCGCGTGCACGGCGATGAAGTCGCGCAGCTCGCGGTACAGCTCGACATCGGGCTCGGGCCGGCCGCGCCATAGCAGCATGGCGCTGACCCCGATCGAGACCCCCAGCAGCAGCGAAGCGAGCTTCATGGCGTTCCTCCACCGTATCGGTCGGCGGACGCCCTGTCTTCCGTGGAGGACGGCCGCTCGTGAAGGGTCCCGGTAAAGCGGTTGCAAGTTGTTTATTTGCATACACTTGCGAACTTCGTCATGCCTATGGATGCGCTGGCATGCGCTTCGCTGATGGAATCGTGCCCGAGGAGGCCCCGAACCATGCACATCCCCTTGATTCTGTTCCTGACCCTGTCACTCTCCGACCAGACCAGCCTGAAGCAGGCGGACACCACTTTCGGGCTCCTCGACAGCAACGGCGACAAGCTGATCGGTGCCTCGGAGTACACCGTGCTGAGCAAGGATCGTTCACCGTTTCTGATCGCCGATCACGATGGCAACGGCAGCCTCGATCGAGATGAGTTCCTGGTCTTCTATGCGCAGCGCCTCAAACTCGCCGGCCAGACTCCTGATGCGGATCTGGAAGCCGAGTCGACCCGCGTGGTTGCCGCGCGTCGTTCCAAGCAGGCGGGAGCCGGACCGGCCGTCCAGCGTCGTCGCACCCAGCCCGCCGATCCCGCCCCGGTGCCGTCGACCGCTCCGACCATCACCGATGGACTGAAGGCTGCACTCGACGCACTCGATGCCCGCGCGGCCAAGGGCAAGGCGACCCCAGAGGATGTGCAGGCGGTCAAGAACCAGCTGATCGCCCGCGCCCGCGCTGCGGCCAACGCCAAGCAGGGCGACCCGAGCGCGCTGGAGCAGGAACGCGCCCTGCAGGCCAAGTGGCTGCAGTCGCTGGAACGCATGGAAGTCGCGGCGCGCGAGGGCAAGTTCTCGCGTCAGGAGTTCACTGCGTTCCGCGAAGAGCTCAACCAGCGCCTGCGCAACCAGGCCAACGAAGCACAGGGCCATGCTGTCCCGGTACCCGCAGCGCCTCCGGCGAACCTCACCGAAGGACTGCAGGCCGCGCTCGACGCGCTCGATGCCCGTGCGGCCCAGGGCAAGGCGACTCCGGAGGATGTGCAGGCGGTCAAGAATCAGCTGATCGCCCGCGCCCGTGCTGCGGCCAATGCCAAGCAGGGCGACCCGAGCGCGCTGGAGCAGGAACGCGCCCTGCAGGCCAAGTGGCTGCAGTCGCTGGAGCGCATGGAAGTCGCGGCGCGCGAGGGCAAGTTCTCGCGTCAGGAGTTCACTGCGTTCCGGGAGGAACTCAACCAGCGTCTGCGCAACCAGGCCAACGAGGTCCAGGGCAACCCTCCGCCTCCCGCCCCGACCCGTCCGGTGCGGCCGCCGCAACCGGCGCCAGAGCCTGCACCGGCGCCTGCACCGGCGCCTGCACCGGCGCCTGCACCGGCGCCCGCGCCTGTACCGGGACCGACCCCTGAGCCCAAGCCTGAGCCCAAGCCTGAGGTCCGGCCCCGCCCCGCGCCCGAGCCAAATCCACAACCGGCCCCCCAGCCCGCTCCGGAGCCTCAGCCCCAGCCGCAGCGTCCGCCTCAGCGTCCCAAGCCGGGTGGCTAGTCCTCGCTGACCCCACAAAGCACCGCGCGCCCTCGGGGTTTCCCTCGAGGGCACGCGGCGGTTGTGGACCGAGCGGGTCCGGGTAGCTGTGGAGCTCTTTTTACGCGGCCGCCAGCTCGTTGGGTTTCAGGGTGTCGGCGAGGCCGTCCCAGGTGAACCCGTGTTCGATCTCGCCATCGCTGCCCGGGATCAGAATCCGGAGCGGGTGGTCCTGATCTTGCACGCAGCCAAGCTTCGTCAGTTCGCCCTGCGTGTGGCGCAGCTCGCGGCGTTGGTTGGCAAGATCCGCCTCGACGTCGAGCAGCGCATCGCTCTTCTTGCGGCGCTTGGCGTTCCGGCCGCCCAGCTCGAGCACGCGCTGGTCAAGGTTTTCGATGGCATCGCTGCGCTCGCGCAGTTCCATGCTGATCGAGCGCAGGAGGGGCAACAGACGCTGGACGCTGGTGGTGTCGTAGGAGTGGCGTTTCATGGCGATTACCTCCGTTGATGGTCTGTAGCCGGAGGAGGGGATCCGTCCGACCGGAAAATTCGAAAGCTCTCTGGGACGTTTTCGCCCGGAGTGGGGTCCTTTCTGGACCCTTCCGGCCACTTTCCTCGGAATCCACCGCAGGGGACCCCCCCGGGCAGCGGCTAGGATGCCCCTCCACCCCCCAGCCCCCAAGCCCCATGACAGACGCCATCGTCGAGATCACCCGCTGCGAGGAGTTTTCGGCCGCTCACCGGCTGCACGACCCGCGCCTGTCGGATGAAGACAACCGCCGCCTCTACGGCCCCTGCAACACCGACCACGGGCACAACTACATCCTCGAGGTCACGGTGCGCGGCCCAGTGCCCGCCTCGGGCATGGTGATGGACCTCAATGTCCTGATGCGGATCCTGCGCGAGAAGGTGCTCGTCGAGGTCGACCACAAGCACATGAACCGCGACGTGCCCTTCCTGCAGGGTGTCATCCCCACTGCCGAGAATGTCGCGGTGGCCTTCTGGAAGAGGATTGAGCCAGAGCTGCGACCCTACGCCGGCTGCAGCCTGCGGCGGGTGCGCATCTGGGAGAGCCGCGGCAACTATGTCGAGTACTACGGAGAACGCGCATGAAGACTGCCGACCTGATCTCACAGCTGCTGCGCAACCTCGGTGAGGACCCGGCCCGCGAGGGACTGCTGCGCACACCGGAGCGCGTCGAGCGCGCCTACGCCGAGCTGACCTCGGGCATGGGGCGCACGGTCTCGGAAGTCGTGGGGGAGGGCGTGTTCCACGAGGACTGCTCTGAGATGGTGCTGGTGAAAGACATCGAGTTCTACAGCCTCTGCGAGCACCATATGCTGCCCTTCTTCGGCCGGGTGCACGTCGCCTACATTCCCGACAAGAAGATCATCGGCCTCTCGAAGATCCCGCGCATCGTCGATGTCTTCTCGCGGCGCCTGCAGGTGCAGGAGCGCATGACCGTGCAGATCGCCGAGGCGCTGGTGGAAGTGCTGCAGCCCAAGGGCGTCGGCGTCGTCGCCGATGCCGCGCACCTTTGCATGATGATGCGCGGCGTTCAGAAGCAGAACAGCTCGACGATGACGAGTTGCCTGCTGGGCAGCTTCCGCAGCGACCCGCGCACACGCGCGGAGTTCCTCAACCTGGTGCGCCCGAAGTAGCGACGGGGATCAGGGGATGTCGAGATCGGCCACATCCGCGCCCTCGGGCGCGTGGTAAGCCTTCCAGATCACCTCGGCAACATCCTCAGGCTTCTTCATCTTCGAGCGATCCCAGCTGCCGGGGACCTTGTCCCAGATCGGGGTGTCGGTCTGTCCGGGGTAGACCGTCGAGACGCGGATCTTGCGCGCCGCCAGATCCACCCGCAGGGCGTCGCCGAAACCGCGCAGGGCGTACTTGCTCGCGCAGTAGGCCACATTGCCCGGGAAACCCTGCTTGGCGGCTGTCGAGGCGATGTTGAAGATGTGCGCGCGCGGGCTCTCGCTCAGCGCGTCGAGCGCCTCGGAGGTCACGAAGAAGGCCCCGTAGACGTTGACCTCCATATGCCGCTTCCAGCTGGCGACATCCAGCTTCTCGAAGGGCTTGATCTCGAAAACGCCCGCATTGTTGACCAGCACATCGATCGAGCCCTCGAGGAACTCCACGGCGCGGTAGACCGCCGCCTCGACCGATCCGTGGTCGGCGACGTTCATCTGCTGGGCGCGCCCCTGACCGCCGGCGGCCTGGATCTCGGCGGCAACCTTGTCGAGCTCGTCCGAGGAGCGCGCGGCCACCGCCACCTTGGCTCCCTCGCGCGCGAAGCGCAGCGCGATCGCGCGACCGATACCCCGACCTCCGCCCGTGACCAGTACCCTCAGTTGGCTCATACCCGGAGAATAGCGGTTCTCCGGCAGCGTTTCCCAGCCTGCAGACCCAAAACAGGCCGCCGTTGCGGGCCTCAGGCGGTCGGGCCAGGACTGTCAGGCTGCGGAAAAAGCGAGCGGGCCCCGCGTCGCGCGCGGGGCCCGCTGCCGGATCCCATCCAACGACTCTTGCTGGAGTCGATCAGAAGCTGACGGCCAAGCCGAGGCTCAGCGCATCGAGCTCCAGGCTCGCATCGTCCGAATCGAAGGTGTCGTACTGCACCGTCCACTTGATGTCGTGGCCGGAGACGTAGTAGTTGACGGCGGCCGAGATGTCCGTGGTGTTGGCCGCATCGTCGCGATCCTCGTAGCGGATCGCACCTTCCCATTGGGGCATGAAGAGGTAGCTGGCGAGCACGTCGTAGGGCGTGCCGTCGCCAACATCCGCGCCCAAGTCGACCATCTCGGCCGCGAAGGCGAAGTTGCTCATGGTCAGGCTGACCTCGGCGAGCAGAGCATCGCCGTCGTCAAAGCTGCCGTCATCCAGCCAAGCGGCGGCGACCATCAGGTTGGTGCCTTCCGCGGCGCCGTAGGCGCCTTCGTTCTTGGCTTGCTTGCCCATCAGGTCGGCGTGAACGCGCAGCGAGAGCTTGTGCTCGTCACCGAGGCCGTCATCGCCGTTCTGGGCCGAAGCGGTCCAGCCGAGCGTCTCGTACTGGCCGTAGAACTGCAGACCGAGGGTGCGCGTGTTCCAGAGGCCGTTGCCGCCGATGTTTGAGCGGTCGAGGAACAGCAACTTGGCATCGCTGGTCAGGCTGTCGCGGTTGAAGGCCGTTTTGAACTGGCCCATCTTGCCCGTCACGACGTCGCCGAGCTTGAACGTGGCAAAGGCGTCGCGGAGCAGCGCTTCGCCACTCGTCATGTCGAAGCTGACCTTGTAGCCGTAGTCCGAGCCGGCATCCCCTTGGATCTCGATGCGCAGGCTGTCGAACTTGAAGCCCTGCTGATCAGCATCGCTCACATCCGTGAAGCGGCTGCGGATCCAGCCGTTGAGCTTGGGGCCGCCCGCGCTCTGTGTCTGCAGGCTGGCGTTGAGGTTGTTGATCTCGGCGTCGAGATTGGCCCATTCGGTGGCGAAGCTGGGGGCGGACAGGGCGCCCAGCGCAACAGTGAGGGGGATGAGCTTGAACATGCGATCCATGAAGGTTCGGGGACTCTCGCACCGCGAAAGGCGGCGCGGGAGCCACAGTGTCACCAGCAGTAGGGGGAGCTTCAAGCGCGGAGCGGAGAGTTCTTCTCATAAAACGAAAGCGTGCCTACGCCCGGGCACCCCTCGCTTGCCGGAGGCCAAAAAAAGAAGGAGCCCCGCGACGCGCGCGGGGCTCCGGTTGATTTCAGACTGGGTGGCTTCTCGAGCGACGCGCGCTCAGGAGGCTACCCCAGCGGATCAGAAGCTGACGCCCAGACCGAGGCTGATCGCGTCCTGCTCGAGGCTCGCGTCGTCCGAGTCGATGGTGTCGTACTGGGCGGTCCACTTGATGTCGTGACCCGAGATGTAGTAGTTCACGCCGAGGGTCATGATGGTGCTGTTGTCAGCGTCATCCGCGTCCTGGTAGCGGACGGCGGCTTCCCAGTTCTGGGTGAACAGGTAGCTGCCGGTGATGTCCCAGGGGGTGTTGCCGGCTTCGTCGAAGTCGACCATTTCGCCCGCGAGCGAGAAGCCGCTCATGGTGAGGCCCGCTTCCAGACCGATCGCGGTCTCGCCGACGCCCGCGTTGGCGCCGTCGTCGCTCAGGTAGGCGAGGCCCGCCGAGAGGGCGGTGCCGTCGTTGGCGCCGTAGGCGCCTTCGGCCTTGCCGATGCCGCCGCCCATGAGGTCAGCGGAGATCTTGGCGGCGATCTTGTGATCGTCGCCCAGACCATCGGCGCCGTTTTGAGCGGAGAGCGACCAGCCGATCGTCTCGAAGTTGCCCATGATGCCCAGACCGAGCTGGCGGTCGTTCCACAGGCCGTTGCTGCCGAGGACGGTGCGGTCCAGCAGCACCAGGCGGTTTTGGGCCACGGTCGACGAACGCAGGAAGTTGGTCTTGAACTGACCCATCTTCGCGGTCGCCATGTCGCCCAGCTTGAAGGTCGCGTAGGCGTCCTTCAGATCGGCGGTGCCGTCGGCGAGGTCAAAGCTGACCTTGTAGCCGTAGTCCGAACCCGCGTCGCCCGAGATCTCGAGACGAACCGCATCGAAAGCGAAGCCCTGCAGGTCCGCGTCGCTGTTGTCAACGAAGCGGCTGCGAACCCAGCCACCCATCTTGGGGCCGGTGGCGTTTTGCGCCGTGAGGCTGGCGTTCAGGTTGTTGATCTCCTGATCCAGGTTCGCCCACTCAGTGGCGAAGCCCGGGGTGCTGACGAGGGTCAGGACCAGGGAGCTATAGACGAGCTTGTTCATGCGTAGTGCACTCCAGTGTTTGTGTGTGTTGGACAGAGAAAAACGAGTCGTTTCGTGTAGGGATGGGGCCCGTGTAGTGCCGCCAATCTGCCGAGCGCTTCTGTGGCTTTCAAGGCGCAAGAAGGCAAAAGTGCAGGATCCGCGGCTGTCTCAGTTGTGGGAAAAGACAGCGCTTAGGCGCGCTTTTGACACGCAATCAAGCGCGCAAATCGCTTGCTGCCAAGCTCTCGAATGAATGCAATTTGCTAGTGGGGCGTCCGCGGAGCGTCCGCGCATGCTTGCAAGATCGTACGGGAGGCAAGGTTCTGAGGAATTATCCCCGCTTCAGGAACGGCGCAATGCGTGCGTCGGCCTGCAGCACCTGCTCGAGGAGCGCCTGGGGGGCCTCGATCTCGAGCGCTTCCGCGGCACGCAAGCGGGCCTCGAGGTCCTCTCGGGCCGCCAGGGTGTAGCCCCAGTCATAGTCGGGCCGGCTGAGATAGCGCGGATCCGCGGAGCGCACGTGCTCGGTGCAGGCCAGGTTGAGCTCCTCGAGCACGGCCTGTTTCCAGATGCCGTCGTGCGGTGGCCGAAGTGTGCCGAGCTTGTGCTCCAGTTCCTGCGCCAAGGCCTCCTGCCCTTCCAGCAGAGCATGGCCCAGCGCCAGCAGCAGCGGACGCGCATGCCAGCGGTCGGGGCCGCGGCCTTTCTTGATGCCTTGCTCCAGATCGTTCCAGGCCTGCTTCCAGTCGTGGTGCTTCATGCGTGCGCTCGCTGTCGCTGCGTGTGGGTCTCGCCGTGGGTGTTTCGGGTCAGTCGTCGTGGGTGCGGCGGCGTTGCTTCTTCTCGCCCTGAGCGCGCTTCGCCGTCAGCCGCCGTACCTTCGAGCCGCGGGTGGGCTTGGTGGGGCGGCGCGTCTTCTCGCGGCGCAGCGCGCCGGCGAGCAGTGCCGCGAGGCGTGCGCGGGCGCTCTCGAGATTCTGCTCGCGGCTGCGGTGCTCGCTGCTCTTGATGAGGATTTCGCCTTCCTGTGTCAGCCGGCTGGCGAGCTTGTCGAGCAGGCGCTGCTGCTCTTCGGGCCGGAACGCGCCTGAGCGGGCCGGAGCGAAGCGCAGCCGAACGGCGGTCTCGACCTGGTTGACGTTCTGTCCGCCCGGACCGCCGCTGCGTGTGTATTCGATCTCGAGCTCGTGGGCGGGGATCACCCAGCGCGGCGGAACGCGCAAGCCTCCTCCCGAGCTCATCCCGACTGCGCCTCACCCAGCTTGCGCAGGTAAGGGAAGGTGTAGATGCCGGTGTGGTGTCCGTCGGAGAATCGCATCGACACGGCGTAGTGGCCGACCAGCGCGAGCTCGTGCTGCGTGGTGTCCGCCGGAACGCTCGCGGGATCGATCATGCGCTCGCCCGTGAGTTCATGGACGCACTGGGCGCAGGGACAGTAGCCGCGCAGACGGGCAGCGGAGATCGTGCTGGTGTTCCCGTCCGTCCACTCGATCACGAGCTGGGAAGGGTTGCTGCGACGGATGACCTTCGGGGTGGAGTCGGTCATGGGGAGAAGGTGGTGGCCAGGACCGGGATTGAACCGGTGACCCCATGATTTTCAATCATGTGCTCTACCAGCTGAGCTACCTGGCCACATCCGAAGTGCGCTCTGGCGCCCTTCGGTTGAGGGGCGGAGAGTATGGACTACGTCCGGCCCTCCCGTCAACGCGCAAGCGCCCTTATCGGGAGCTGGCTTATCGGGAAAGGGGGGCCGGCAACTGTAGGGAGGCCCGCGCAGCAGCCACATCCCGGCCGATCTGGGCCCGCAGCTCGGCCAGGGAGCCGAAGCGCTGCTCCTCGCGCAGGCGCTGGACGAACTCCAGCTCCAGTGTGCGGCCGTAGAGGTCGCCGGAGAAATCGAGCAGGTGCGCCTCGATGCGCGGGGCGGGTGTCAGCTCGCTGCGGACGGTGGGGCGGTAGCCGATGTTGACCACCGCCGGCTGGCGGCTCGCTTCGAGCAGGGCCCAGGCCGAATAGACGCCGGTGGGGGGCAGCAACTCGTGGTGCGGGTCGAGGTTGGCCGTGGGAAATCCCAGTTCCCGCCCCAGAGCATCGCCGTGCACGACCTCGCCCCACAAGGAATATGGACGGCCGAGCATCGCGGCGGCGGCCGCGAGGTCGCCGAGCTCGACGGCTTCGCGGATGGCGGTGCTGGAGACGGCGCGGCCGCGAGCGAGCACCTGCGGGACCACCTCGACGGGGTAGCCCAGGCTCTGGAGGTACTCCGGAGTGCCTTCGCGGTTGCGACCGAACTTCGAGTCGAAGCCCAGCACGAAGGCGCGCGCGCCGAGCCGGTCCTTCAGGATACGTTCGGCGAAGACGCCGGCGCTCATCGAGCGCAGCTGCTCGTCGAATTCGAGCACGAGGCACTGCTCGATGCCTTCGCGACGGAACAGCTCCAGACGGTGCTCCAGGCTGGTCAGCGTGCGCGGGGCGCGGCCGAGCAGGAGGCGCTTGGGGTGCTCGTGGAAGGTGACCACGCAGGAACGCGCACCGAGTTCGATCGCGCGGACGCGGTTGCGGGCAAGGATCGCACGATGGCCCAGATGCACGCCGTCGAACACACCGACGCTGACCACGGAGCCTTGCGGACCGGGCTGCGGCAGGCTGTCAAGCGTGCGCGCGAGGATCACTGCGCGGATTCCGCCTTCTCGCTCTCGCGGCGGTGGCGCTCGACGAGGTTGTCGAGAGCCGCGCGGTTCCTGTGCTTGTCCGCCGGGGTCATGCGGTCGACCAGCAGGATGCCCTCGAGATGGTCGTACTCGTGCTGGATGATGCGCGAGATCAGGCCGTCGTACTCGGCCTCGAAGGGCTTGCCCGAGGCGTCGAGCGCCTTGACCCGGACGCGTTCGGGCCGTCGCACCTCGACATAGATGCCCGGGAAGGACAGACAGCCCTCGTCGAAGTAGATCTGGGGTCCCGAGCGCGAGATCAGCTCCGGGTTGATCAGCACGAGGTTGTCGCGCGGATCGCCGCTGTGATTGAGGATCAGGATGCGCTTCTTGAGCCCCACCTGCGGGGCTGCGAGGCCCACGCCGTTGCTCTTGTCCATGCGCTCGAACATGGCCCGCACGATCTCCGCCAGCTCCTCATCGAAAGCGGTGACGGGCTCGGCGGGCTTGCGCAGCACCGGCGCCGGGTAGAGGGTCATGTCGAATTCGAGGCGTTCCACCATGTTGGTCCGGGGATTCGTGGCAGTCGGGTGCGTGGGGGCTGAGTCAGCCCGAAGCGGGGGGGTGTGGAAGCCCTCAAGATAGCCCCTGTTTGACGGCCGAAGCATCCCCCCTTACCCTTTTCCGCCCTCCCTTGGATTTTTCAAAGCAGCTTCAAAAGGCCGACGAGGCCATCCGCCGTCGCAACTACGACTTCGCCGTCGAGGTCTACCATTCGATCCTGGACATCGATCCGGATGCCGGAGAGGCGCGCGCCGGGCTGCGTCAGGCGCTCAAGAAGCGCCACGAGGCCAAGGGCGGCGGCAAGAGCCTGTTCCGTTCGCTGGTCGGCGCGGGTCCGCTGGCCGTCGCCAAGGGTCTGCGCAAGGCCGGCAAGCTCGATGCCTGCGCCAAGGCGCTGGAGAGCTATCTGGCGACCAACCCCGCCGACGAGGAAGCCAACCTGATGCTCGGAGAGGCACTCGAGGCGCAGGGACATTTCCACTCGGCGCGCGCGGTGTACGAGTTCATCACGGAGATCGCTCCGAAGAGCCCCGAAGGCTTCAAGCGCGCCGGCGCGATGGCCGCGCGGCTCAAGGACCCTCTCGCCGCGTTGGCGGCGTACGAGAAGGCGCTGGCGATCGATCCGCGCGATCAGGAAGCGATCAAGGCGCGCAAGGATCTGTCGGCGGAGCGCGCGCTGGCGAGCAGCGCCGCGCCCGGAGTGCAGCACAGCCGCGAGCAGATCAAGGACAAGGCCCGCGCCGCGGAGTTGGAGCGTTCCAACCGCATCTTCCGCTCAGAGGACGAACTGCGTGCGGAACTCGAGCGACTCGAAACGCGCTATGCCGAGGCCAAGAGCCCCGAGCTGATGGCGGACATGTCCGAGGTGCACGAGAAACTCAAGGACTACGACTCGGCGCTCGACTGGGCCGAGCGCGCCTACTCCTATAAGCGCGACAGCTACGAGCTTCTGGTGCGCGTGGGCGAACTGCGCGCCAAGGCCAAGAAGAAGGCCATTGCCGAAGCCGGCAAGCGCGGTGATGAGGCCGGTGCCTCCGCCCTGGAGCAGGAGCTGTTCGCGATCGAACTGGAGGACTCCAGGGCGCGTTCGGCGGCCCGTCCACAAGACACGAGCCTGCGCCTGGCGCTGGGCAAGCGTCTGCTGCGGGCAGGCGAATCCGACGCGGCGCTCGCCGAGCTCCAGAAGGCCGTGGCGGACGCGCGGCTGGCACGCGAAGCTCATTTCCTGCTGGCGCAGTGCTTCGAAGCGAAGCGTTTCCTCGACCTGGCGAGCAAGGAGTACCTGCGCTCGCTGGAGGGGCTCTCCCAGCTGGATGAGCGCGCCAAGGAGGCCCTGTATGCCCTTGGAGGCATCGCAGAGGCCGAAAATCGCTCCCAGCAGGCCCGCGAGCACTACACCCGCATCTTCGAATCCGATGTCGGCTACCGGGATGTGGCCGACAAGATGAACCGTCTGCGCTAGACTATTCCCCCACAAAAACCATGGCTCACTCCAAGCAAGCTCTCAAGCGTCACCGTCAGAACGTCAAGAACCGCGCCAAGAACCGCGCGATGGCGACCAAGATGAAGTCCAAGATCAAGGAGGTGATCGGCACCGCCGACGCCAAGGATCTGGGCACCAGCGTGGCGGCCGCCATGAAGGCGATCGACAAGGCCGCCAAGACCGGCGGTCTGCACAAGAACGCCGCCGCGCGCTACAAGTCGCGCATGTCGCGCGCCAAGAACCGCCTCACGAAGGCCGCCAAGTAGGCGAGCCTGCGCGGCTCCTGGCATGGGCGGCTCTTTTGAGACGCGGGAGGGCGAGGCCGATCCGAGCCTCGCTCCGATCCGCGTTCCCATCCGGCGCGAAAACGTCTACGAGGAGGCCTGCAACCTCGCGAGCGAACTGCCCGGCTGGAAGATCGTAAGCCGCGACGAGACGCAGGGTCTGCTCGTCTGCGAACGCTCCGCTGGCCTGCTCGGCGGACGGGCGACGATCACGATCCGCGTCGAGGGTCCTGACGGTCTGCCCTCCGCCACGGTGCACACGCGCTGCGAGTCCGCGGGCGGTCTGTTCTCGCGCGACAAGGCGATCCTGCAGGAATTCACGGTGCCTTTCTGGCGCCGCGTCTGCTGACAACTGCGCCTTCGAAGCGGCGCACAACAGCCAGCTCTCAGGAACCCGGCTGTGCGGGGCTTTGCTGCTGCGGGGCCTTGGGCCAGATGAAGGACCCTGCGTATTGCTCGCCGCGCGCCTTCATCAGACGCTGCTGGTCCAGGCTTTCCTGAATGGCCTCGCGCAGGCGCACCTGCAGCCTGCGGTCGGAAAACGGCGGCAGGCTGGCGGGCGTGCGCTGCACGATGCGCACCAGGCGCCAGCGGCCCGAGCCGGATGCCGGCGAGATCGGTGACAGCCAATCACCTTCGCGGCCGGCCCTCACTGCGCGCCCGAGCGCAGGATCCACGGATTCCAGCGCCTGTTCTTCCAGCGCGGGACGCGCACCGAGCACCGTGCCTTCGGCGGCGAACTGCCGGCCGAGTTCCTCGGCGTCCTCTCCGGCCCGGATGCGTTTGAGAATGTTCTGCGCGGCCTGGCTCACCACCGAAGCACCGCCCACGCGCGCCGGTTCGATCTCGAGGATCTGCAGCACCACGCGTGCGGGGTTTCCGCCGAGCGCCTCGGCTCCGCCGGGTGTTGAGACGGCGAGCTCGTGCTGCAGGCCGACCAGTCCCGGGCGCACCCAGCGGTCGACGGTAAGCCGGTTCTTGGCCGCCACGCCGCGGCCGGTGACGGACTCCTCCCACAGGTCGCGATAGACGCTGGTGCGCAGTTCACTGCGCAAGTCGGCGAGCGAGAGATTGCGATCGGCCATGTACTGCGCCATCGCATCGATGCCGCCGATCTGCTCGATGAAGCGCTTTTCGTAGTCGCGCACGTAGCGCTCCACGAAAGTCGGGTCGTAACCGAGCGTTTCCCCGCCCTGTTGGCCAGCGAACTGCTCGAGCAGACGCTGCTGCAGCAGTGCGTTGATGCGGCGACGGTCGTCCTCGGTCTGCGGCGGATTCTGCTGCAGGATCGTCTGCAGCTGGCGCTGGTATCCGCGCTGGGTGACGATGTCCTCGTTGACGATGAACACGACGCGATCGAGCGGGATCTCCTGCAGGCTCTTGGGGGAAACGCCCTGAGGCACCGTCGGCGGCGGCAGCAGGGGCAGCAGCATCAGAAACTTCATCGCGGTGCGCTGATCTTCTGCTGCGCGTGGCGCTCGCGCAAGAGCGACTCGAACCAGGTCAGGGCCGCCTCGGGGTTCTGGTGTCGCGCGGGGATCATCAGATGCCCGATTCCGGCGCGCAGGGGCCGGAATTCGGCGCCGCGCAGCAGCAGGCCTTGTTCCAGGGCGACGCGGTCGCGGTACTCCATCACGTAGGCGTCCTTGCGGAAGGACAGGCGGGTCACGCCGAGTCGCTCGAGATCGGCCCTGAGCCGGAACATGCGCAGCAGGTTGCGCGCCTCCGCCGGGAGCTTGCCGAAGCGGTCACGCAGCATGTCCTGAGCGCGCTGCTCGTCTTCCTTGCCGTCGATCAGCGAGAGCTGTCGTAGCAGCTCAATGCGCGCGCGCGCGTCGCTGAGCCATTCGGTCGGCAGGAACGCGCGCAGGCCCAGCTCCAGATCCACGCCGCTCTCTTCGGGCGAAGCCGCAAGGCCCGCGCTCGCCTCAAGACCTGACTGCAGGTGCTCCACGCACTGCTTCAGGAGGCGGCAGTACATGTCGTAGCCCACCGCGCCGATGTGTCCGGACTGCTGCGGGCCGAGGATGTTGCCTGCGCCGCGGATCTCCAGATCCTTCATGGAGATCTGGAAGCCCGCGCCCAGCTGATTCATCTCCTCCAGCGCCTTGAGGCGCTCGCGCGCCTCGGTGGAGAGCGGCTTGAACTTCTCGACCAGCAGGTGGCAGAACGCCTTGTTGGTGCCGCGTCCGACCCGGCCGCGCAGCTGGTGCAGCTCCGCAAGGCCGAAGTGGTCCGCGTTGTCGATGATGATCGTACCGGCGCTGGGGATGTCGATGCCGCTCTCGATGATCGTCGTCGACACCAGCACATCGACATCGCCCCGCGTGAAGCTCTCCATCACGCTCTTGAGCTCGCGGGCGCTCATCTGTCCGTGCCCGATCGCGAAGCTGCACTCCGGCACGAGCTGCATCAGGCCCAGCGCGCGCTGGGTGATCGATTCGACGCGGTTGTGGAGGAAGAAGACCTGTCCACCGCGGTTCTTCTCGTGCAGCAGCATCTCCCGCAGCGCAGCCTCGTCCTCGCGGTATCCAAGACGCGTGTCGATCTCCTGACGGCCATCCGGGGGCACGGTGAGTGCGGAGATGTCGCGCACGCCGGAGAGAGACATGTGCAGTGTGCGCGGGATCGGCGTCGCCGTGAGCGTGAGCACGTCGATCTGTGAGCGCAGCTTCTTGAAGTGCTCCTTGTGCGTGACGCCGAAGCGCTGCTCC